>JAAUYI010091173.1_pt1 | contig 11284 bp, 6 predicted proteins | sample 7278041 | NCBI WGS metagenome assembly JAAUYI01 (sample SAMN14350216, study PRJNA611818) | marine sediment metagenome | isolation source: surface marine sediment (0.6m) | place: French Polynesia: Moorea | collected 2018-08
AGTATATCTGGTGGAAAGCTCACCAGCCATTGGCGGAAAAATGGCTCAGCTCGACAAGACTTTCCCGACCAACGACTGTTCAATGTGCATCGTTTCACCAAAGCTGGTAGAAGTGGGAAGGCATGAAAACATTGAGTTGCTTACTCACAGTGAGCTCACCTCTCTTAATGGCGAGGCTGGCAGCTTTACCGCTACGGTGGTGCAGCACGCCCGCTACGTAGATGTTGATAAATGTACTGGCTGCGGTCTTTGTGAGCTAGCTTGCCCGGTCACCCATGTATCGCACTTTCCCTTCAGGGCCGATGATGATGCCAAAGCTAAAAAACTGCGTTCTAAAAACAAGCACACCATAAAAACATCAAATACAATTTCACCTACATCGATTGGTGCCTGGAGTTTCACCGTCGACGAGGAAAAATGCTCCCAATGCGGAGCCTGTCACCGCGTCTGCCTCCAGGAGGCTGTCAATTGGCAGAAAAAGGAATACGCCAGGATCGATCAGGAGAAATGCACCGGTTGTGGTGCCTGTTTTGTCGCTTGTCCGGAAAAGTATCTGGCCATAACCGTCACCGATGCTCCGGAACTTGAGAAAAGCATCGGAGCGGCAGTCCACGAACGCTCCCTGCTGCTGCGCCAGAAACTTCGTGACCGCGAAAACAACGACTGTGTACGCTGTGGCTTATGTGCCATCACCTGTACAAAGGTGATGCAAATAGGTGCCTTGAAGATGGTTGCTGATGGCATTCAGGCGGGAATCGATATCTGCCAGGTATGCGGCGGCTGTGTGTCCAATTGTCCGGTTGATTTTCTTTCCATTGAACAGGTGACCGATAAATTGCCACGACCATTGTTCGATGAATTCAATGAGAACCTCTCCTTGCGTAAACCGGTGAATATCCATTATCCGCAGGCCGTACCACGGGTTCCGGTTATTGATGAAGAATCCTGTGTCCGTCTTAACAGTGGGGCCTGCGGCACCTGTGCCACCGTCTGTGGTGTAGGCGCCATTGAGTACACCCATAGAGAAACTACTAAAGAAATAGATATTGGTTCGGTCATTTTTTCTCCGGGCATTGAAGTCTTTGATGCTAGGTTGCGTGGAGAATATGGTTATGGCAGCTACAAAAATGTGGTGACCTCCATTGAGTTTGAAAGACTTCTTTCAGCCTCCGGACCGACTTCAGGTACCGTCGCCAGGCCAAGCGATGGCGCGCACCCCAAAAAAATCGCCTGGATCCAATGTGTCGGTTCACGTGATACCTCCTGTAACCGGGACTACTGCTCCTCGGTGTGCTGCATGTATGCCACTAAAGAGGCCTTTATCGCCAGGGAACACGACTCTGCCATCGAACCGACCATCTTCTTTATCGACATGCGCTCTTTCGGCAAAAATTTCGATGAATACATCACTCGAGCCGAGGAAAAGAATGTCCGGCTGATCAGGGCAATGGTAAGCAGGGTCTACGAAGACCCGGTGACCGGTGACCTGGAACTCCGCTATGTGGATGAGTCCGGCCAGAAGATCTCGGAAGAGTTTGATATGGTGGTTCTGTCCGTCGGTGTGCAGGTGGCTGAGAAGACCAAACAATTAGCCGCCACCATTGGTATCGATATTGACCGTTTCGGTTTTGCGGTGACCCAAAATTTCAGTCCTCTTGCCACCTCAAGGCCAGGCGTTTTCGTCAGCGGCGCGGTTAATGGTCCCAAGGACATTCCGGAAACTGTAAGCGAGGCATCCGGTGCTGCCCAGGCGGCGGCAGCAAATCTGGCCTCAGCAAGAGGCAGCCTGATTACCAGTGAGGTTTTGCCGGAAGAAACAGCTCCTGACCCAGATGAGGAACTGCGCATAGGCGTATTTATCTGTCATTGCGGAACCAACATCGCCTCCGTCGTTGATGTGGACGCAGTTACGGAATATGCCAAAGAACTCCCTGGAGTGGTTTATGCCGAGCATCCGCTTTACACCTGCTCCCAGGACACCCAGGAACGTATTCGCGATATAATCAAGGAACATCGGCTCAACCGGGTTGTTGCCTCTGCCTGCTCACCGACAACTCATGAACCTCTGTTCATGTCCACCTTGCAGCAGGCCGGCATCAATAAATATTTCTTCGACATGGCCAATATCAGGGATCAGTGCTCCTGGGTACATCCGACTAACCCCGAAGAAGCCACGGCTAAATCCAAACGTTTGACCCAGATGGCGGTGGCCAATGCCGCAATGGGTGAAGCATTGAATGAGCTTGAGTTCAGCGTCGAAGGCAGTCTGCTGATTATCGGCGGTGGACTCGCCGGTATGACAGCCGCCGAAGAAGCGGCGAAGCAGGGATTTACCGTCTATCTGGTGGAACAGCAACAGCAACTGGGGGGGCAGGTCCGCAAACTTGGGAGAACCTGGGATGGAAGTTCATTTGCAACATATCTGACCCAGTTGGAGCAGAGAATCCGCAACAACGAATCGATTAAAATCTTCACGAATTCGGCAGTCGTCGAACAATCGGGATTTGTCGGATCGTTTGAAACCGAGGTTATGACTCCATCGGGAGCCACTCGCAGGATTAAGCACGGGGCAATTCTTGTAGCAACCGGAGCGGTTGAATATCGCCCTGATATCTATAACATCGAAGAAAATGATAGAGTTATCACCCAAAGCGAGTTTGAAACCACCCTGGAGAGTGAGGCAGACGAAGACCTCAGCCACGGTCATATTGTCATGATCCAGTGCGCCGGCTCACGGGATGAACATCACCTGCCCTACTGCTCCAGGGTCTGCTGCAACCAGGCGGTAAAAAATGCTTTGGCTGTGAAGGAAAAATATCCCGGATGTCGTATCGATATACTCTATCGCGACATGCGCTGTTACGGCCTGGGAGAACTTAATTACCGTAGAGCCCGAATGGCAGGTATCAACTTTATTCGTTATGCCCCTGATGGCAATGCTCCCGATATCTCTTTTACCGAGGAAGGAATCAGCATCACCCTAACTGACCCATCGATAAACCTGCCGGTAAATCTTCACCCTGATCTGCTTGTTCTTTCTACCGGCATCAAACCCAGCGATACGGAAGAACTCGCCTCTATGCTGAGAATTACCAGAAACAGCAATGGCTTTTTTATCGAAGCCCATGCCAAGCTGCGGCCGGTAGATCTTCCCAGCGAAGGCCTGTTCATGGCCGGTACTGCTCATGGTCCTAAGGATGCGGCAGAGACTGTCTCGCAAGCTCAGGCGGCAGTGGCCCGGGCAACCACTATCTTGGCCCAGGAAAAACTGAAAATGTCCGGCATCGTCTCCACGGTCGATCCTACCAATTGTGCTGTTTGCCTTACCTGTGTCAGGGCCTGCCCATATGGTGTCCCCTTCATAAATGATCAGCATTCCGCTGAAATCAACCCTGCACTTTGTCAGGGCTGTGGTATTTGTGTGGCCGAATGTCCGGCAAAAACCATTTCTTTGGGCCGATTTGAAGACAGGAACATCGCCGCCAAGTTATCGGCCTATCAGGAATATAAAACTGCAGAAGCCAAAGGAGTAGGATGATGAGTGATTTCAATGCCAGTGTCATCGTCTTTGCCTGCCGCCACTGAGCTTATACCGCTGCGGACCTGGCAGGTTCGGAAAGACGCTCGTACCCACCCTCAATCAGTATAGTGATGCTGCCCTGCACCGGCAGAATCGAGGAATCACTGCTACTCAAGGCTTTCGAAAACGGAGCCGACGGAGTCATGGTAATTGGCTGTCTTGAGGGTGACTGTCACTATGTATCCGGCAATATCAGGGCAAGAGAACGGGTGAAACGGGTCTATTCCATTCTTGACCAGATCAAAATTGGTCCGGAACGAATCCGGATGTACAACCTCAGTGCCGGTGAAGGAGCTAAGTTTGCTGCTTTTGCCAATGAATTTGTCGAACAGATAATGGAGCTTGGTCCCAGTCCCATCAATATAGTACGTGCCAAAACAGCACAGAAGGCTCCAGAGGAGGAGACATTATGATTACCGGAACCCCAAAACCCATCGAAGAGATTCTGGAGATGGTTGAGCCGTATGACAACATCATCGTTGCCGGGTGCCATGGTTGTGTCACCGTCTGCCGGGTTGGAGGCCACAAGGAGGTTGAAGTCCTCTCATCTACCTTACGCTTGGCCAGGGAGAGCGGTGGCAGTAAAATCGAGATCAACGAACTCAGTCTTGAGAGGCAATGCGACCCGGAATATGTGGAAACCCTGCGACCATTGATTGACGACTACCAGGCCGTCCTTTCCATTGCCTGCGGTGCCGGGATCCAGTTTTTGGCCGAAAAATTTAGCAAGACCCCTATACTGCCAGGTATCAACACCGGATTTTTAGGTGTTACGGAAAGGCAGGGAGAATGGTCGGAAAGATGTCAGGGGTGCGGTGATTGCGTCCTACATCTCACCGGTGGAATCTGTCCCGTTACCCGCTGTGCTAAACAGCTTTTTCATGGTCCCTGCGGCGGCTCGACCGCCGGCAAATGCGAAATAGATCAAAATGTCCAGTGTGGCTGGCAGTTAATCATCGATCGTCTCAAAGCCCTGGATCAGATGGATAATTACCTGAAACTGAAACCATATAAAGGCTGGGATTCTTCAAGAGACGGCGGACCACGCCGCATTATCAGGGAGGATATGATATAATGAAATCAGGAAGTAATCTCGAAAAAGTTCTTGAGGCCGGTCATTTTTCTGTTACTGCTGAATGCGGCCCGCCAAGGGGGGCAGACCCTGAACATGTCCGCAAGAAAGCAGCATTTGTAAAAGATAACGTTGACGCCTGCAACGTTACCGATAACCAGACCTCGGTGGTACGGATGAGTTCGCTGGCGGGCTGTCTGCTGGTTAAAGAATCGGGGGTGGAGCCACTCATTCAGATGGTGGTCAGAGACCGCAATAGAATAGCTCTCCAATCCGACTTGCTCGGAGCATCTGCTATGGGCGTGCGAAATCTTCTTTGCCTATCCGGTGATCACCAGAAGTTTGGCGATGATCCGCAGGCAAAAAACGTATTCGATATCGACTCCATGCAACTTATCAATCTGGCTCGTCGAATGCGCGATGAAGGTGTTTTTCCCTCAGGCGATAAACTCGAGGGTGCACCGAAATTCTATATCGGCTGTGCGGTCAATCCCTTTGCCGACCCATATGAGATACGGGTGCCGCGGCTCAAACTAAAAATTGAGGCCGGAGCAGATTTTGTGCAGACTCAGTGCATCTATAACATGGATACTTTCAAGAGATATATGGAGGATACGAAAAAAGAGGGATTACACGAGAAGGTCAAAATTTTAGCTGGAGTAACACCGCTTAAATCAGCGGGGATGGCCAAATTCATGAACAAGTTTGTGGCAGGAATCGATATCCCCGAAGAAGTCATCAAGCGGGTTGCTGATGAACCCAAAGAGAAGCAGGCCGCCAAAGGAATAGAGATATGCATTGAGCAAATCGGCGAACTTAAAGAGATGGAGGGTATTGCTGGAGTTCACGTTATGGCGATTGAGTGGGAGGAAAAGCTGAATGAAATTATCGGCGGTGCCGGCCTACTTCCTCGTCCCGTTGTCGAATGAGAAGTCCGATTACTATACAGCATCATTAATGGAGGAAGTTTATGTCAGAAAAAAGAGATATTCTGCTGGTCGATGACGATCCCGATTTTGTTGAAGCCGTTAAGGTGATTGTGGAAAAAGCAGGCTACAACGTACGTGTTGCCTACGACGGGAAGGAAGGGCTGGAAGCCGTCAAGGAAAAGCTTCCTGACCTTGTCGTTCTTGATATCATGATGCCGGTGATGAATGGACATGAGGCCTGTGCCAAGCTCAAAGGTGACGAGGAGACGGCTGATATCCCGATAATTCTGCTGACCGCTGTGGCTGACAGAGTGACAACAAGCACCTATACGCATCGTGATATGTTGGAGAGCGAAGCGGATGATTACATTCCCAAGCCCGTTGAACCAAACGATTTGCTAGAGCTCATCAAAAACTGGTTAAAATAGTTAATGAGGATCTTACTCCTGCACAACTATCCTTTTGCTATGGGACGAAAGCTCCTCAAAACCAATCCGAAAAATACTGGATCTTACAGTTCAGCGTATTGTTCGGCGATGTTAAGCGAAGGTAGAGGTGTAGGAGCAAACTGTTCGTTAAGGTTTACAAGTAGCAGCGCCAAGTGAAAAGTGGTTGGTTTTGGTCAACATTATAATCCTTCAGGAAAAATACCATGGATACTATCCAAATACTGGTCATTGATGACGAGAAAGTAATACGAGAAGGTGTTGACCGAGCCTTGTCCGGCAAAGGGTATAGTATCTCCAAGGCCGAAAATGGTGAGCGCGGTATTGAAATGATGAAAGAGGATGATTTTAATATCGTCCTCCTTGACCTGATGATGCCTGGCATCGATGGCTTTGGAGTACTGGAATGGATTCAAGAGAATTGCCCTCATATCCAGGTAATCGTCATCACCGGCTTTGCTACCGTCTCCAAAGCGGTATCGGCTATGAAGCAGGGAGCGTTCGATTTTGTCGGCAAACCCTTTACTCCGGATTATATAAGGATAGTCGTTGACCGGGCCATTGAGAAAATATCTCTGCGCGCCGAAACAGCTAAGCTGCGTGAAGAAAAGACCTTGAGTCTTGAAGAGATTCAAAAGGAGAAAAGTAGACTAAAAACGGTATTCAGTTGTATGGCCGAAGCGGTAATCATTACCGATAAAGACGCTGTGGTCGTCCACCATAATCCTGCTGCGATAAAGCTGTTGGAGATCCAAACAGATCCGGTGATCGGCAAGCCTTTGGCGGTATCGATAAAAGATGAAAATGCCGTCAACATGGTAATTGAATCCCTTGAGAAAGAGGTGGTTGTCACCAGAGAGTTCTCACCTGGAAAGATTTCGCGTAAATTCCTCCGAGCTCACTGTTCACCTGTTCGTTCGACAAGCGGCAATGTCCTTGGGGCGGTAATGAACTTTGAAGACATTTCCACCCACAAGGAAATCGATAAGATGAAGTCCGACTTCGTCGCCATGGTGGCCCATGAACTCAAGTCCCCATTGGCATCAATCGAGCAGATGATCTATGCCTTGCAGGCTGACTGTGAATATGAGGGTTTGAGTTCATGTAATGCCCTGCATGGCCGTATGACAGTACGAACCAAAGATCTCCTTCGCTTGATCGACAACCTACTCAATCTTTCCAAGCTTGAAAACGGCACCATAATCTTCAACCTAGAGCCGACCCGGGGACATGACATCATCGTAGATATACTGGAAATCGCCAATCCCCAGGCAGAGAGTAAGAACATTCAGATTGAATACCTGCCCTGTGATGACGACTGGTGGTTCAATGTTGATTATGATCATATCCGCACTGCGTTTATGAATATTATCTCCAACGCTGTAAAATATACTCCTGAGGGTGGCCGATTGGAGATCAGCACCACAGTGAACGGAGGATTGGCTAATCTCATCGTGAAAGATTCAGGTATCGGTATTAATGAAGAAGATCTTCCCCATATTTTTGACAGGTTTTTCCGGGTAAAGGGTAAAGCAACCAGGCACATAACAGGCTCCGGCCTCGGTCTTTCTCTGGTAAAGGAAGTTGTTGACGCCCACCAGGGATACATCGAAGTTCACTCAACACCAAATGTGGGCACGACCTTTACGCTCAGCTTCCCCGTCACCCAGAAACAGACGCTTACTGCCTAATTCATTTCATTTTGTATCTTCCTGTTTTGCAATAATCTGATTACAAGCAATTTCTTGACAAAAAAGTGTTTGATAGTAATTAGTTAACTTGATGATTCGTGGTCGGCAGTTAAGATATAAAATTTCTTACAAATCCTTGAGATAGCCGTTTCAAGCCTCATAGTCGTTAGGTTTAGCACTGGCGTTTTTGATGTTTTGGGTTTTATTGAGCGTGGCAAATTTAACCACACATCTTATCCAAACCCTTTCATCTTCGAGGTAAAGGCAACTGACATATCTGGCTCATGATGGCTGTGCCGTATAACCAGGAAAACAGCATCCGCTAACTTCTGATTATGGATTGATGTTCATTGCAGAAAATATTTAACAATTCGCCAACGTTTATAACTTCTTCCAGTGAAGGATATTACCATGAATAAAAAAGAGTATTTGCAGACCCTCACGGTCGGTGGCCAGAAATATAGCTACTATGATATTACCCTCCTGCAGAAGAACAACATAGCAGACATTGACAGATTGCCATTTTCCATCCGCATTCTTGTGGAAAACCTGCTGCGCAAACTCGACGATACGGTGGTTACCGGTGATGATCTCAAAGCGATAGCGAGTTGGCAAAAAAGCTATGACGCTCCACCGGAGATTCCCTATCATCCTGCAAGGGTTTTGATGCAGGATTTTACCGGCGTGCCTGCAGTTGTTGACCTTGCTGCAATGCGTGACGCTGTCGACGAATTAGGTGGTGATCCGGCTAAGGTCAATCCTCTCGTCCCCGTCGAACTCGTCGTGGACCATTCCATCCAGGTCGATTACTACGGAACCTCAAAAAGTCTCGTTCAGAACGTTGCCAAAGAATACGAGCGCAATAACGAACGTTATACCTTGCTCAAGTGGGCCCAGAAGAGCTTTGACAACTTTAATGTGGTACCACCAAATTCAGGAATCTGCCATCAAGTCAACCTTGAACATCTAGGACGCGTAATCATTGATGATGAGAATAAAATCGCTTATCCCGACACGCTGGTGGGTCTTGACTCCCATACCCCAATGATCAACGGTATTGGGGTCATGGGCTGGGGTGTCGGTGGTATAGAGGCCGAAGCGGTAATGCTCGGCCAACCTTATTACATGTCTATCCCTGAAGTTGTCGGGGTGAAACTGAGCGGTAAGCTCAAGCAGGGAGTGACCGCCACTGACCTGGTGCTCACCGTTACTGAACTCCTGCGTAAGAATAGCGTTGTGGAAAAATTCGTTGAATATTTCGGGCCAGGTGTCACCAATCTTTCCATCCCGGACAGGGCAACGATATCCAACATGACCCCAGAATATGGAGCTACTCTTGGCTTTTTTCCCATTGATGAGAAAACCCTGGAATATCTTCGTTTGACCGGCAGAGATGTAAAGGCTGAATTGACAGAGGCCTATGCTAAGGCCAATCGTTTGTTTCTCACGGAAAATGAGGCTGCCGAGTATTCTCAGATAATCGAACTTGACCTTTCTTCAGTAATGCCTTCACTGGCAGGCCCGGCACGACCGCAGGATCGTATCGCCCTTGGAAACATCAAGGACAAATTTAATGAGATTCTCGGCTGCGAGTACGACCGAGATGCTAACAATAAAAATATCTCTGAATTTCATCAGGAATCAGGTTGTCAAACAAGTCGCCCCCATGAATGCACTCCCTCACAAAAAAAGGAGTTCAGTCTGGAAATCGGCAATAAGAAGGTAACTATGGGCGATGGTAGTGTGGTTGTCGCCGCAATCACCTCCTGCACCAACACCTCGAATCCTCATGTGCTGATGGGCGCTGGTTTGATCGCTAAAAAAGCGGTGGAATTTGGCCTGCAGGTTCCTCCCTACGTAAAAACCTCCTTTGCTCCGGGTTCAAAAGTGGTTCGAAATTATCTCATCGATTCGGGACTCACTCCCTACTATGAGGCTCTTGGCTTTCACCTGGCAGCTTTCGGCTGTACTACCTGCATTGGCAACAGTGGTCCTCTCAAGCCGGAAATTGAAGAACTCATTAAAGAACATGATCTCAATGTCGCTTCCGTTCTTTCCGGCAACCGTAACTTCGAGGCACGTATTCATCAACAGGTAAAATCCAATTTTCTGGCCTCACCGATGCTGGTCATGGCCTTTGCCCTGGCAGGCAGAATCGACATCGACCTGACCTGTGAACCCCTGGGAGAAACCCCCAACGGTGAACAAATCTATCTTAAAGATCTATGGCCGAACAACGAAGAGATTGATGAATTGGTTTCAAGCTATGTTCATCAGGATGGTTACGACAAGGTCTATTCTTCCATTTTTGAAGGAGATGAGTTCTGGAAGGAGTTAAAGGTTGAAGAAAGCACCACCTTCGCCTGGGACGACCAGTCGACCTATATTAAAAAACCACCATATTTTGATGGTTTTTCCCCAGAAACCTCTATGCCGGAAGATATTGAAAAGGCACGTCCGTTCCTGCTGCTAGGCGACACGGTGACCACCGATCACATCTCACCTGCCGGTTCCATTCCTGAAGATTATCCAGCCGGGAAATACCTGCAGGACCAAGGTGTCAAGCCGGAGCATTTCAACTCTTACGGATCGAGGCGGGGTAATCACGAAATCATGATGCGAGGTACCTTTGGCAACATTCGCATCAAAAATAATATGGTCGCTCCCAAGGAAGGCAGCTTTACCATAAAGAAACCAGAGAACGAAGAAATGTACAACTATGATGCCGCCATGGCCTATATGAAGGAGAACACTCCTCTTGTCGTACTGGGTGGTAGTGAATACGGTACAGGCTCATCACGCGACTGGGCTGCAAAGGGAACAAATCTCCTTGGTATCAAAGCTGTTCTTGCCAGATCTTACGAACGAATCCACCGCAACAATCTTGTTGGTATGGGCGTTTTGCCCCTGGTATTTAAAGAAGGTGACAGCTACGAGAAGTATGAAATCACCGGGAATGAACTTTTCACCATTAAGGGGTTGCAAAACATGAAACCTCGCCAGGAATTGACGATACACGTAACCCGTAGTGATGAATCAACCGTTGAATTTCAGGTTCTTTCGAGACTCGATACCGAAATAGATGTCGCCTATTTCGAACATGGCGGCATCCTCCCCTATGTACTTCGCCAAATAATGAAGAATTAACAACTGCTCTTTTCGAGCTGTGTTATTGCGTAGACAACTTAGTTCTTCCCGGAAAGAAGGAATCTCTTCTTTCCGGGTTGTTTTTGAGAAAAATCTTGTTCCGGCAGATTCCTCTTCTTCACCTCTTTAACACAAATTACCTTGTAATTTATGCATCGCTTAATCGCCGCTGTCGGGGATAGTCATTCTCAACGCTGTTTTGAAAATCACCACGTAATTGCTGATTCCACCGTCTATAGCGGGGTGAACAAACTGGATGGCAAAACAGCATATAAACTTACCGACCATGACCGTAGAGTACAAAAAGTCATTGCCCCTCTTCGTGGCAAGCAACTCATCTTCTCTTTTGGTGAAGCGGATGTACGTATTCATATTCAATACAAGCACGATCAGACGGGACTGCCTATCGAAACCTTAAT
>JAAUYI010043261.1_pt1 | contig 11280 bp, 10 predicted proteins | sample 7278041 | NCBI WGS metagenome assembly JAAUYI01 (sample SAMN14350216, study PRJNA611818) | marine sediment metagenome | isolation source: surface marine sediment (0.6m) | place: French Polynesia: Moorea | collected 2018-08
GCGCTGAAATCTTTACCCAGTCTGATTTATCAGACTTTGTTTATAGGTTCCTGGGATTTCAATCCTAGGCGATGTGGAATGCTAATCGAGAATGGTGCAAGTTATCATTTTAAACGTACTGTTAGCGCATTTTTTCCGTAGGACATAAAGCTTACCCAGTCTGATTTATCAGACTTTGTTTATAGGTTCCTCGGAATTAATTCCGAGGCAATGAGAATACTTGAAACTATTATTACCTCCTCCTGTATTCCCCTGCTTTTTTACTTTTTCCTTCCATGATTCAAACACCCGACAAACCATCAACCAAACTCCCCCCATCCACCCACGAATTTGCCGAAGTTATCCATCGCTTAGAAGCAGGGGGTTCCATGCTACCCGACACCCCCGAAAACCTGATGCAAATCATCGGTATCTACAAAGCATATGCCGTACCAATGGACTTCTACTGGCGAGACTTACTTTACATCGGCGAACAAGTCTTTCTCAACCCCTTTCCCTTCTTCAAATACTTTATTTCCCAAGAGTACCTAAAAAGACACAACCATTACGCTGGGGATGATGCCGATTTAAGAATTTGGCGTGGAGTTGCAACCGCACATCCAGAATTATTAGCATTCATGGAGAAAGGGGAAACTGGCAAAAAGCCCAAGCTTTTCCATCACCTATTCCATGACAGAATTAACATGGAATTTGCGGAAGCTTGTATGCGGGCAATGCTTTGGCATCGTCATATGTATGCCCCTATCAACAAATTTGACGCTTACCTAGATAGCGAAGAATACAAAGCAAACGCCGATAAAGCTATTAAAGCATACTTTAAAGGCAACCCCACCATGCTGGGACTTTATAAACTGTTCCCAGATATGTTCCTTGAACAGGTACGCCAGCTATCTTACTATTCCAACCTGGGACTATTCTGGGAAGTCATGGCACCTGTTTTCTTTGAAATGTCCGATATCTACGACGAAGGGGGATTTAAAGGTGTCCCCGATGCCATGAATTTCTTAGTTAACGGCATTTTTGCGATCGCCGGACGACCGATTTACCACCATGCTTACATCCGGGGTGAATGTTACGAAATTATCCCCAAATCTAAGGGTTTTACCTGGTTATACGAAGCTGCATTACCCTATGTAGAAGCTATCTTCTATCGTACTGCTCCTTTCCGTGGTACAAAATCTTACAATGCCCAAGCAAAACAGATACCAGAGGATCAGAAAGATTTCCACTATGGTATCCTTTATGCTGACGTTTTCCCTGTAGGTACTGCTGGAATTCCCCCCACATTGTTAATGCAAGATATGCTGCATTTCCTGCCACAATATTTAGTAGATTATTACCAGCAATATTGTCGCGGTGAAGATGATATGTTGATTCAGTTGGGAATTACTTTTCAAAGGTCAATGTATAATGTAACTTCTGCAGTAATTCAAGCTTTACGCACAGCACTTTTATATCCTTTAGATGACCCCAATCCCAAACATTTACAAGAAAATCGGGACTTTTTTGAAGCGCAATTAAATCGTTTTTGTCGTCCAGAATATGGGATGAGAAATGCAGCACGTCTGAAGGATATTCAACGACAAGATTATCGGTAATATCAGTTCAGTTATGGCAAACATCTGTGTCTGGGAATGAAAATAATTATTAGGAGTGTTGTTTAAAAAGATTACAGCACATTACTGGTGAAGTACAAATACTATAAAGGGTGCAAGCATTGCACCCCTACCCTTGTAATTCATTTGCTTACTTTTTTTAGATTAAATAATCCCAGCTTGTTGAAAAATTTTTTCTGGTGTAATTTCTAGTCCTGCAAGTAGGGAATCTTCTAAATTCTCCTGACTACGTTTAGTTTGAGGAAGAGAATCGGGGTAGAAAATAGTAACAGTTTTTGCTTTAGTATCAATAATCATATTTTTGAATTTTATAGTTTATTTTTGTTGGTAAATGGTCAAAAAATTACCATTTACCAATTGTTAATTATCCCATAAGAATTACGGTATCAATAACGTGAATGACTCCATTATCAGCTTCGATATTTGCTGCTAAAACCGTGGCGTTTTTCACTTCAAAACCATCAGTACAATCAATCTTAATAGTAGAACCTTCCACAGAAGTTACTGTTGACAATTTTGCTAAATCAGCCTGCATTAATTTACCCGGTACAACGTGATATGTGAGAATTCTTGCTAACTGGGGAGTATTTTGCACCAGAGTTTGAATAGTTCCTGGAGGTAATTTTGCAAAAGCCTCATCATTGGGTGCAAAAACTGTAAAAGGACCAGGACTTTTTAATGTTTCTACTAAACCAGCAGCTTGTACAGCCTCAACCAAGGTATTAAACGAACCAGCACCAACAGCAATATCAACTATATCTGCCATGTTTTCACCATTACTCTCATAAATATTGTAAAGGATAGTAAAGTATAACCGGGTTGGGGGGTTAGGTTTTCTTCCCTGTTCCTCGTTTCCTGGATTTTAGAATATTGTACCGATTATATTGATTCTCAAGTGCGATACCCGAAGAGTTACATACTGCAAGATTAATGTCAATTTTTGTAAAAAATGCCAAAAAACAGCTTTAGTCTGACATCGCAATCAAAATTATTGAGAATAGTGTCATCATGGCAACGAGATTTCTAGGTTTCCAAACGGTGTTTTGTGTTAAAATAAGGTATTCGTTTGGTTTCCCCTGCAAATTTTTATGTTATGATTCATTGACATTTATCTTTGTCATCAGCATTGCGATCGCACTCTTAAATAAAATTTTGTCAAAAATTTCCAAAAAGTTCTTTCCTCTTCCAGAGCAATGAAAATCATTGAGAATAGTGTCATCAAGGCAACGAGATTTCTAGGTTTCCAAACGGTGTTTTGTGTTAAAATAAGGTATTCGCTTGTTTTCCCCTGCAAATTTTTATGTTATGATTCATTGACATTTATCTTTATCATCAGCATTGCGATCGCACTCTTAAATAAAATTTTGTCAAAAATTTCCAAAAAGTTCTTTCCTCTTCCAGAGCAATGAAAATCATTGAGAATAGTGTCATCAAGGCAAGGAGACTTCTAGGTTTCCAAACGGTATTTTGTGTTAAAATAGGTATATCCGTGATTTATCCTGGGCATTTTTATGTCATCGATTAATGACATTGATAATACCAGGAAAATTGTGGTTCAATCAATAATTTTGTACTCGCAAAGCGAGAAGCAAGCTACGTCTGGTCGTCATGGTCTTCTCTATTCTCACTAGGCTCAAATCTGGTCAGACCATACTCCTCATCTGAGGAGCAATTCATCTCAACACCTCCCTATCGGGTAGGTCTGAGCCTTCTTGCTGCTAAAGGTAAAAGCTTGAGTCATAAAATTTTGCCTTGCGCTTATAATCAAACATAAATTTTTCCTTTTTGACTTTACACCAATTGTGCTAAACGTTTTAACACCTTGAGCACAGTATATAAGTCATCTCGGCTATCTAAAGCAAATAAATCAGATAAAGCATATTTTGGGGTTTGTGCTTGCACAAGTTTAATAAATCTAAATTCATTACCATTAGTCACAAACCCAAAAGCAGGTTTTTCTGGAGTTAAATCCGCTAATATATAAGCCAATGCTTGGGGAATAGCTACTACCAGAGAATATGCAGCTCGTTTCGCTTCAATTACAAGCACCCAAAATGGCGGTTGAAACACCAAAATATCAATCCGTCCTCTGATAATTGTGCCCTCATCTTCCGAAGAAATTTCGATTTCTTGTTCTGAGGCGATATAAAAAGGTGGATGATAAAAACCCGCCAAACGTAACAACGGCGAAAGCACCACCATTTTTACAACAGGTTCCAAAATCGGATATCGGGACAGATGCAAATATTCAGCCTTCACCTGATTGAGAGATTGCTGTTCTAAATCACTCAACTGCGGTAAATCATCCCGCCACTCCCGGAAAAAATATTCATCATCCGAACGTTGTAGTCCAAATTGTTCTATAAGTTGAGCAAGGGTGACATCTTTTCCCTGAATAACTTCAACCATCAGCATATCCTCCGATCATAAGCTGTAAGAAGTGTGTTAATTCACTTTCAAGCGATCGCCAAAATACTGCCTATACAAATTACATAAAGACATCACATCATTTCCCTGTAATTTTACTAATCCCATACTCCGGAGTTTAAACAATCGCCCATTTAGAAATAATTGTAAACTAATCTCGGTATTTAGAACGTTCCATCCCTGCCTCAATTTCCCGCATTGACTCATCCAGGCGCAGTTTGGAGGTATCCTTGGGATTAACTGATAAAATCAGGATTTTCTTCACCGTGGGGTCAATATTTTCAAGAATTATAATTATAAGTACTTTTAACTAGATTATAACTTTATTGACCGAAAATAATAACTCGTTTCCAGGCTGCTGCCTAACTTGTTAACTCGTTTCCAGGCTCAGCCTGGAAATGCATTTTAGGAGGCTCTGCCTCCTGTAAAGTCTGGAGGCAGAGCCTCCTAAAATGCATTACAAGGTAAAACCTTGTAACGAGAAAACGAGAAACGAGAATGTAACGAGAATGTAGGGTGAGCGCTGCCCACCTTAGTTTTTGCAAATTATTCTCATTTTTATGTTATGATTAACCCATGGTAAGGTTAGCCCCTCTGGTTGGCGATGACCATCCCAAAACTTAAAAAAACATGAATTGCACTTTTTTTCAAAAAACAAGTGATATGTTGAATACAGAATTAAACTGCAAAAACATCTGAACAAAAACACCACCAAGTAGCCCAGATAAAGCTACTCCAGATTGACAACCCCCAAACTTATTAATAAACAGTACTCTGACCGGGATTTAAAAGGGTCATGAGTGGCTGTTGTTGTACTCAAAAAAGACGTTAAGAATTTTATCAAATCCTGATTCTGCTTAAGTTTTGGGTTATCATGTTAAGACTTGTACCCTCCACCATAAATGCCAGTACCCTGACCCGAAAATACTAGTACCCCTACCTGGAAAAAAAATTTAAACTCCCATCAAATCTGTGTTTGAGGTCTTGAGTACAAATTGAATAAAACTAATAAATCATTATCTGGACTTTTGCAATTATCCCTCCATAGACGACTGCTATAAAACATATATCGCCAATCACTAAGAAGTCCAACAACAAAAGGAGTGATTAGTGAGTGGAGGGATGAGATAGCACCATGCCCCTGTGGAGAGAAGTCGCGGTTGTATTCATACTCAACCAATGACTCAAAGAGCGTTGACACACACCAGCAAGTTTACAACTTGGGCTTTTATTGCCTCCCCTGCTGTTGAGTCTAGGTTACCGTAAAAGGTAAAACCTAATGGTTAAGGTGGGTACAAAACGCGACTTTAATTCCTGGGTAGGAATTTTAGATTTTGACTTTTGGATTTTGGTGAGAACTAAAATCTAAAACCCAAAACCTAAAATTGTATCAACTTCGACTAATTAGTTACTATATGGTTGGTAAATGGTAAATGGTAAACGGTAAACGGTAAACGGTAAATGGTCAATAATAAACCAATTACCCATTACCAATTACCAATTACCAATTACCAGTTTACACAGATATAGTAACTATTGAGACGAAGATTTCATCTTCCACAGTGGCAGTCAGTCCACCGAACTTTGCGAAACTCAATGACACCACCAGTTAAAGGAATCGTCACTTCTAACGTTACGGAATCCACAACAGCGCAAGCAAAATCGGGTGGTTGCGGCGGATGTAACACCGAAGCCACCGTGGAAATTGATGAGAAACTCCAACAAAGGATAGCAAACCATCCCTGCTATAGTGAAGAGGCACATCACCACTATGCAAGGATGCACGTTGCAGTTGCTCCTGCTTGTAATATACAATGCAACTATTGTAATCGCAAGTATGACTGTGCTAATGAAAGCCGTCCTGGTGTTGTGAGTGAGTTGTTAACGCCAGAGGAAGCAGCTCATAAGGTGTTGGTGGTTGCCGGAAAGATTCCCCAAATGACAGTTTTGGGAATTGCTGGACCTGGTGATCCCCTGGCAAATCCAGAAAAGACATTCCGCACCTTTGAGTTGATTGCCGAACAAGCACCAGATATTAAGCTTTGTTTGTCAACCAACGGCTTGATGCTTCCCGAATATGTGGATCGCATCAAAGAATTGAATATTGACCACGTGACGATTACCATTAACATGGTAGATCCGGAAATCGGGGCAAAGATTTATCCTTGGGTACACTACAAGCGTAAGCGCTACAGAGGTGTGGAAGGAGCAAGAATTCTGCACGAACAACAAATGGCAGGATTGGAAGCTCTTAAAGAAGCGGATATCCTCTGCAAAGTCAATTCTGTGATGATTCCCGGAATTAATGACGAGCATTTAGAGGAAGTAAACAAAGTTATCCGTTCTAAAGGTGCATTTTTGCATAATATCATGCCCTTGATTTCTGCACCAGAACACGGCACCTACTTCGGATTGAATGGTCAGCGTGGTCCGACTACCGCAGAGTTAAAGTCAGTACAAGACAAATGCTCTGGTAACATGAAAATGATGCGCCACTGTCGTCAATGTCGTGCCGATGCGGTAGGATTATTAGGTGAGGACAGAAGCCAAGAATTTACCAAAGAGAAATTCTTGGAAATGGCTCCCGAATATGACCTAGACCAACGTCAAGAAGTTCACGCAGGTATTGAAAAATTTAGAGAAGAACTCAAAGCAGCAAAAGAAATAATAAAAACTGCCAAACAGTTAAGCAACAGTCCCAAAATCCTGGTTGCAGTAGCAACCAAGGGTGGTGGAATTGTCAACCAGCACTTCGGACATGCGAAAGAATTCCAGATTTATGAAGTGGATGGCAATGAAGTGAAATTTATTGCTCACCGCAAGGTAGATCACTTCTGTCAAGGTGGATACGGCGAGAAAGCTACTTTGGAGAATATTATTCAAGCAATTGCAGATTGCAAAGCAGTATTAGTTTCCAAAGTTGGTGAGTCTCCCAAAGAAAAACTCCGCAATGCTGGTGTGCAGGTTGTTGAAGCTTATGATGTGATTGAAAAGGTTGCTAGTGAGTTTTATCAGCAATACCTCCAGGAAGTAGACAAATAGTACCGCTGCGCGGAAGTCAAAAGTCAAAAGTATTGTGTTCTCTGGCTTTGACATTTTATAAATAGTTGGTTGATTTCCGCCAAACTGTACTAGGTAAGTAAGAGTTTTGGTTCGTAGTCAGTACTTTAGTAATCATCAATTTATAGGCACTAAAGTGCTTACTACAAACAATCATCATCCCCAATCCATGAACCGTTACCCATTACCCATTACCGAAATAGAAATCACCACACTCATCAGGAAGAAACTCATGACTTACAAGATTACCAGCGAGTGCATATCTTGCAATCTCTGCCAGTCTGTATGTCCTAATGGTGCCATCAAAACGGTTAACGGTAACCTCTGGATTGACTCTGACCTATGTACAAACTGTGTTGGTAGTATTTACACTGTACCTCAATGCAAGGCTGTATGTCCTACTGCCAATGGCTGTCGCAAACAACCCGCAGATTACTGGGAAAACTGGTTTCAAACTTACAACCGCATGGTAGCGAAGTTAACAAAAAAACAAGATTATTGGGAGAACTGGTTTAATTTGTATTCTCAGAAATTCTCCGAACGGTTACACAGAAGTTATGAAGTGTGAAGTCTAAATTCTGAATTCTAAATTCTAAATTCTAAATTCCCCTTCATCCTTCTTTAGTTAGTAGAAAGAGAATTGAAAGCAATGCAAAAGAACTGTATTTACTTAGATAATAATGCCACCACTAAGGTAGATCCAGAAGTTGTAGAGGCAATGTTGCCTTACCTGACCGAATACTACGGTAACCCTTCTAGTATGCATACCTTTGGCGGACAAGTTAGTAAAGCCGTCAACAAAGCACGGGAACAAGTAGCCATCCTTTTGGGTGCAGAAGATTCGGAAATTATCTTTACTAGTGGTGGTACAGAAGGCGATAATGCTGCCATTCGCGCTGCATTGATGGCACAACCAGAAAAGCGACATATCATCACTACCCAGGTAGAACACCCAGCGGTACTGACTGTCTGCCAACAGTTGGAAAAGCAAGGTTATAGCGTTACTTACTTATCAGTTAATCGTCAGGGACAGCTAGATTTACATGAATTAGAAGCTGCTTTGACTGGTAATACTGCCCTAGTAAGCATTATGTATGCTAACAATGAAACTGGGACAGTATTCCCCATCGAAGAAATTGGCTTGCGAGTTAAAGAAAAAGGTGCTATATTTCATGTAGATGCGGTGCAAGCTGTGGGTAAAATCCCCATGAATATGAAGAGCAGCACCATAGATATGTTAACCATGTCCGGTCATAAAATCCACGCTCCCAAAGGAATTGGTGCCTTATATGTGCGTCGGGGTGTGAGATTCCGTCCCATGATTGTCGGTGGTGGACAGCAACGGGGAAGACGGGCAGGAACCGAAAATGTACCGGGAGTTGTAGCTTTAGGTAAAGCCGCTGAATTGGAATTGTTGCACCTGGAAGAAGCAACAAAAAGAGAAGCAAGAATGCGCGATCGCCTAGAGAAAACTATACTCGCTGCCATTCCCGATTGTGAAGTTAACGGTGATATTACGCAGAGATTGCCTAACACCACTAACATCGGCTTTAAGTACATTGAAGGGGAAGCCATCCTCTACTTACTTAACCAACATGATATTTGTGCATCATCTGGTTCGGCTTGTAGTTCTGGCTCCCTAGAACCTTCCCACGTTCTTAGAGCAATGGGTTTACCCTATACCACCTTACATGGTTCTATTCGCTTTAGTCTGTGTCGTTACACCACAGAAGCCGAAATTGATGCAGTACTCGCAGTTTTACCCGGTATCATCGAACGCTTACGAGCACTTTCTCCCTTCACCAGTGATGATGCTGGCTGGCTGCAACAACAAGAACAAGTACTTACTCATAGGTAATGGGTAATGGGTAATAGGTAATCGGTAATGGGAAGTGAAAACCAATTACCAATTACCAATCACCAATTACCATAGCCTGCGGCAAGCCACCCTCCGGGTGTCTACACCAATCACCAATTACCAATTACCAATTACCAATTACCAAGCTAAAATGTGGGACTATACAGATAAAGTATTAGAATTATTTTACAATCCTAAAAATCAGGGTGTACTAGAAGATAAGGGTGAACCTGGAATTAAGATCGCCACTGGGGAAGTAGGTAGTATTGCCTGTGGCGATGCCCTAAGACTTCATCTTAAAATAGATGAAGAAGCTGATAAAATTCTCGATGCCCGTTTTCAAACATTTGGTTGCACGAGTGCGATCGCTTCTAGTGAAGCTCTGGTAGAATTAGTAAAGGGACGAACTCTAGATGAAGCCCTCCAGGTAAATAACAAAGAAATCGCTAATTACCTGGGTGGTTTGCCAGAGGCAAAAATGCACTGCTCAGTCATGGGACAAGAAGCCCTGGAAGCTGCAATCTACAATTACCGAGGCATTGCCCATGAAGTCCACGAAGATGATGATGAAGGAGCCTTAATTTGCACTTGCTTTGGTATCAGTGAATCCAAAATCCGCCGGGTAATTAAAGAAAATAATCTTACCACTGCTGAAGAGGTGACAAACTATGTCAAAGCAGGTGGGGGTTGCGGTTCCTGTCTGGCAAATATCGACGACATCATCATAGAAGTGCAACAAGAGTCCCTTACCTCTATAGGAACTTCAAAGCAACATACTAATGGTGATAATGGTCAGACAGCAGTAAAAACCCTGACTCCAGTGCAAAAAATCGCACTCATTCAAAAAGTTCTGGACGAAGAAGTCAGACCCGTTTTAATCGCTGACGGAGGAGACGTGGAACTTTACGATGTGGAAGGCGATAAAGTCAAAGTTTTACTGCGAGGTGCTTGCGGTTCCTGTTCTAGCAGTACAGCAACCCTGAAAATTGCCATCGAAGCCAGGTTGCAAGAACGAGTAAGTAAGAACCTTGTTGTCGAAGCTGTTCAGCCATTAGTTTAGTACTTCTTTCTCTGTACACATTCGCTTCAAAGGAACAGGATTATGAGTCTATACGACAATATTGGCGGACAACCCACTCTTGAAAAAGTTGTTGATGATTTTCACAAGCGCATTCTAGCTGACAGCAGTCTCAGTGGCTATTTCGCTAAGACTGATATGAATAAGCAGCGCAGTCATCAAATTGCTTTCTTCTCTAAACTTCTGGATGGTCCTAATAACTACCAGGGTCGTCCTATGGATAAAACCCATACAGGGATGAATTTGCAGGATGCACATTTTAATGCAATTGTCAAGCATTTAGGTGATGCGATGACTGGATGCGGAGTATCTGCTAATGACACAAAAGCAGCACTCGATAAAGTTGCTACCCTAAAGGGCGCTATTTTGAGCAAGTAGACCTAACCTAGTTGTAGGTTAAACAACTCCTGTGGTTATTGGTCATTAGACAAACAACAAAGGACAAATGACCAATAACACAGGACAAACAAGACAGAACAAGTTAACGACCAAATAGATGTTAATACTTTTGATAATTTTAGCTGTAGGGCGATCGCCTCCAGCGACGTTCTACAACTGGTCACTACTGTAAATAACCCGACAGGGGTGACGACTCACACAAACGTAAAGACCCACCAAGCAAACCAATTGCAGGAGAATCATTAACCATGACCGACGAGAACATCAGACAGATAGCATTCTATGGTAAGGGCGGTATCGGTAAGTCTACCACCTCTCAAAATACCCTGGCTGCTATGGCAGATATTGCTCATATCTTCCTAAAATGCTTTATTATATAGGTGTTTAGCTTAATATTGTCATTTTTAACTTATTTTTGACTTTAAAGTTATATGATATATAAACTATATAAGCTTATAGTAATTTAATTTGCCAAAAATAGATGCCTTAGTCTTGCCTTAGTGACTATTACAAAGTGAAATTGACATCAAAAAATGGTATTATAAAACAGTTTTTTTACCCGGATATGAGGATTAATTGTTAACAAAAAATAGTATGAATAATTAGCGTAAATAAATTTACTATGTCAGCTAGATTTTTACAGCATTTTTTATATTTATGAGGTACAATTGGACGGGCAAGGATGCCCATCCCACAATAGGGTGTAGGGTGCGTTATGAGTTTAGTCTAACGCACCATATTTTTTATATTCATGAGGTACAATTGGACGGGCAAGGATGCCCATCCCACAATAGGGTGTAGGGTGCGTTATGAGTTTAGTCTAAAGCACCATATTTTTTATA
>JAAUYI010027802.1_pt1 | contig 11279 bp, 8 predicted proteins | sample 7278041 | NCBI WGS metagenome assembly JAAUYI01 (sample SAMN14350216, study PRJNA611818) | marine sediment metagenome | isolation source: surface marine sediment (0.6m) | place: French Polynesia: Moorea | collected 2018-08
CCCATGGGGTAGTTGATCGCAGGTGAGGAGAATTCTGCAGCATCAATTACGCCACGCTCAAGAGCGAGATAAACCTCGCCGCCTGGCAGCGGAGATACGGAAGCACCGAGATTGTTCATGATGTCCATGAACCAGCCCGGGGTACGCAGACGCATACCTTTGAAGTCTTCCATCTTGGTGGCACGCTTGTTGGAGAACAGACCCATCTCCTGACCCAGCTGGCCGCCCGGCAGAGCGTAGAGGCCGAACTGACCATAGAGATCCTGCATCTGTTCCATTCCACCCTTCTCATAGAGCCAGATGTTGTAACCTTCTGCATCAAGACCGAAAGGAACAGAAGCAAAGGCAACAAAAGCCTCGTTCTTGCCCTTCCAGTAACCAGGCCAGTCATGACCTACCTGGGCAGAGCCCTTGGAAACGGCGTCAAAGGATTGCATGGCCGGGACCAGTTCGCCTGCAGAAAACGGCTTGATGTCAAGACGTCCAGCAGAAGCAAGGCGTACACTGTCAGCGAAGTGAACGGCGATATCGTAGAACAGCAGACCCTTGGACCAGGGCATGACCATCTTCCAACGAACCTTCTCAGTCGAGGGCTTGAAACTCACCCGCTTGGCTGACTCATGACGATCGTCACTACCGAACTTCTCACGCTTGGCTGAATTTGCCGTACCTACACCTACACCAACCGCTAAAGTTACGGTCAGTGCTGCAGTAAGAAAACGTTTCATGTAACTCCTCCTTGTAATGATTCCATTGCATCTGTTCATCAGATGCAATTGTTAGAACAACGAACAGATTCTCCACTCTGTCTGTTCATCACCATCGGGAGTTCAAAGCAGATATCATGCCATCTTTTGGTGCACTTCATAATTCTACGGTATAACAATAAAATATTGCAATAAAGAATATGAATAAGGGTATTTCATGGAAGGGAAAATGAGCCGTTTATCCTAAAAATCGGACAAAGATATTTTTAGTGACCTTACTGGATAGATGTCAACAGCCTGAAAGAAGCAGAAACAATCAACATATCTTGTTGATTTTATATAATATTATCTGTTTTACAACAAGGATTATCCAACAATCTTTTTCTTTATACATGGTAAACTGGCCTAGCACCACTGTCTTAAAATTCAGACAACTTCTGGAGGTATTTCTCAAGACCATTTATTTTAATATTATCTCATATAGTTAGACCATATTTTTTAAGAAGTGTATAGAAGTGTGATCTGGACAGACCCGATCTTTCGATGATTTTACTTATTTCACCATCACATTGACGAATGAGTTCGCTTAAATAGATCTTTTCAACTGTGGCTTTAAATTCCTTTAACTGAGGGAGTTCACTATCAAATATATCTTCAAAGATTTTTTGTCCGATTTTTCGGACACCTTCATTGATGGTTACTCCATTGTCTTCGGCAAGAATTTCCTTGCCGGTCATTTTTTCGATCTGCATCTTTGCCACTTGGATGCGTAACTCTCTGGAAAGATGAACAGAAAAGAGCGTTTGCTCATCACCTGCGTCAACCATGGCACGCTCGAGTATGTTGAAAAGCTCTCGTACATTACCTGGCCATGAATAGCTACTGAGAGTAGCTAGGAAGTCGTCTCCCAAATTTTTCGGCTCCAGTCCATACTGGTTGCATAAATATTTCATACGCGATTCAATGAGCGGCCTAATGTCAGTTACGCGGTGACGCAAGGCGGGCAAGCGAATCCTCATGGTTTTTATACGAAAGAACAGATCACTACGGAATTTCCCTTCATCCACCATTGCCTCGAGATCACGGTTGGTTGCGGCAATCAACCGAAAATTACTCTTTTCTTCATTCGCCCCACCTACAGGTCGAAAATGGTGTTCCTGGAGTACGCGAAGAAAAACTTTCTGAAGCGAAAGAGGCATTTCACCAATTTCATCGAGGAACAAGGTTCCTCCATCTGCTAATTTTACCAGACCTGCGGTATCTTTCTGCGCCCCGGTAAATGCGCCTTTTACATGGCCAAATAGTGTTGATTCCACAAGAGAAACCGGAAGAGAAGCACAATCGACGACGACGAATTTATTCTTTGCCCTTTTGCTGTTGTCATGGATGGTTCTGGCAAACAGCTCTTTACCGGTGCCGGTTTCACCGGTGATGAGTACACTGGCATCTGATCGGGCTGCCTTTCGGGTCATTTTCAAACTTGCCTGAATACCCTGACTCTCACCAATTATAGACTGGAACTGAACTTCTTCCTTTTCCGACTTCGACTCTTTCTCAGCTCTGTATTTCAGAGCTCTATTCAATGTCAGAGTTATTTCCCTGACACTGGAAGGTTTAAGCAAGTAATCCCAGACTCCACCCTTAATGGCAAGTTCGGCTCCATCTGCATCCCCTTTTCCTGTGAGAATAATAACCTCCGGAGCATCCTTTATCTGAACAATTTCCGGCAGTAGATCCAAGCCGCTGCCATCGGGCAAGCCGACATCGAGAAAAACCACGTCATAGTCATTTTTCTGATATAGCCTTCGGCCCTCATGAATCGTGTGAGCCATGTCACAATGGTGTGAGAGCCTTGAAATGAGGCTTTCAATGGTTTCACACGCTTCTATATCATCGTCAATGATGAGTATTCTCTCCATTTTGGCTTACTCCTGGATGTGAACAAGGCTCAGCGCCCCTTGTATTTGCATCTTATCATAAGGCTTTATGAGAACTTTGAAGATATTCTTATAGGGTATGGAGGCTGAAATGGCATCATCTCTGCCTGAAACTATTATGAAGGGCAATTGGTTTAGTTGCTCTGCCAGCTTCGTTCCGCGCATGGTGGGCATATCATAATCGGAAATGACTAAATCATACTCAGCACCTTCCTTTTCAACCTTATTCAGAGCATCAACAGGATCGGCGATTGCTTCGACGGTGTGACCAAGACTTTCCAGAACCCGGGGAACCGAAATGAGTTGATCTTCGTCATCCTCAACAAACAGGATTTTGAATTTTTCTGAGTTATTCGCCTTTGTAATCTCCTGGATGGCTATATCCTGATGGCTGCTCTGAGGAAGATAAATTTCAAACTGGGTACCCTCATTTGGTCTGCTTTCAACCCTTACACCACCACGATGACTCTTGACAATTCCATGCACAACCGAGAGCCCCAGACCTGTACCTTCGGTTATATCCTTTGTGGAAAAGAACGGGTCGAAAATATTATCAAGTATCTCAGGAGGTATACCAAATCCATCATCAACAACGGAAATCTTGAGGTAATTTCCAGGATCGATATTCATCGAGGTAGCAAGCTCTCCATTGATCGTAGCTTTCTCCAGATGGACATGGATCTTTCCGCCATGTTCCTTGAGAGCATGATAGGCATTGGTGCAGAGATTGAGGATGACCTGATGAATCTGGGTCGGATCGGCATCCACCAGGATTCCGGTGGCATGTATCGTTGAATGAATAGTTATGTTTGATGGTAGAGAGGCATCCATCAGACTTAACACTTCCTGACAAACCATAGTGAGATCAGTCGGCCGAAATCCCTCCGTGGATGGTCTGCTAAATGAAAGAATTTGTTTAACAACCTGACTTCCCCGGCGGGCAGCTTTGAGAACACGTTCAAGATCTTTTGCGGTACGCGAGCCCTCTTCAACATCACCTAAGGCAAGCTCGGTCGAATTTAAGATTGAAGTGAGAATATTGTTGAAATCATGGGCAATACCACCCGCAAGAGTGCCTATGGCCTCCATTTTCTGCGACTGCAAGAGCTGTTTTTCCAAACTTTGCTCTTTGGTCACATTTTCAGCAGTGGTTAATATGCCGATGATACGCCCCGCCTGGTCGCGCAGAGGCACCTTATTCACCTCGAGCCAGCCGGCATTACCGTTTGAATCGACTAATTGTTTGCGGAGCTTACGAAATTCTTTCTGTTTCTGGACAACAGCCGTGTCTGCCTCGACGGACCACTGCACGTAGTCCTTGTCGGCAATGACATCCTCAGTAGCCTTAAGAATCATGCCTTTTGGAGTTTCTATGCCGAAGAATTCAGAGAAGGTTTGGTTGGCACCGAGATAAATACCCGAAGTATCTTTCCAGGAAACAAGCTGAGGTATAGTGTCCATCAATGTTTCCTGAAAGGATAGTTGCTCTTGAACCTTTGCCTGTACTTTTCTTCTTTCGACCATGGTAAACACCAAAAAAACCATAACTGTGAGCAAAAGCAGAAAACTTACGACAATTACCCAGAAAACCTCTTTGGGTAATTCGTAAAACGCCTTCGGACTGTTGATAATAATTGAATTTTCAGGAAGAAGGGATTGATCGATTTCGAGTTTCTGCATGACCTCATAGTCAAACTTGTACGTTCCGGCCGGTTCGACGATGACCGGGATAGAATCCGCCGGTTCACCATCAAGAATACGCAAGGCCATTTCTGCGACTATTTTGCCATGATGCAAACCGGAGAGCAGGCTGCCGCCAACAGCACCATGCCCCAATAAAAATTCCCAGGTAGTGTAGATGGGCACGGAGGAATGATCATAAATATCTTCCATCACTTCTTCTGCCGTATAAAATTTCCCTTTTACTGTTTGATACCAGGGGGAGAAAAATAAGAACGTATCATTGGGTAAACGCTCCACCTTATGCTTGGTTTCATCGAGCGAGAGTTTAAACCAGAACTCTACTTCCAGTGGGGCATCATATTCCTCAAGCATCTTATAAACTTGTTGCTCAATTGATCTTCCGGTCAATGATTGATCGCCAACGACTACCATTTTGGTTTTCTCGGGATGCAGTTTCCTGGCAACATTGAGGGTATTGGGCAGGTCAAAGCTCTCTACTATACCTGTGAGGTTGCCGGAAGAGACGTCGGCCGATTCGTAATCATTCATTCCACAGAATACCAAAGGTATATCAGCAAAAAGTGCTTCTCTATGTTCGATGACAAAATTAAAGGCATGATTGTCAGAGACGATGATCACATCGAAATCCTCATTGACAAACTTCTCTTTATAGAGAGTAAAAAGGCTGTTGTTGACGGGTTCATAGAGATACTTTTTGGTATCCATATATTCTATCTGCAGATCAACTTTGTATCTGCTGGTCTGCAACACATCGCGAATACCTTTGAGAATTTCGTCGGACCATTGATAGCCGTGATGGTATGAATTTATGTAGAGAACATTTTTTTTCTGCTTTACCGCCGGATAAACCTCGGATGCGGCAAGAAAAAAAATGATAAAGACCATAATGTATCGATATTTCATAATATTCTTGGAAAAATAACAACTAAGTTAATCAACAAAACACGTTCAGATTTATAGGGCTAGCAAAACCTGTTTCCCACTGAGGAACGGTGATCTTTCTCAACTTGGATTATCTCGAATCGTACATCTTTATCGTCAAATTGAAACGACCTTCCTAAGACGAGAACTTCAATTCAAGGCATTTTTTACCTTACAACAAAAAAGTATTCTACTCTTACCTGTATGGCACCGTCAAACCAGTAATATCCTCAAAGAGCATATTTATATTCATTTCATAGAGTTAATAACTAGACATAGACTAGACATCTACACATGACGAGGCGACTTCGACCGATGTCAGCTGGTTATTTGTCTTTCTTGGGCATAAATAATAGGCATGCAAGATCATTTTTTTAAAGAAATGCCAAATTGAGAGACTATTGTCTTATTACAAGAGAGCGGTAAATTTAGCCAGGAGGTTAAAAATGAAAAAGTCAATTGTTGCAGTAACAACTCTCCTAACTGTTTTGATTGCCACATCTCAGGCATACTCCGATGATCGAGTTCTGGCTGGTACACTCATGGGAGCCGGCGGTGGCGCACTCCTTGGCCAGGCGATTGGCGGTGACACTGAATCCACCTTGCTCGGCACGGTAATAGGTGGTGCAATCGGACTGACAGCAAGCAGCTTGCACCATGGTGGCTATGGATCATCGTCCGTACATTTCAAATATAATTCATATCATCCGCGTCCCTACCACAGGGTTCACAAACCTTACCGCTATCGCGACCATTACTACAGAAAGCATTATCATCGTCCGCACTATAAACACTATCGCAAGCATTATTACCGCGATCATTCCAGGCATTACCGCAAATCATGGCGTCACGATCGCTATTCCTACGGTCATCCTGGCACCCGTATTGTTATCAAGAAGGTCTATAAATATGATGATGGCCATAAGGTAAGGAAAAACGTATACAAAGAGCGAAGGCACCATCGCTACGAGCATCACTATAGAGGCCATGGAAAGCGCTTTGACAAACGTAAACATCATATTCGACACTGGAAACGTCATCACAATTGATATTCTAACAGCGGAAGAGATCGTCATTCCGATTTCTTCCGCTGTTTTTTAATGTAAGCCCTTCCCTAACCATCCAACCTGCTTCACTCCTCGTTGTTCATTATCAATTTTTCACCAGAATATCAGGCTAATCATGATTATCTTTGCCTGTACCACCAAGCATGTTAAGGGGTTATCTGCTCTTATTAGATAAATTCTTAGTCAATTGCCGGCAAATAACAGTTGTAGGAAAAACTATCAATCTGCTGTCTGTTTTCACCAGTTGTAATGGAGCAATTGGAGCTTATTGTGATAATTAGCAATGAGTTGTTTTCGTTCAGAAAAACAAAAACATATAAATGAAGTGATTATTTTATCCTTCCAAAACTAATAAAATCAAATGGATATATTAATTAAGCGCGTAGTTATCTTTTCCATGGCATTGGTCATTTTTGCCGGATGTTCAGCTGTTGATATAAAACAGTATGAGGGAGATACACCACAATTTTTGCTCTACGAATACTTCAAAGGGGAAACTAAAGGATGGGGAATTGTTCAGGATAGAAAGGGAAATCTACTGCGCCAATTTGTAGTTGATATCAAAGGAACAGTTAACGAGCAAGGCGAACTTGTCCTTGACGAAGATTTTTATTGGCGTGATGGTGAACAGGAAAAGCGTATCTGGACCATCGGAAGAAGTGGAGAAAGATCATACACAGGCAAAGCAGCCGATGTTATCGACAGTGCTAAGGGTGAAGCGTACGGCAATGTTCTTAACTGGCAGTATCGGCTCAATTTGGAAGTGGACGGTCGAACCTGGGAAATACATTTCGACGATTGGATGTTCCTCCAGCCTGACAATGTTCTTATCAATAAAGCGGTCATGTCCAAATTTGGTTTTAAGGTGGGTGAAATCACTATTGTATTTCTTAAAAACATTCAATGAGGTGGATGATATGAAGCACATTATAATACTAGTATTATTAATGATATTGATACCCTTACAAACAAGCGCTCAGATAGATACCCGGCTTGACAAGAGCTTGACGGAGCTTGATGCGATCGGTAAGGGCTCCGTCTATTATCTCGGCCTTTTCAAAGTATATGATGCCAAACTCTTCGCACAAAGCGAAATGGATAAACAAAATATTCTTAGCGGAGAGATGTCAAAGTGCCTGGTGATCGAATACAATCTATCAATATCTGCCGAAGATATCATCAAAGGAGCAAATGTTGTTCTCTCACGTCAACACGACTCTCAGACACTTCAGGAACAAAGGCAATTTATTGAGACTATCCACCAAAGTTACACAGATGTAAGTGAAGGTGACAGCTACGCTCTCTGTTACGACGCCGAATTGTCCAAAACAGAATTATTTTTTAACGGATCTACTGTTGCTGAAGTAAATTCAGCTGAATTTGCCAGTCTATATTTTGGTATCTGGCTTGGTGATAAAGAACCAATATCAGAATCTTTGCAGAAAAATTTATTAAAACAACTGGCAGATAAATCATAACAAGAAAATTGACTACAACTTTTATGAGAATAAACGTATCTCATTAATCTCCTTGTTATTCTTGTCTGCACAACTCAGAGGAAATGAGAGAAAGGTACGGTAAATATATGAAAAAAATTGCAATAATAGGTAGCGGCATTTCAGGACTTACCAGTGGGTATTACCTATCCAGGGCTCATGATGTAACCATATTTGAGGCTGAAGATTACATAGGAGGTCATACTCACACCGTTCGGGTAAATAATAATGATGAAATTGCAAACATCGATACCGGCTTCATCGTCTTCAATGATCGTACTTACCCTAACTTCATAAATCTTATGGATAAAATAGGAGTAAGCTACCAACCTACCGAGATGAGTTTTTCTGTCAGAAATGATGCCATAAACCTTGAATATAATGGTAACTCCATTGCTAGTTTGTTCGCCCAGCGCTCCAATCTTTTTCGCCCTAATTTTTTGAAAATGCTTGCCGACATACATCGCTTCAATAAAGATGTGCTGAAAGAGGAAAATAGCTGCAATACTGCCACAATTGGAGATTACCTAGAAAAAAATAAGTATTCTCGGCTTTTTCGGGAAAACTATCTCCTCCCAATGATTTCTGCTATATGGTCAATGGGAGGGCAGAGTTGCCTCGATTTTCCCCTGCGCTTTTTTGTTAGATTCTTTAAAAACCATGGTCTGCTCAATTTGATTAACAGACCGCAATGGTATACCATTGTTGGTGGATCGAGCAGCTACATTGCTCCCCTTACCCAAGGATTCAATCATAAAATCCGGACTTCCTCTCCAGTTAAGCAGGTAATTCGAGAGTCTGATGGAGTTCGCGTTGCCACACCCCAGTACAGTGAAATATATGATGAAGTAATTTTTGCCTGTCATGCAGACCAGGCCCTTAGTATGCTGGTGAATCCGACAATGAATGAGATGAATGTACTCACCAGCTTTCCTTTCTCCCAAAACCACGTTGTCCTCCATACCGATACTTCCCATCTGCCGAAAAGAAAGAGGGCATGGGCAAGCTGGAACTACCGAATGGTTGATGCCGCCAAAGAGTCGACGACGCTTACCTACAATATGAATATTCTCCAACGTCTCGACAAACGGCACACCTACCTGGTTAGTCTCAATCAGGAAATTGACGAGCAACACATACTCGGAGAATACGATTATTCCCATCCCGTATATTCACCTGAAACAATAAAGGCTCAAGAGCTGTGGCATACTGTTTCAGGTGTGGAGAACATTCACTACTGTGGTGCCTACTGGTTAAATGGTTTTCATGAAGACGGTGTGCGCAGTGCAATGCGCGTCTGCAGCATGTTGGAGGAAAAAGAATGCAAGCTGGCCTGTACGTAGGAAAAATTCATCACCGGCGATTCATCCCCAAGAATCATCGTTTTTCCTACCCGTTCTTTATGTACTTTCTCAATTTGGACAGGATTGCAGAACAACGGAGTATAGGCAGACTTTTTTCAATAAACAGATGGGCCTTCAACCGCTTCCACCGCCCTGACTATTATGGTGACGATGATCAACCTCTGGCTGATGCCATACGTGAACGTATGAAAGAACTCACAGGATACCCTGTGCGAGGAGAAGTATATGGACTGATGAATGTGCGGACTTTGGGACTCTATTTCAGTCCGGTGAACTTCTATTACGGCTTGGATAAAGATGGTACTTTTAGCCACTTTCTCGCGGAGGTCTCCAATATCCCCTGGAATGAACGGCATCAATATGGCTACTACGTTCAAAATCGCAGGCTTACTTTGTCAGATACGAAGAAATTCAAAGTTTCGCCGTTTAACCCGGTGGAACAGCGCTATCATTGGCAAATTTCTCCACCCGGTGAGCAAATACAAGTAAAACTCGGAGTAGATGATGAGAGAGGACACATTTTTGAAGCTTCCTTGACCCTGCAAAGAGAGCCTCTTACTATTAAATCATTGAGACGTCAGTTATTACGCAGGCCGGTCATGACCGCCTCCATAGTAGCTGCTATTTACTGGCAGGCACTCATGCTCTATGTTAAGAAGGTACCTTACGTTCCCTATCACAAGGAAATGATATGAACGGTTCCACAACAACAGATTATCATCTCTCTCACTCATCTCCATCTACCCTGACTAAGTTGGCACGAAAGGCAGTGTTTGCTATTCTGAGCAAACTTCGTTATGGCCGGATTACAATTTACGAAGGCGATGAAAGCTTTTCTTTTGGCAATGACACGACCTTAGAGACGAGAATCACCGTGCACTCTCCTCGTTTCTATCCCAAAGTTCTCTTCTCTGGCTCAATAGGTGCCGGAGAAGCATACATAGAACAGCTTTGGGATGTTGATGATTTAACCAAATTGGTGAGAATAATGGTTCTCAACATGGAGTTGCTCGACAAAATCGATAGTGGCTTTGCCTGGCTTCTCCTGCCATTTAAGATTCTGGTTCACAATTTAAAAAGTAATACCAGGAAAGGTGCCAGGGAAAATATAATCGCCCATTATGATCTGGGAAACGAACTCTACCGCTCTTTTCTCGATCCAACCATGATGTATTCATCCGCAATTTTTCCTTATACATCGAGCAGCTTGGAAGAAGCAGCTACTCACAAACTTGATGTCATCTGCAAAAAGCTCAACCTGAGCGAAGCTGATCGGATTATTGAAATCGGCACCGGCTGGGGTGGTTTTGCCATCCATGCCGCAAAGAATTATGGGTGCCATGTGACTACCACAACTATATCCGATGCCCAGTTTGAAGAGGCTCAGAAACGTATACGGGCGGCTGGACTCAACGATAGAATAACAGTCATCCAACAGGACTATAGAGATCTTACCGGCACCTACGATAAACTAGTCAGCATTGAAATGATAGAAGCAGTGGGGGCCAGGTATCTCTCCGATTTTTTTCAGAAGTGCGGACAACTAGTGCGGAAGAATGGGACTATGCTCCTTCAGGCGATCACTATCCGGGATCAAAAATTCAACCAGTATGCCCGTTCCGTTGACTTTATCCAACGCCACATTTTCCCGGGTGGCTGTCTGCCCTCAAACCGCAAAATGATGGAACTTATCAGCGATCGGACGGATATGGTAGTCCGCAATATTGAAGACTATGGCAGTCATTATGCAAGGACGCTCAAAGAGTGGCGAAAGCGTTTTGTTGCAAATTTCCATACGCTTCATGACCACGGCTTCGATGAACGTTTCCGGAGATTATGGGAATTCTATCTCTGTTACTGTGAAGGCGGATTTATGGAAAAATCAATAAGCGTAGTTCAACTCGTTGCCACCCGGCCGGATAATCGAGATGATATACCCATAATCCGAACCTAATTCTAAATCCAGACTGCCTTTCATGTATCAATATGGCAGCACCTCATCAGATCTTTTCTTGGCCAGACGGTAAAACAATTTCTTGATCACTGGCAGTCGTTCAAAATCCTCATTGGAAACCTTACGGAG
>JAAUYI010185038.1_pt1 | contig 11272 bp, 10 predicted proteins | sample 7278041 | NCBI WGS metagenome assembly JAAUYI01 (sample SAMN14350216, study PRJNA611818) | marine sediment metagenome | isolation source: surface marine sediment (0.6m) | place: French Polynesia: Moorea | collected 2018-08
CCAATAAATGGACCATGCCCATTCCTAACTGGAAATCTGCTCTCAACTGGTTTGCTATTCATTTTCATGATAGATTTCCTTTCTCTTTTACACACTTCTCTTGACAGACTCTAATTAAAAGTTTAAACCCTGAATTTATTAAGCTTTCCATTTGAACACGCTCTGTTGTCCATAACTTGTGTGTTTCTAACTTCTCTAATTGCTCCACAAAATAATCCTGATTTGTTTTTGTATAAATAATTATTCCCCTCGTTAATTTGATTTAACTATTGTTTGAAATTGAGAAAGAATCATTCATCACCAAGTTTGAGAACAGCGAGGAAAGCTTCTTGAGGTACTTCAACGCTGCCAATAGATTTCATTTTCTTTTTACCTTCTTTTTGTTTTTCAAGTAATTTTTTCTTTCGGCTGATATCTCCTCCGTAGCATTTTGCTAAAACATTTTTCCTCATTGCTTTAATAGTCTCTCTTGCAATGATTTTATTTCCAATTGCCGCTTGAACGGGTACCTCAAACATTTGACGGGGAATGAGCTCTTTTAACTTTTCACAAAGTCTTCTTCCAATGTAATAAGCTTTACTTTCGTGAGTGATGCAAGAAAAAGCATCTACATTTTCACTGGATAGCTTGATGTCTAGTCTTACAAGTTTTCCTTCTTTATAGCCAGTTTGCTCGTAACTTAAAGTGGCATAACCTCTCGATCGGGATTTCAATTGGTCAAAAAAGTCGGTCAGGATTTCAGCCAATGGAAGTTCGTAAATTAAAACGGTTCTTCTTTCATCGAGGTGTTTCATATCGATAAAGACGCCTCTTCTTTCTTGACATAAATCCATTAAGGTTCCAACGTAGTCTTTAGGGCAGGTGAGTTCCGCTTTAACCCATGGTTCTTCTACTTTTTCTCGAAGGACTGGATCTGGTAAGTTACAAGGGTTGTCTACTTCAATAGTTTCTCCTTTTATGGTTGTTACTTTGTATATAACACTCGGTGCTGTGGCTATTAAGTTTAGGTTGTATTCTCTTTCTAATCTTTCTTTAGCAACTTCCATATGTAACAAACCGAGAAAACCACACCTGAATCCAAAGCCCAGTGCCGCAGATGTTTCAGGCTCTGAAGTGATTGAACTATCATTTAGTCTCAATTTTTCAATTGCGTCTTTTAATTCATGATAATCTGCTGAATTAACCGGATAAATACCACAATAGACCATTGGAACTGCCGGTTTGTACCCTGGAAGTGGGTTTTTGGATCCATTCTCTATAGTGGTAACAGTATCTCCCACAAGTGAACATATTTCTTTAATTGAAGCTGCCATGTATGCAACCTCCCCACATTTAATTTCTTCTACCGCCTGTTTTGCCGGTCTCATATAACCGATTTCTAGAGCTTCAAAGGTTTGCTTCGGAGCGGCAGACATTAGCTTGATTTGCTCGTTTTTCTTCAATTCTCCATCTATAACTCTCATCGAAACAACAATTCCACGATAAGGATCGTAGTAACTGTCAAAAATTAAGGCTCTCAATGGTTCGTTAGAATTATCTTTAGGCGGAGGGACTTTGTCAACAATTGCCTCGAGAACTTCGCTTATACCTATACCTTCTTTGGCACTTACTAGAACAGCTTCTGAAGCATCGAGTCCGATAATATCTTCAATTTCTTTTTTTACTCTATCCACATCCGAAGAGGGCAAATCAATTTTATTGATAACTGGAATTATTTCCAAATCATTCTCTAATGCTAAATAAACATTGGCTAGTGTTTGTGCTTCTACCCCTTGTGTTGCATCAACAATTAATAAAGCTCCTTCACAGGCGGCTAAACTTCTAGAAACTTCGTAACCGAAATCTACGTGACCAGGTGTATCAATCAGATTTAAAACGTAGTTTTTTCCATCTTTAGCCTTATAATCCATTCTGGCAGTTTGAAGTTTAATGGTAATACCACGCTCTCTTTCTAAATCAAGATTGTCCAGCAATTGTTCTTGCATTTCACGTTGGCTAACCGTATTTGTAAATTCAAGTAATCTATCAGCCAAAGTGGATTTACCGTGATCTATATGAGCAATAATAGAAAAATTTCGAATATGTGATGTCATTGTGGATGAGTATAAATAACTTGGGGCAAATATAGTTTAGTAAACTTAGTATTTGCATTTAGCTTAAACGAAGTTATTATAAATTTTGAATTATAAGAATTCCGCAGTACTTTTATCAATTGTTATACCCTGTTTTAATGAAAGGGAAAGACTCCCCAAAACATTGAATAAGATTTTGTCTTATTTGAACTCTTCTCAAGAAGCTTCAATAATTCCAAGTTGGGAGATAATAGTTGTAGATAGCGCGAGTACAGATGGAACCGCTAGTTTAATTGACTATGAGTTTAGAGAAATTGTGAAAGTCATTAAGCTTAAGGTAAAAGAAGGAAAGGGAAAAAGCGTAAAAGTTGGAGTTCTGTCTTCTCTTGGTGAGAATGTCTTAATTTGTGACGCGGATGGCTCTACGCCAATTTGTGAAATATCGAAGCTTTTGTTGGCTTTAGAAAAATCTTCGATTGCCATTGGAAGCCGGAAAGATCAGAGTTTGCTTATGAAAAAACAATCAGTTTATAGAAGGTTTATAGGGAGAGTTTTTAACTTTTTGGTTAGGTTCATTACGGGAGTGAATGTCTTTGATACTCAATGCGGGTTTAAACTGGGAAAAGGAAGTGAATTGAGAAACCTTTTTAAGAAAATTCAAATAAAAGGATTTTCATATGATGTTGAACTTCTCTTTTTGGCAAATATTCATAAATATAAAATTAGTGAAGTTCCTGTCATCTGGATGAATGACGAGAGAAGTTCAATTAATTTATGGCTAGATCCAGTAGTAATGTTTTTTGAACTTTTACAAATTAAGTTTTTTCATAGTTTTAAATTTAAAAATGGGAATTAGATTTAAGAAGCAAATTAAACGGTTAAAATACCTAAGTTATTAATTTAAAACAATTTTCATTTAGTCAGATTTTGTACCTTAATGTCAGAAAAGCCTAGCAAAGCAATCTTGTTACTTTCATGTCCGGATACTACTGGTATTGTTGCAAGAATTTCTCATTTTATATTCGAGAGACAGGGAAATATCATTAATCTAGATCAGCATGTGGATACTGAAGACAAAATGTTTTTCATGAGAGCCGAATGGTCTTTAGAGAATTTTACAATACCTACAAAGGATCTAATTGAGGCTTTTAGGCCCTTAGGGAAAGAATTCAAAGCGGATTGGAAAATAGAGCTTGTTAATTCAAAGAAACCTAAAGTAGCAATTTTAGTTTCAAAGTATTCCCATTGCCTTCAAGATCTTTTATGGAGAAAAGAAACCGGTGAAATAGATTGTGAATTTCCGGTAATAATTTCGAATCATCCGGATTTACAAAGTTTGTCTCAGTCTCATGGAATTGAATACAAAGTTTATCCTATAAATAAAGAAAATAAGCTCAGTCAAGAAAAGCAAGAAATTGAGCTGTTAAAAAAATTAAACGTTGATCTGATAGTACTCGCCAGATACATGCAAATATTAACTGATCAGTTTATTGATGAGTTCCCTAGTAAGATAATTAATATTCATCATTCATTTTTACCGGCTTTTATTGGAAGTAACCCATATAAACAAGCTCAAGACAGAGGAGTGAAAATAATCGGAGCGACTAGCCATTATGCAACTATAGATTTAGATGAAGGACCTATAATTCAACAGGATATAACTAGGATATCTCACCGAGACTCTTTAAATGACTTAGTTTGTAAGGGAAGAGACTTAGAAAGAATCGTTTTGGCAAAAGCAGTTAAGTTGCATTTAGAGCATAGAATATTGGTTAATGGAAGAAAAACTATAATCTTTGAAGACTAGTTAGATTTGTGTAAATTTTGGGGTTTTGAGATCCAGTTATCAGCCCTCTACTCTCCAAATAAGCTCATGTTGGGCAGCTTACTTTTTGTAATTAAAAATTTATTATTAACCATAATATTGAAGTTTATTACTATTTTTGTTGTGATTTGTTTAACAGCTGGTTTTTCTTTATGGTTCCTATTATGGGAGTTTCAATGCTTAATGCTTATATTAGGTCGTTGGCTCTGATCCATAAAGGTTATAACCAGAATCTGAAATCAAATAAGTCGATTGCTAATATGTCACCAAGGCAATTAATAGAAATAGAGAGACTGCAATTTCATACAAATTTTTTTTATCAGCAATTGCAAGAGAAGAGAAATTTAACAAATGAACAAATAATTTGTAATGCGACTAAGCTTTTGGATAATCAGCTTGCATTGTGGGTAAATACACCTGCTTCTTTAATAGGTTATCAAGATTTTGAAGAAGCTAATATTCACGAGCATGTGAGAATTCAAAAGCCATTGTCAGAACTTTTGAAGAAATTTATTTCACCAATTTTAAAGGAAAATATTCCACCAACTAAACAGAATGAATTATCTATTCTTTCTGTTGCCTGTGGAACTTGTCCCGAGTTTGGCTTGATGAAAGATATGCTGAAAGGTCTTTATCCTCATTTATTTGTAAAGTACACCAGCATTGATTATGATCCAAAACTTATTCAAGTGGCTAAGAAATTATGGAGAAAAGAGTCAAACATTGAGTTCTATACAATTGATGCTTCCGATTCAAAACAGTTTGAACGATTGCCAGAGAATTCAATCTCTATAATCATGAATCAACAATTTTTTGATTCAAAGGAAAAGTGGAAAAAAATTATTATAAATACCTATAAACATCTTCTGCTAGATGGAATTTTGATAATAACATCTAGTGGGTTAAATGAACATAATGCAATGATACAAGAGTTGAAGAGATCAGGGGTTTTTCAACAATTTACCCCGCTTGTAAATATGCAAATTTCTTCAGAGTGCAAGACAGACCCGCCACAAGAAGTTTTTTTTAATGAAATGCTCGAAAAAGAAAATAATCTAAACAAATCTAATTTATGCAAGATTCCTAACTATAATTTCCCTAAATGGACCAGTGGATATAATGAATTTATTTGTATTCTTAAAAAGAAGTAATAATTACTTATTAACTAGTCCATCTCTTAGTGCTTTTACTGCTGCTTGAGTACGGTCATCGACTGCAAGTTTGTTAATAATGTTGCATACATGAGCTTTTACCGTATGAATGGTAATGAAAAGTTCTGAAGCTATTTCTTTATTGCTTTTCCCTTCAACAATTTTTTCTAAAACCTCCAATTCTCTTTGTGTTAATTCTAAATTGTATTGAAGTTTGCTATTTGAAGTTTTTATGTGGTTAGGAAGATTAAGAGGTAAGGTTTTTAAAACGGTTTGAGCAATCGCAGGATCTAGCCAAACTGCCCCCTCGAAGACCATTTCAATAACTTGAATTAATCTTTCAACTTTTATATCTTTTAAACAATATGCATCTGCACCAGCCGCCAAAGATGCATAAACCTCTTCACCCTCACTGTGAGAAGTCAGCATTATTACCTTGATGTTGGAATTATGCTGTTTTATTTTATGCGTAGCCTCAATTCCATCCATTACTGGCATGCCAATATCCATTAATACAACGTTTGGATTTAAATCATTTGCTAATGAAACAGCTTTATCACCAGATTCAGCTTCTCCAACAACTTCAAATGGTGATTTTTTTTGCAAAGACATTGATAGACCAACTCTGGATAGTTCATGGTCTTCAGCTATTACTATCTTCAAAATTTTTGTAGTTACTTTTTCTTCGTTCATACTTTCAGATTAATTATAGGCTTTATTGTCAGTTAAATTTGCGTACCTTTGCTTAAGTGAATATAAAAGCTGGTACCAGAATCCAGCGTACTTTCAACATGAATTTTACCTTTATGCGCTTCTACAATAGTTTTACAGATAAATAAGCCTAAACCACTGCCGATTTTTTGTTTTGATTTACTTCTTGTAAAATATCTTTCAAAAATGAATGGGAGTACCTCGGGGTCAATTCCATACCCATCGTCACTCACTTTTATAATTATTTCTTTGTCTGTTTCTGAAGAAGAAAATTGAATGGCACCATTATCCTGAATATTGTCAATAGCGTTACCCACTAAATTGGTAATTACTCTTCTGAATTGTCTAGAATCAACTTCCAATTCACAATCTTTAGGGATTTTGTTAATAAACTTAACTTGTTTTGCATCTATTAAAGGTTTGAGAGAAGATTGAGCTTCGTCAACGAGCTTAAAAATTTTGCAAGCTTTCTTCTCAATAATTATTTTGGATGGATCGTACTTGTAGTTTTCTAGTAATAGCCTCACCATATTCAAAAGGTGTTCATTGTTTAAACTTAAACCTTTGAGTAGTTTGAGAAACTCATTATCAATATTTGCTTGGAATTCTTGTATTAAGTCAATTGCTCTACGTTGAGCGATCAATGGGGTTTGAAGATCATGGCTAAGCGTTGAAATGAAGTTTGAACGCATTTTTTCATCGTCTAAAAGTTGTTTTGCCATTTTGTTAAAACTTAAAACGGTGTTTCGTACTTCTCCTTTAACTTGCGATGTGTCTATGGTTGCATTTAGGTCTCCTCGAGAAAGTTTGTTGCATGCGTCAGCAATTTGATTCATTGGCTTTACAAAATTTTGATTAAAACGAAGAGCGAAAACAGTAATTGTTACGATTATTAGTATTAAGCAAATAATCATTAAAATAGTGTTTCTCAACTTGAGATTTTCTTCCGAAACTCTGGATATATGAATCGACAAAAAGCCAACTGTATTTCCTAAGTAACTTTTTAATGGAAGAAATCGAGTGGCTTTACTTTTTTCTGTAGAGACTTCAATTTTAGTATTCAAAAGAATTTTGGTTATTTTGTCAAAAGAGTTGTTCTCTTCAATAGATTGACCTATCAAGAGAGCGCCAATAATTTCTTGTTTTCCTTTATTTCTGAATAATGGAGCAACTGATAAATACATTAAAGTCTCTGAAGAATCTAAATTGATTTTGAGTTTTTCAATACTTTTTACTTTAGAGCCATTCAGTGATGCTTTTATCAATTGGTTTAGTGAGTCTTTTGAGGCATCTTCAAAAGTATCAGTACTAGCAACAATATCTAGCTTTGAGTCGATTAATGCTACTATTCCTAGGTTTCTGCTCTCTTGCAATTTATTAAGAGCGTCGGCTAAAGATTCAGACTCATCATTCTTTGTAAATTGTTTGTATTTATCACTTATAGTCAGAAGAACAGCTTGATTGTTAGCCAGCTCAAGTTTTTCTAAATCATTTTGCAGATGCTCTGCAACTAACATTGTTGCAGTATTGGCTAGGTTGGAAAACCTTTCATCCAATTTATCGTTTGTTTCCTTAAGAAGAAAAAACCATAAAGTGAAAATTGGAATTATTGATGTAATGAATAAAAAAAGTATGAATTTTCTAATTAAGTTCATTCACCGGGCTGCTTAATTTGACTGGAACTATGAGTAATATGTAATTTATTGTTTCACAAAATTAGGTTTGCATAGTTTTAAACTTGAGTGAAAATTTGCTCAAAATGAAACAAAGCTTAATTAATCTCTATATTTTATTCAAACTTTTAAATGCCTGAATTTGCTCTCTGGTTAAAGTTTTTTCTACTGATAATCCGTTTTCAAGAAGATAAGAAGCAATACAATTTAATTGCTCTTCAGAAACCTCCATTTGGTGGTTTATCATTCTTAGAGCTTTGTTCAAATAAACGATTCCATTTTCGATAGATTCTTTTTGCTTTTTTCTTTCAAACTGTTCCAACTCATTAAAATCCACCAAGCAGTTGAATCGTTCTAAATTATCTTTGGTTGTTTTCACTAAAGGAGAATAATAACCCCATACTTTGAATGGTAGATTATAAGTTAGCTCATCACAAATTGGATAAAACCCTGATTCTTCAGTGGTTTCTAAACTACCAAGAGGAGCTTCACCTGAATAAACAAGTGGTAGTTGATATTCGCTAATGTCTAGTTCCATCTTGTGAATATTTCTAATATAAATTTGAAAAGCAATTGCTTCTTCTTCAGTAAAAGACTCATCTATTTGACCTTCAGAATACAACTTTGCTCTTCCTTCTATACTTTCATAGTTGGAAATTAGTTGTGAATAATTGTCTGATGGTTGTCTATCAATTACAAACCATTCAAATTTTTGCTTTGCTTCTTTTTCAATTGAGTTTGGAATGGAAGATAACTTAAATAGTTTCATGAAACACATAACTGTAACTATTTAAATTAATCCACTGATAGCAAAAGAATAAACTCAAATTTCTTAAAGTCTATGTTACTGAAACTTTATTAGTTCAACTTATTTATCTAATTTTCCAGTCGACTTTTTGATTATCCAGTCTAAAGGGGTTCCATTGAGCTCAAACTCATTCCGCATTGATTTTTCTAAAAATTTTAAATAGTTCTTACTTATTCTTTTAGGATCATTTACAAAGAGCGCAAAAGTTGGAGGTTTGTTTTCCACTTGAGTTCCATAGTAAATTTTGCAATTCTTTGCTCCCGCTTTTGCAGGTTCGTTAATAGCGACTACTTCTCTAAGAACCTGATTGAACACTCCGGTTGGAACTCTTCTTTGATAATTTTCATAGACTTTTAAACATTCCTCTAAAATATCTTTTACTCTTTGACCACTTAGAGCAGAAGTAATAACTAAAGGTGCATATTCAACAAAGCCAAGCTGATATTTAATTGCACGAGAATAATCTTCAAAGGTTTTATTATCTTTTTCAATTAAGTCCCATTTATTTAAGACAATTACACAGGCTCTATGTCTTTTTTGTATTAATGAAGCCAGCTTCTTTTCTTGGTTATTTACTCCTTCAGTTGCATCGAGAACTAGTACTGCAATGTCCGCGCGAACTAATCCTTTGATTGTTCTGTCAACAGAAAATCTTTCCAGTTCACCGTAGACCTTAGATTTTCTTCTCAGTCCAGCAGTGTCGATCAACAAAATCTTTTTTTTATTAAAAGTAAATTGTGTGTCGAGAGCATCTCTGGTTGTACCAGCTTCATCATGAACCAAAGATCTTTCATAACCAACAATTTTATTCAATAGGCTAGATTTTCCAACATTCGGTCTTCCAATTATTACTATTTTTAACAATTCTTCTTCGTTGATAGCCTTTTGGTTTATATGTTCATTAGCAACACCACTTTCTATAACTTTATTCAACAGCGTATTAATTGATTTCTTGAATGTTCCACCAATAGAAGAAAAGCTGATTGGGTCTCCCATTCCGAGGTTGTAAAAATCAGCGTTTAAATGCTCAATTTCTTTAGAATCAATTTTGTTCGCTAACAAAAATATTGGCTTTTGTTGCTTACGAACTAATTTTGCAATTTTACGATCAGTATTATTTATTCCGGTACGGGCATCAACCATAAACAAGATACAATCAGCTTCTTCTAAAGATAGTTCCGCTTGTTTTTGGACCCCTTTAAATAACGTGTCTTCTTTAAAGAACAGTCCTCCAGTATCGATAATCTGGACTGGTAAATTGTCAATTTCATCGGTCCATTTAGCTAAATTGACATCTGCATAAATTCGGTCTCTTGTGACTCCAGGAAGATCTTTGACTATTGAACGCCTACCTCCGATTAATTTATTGAAAAGTGTTGATTTGCCCACGTTTGGAGCACCCACAATTGCAATTTTTAGGGCTTTTTTAGCAGACTTATTTTTTCGATTTATCTTTTTATCCATTTTGTGGCGAGTGAGACCAAATGAGCTCACCATTTTTAATGTTATGAATTACTTTACCTTTCAAAGTACTATTTAATAGTGGACTGTTGAAAGATTGTGAATAGGAACTATCTTTAGAATAAGTCCACTTCAAATTAGGATTTACAATAATAACATCAGCAGTTTGACCAAACCCAAGCGATGTTGCTTTAATATTGAGACATTGAGCCGGTTTAGCTGTAAAGCAGTCAATCAAACTGCATAATTTATTTAGGCTTGAATTGCAAATCTTCTCTAAAAACAGAGAAAAACATGTTTCAAGACTAACCATGCCAAATGCTGCATCTTGAAAGAGTAAATGTTTATTTGCAAAATTTTGAGGTTCATGATGGCTGGCAATGCAGTCTATTACACCGTTTAACAGTCCTTGAATTATTGCCAATCGATCTTTTTCTTCTCTGAGAGGTGGTTTTACTTTGAGCTGGGTATTGTATTCTCCAATAGAGGCTTCCGTATATAAAAGGTGGTGAGGAGCTACCGAGGAGGTGACACTTAAGTTGTCTTCTTTTGCTCTCCTAATTAACTCGACGGATTGTACTGATGAAATAGCTGCAAAATGTAATTTTGCCCTAGGAACTTGTCTCAAGATTTCGATTTGGCTAGCTATTGCTGATGTTTCGGCTTCTTCTGGGATTCCATCCAATCCCAGCTTTATTGCCCATTCTCCTTGATGCATAAGTCCATTTAGAGATAGCTCACGATTCTCTGGATTACTAACTACAACAGCACCAATTGAGGCAGCATATTGAAGAATAATTTTGAATAGTTTGAGATCTGAATAAGGTTGTGTATCATAAAAAGCCACCGCACCTGATTTGAAGAGACTTTCCATCTCTACAATCTCTTTGCCTTTCATAGCTTTGGTGGCACAAGCCATTGGCAAAATATCAATCTTAGATTCTTCCTTTGCTTTCCCTTTCACGTACTCTAAAATCGTCACGCAGTCGGCAACTGGTTTGGTATTTGGAGTGCAACATATCTTGGTATAGCCACCTGCAATAGCAGCTTTGGAACCGGAAGTAATAGATTCTTTGGCGTTGAAACCGGGATCACAAAGATTGGAATGAATATCAACTAATCCTGGTAAGACCCAGCAATCTTGAGCATCAATTATTTGAGTTTCATTGGGTATTTGGGAAAGCGGTTCAATAATTAAACCTTTGTCGATCCATAAGTCTTTTACTTTTTGTTTCTCGCTCGATTGCTTATCAAGAACTATTCCATTTTGGATTATGAGCATTTTATAAAAATGAATAAATTATTTATCTCTACTTCCTTTCAACCATGATAAACGATACATTCTTCCAGGTTTTAAAGATTTTGATATCCTCTGTGTTGCTCTCTTCATTTATTTATAGACCTTTGATTTCTGATGAAATAACTAATATAAATTTTGCTTTTTAGTTTGACCTATTAATATGGAGTTGATCCAGTTTAACGGACAGAAAGAAAGAGAGATTGCGATTATCGTAAATACTCAGGAAGGAAAGTCCGATGAAAAAGAAATATTCAGCAGAATATAAACAATA
>JAAUYI010139028.1_pt1 | contig 11269 bp, 8 predicted proteins | sample 7278041 | NCBI WGS metagenome assembly JAAUYI01 (sample SAMN14350216, study PRJNA611818) | marine sediment metagenome | isolation source: surface marine sediment (0.6m) | place: French Polynesia: Moorea | collected 2018-08
TTTCGATACAGGTAGTGCAAGAAACAATACCTCCGTAATCTTATCCCCTCAATTTATTTATTTATGGGGATTATCTTTTTACTTTTTACTTTTATCTTTTTACTTTTTAAACAAATTATTTATCATCCCAAAATAATGGGACAGATGGGTAGGGGCACGGCACCAGCAAGATAATTTTAGATCCCAAAATATTGTGGATGCCGTGCCCTTACAAATAATGTATGTGTGGCAAACATGATTGGAATTGGTATTATATCACACAGCTTGATGCCAAAGGCATATCGCAAATTATTGCTGAACAATAAGAACCCTTTTTACATCAGCTTGAGGACTATGGGGATTATTATTAATAATCTGATTGTAACGAGCTAATTCTTTTTGTAACAAATTATTTATATCCATAGTCAATTCTGTAAGTGTCACTACAAGTACGGAAAAATATTTTTAGATCATGATGATGCAAGTACAGGGATAAAATTTTCTCCCCTCAAAATAATAAAACTATTAATTTTGGCATCGCTGAATTGGAATATGAACTCAAAAAATCAAGTATCTTAAACTCTCCTTTTCTCCTTCTCTCCTTTTCTCCTTCTCTCCTTCTCTGCGCCTCTGCGCCTCTGCGTGAGACAAATTCATATCTTAATTGTGCAACGCCAATTTTTTAATCTAAAATCCAAGCTCGTTTGACTTATGTCATCATCACCCAACCACCCAACCAGACTAATTATCAGGTTATCATCTTCCCATCCAGAACTATTACACGGACTGGATTTATGGCTGAATTTAGGTTTACTATCTAATACTCAAGTTCGTCAACTATGTAGGGAAAATTTAAGTTGTCGGGTAGTCTTACAACCAACAACCATAGCCGAACCTGAATTAGCAAGAGATATTGTTAGCCACGAACCCATATTTACATCCAGTAGGGACACAGAAGCACCAACAAAACCCAGGAAACCCAACCTGGTAAATACCATGTTGCAATCCTTGCAGGCAGAGTTGAGCGTGCGCTGGCTGCTATTTTTAGGAATGTTCCTGGTGATAGTCTCCTCTGGGGTACTTGCGGCTAGTCAGTGGGAGAAGTTCCCAGGATTTTTGCAATATGGAATTTTGTTAGCTTATACCTTAAGTTTTTGGGGAGCAAGTTTTTGGGCGGGGAAACAACCTAATCTACGTTTAACAACTGGGGCATTGCTAATTGTCACCCTATTGTTAATTCCAGTTAACTTTTGGGCAATGGACACTTTTGGATTGTGGCATAATCCTGTAGGCTGGATTGCATTAGCGATCGCAATTTTTATCCTCACATTTATTACTATTTTACTGGGCAATAATCGTCTATTTACTACCCAAACCTCTACCAGAAAATTATCTGTAGTTAATTTGTTGGGATTGAGTTATTTGCATTGGGGTTGGGGATTACCTTCTTTCCCCTTAATTGCTGTTTATCTAGCCATGATATTCACTACCATCGCTATGGTTTGGCAAACCCTCAATCAACAAAGGCAATTTTCTAAACAACCAAAGGAACAACATCCAGGATTAGGTATTAATTTACCAACAGCCGTCGTCACCTATGCATTAAGTATGGTGTTGGTAAGAGCAATTTTTATTGTCCAAGTAGATATTACCCAACTTGGTTTAGCTATTGGTATTTGTGGATGGTTGGTGAGTTGGTTAGCACAACAACAAGAAAGAGGAGCAGAGGAGAAAGAAGATATCCCTAGTTCTTTGTGGCAATTCATAGGTGCTACTCTGTTATTTTTGGGTTGGGTAATGGCGGTAAGAACCAATCCCGCCCAAGCTATTGCAGTTAGTGGTTTAGCTGTCTGGTTTTTCCATCGTCGCTTGCAAAGATATAGTTTCAAACCAGATTTAGCAGCTATTTTCGCCATCGGTTTACAGGCTCTTTGGTTGGGTTGGCGGTTAATCCCTGCTGAATCACAAACATGGGCAATAGCAACTGCTACCCAACTTACCAACTCCCAAAATCATCCCTGGGTTTTGTTGAGTGTGGCACTGTTCCCCTATGTCATCCTCATGGTTGCTTTTACAGATAGGTTGTATGGAAATGAAAAAGGAAAGTTAGCATTATTTGGTGAACAGTTAACCCTAGCTTTGGGAATTATATTAACTGCTATTACCTTAGATAATCCCCTAGTACAATCCCTCAATTTAATTTTCTCTACCATTACCCTGGCAATTGTTACCAACAGACGTGCTTCTACCAGCATGGTTCTGGTATATCTGACTCATATTACTGGGTTACTAACAGTATGCTCCATGATTAATTGGTTCCTACCCACCTTGTCACGGGAACTTTGGGCAACTACTTTATTAGCAATAATGGTGGCAGAATTCTTATATAGCATTGGTGAGGGGGTATGGCGACGTAGTGCGTGGGTGTTTGGGTTGGCATTAGCTAGCCTCAGTTTTATATTGCTGTGGACAAATGCCGACTCAGTTTGGTCTAATATCAATGTCAGTCAAAGTGGGTGGGGTATCATCTGGTTAATAACCCCTCTAATGCTGACAGTGGTTGCTATTCGTAGCCCAGGAATACACCGCACCCTTAACGGTAATTTAAGTGTGGCAACCTTAGTTACTGCCCAATTGCTGACTTTACCCTTCACCAATGTCAGATTAATTGGCTTGCTCATTAGTGCGGTGCTGATGGTAGTTAATACTGGCTACTTGCGTCACAACTTATATGGTTTAATTACCGTTGGCTTGGGTTTAGGGGGTGTGGGCGCAGGTATATGGAAATTCTTCCCTGGATTATCTTTGCCAAGCTGGTTAGTCATCGGTTCCCTATCCATCCTCAGTTTATGGGCGTGTCAAAAATTACTCCACAAACAGAAGCGGGAATTAGCAACTATATATGCAATTGCCTGTGATAGATGGGCGATCGCCGCCTCTGTGGCAGAATTATTATTATTAAGCTGGCACTCCCTCTTGGTTTACCAAAATATTGCTCAACCAGGATGGTTATATCTCATTGCTACTGGCATCACTTTAGCAGCCATTACATTTCGCAGCACCAGAAGATCACAACTTGCGTCATTTTACGGTATTGGTTGGTGTTTAGAATTACTATTAACTGAGGTATTGGCATTTAGCGATCGCTCGACAATAAAAATAGCGATCGCTAATATTGGCTTGGGTTTAACAGCCCAGTTATTAGGGGAGTGGTGGCAGAGAAAACACCATCTACAAAAGTTACCTAACCGTTGGCATATCCTACCCTTAATATATGGTGTATTTGGTGCTGCCTTGCGCTGGCATACCTTCGCGAATTGGACTGGTTTATCTTCCTTGGCACTGGCTTTAATTACCGTCAACATTGGACGACGCAGCCCAGCATTAAAACCCCTGGTTTACCTAGGCATGGCTGGGATATCAATTGCAGCTTACGAACTGCTGTTATATCAACTTTCCCAAGCGTCGGGGGGTGCAATAGGAGATGGAGTAATTGCCCTGGCAGTTCTCGGCACTAGTATTATGTATGGCTATCGTCTACTTGACCCTTGGCTGACAAAATACTTCCGCCTCCGTTCCCAGTCATTACAAGTATATGCTCACATACACTGGTTTATTAGTAGCTTTTTCCTCATCGTGGCAACTATTCTGCCCGTTACAGCTATTCCCCTAGCTATAGGAACCGGGGCATTTTTAATTCGCTATGCCATCTTTCAAGGTAGAACTCGCCAACATAAAATTACCGCAGATATCTGGGTATACATGGGCTTATTATTAGTAGGAATATTCAGTATTTACTTGCAAAATATGCCCGGAGCCATCCTGTGGAGAAGTATTTTATTACCTTGGCAAAGTGCGATCGCAGCTGTGGTATCTTACTTTATATTCATCCTCCCTTGGAAAAAATGGGGATGGAATCGTACACCGTGGCGGAATGTAGCCTATGCCTTACCATTAATTGTCTTATGGTTATCCTGGTTTGCAGTTTACCCCATCACCCTGATAATCGTTGCTAGTTTTTATCTGTTCGTTGCCCAAGCCACCTCAAACTTCCGTTTCTCCTATATCAGCCTAGTTTTGGTAGATTGGGCACTATGGCGATGGTGTTTACAATTTAACCTCAATAATCCTTTATGGTACGTAATTATACTGGGATTATCCATCCTCTACATAGCCCAAGTAGATCCCCATCTGCGGCTACCAGCAGCCAAACCACAGCGTCACATCTGGCGTATGATTGGTACTGGCTTAATTTGTGGTTGGGCAATTGTGTTTAACCAAGATACAGCCTTAGTACCAGCAATGATTAGCCTCATCGCCGTATTTACCGGATTAGGTGTGCGAGTGCGGGCATTTCTTTACGTCGGTACAGTTGCCTTTTTAATTACAGTATCTTATCAGTTAGTAGTATTAGGTTTAGAATATTCCTTCTTAAAATGGGTGATTGGTTTAGTGGCAGGAATTATGATAATCTATGTAGCGGCTAACTTTGAAACTCAACGCGATCGTTTAACTCTACTAATTCGTAGTATTGGTGATGAATTAGCCAAATGGCAATGATGAGGCAAATTTAGAATTTAGAATTTAGAAAAACAGAATAGATTAATAGGAGAGGTAGGGGCACGGCACCAGCAAGATAATTTTATACACCAAAATCTTGTGGATGCCGTGCCCTTGCGAAGAATGTAGTAGGTTAGGTTTCTTGCCTCAACCCAACCAATTAGTTGGGTTTTGCTTATGTTTTGTGTCATGTTAAAAACGTACCTTACGCTTATTGGGAACCCCTGTAAAAAATTAGCTTTGTGTTTCCAACCAGGCAATTACATCATCTAAAGTAGAGAAATCGAACTGAGCATCCACCAAAGTCTCCAATTGAGCAATGGATAAACTAGTAATCCTCTGCTCCACATCAGGAGAAATTTCCCCAAAGCGTCGTCTGAGTAAACGAAGCAGCACTTTCTTCTCTCCTTCTTGGATTCCTTCTTGGATTCCTTCTTGGATTCCTTCTTGAAGTCCTTCTTGTCGCCATTCTTCCCGTTGTTTGAGATAAGCTGGTGATAAGTTCATAATTAACTCCCTCTCTTCATCACTTACATTATCTTTCACCTCTATATTTTTGCGCCAAGAGGCTAAAATTTCTAACAAATTATCCCATCTAGAACTTGCTTGTGATAGTTTAACTAATTCTTCTACTGCTTGCTTTTGTGTCCTTCCCTTTCCCAACACCCTTAACCATAGGGTATCTTCAACAACAGGTAACTGGTTGATGGCTACAATAGCTCCTTTTAGGAATTCTGGTAAAAAATAGACCCCTTCCACCCAATTTCCTGACAGCTGAGTTTTTGCACCAAATCCCTCCAGCATTCTTACAGAACAAGAAGGAGTTAAAATCCATAAACGCGGTAACTTACCTTCTGATAAAGAACGCTTTTCTCGCTTTGCTTGTCGTAATAAATTTCCATGAACCGTATATAACTTTAATAAACAACTCCTAATCTCTACTTCACTGGGAGCATTACGGAATGGTGAGCCAGCGCAGTCTTGGGGGTTTCCCCCATGAGCGACTGGCGAACTCGTCAGAGTTCAAATAGACAACTCGTTGCAGCCATTTTCGCCAATAATCCCAATTCTGAATTATTAGAAGAAGATGAAGCAGTGGGGACAAACCAAACATCTATCTCACGAACTTCGCTTTTGACATCTTTGCTGGTTTCTACCTTACCTAATGAGGTTAACAACTCTTCTAGATATTCCTTAGCAAATTGGTCATGGGGTTGTCGAGTCATGAGATGATGGATACAAGCATTATTTATTGGGAATTAAGTTTTATTGTTTCATAAACCAAAGAGCTTATTTCCCATACAGATAATATAAAGATCGCGATCGCTATTCAATTATACTTTTAACTTAAGCTGTAATCTGAGTCAAAACTCTCGATAAATCTAGGGATAAATCAGCAAAGTTAGGGAGCATGACTACCTGATGAGGTAGAAAAATTCGTTTGACGCTATAGGCAAAATTTCCGGTTAATTCTTGATAAGGTTCGCTGTAGCATTCTAAATGTTGAGCAACTAAATTAAATATCCAATAATCGGAAATTCCAGCTTCTGCATAAAGAGGGATTTTCACTTCTTGGTCATAATTTAGGGAGGAATCAGCAATTTCAATTACTAATAAAACATCCTTTGGTGTGGGATGAGCAGATAAATAATTATCAGCTATAGAACGGACAACAGCAAAATCTGGTTCTGGTTCGCTACCTGAAGACAAAGTGATGGGATCTTGACATCGTAATTCTGCTTTATTTGCTACTAATTTTGCCAGTTCTCTGAGTAAATTACTGCAACAAGTAGTGTGTGCTGTTCCTTTAGCCGCCATTTGTATGACTTCTCCCCGAATCAGTTCCACTCGCTCATCTTCATGGAAGAAACCGATTTCAGTTAAACGATGATATTCTTCAAGAGTAAAGCGTCTGGTAGTAGTCATTTCAGTTATCAGTTATCAGTTATCAGTTATCAGTCAACCCATCGATAAATATACAGATAATATAAAGATCGCTATTCAATTATACTTTTAACTTAAGCTGTAATCTGAGTCAAAACTCTCGATAAATCTAGGGATAAATCAGCAAAATTAGGGAGCATGACTACCTGATGAGGTAGAAAAATTCGTTTGACGCTATAGGCAAAATTTCCGGTTAATTCTTGATAAGGTTCGCTATAGCATTCTAAATGTTGAGCAACTAAATTAAATATCCAATAATCAGAAATTCCAGCTTCTGCATAAAGAGGGATTTTCACTTCTTGGTCATAATTTAGGGAGGAATTAGCAATTTCAATTACTAATAAAACATCCTTTGGTGTGGGATGAGCAGATAAATAATTATCAGCTATAGAACGGACAACAGCAAAATCTGGCTCTGGTTCGCTACCTGAAGGTAAAGTAATGGGATCTTGACATTGTAATTCTGCTTGGTTCGCTACCAGTTTCGCCAATTCCCTCAGTAAATTTCTGCAACAAGTAGTGTGTGCAGTTCCTTTAGCCGCCATTTGTATCACTTCCCCCCGAATCAGTTCCACTCGCTCATCTTCATGGAAGAACCCGATTTCAGTTAAACGATGATATTCTTCAAGAGTAAAGCGTCTGGCAGTTGTAGTAGTCATATCATTTCTTTCAAATCACCAGATATTTAACCATAACCTGTTATGGATTCTTCTATTTTGACTGAGATTTTGCCGAACTTGGGGTTAGTCATAAATAATTCTTCCCCACTCCTAATTCCTCATTTCTCACTCCTTATTGTCAAACTAGTCTCCCATGAGAAAATCTCACAACCTTTGAACCTATAGCCCTATGGGCATTAAAGAAAAGCGGAGCGAGCGCGTTAGCCATAACCATAAATATCTCAAGTGCGAATACCACACCTACTGTCAACCGTCAACTGTCAACCGTCAACCATTTTCAACCCAGTAAGTAATAATGAAAAAGATTCGACAATAGCTTAAATTGGTGGATATTTATCAATCTGCAATTCGTCCTTTGCTCTTCAATCTGCTGAAAACAGATCCAGAATTTTTGCACCAGCAGACAATTCGTAGTTTAACCTGGTGGGAAAACAATAGGGATAACTCCCCCACAAGTTGGTTAAATACAAAATTACAGCAGTCATTGTGTTTTGCCGATCCCCGTTTAGAACAACAACTATGGGGACTGCATTTTCCCAACCCGGTAGGTTTAGCCGCTGGATTTGACAAAGATGCTGCTGCTACTAATATTTGGTCTAGTTTGGGTTTTGGTTTTGCCGAAATGGGAACCGTAACTTTTCACCCCCAACCAGGAAACCCCCGTCCCCGTCTATTTCGTTTACCTGCCGATAAAGCAGCTCTCAACCGCATGGGGTTTAATAATAGTGGTGCCCAAGCAATGGCAAACCGGTTAATTGCCCAAAGGCAAAAACATCCTTCCCCCATACCCATCGGCATTAATCTCGGCAAATCCAAAGTCACACCACTCCCAGAAGCCCCTACAGATTACCTACAAAGCTTTCGCTTACTCAAAGACTTGGGAGATTATTTTGTGGTTAATGTCTCTTCTCCCAATACTCCAGGGTTGCGATCGCTCCAAGATGCTGCCATGCTTAGTTCTATATTGTCAGCACTACAACAAGAAAACAATACACATAAACCGATATTTGTCAAGATTGCTCCCGATCTAGAATGGTCAGCGATCGCTGATATTATTGATTTAGCAAAAACCTACCAATTGGCAGGAATTATAGCCACCAACACCACCATTAGCCGGGATGGGTTAAAAACCCCCATAATTGAGGCAACGGGTAATCCTCCCTCCCAGGAAGCGGGTGGAATTAGTGGCGCACCAGTGCGCCATCGCTCCACGGAAATTATTCGATTTATTTGGCAGCGCACCCAAGGAGAGATACCCATAATTGGTGTGGGTGGTATTTTCAATGCCGATTGTGCTTGGGAAAAAATTACAGCTGGAGCTAGTCTGGTTCAGGTTTATACAGGTTGGATTTACGAGGGGCCTTGGATGGTACGTCGTATTTTAGAGGGTTTACTGACCAAATTAGAACAAAATGGACTTCATTCTATTGCTGACGCTGTGGGGAGTGGGGGGAGGAGTGAAGGAGTGGGGGAGTGAAGGAGTGGGGGAGTGAAGGAGGGAAGGAGTGGGGGAGTGAAGGAGTGAATATGAGCCAAAACACATTATCCCATCACCTTATCATCCCACCAACCATCAACTAACAACCAACAACTAACAACCAACAACTAACAACCTTCAATCTTCCTCATCCTCAGGGAAAAATTCCTTGGTTTCAGGGGAATATACCCAAGCTATGCCATCAGGGTCACGATTACGACTCCATTCTGGAAAATCTGGATCATTACGTCGTTTGTACACGGTACTAGAATAAACATTCAGCCGTTTTGCTAATTCCGATTGAATCAGAGAGCCAAAAACCAACTGTTTTTCTAGAGGTACTTTTGCTTCCTGATGGCTGGGTGGCGTTGACTCAGGTTGAACAGATATGTCTTCTTGTTTCTCCTGGGTTGGAGGTGCTGCTAGCAGTGGTGTAGCCGTTCTTGCCATAGCGGGTTTAGCTTCTGGAGCAGGTTCGCTACTGTCCAAAATATTACCCAGAGTACCCGCAGTTAAAAAGTAATAAACTTGATTGCCACTCTCAGATTTTGCCGGAATAATTCCAAATTCTTCCGCCTTGGTATCAAGATAATGCTTTGCCGTGGAACCGGAAAAATTACACCTCATCGCTAAGTCAGCAGGGGTAATTTGACCTTGGTTTTCATAAAGCATTTGATTGAAAATAGGGTTAATTTTCTCACACCAAGCTTGCCATTTATAGCGTTGCCAAATTTTCAACCCTAATACTAGAAGAATGATTGATACCCAAACACGCCAGGTAGCAACCAGGAAAATAATTAAAAATGAGATTGGCAAAAGTAGAACAAGATAGCCTTTGCCATAGCCTTCTATTGTTTTGTCACTCATGCCGTTTCTTGCCACAAGATTATTTTTGGGAAATATTAACTATCTTGGCAAAAAGTGGGACATTTGTTTGTATTTTTTAGCAAAAATGTGGCAAATGTGATTGGCAAAACACCAACAACATCGGCTAAACATCAGACAAATTAATCGATGAAAGTACGTTAAATCAAGGCATTGACGTGAATTTCAGGGAAAAATATGATTTTTTTGCCGCCGATGTAAATTAGGTATTTTCATTAAGATATATTAAATGAACTACCCCGCCTCAAAGGAGGACGGGGTTTCTAATTCCCCATCCGATTTGAGGTTGGATTTTTGACGAAGGAAGAAGGATAATTGGCGGGGAATGAGTGTCCTGCCTGGTGATAAAACTGATAACTGATAACTGATAACTGATAGATGATAGCTAGTTATGGCGTAATTATTTTTGCTGCCGCTTTAGATTACTTAATTGGCGATCCTGTGAATATTATTCATCCGGTACAAATAATGGGATGGGTAATTTCTCGTTTGAGCAAATTAGCTGAAAAATATTGCCACAATCCATTCACCCAACGCCTAGCTGGGGTGTTACTTGGTACAATATTGATTATTGGTAGTGGTGCGATCGCTCAATTAATTGTACAAATAGCTAAATCTGGTGATCAATTCTTAGGCATTGCCATAGAAAGCATTTTATTGGCTAGTTGCTTTGCTGGTAGAAGTTTAAACAATGCAGCCACAGCAGTTTTACAGCCCTTAGAGAAAGGAGAATTATCCACAGCCCGTTCAATTTTAAGTAATTATGTGGGGCGAGATACGGAAAATTTGACCGCACCAGAAGTTTTACGAGCTACCTTAGAAACTGTGACGGAAAATGCCACGGATGGGGTGATGGCACCTCTGTTTTATGCCATTGTGGGTGCATTGCTACCCGGTGTGGAACCTGTGACTTTAGCTGTAGCATATAAAGCCAGCAGTACCTTAGATTCCATGATTGGTTACAAGGATGCACCTTATACCTATTTGGGCTGGTTTAGTGCCCGTTTGGAGGATATATTAACTTGGTTGCCCTGTCGTCTACACGTCATCACTCTGGGGCTAATTGCCGGTAAACCCTTGGCAGTTTGGCAAATGTGTCGCCGAGATGCCATCAAAGATCCTAGCCCTAATTCTGGTTGGAGTGAGTGTAGTTATGCTGCGATTTTAGCGGTACAGGTGGGAGGGATAAATTGGTATCGGGGGGTGGCAAAACACAAACCATTACTGGGAGATCCCATTGTTCCCATTACCTCTCAATCTATTTACCGAGCCTTACAGCTAACCAGGTATAGTTTTTTATTGTGGTTGGGGGTGGCAGCTCTATTGCCAATTCTCCTAAACAGGTGATGATGGAAAATAGGAAATCATGTCAAGGGGAATTTAGAATTTAGAATTTAGAATTTAGAATGAATCGAGGGGCTAATGAGATAAGGAAAACATTTTTTATCTTCACGGATGAATACGGGGGCTTGTATCCAGTCTATTTTTTGGTCAAGATAATCAAAGTGCGATCGCATATAATTTGTGGTTTAAATATCAACTCACAATCATTGTCCTGTAAACTACCTACACCGCCGATCTGCGGTCGGTGTAGGCTTTGTCCCAGTTTTCACCGCCAGTCGTCGGAAACAAGCTGAGTTGTCCTGACAACAAGCAAGCAATCCCCGGAACTTCGGGGTTGTTTACGGAAACCCCCAAAGCTGCAATGTTCAACGCAGCATTAATATCAGCGTCATGCTCAAAA
>JAAUYI010007437.1_pt1 | contig 11266 bp, 11 predicted proteins | sample 7278041 | NCBI WGS metagenome assembly JAAUYI01 (sample SAMN14350216, study PRJNA611818) | marine sediment metagenome | isolation source: surface marine sediment (0.6m) | place: French Polynesia: Moorea | collected 2018-08
AATTAGATATTCAACCAAGACAAGTATCAAAGCTATTAGCCGATGCTGTTAAGCAATCCAAATCCCTAAATATACCCAGAACTGAAGCCGATGCGTTGGGAGTATTGGGCAATCTCTACGAACGCCACCAACAATGGCAGTCAGCAGCAAAAATAACCGAACGGGCTTTAGTTAAAGCTCAGAGCCTAGATGCCAAAGAATTAACCTATCAATGGCAATGGCAATTAGGAAGAATACTCAAGGCTCAGGGGAATATACAAGAGGCGATCGCCTCTTATACCCAAGCTACCAAAAATCTGCAATCTCTTAGAAGCGATCTGGTAGCTATTAGCTCAGACAGACAATATTCTTTTCGCGAAAAAATTGAGCCAGTTTATCGAGAGCTAGCAGCACTATTATTACGATCGGAGCCTAGTCAAGCTAATTTAAACCAAGCCAGACAGACAATCGAATCATTACAACTAGCTCAGTTAGATAATTTCTTTCACGATGCTTGTTTAGATGCCCAACCCAAACAAATCGAGCAACTAGATCCCACGGCAGCAATTATCTACACGATCGTTTTGGGCGATCGCCTGGAAGTTATCGCTGCTTTGCCTGGTAAACCTTTACGCCACTATTCTAAGGAGTTACCACCATCAGAAATCGAGTTGATTGTTACCTCCGCTAATAGTCAGCTAAGTTCGCCTCGTCGTCTGAATATAAATCTGTTTCAACAGGTTTATGACTGGCTGATTCGCCCCCTAGAAGCAGAATTGCAAGCTAACCAGATCGAAACATTAGTTTTTGTTCCCGATGGTATATTGCGTAATCTACCGCCAGCCGCCCTGCACGATGGTCAACAATACCTGATTGAAAAATACAGCGTCGCGATCGCTCCTAGTTTACAACTTACTGAGTTACAAGCTACAGACAGAGAACGTCAAGAGGCATTATTAGCAGGGCTTTCAGAACCCCGACAGGGTTTTTCTAAACTGCCTGGAGTCAAACAAGAAATCGAGCAGATTCAACCTCTATTTGCCTCAAATGTCTTACTAAACGATAATTTCACCGAACTAAACTTTAATCGCTCTGCCAATCAAACTCCTTTTGAGATAGTTCACTTAGCCACTCACGGTCAATTTAGCTCTAAAGCTGAAGATACCTTTATCTTGACTTGGGATAATCGGATTAACATTGACGAGTTGAGTCGTTTGTTACGGGGAGATAGTAAGCAGATCCGTCCGATCGAACTATTGGTGCTAAGTGCTTGCCAAACAGCTTCAGGCGATCGCTTGGCAACTTTAGGACTAGCAGGAATTGCCGTTCGTGCAGGAGCGCGTAGTACAGTAGCCTCTTTATGGTCGGTTAGCGATTTAGCTACCGTTACCCTAATGACTCGTTTTTACCAAGAATTAGCGCGAGGAAATCTTACTAAAGCTGAAGCTTTGCGTCAAGCTCAAATATCTACTCTCCAAGATCGTGCTTTTTCTCATCCTTTTTTCTGGTCAGCATTTATTTTAGTAGGTAATTGGCAATGAACAATTGATGATTATTTTCTCGTGCTAGAGATGCAGATCTCCATCAAAGATGGACGAGTTACTAAGTTCTGTGCGACTAAATCTTGCCATCCTAATGTCGCTAGTAACTGATTCCATGCCGTTTCGATCTCGATATTATTTGGTTTAGCTATGCGGTATTTCGCCAGTTGGGTTAGGGCATCGTACAAAAGATTATGTCTTAGATAAACTCTGTGTTTTTCTGCTTCAGAGGCAGCAGCTAGCTGAGTTTGTAAATTGGATTTTGATGGTAAACGTGTTATCCATCCTTCCAAAGCGGGTTCTGTCTCTAACTCGGTTTCCGCGCAATCAACTTGAAGACTCCAAGCATAGTTTACTTTTGGAGACAGGGCATATTGTTTTACTTTGGGTAAGTCGATCCCTGTTATTCCCGAGCTTGTAGTTTTCTTAATTACCCGCTCATATATCCTCTTGCCTGTTTCTAATTCTGTCAGTACAAACTTCATCTGGGATACTTTATTCCTAATGTTAGGAAAATAAAACCAGAACGTAGGATAGGCAGATGAGGTAAACTCTCGAGTTCTATTACCCAATAAGTAGACAATCTCTTGGTTGCCAATACCACACAGACTATTCCCGATCCGATTGTCCCTAGTTCCTCCAGCAGAAAAATCTTCTTCAGGCGAACCCGTATCTGGTGCTGGTGGTAGTCTGTTATTATTACTCGTCTTTTCTTTGGTGTTTCCAGGTTGGGGAATTAAAAGCAAAGCTATTGATAATGCAACAGCTAAGATTACCCATCGATTGTTTGACCATCGATCCCCTGAGAAAGCTATTTTAAAAAACATTTTGATACTTCTGCCCAAAAAATATTTAGTGGAAATCATTGGTGATAACTCAAGCTTAAATGCTAATTTTCAAGAGAATCTAGATCTTGGAGCTAGCAAGCTTGAGCAGCCTCTTCACCGTTGTAGATTTGGTTCTCTATAACCAGACCATAATCACTCATACTGTCGTTGTTTATCGATGTACTTATTTCAAACGTTTATTACTATCGCCCAAATCTTTGGCAGAAAAAATCCCGTTTTATTCAGGAAAGCGAGCGGAAAAGTTCAGGTTTAGTGGTAACAGCTTCCGAGAAAATTAGGTAGAATTTGCCTCAAGCCTTATTTTTAACGAAAACACATCTCGCTTCTAGAGGTGGCTGCGATTAGCTCTAGGCAAGCCTGCTAGAGAACACGCCTCCAGACAACACCAGTTTCCTAGGCGGACAGCAGTAGCTTGCTTCTAACCAGTAATTTTGAGCTTGACTGTTGGCGAGCAGTAGCAAAACTTTTTAACCTCTGTAGGCTCGAGAGCTAAATTTATCTCAAAGCTTTTAGCCGTTAGCTTTTAGCTTTTAGCCTTGGTTTGACTGCTAAAAGCGTTACTGAGTATAAGACTACATGCGGCGACGGTCATCACACGCTTTTGAGGTCCCCTCAAAAGACGTGACCTCAACTATGCGCCTTTGTCCGTCTTTACGGTGTCCACAATCAGGTAGAGTTTAAGACTCTATTTGATTGAAGCTAAGAGCTAATAGCTAAGAGCTTTGAGCTGGGCGAAGCCCTTTATCTGACCTGAGCAACGTGAGTTAGGAGGTATTAGTACTCGCGATAGATTTAGTATTAGATGGAACTATCAAAATAATACTACCTCCTTCTTGCTGTTATACATAAGATTTTTTTATAGTTATTTCAAGTACATTTGTTAGTATTATGTAGTCAACTTTGGAGAAGCAAAATAGGAAAAATTCAGGTGTTTTTTTCCAGGGTTTAATTTTTATAGCAATTCTATTCCTGAAAAAAATGCGCCAGTTATCATAATTTTGCTTTTAAGCTCCAAAAACCTGTCGCTCGCGACGATATACGCTCAACTTGTCTCCAAGGAGAATAGCTAGCATAGGTGCAAAATAAAAATCAATCGGGAAGAACTAGGGTATATAAGTGCAATTGTCAAATTAACCTGACAACAGTGTTGTCATTAATACTAAAACTCTTAAAGTTAACTCGATAAAATCCAGATATCAGTTCTGCGATCGATTGCATCATACCAATTACATTCTTGCGAGCTACAAACAAAAAATATTAATTTTTGTAAAAAAATTGCAGAATAGTTATTGTTTAAAGAGAAAGGTAATTATCGAAATCTAGTGAAAAAGTATAAGCAATAACAATTTAAAACTTATACGTCTTGAAGTCGAACTCCAGAGTATATGGAAAAAATCGCTAACATCTTAGTTCAGCTTGTTCAAGAAGCCTGTGAATATCCTCATGGAAGTAAACAACGCCAGAAAAAACTAACACAGATTATTAGATTGGTTAGCAATAAATTGTGGAATGAAGATACTCCCTATTATGAAGATGCGTTGCAAGATACTTGGATTTATTTTTGCCAAAACATCTGTGAAGGGAAAACTGCTAAAGCTTACGATCCCAGTCAGGCTAGCGTCGTAACTTGGTTAAACAATTACCTAAAATGGAGATTAAAAGATGGCTACATCAAAATAAAAAAGCAAAGAAAACAAACCACACCAGTGCGAGTCGATAAAAGTAACAAAATAATCGATCCAGTAGAGAATTTACCTGCCAAGATAGATGTTCCTCCAATATTAGAAGAGATTGAAAAGTGGGTGTTAGAAGATCCTGAATACAAATTACGACAAACTCATTTAGATAATCATCCACAAATTACTTGTCAAGTTTTAATTTTAAGAAGATTACCACCAGAAACACCATGGAAAACTTTGGCGAAAGAATATCAAGTCTCAGCAGGAACATTGAGTAGCTTTTATCAGCGCAAATGTAAGCCACTACTGCGAGAATTTAGTAAATTTCAAGGGTATATATAAATAATAAAGTCAGATATATTATGGTTGCCAATTTTCCAAACATAGAACATATTGCTATTCCCTTGCCGATTACTTCAGAAACTAGAGAAATAGCCTATGATTTTGCAGCACAACAAACCACCAAAAACAAAGCAGAACGAGTCTTTTATAATACCTTGGCAGTCTTAGTAGTAAACAGTTATTTAGAAATGTTGGGGGTTGCTACAGATTTATTAAAGAGTGATAGTTGGAATCCCATGATGCGAACCTTTGATGATGTGGCAGATCTGAATATTTCTAATTTAGGTAAATTAGAATGTCGTCCCTTAAAAAGTTCAGATATTAGCTGTCATGTTCCGATGGAGGTTTGGGATTTACGTCTTGGTTATGTGGCAGTCAAAATTGATGAATCTTTTAAAAAAGCTGCACTCTTAGGATTTACGCCACAAGTAGCGACTGAAGAGTTAGCTATTAGCGATCTAAAACCAATAGAGATATTAATCGATCGCCTTCACGATCTTAGAGCTTCAACTGCTAATTCTTCTTTAGTCAACCTAGAGCAATGGTTCAATAATATTTTTACTCCTAGTTGGTCAGCAGTAGAAAGTCTTTTAAATCCAGGACAATTAACTCCAGCCTGGGAATTTAGAAATGCTGAATTTTCCCCAGAGAAACTCTCGGCAACCAAGGAAACAAGAAATACTATCCAAAGAGCTAAATTAGTTGACTTAGGAATTCAATTAGGAGATTGCCAAGTAGTGTTGTTAGTTGAAATTACCCCTGAAGACAGTGGTAGTATCGACGTTATCTTACAGGTACATCCTAGTCCCGACAACATTTACTTACCAGAAACACTGAGATTAAAGGTCATCGAATCATCAGGAGAAGTTTTTATGCAAGCTCAAGCTAGAAGCCAAGATAACTTTATTCAACTTCTATTTAGTGGGCAACCAAAAGAACTTTTTACAGTCCAAATAATTTTAAATGATGTCGAACTTACAGAGCAATTTCAGCTTTAGAATATTTATTTTCGCTCGTTTCCCTTAATTAAATTACCTCGTTCAATGTTCAATGATTAACAGCTTATGTCTGTATATATAGTTTCTTTGAAAATCACAGAGGGTAATTTTGCCACAGGGTTTTCAGTTATCATGCAAATCTGCAAAGAAGGTTTGTCTACTGAATTAGAAATTAGTTCTCAACTACCAGCAGCACCCCACATTCCCGAACAATATCACTTATGGCAAAAAGCTTATTTGGGTTTGGGTTTATCAGCTCGACTCGAATCTAATAAGGCATTTATTTCTAATTATTCTCGTTGTGAAGACTGCGATCTTGCTGCCAGCAAACTATTAACCAGCTTCAATAATTGGCTCGATGCAGCTTCTTTTCGTCACCTCAAAGAAAGATTTTTATCGAAATTAAATCCTGTTGATGAAATTAGAATTCTAATTCAGACAGAAAATATCCAGCTTCAATGTTTGCCTTGGCATTTAGTCAACTGCTTCGAGTCTTATACCAAGGCAGAAATAGCTCTTAGTAAACCTTCTTATGAAAAGGAAAAGCAGTGCGTAATTAATTTAAAACCTCAAGTTAGAATTCTAGCCATCATTGGTAACAGTCGGGGGATAAATACCAGTCGCGATCGCCAGATTTTAGAACAGTTACCCAATAGTTCTGTCACCTTATTAACCAAAACCACCAGAAAAGAAATTACCGAACAGCTATGGGACGATCGAGGATGGGATATTCTTTTTTTTGCCGGACATGGTAATAGCGATCGCCATAAACAAACAGGCTGTATTCAAATCAACCAACAAGACAGTTTAACTATTAAAGAATTAAAATATGCCTTGACCAAAGCGGTGGCAAAAGGCTTGAAAATCGCGATTTTCAATTCCTGCGATGGTTTGGGATTAGCTCGCGAACTAGCAGATTTAAAGATTCCGCAGATCGTGGTGATGCGAGAACCAGTTCCAGATCTAGTCGCTCAAGAATTTTTGAAATACTTTTTGACTGCATATGCTAGGGGAGAGAGTTTTTATTTAGCAGTAAAAGAAGCTAGAGCTAAATTACAAGGATTAGAAGATCTCTATCCCTGTGCTACCTGGCTACCGATAATTGTCCAAAATCCTGCGGAAATACCTCCAGTATGGCAGCAGCTATATCAGCAAAAAAAAGCGTCTGCTATTAAAAATATTTCAACTCGACCAACAAAAATTATCAGAGTACTAGCTAGTAGTGCGATCGCTACTGTGGCAGTAATTGGCTTGAGAACCCTGGGAATGCTCCAGGGTTGGGAACTAGCGGCCTTTGACTATCTCAGTCAAAAACTCCCCTCAGAATCAGGCGATCGACGGATACTAATTATTGGTGCTGACGAACGAGATATTAGCAGTAGCAAATACAAATATCCTCTTCCCGATCGCGTTCTGGCAGAGTTGATTGATAAACTACAACAACATCAACCAGCAGTTATTGGTATTGATATATTTCGCGACTATCCAATTCCAGCCAGTAATGCCGACGATCGAGCCGATAATCAATCGGAGTTGGCAAAAAATTGGCAACAACCCAATGTAGTTAGTATTTGTTTGGGAGATAATCTTGAAAATAGCGTTGCTCCACCAACACAAAGCCCCCTCGAACAAGTTGGTTTTAGTAACTTTTATGATGACTTGCAAGTAACCAATGGTGGAGACGATCGCGTCCGTCGATATCTCCTCTCACGTAGCGATAATCCCCTGGCTAAAACTTCCTATTGCAGAACTAATTATTCCTTTGCCTTGCAGTTAATTAGTCGTTATTTTCAAAGTCGCGATATTTCCGTTACTACCGTAGAAAACAATTGGCAATTTGGTTCTCAGATTGTTACCAGATTAGTCAACGGTAGTGCTGGATATCAAAAATTTGACGATCGCGGTAATCAGTTACTTATTTCCTATCGTCGTACTCCCCAACTGGCTCAACAAGTAACTATTAGAGATGTTTTGGAAGAACGGGAAACCTTCGATCCTAGCTGGATTAAAGACCGCATCGTTTTAATTGGTGTTACCGCCAAATCTGTCCCTGATGTTCACGATACGCCAATGGGAGAAATTAGAGGTTTATATCTTCACGGTCATGTTGTTAGTCAGCTTGTCAGTGCGGTAGAAGATAATCGTCCGCTAATTTGGTGGCTACCTGTTTGGGGAGATTGGCTGTGGATCGGATTTTGGTCTGTTGGTAGTGGATTTATTACTAGTCTGGGAAAGAATTATCTAGCTCAAAGTTTGGCAATTGCTGGTTGTGTAATTGTTTTATCTGGGGTCTGTTGGTTGGTTTTAACCCAAGGCGGATGGCTAGCTTGGATTCCAGGGATAATTGCGATCGCACTAACTTCACTACCAAGAAAATTGCTGAGAGCGAAAAAAAGGGTTGTGTCGCAAAAAGTTGAAAAAGACAGAATAACTGTGTGGTTATCTAATTTTTAGACCACTTAGTGTTCGCTCTTGGGATTGTCCTGGCTGTGAGACTAAAGGCATCGATAGAGACATCAATGCGGGAAAAAATATTTTAGCTGCTGGGCTAGCAGTGACTGTCTGTGGAGCGACCGTAAGACCCGATGAGGACAAGTCTCGTCAGGCTGGTGCTATGAAACAGAAACCTAAATCGTGAGGTTTAGGAATCCCCCGACTCCGTCGGCGGGAGGATGTCAAGAATTGAAACCTTAATCGCTTTGTTAGATTGTTGCGATCGCATCAGCTAAAAATCGATTGACAAGAACTAAAAATTTTTCTATTATATCGATAAATATCAATATAGATTTTCATCAATATACCGAGGTGTTTTATGTCACGCTTGCAACTGGCGTTAAATGTCAGCAATCTTGAAGAGTCGATCGCTTTTTATACCAAACTATTTGGAGTCGAACCAGCGAAAGTAAAACCTGGCTATGCTAATTTTGCGCTCGCCGAACCTCCCTTAAAACTGGTGCTGATGGAAAATTCCGAACCTGGAGGGAGTATTAATCATTTGGGAGTAGAAGTAGAAACTCCTGGGGAGGTAGAACGTTGGCAGGCAAAGTTAGCAACTCAGGAAATGAATCCCCAAGCGCAAAAAGGTAATACTTGTTGTTATGCAAAGCAAGATAAGTTTTGGGTAGCCGATCCCGATCTCGCACCCTGGGAAATCTACACCGTACTTCAAGACAGTGCTAGTTTTGGCGAAAATAGCAGACCAGATTTAACAGCATCTAATTCTAGTAAATGTTGCAACTAACAATAGTCACAGATCAATTGCGAGAAAGGTTTGCAGCATTTCAATTCTTTCCTGATTAATTAAATAGTAAATCCAATTACCTCTTCTTTCTTTATTCAGTAAGCCAGCTTGATATAAAACCTTGAGATGGTGGCTAACAGTAGGTTGAGATAAACCCAAAGGTTCGATGAGATCGCAGCCACAAGCTTCTTGGTTTGGTTGAGAGGCAATCAAACTAAGCAACTGCAATCTAGCTGGTTCGCCTAATACCTTAAAGATAGCAGCGATGTCCTGCGCTTGTTCTGGCGCGATCGCTTTTGAGAAGATAGAACAACAGTTGGCGTTTGAAGTAGAATTTATCATGCTATCCATTTTATCAATGGACAATCCTAAAGGATACCGCTTCGCATATTAACAATGGATAATTGACAACTATTAATTTGGGAATTTAACGTTTAGCCACAATCTATTTGTCAATGAATAATATTGAAGTTTTACCAAATCCCAAAATTTCCAGCAGTGGGGTAATTTCTCAGCAGTTCTACCACAGAAATTTGACCACTTTTCATCAAGCTTGCCATTGGGTTAAAAATCTTCCTTATGGCTCTAATTCTAGTAATGCTCTAATTCTAGTAATGATGAGGGAGCATCCCATTTTGGAAGAAAAACAGAAGAAAAAGAAACAGCGGAAAAACGATAGTCAAACTAAAAGAAGAGTTGAGATAGAAAAAAGCTAATGACTCCATCTGAAAAAGCTCGTGTTCAAGAGTGTGTCAAAGAATTATCAGAGATTCTCGATCGTAATACTCCATCTGACAAATGCCAAAGCCTTGAGGATATAGAGAAAGAAGTCAGAAAACATCTCTTGGAATCAGTTGGGCCAGATCTGGGATTTGTCTTGGTGCGTGAGCGAAGGGAATCCTTTAGGGCGTTCCCTAGCTCGGGTTTCCCGAGCGGGGTCGTTTATCCCTTTATACCCGAAGGGTGCGAATGGGGGCACCGCTTTTTGATCGAACAAAAAACTCAAACTAGAATCGGCAAAGAGCGAGCAATCAAAAGCTAGGATCGGAAAACTACGCCTACGTCGCCGACAATTAGAAAAATTAGGTGTAGAAGCCAGAATTCGCATTAGTCCTTTGTTACAAAAATGTTGTATGTGTTTGAGCGCGAATGAATCATTCTCTCAAGCAGAAAAAGACTTGTTATTACTGACGGGAATGAAAGTAGGACACAGTACCTTACAAAGACAAGTAGATACTAACACCGACATAGAGCATTTAGAGTTTCCCGATAGTTCCATAGCAGTAGATGAAGTGTGCCTTGAGGGAGGAAAAGTGAGGTTGAGAACTAAAACCCCAGGTCAAAAATGCGAGTGGCGAGAAAACCCACGCAGCGAGATTGTCAGGAGTATATTATGGGGCAACATTTCGTCGAAAAGAAGAGGGGAGCGCAGGGATTAATTCTCAAGTTTTAACTAATCCCTTAATCTGTTTAGGAGATGGTCATTCAGGAGTTGGGAATCTTTTTAGCCAAATTGCTAGCAGGCAACAACGACAAGAAATCCTGGATTGGTTTCATCTCAAAGAAAACTTGTTCAAAGTTGGTGGCTCATTAAAACGCCTAAGACAGGGAGAAACGTTTTTGTGGAAAGGAAAAGTAGAGCAAGCGATCGCTTTATTCGAGCAAGAATGTCCTCTTCTAATTAGGTTATCGTATTATTTACGCTAACCTAATTACCTAAGAGTCACAGCTATTCTCAAGAATCCCTGATTAATGATAATAGTTAGCCAAACAAAATTAATCACGGCTGAAGCTCATCAAGAGAAAAAATAATCATTGAATTTAAATTTAACTGACCACAAAAATTGTTTAATTAATTACCCAGATAAAATCTAATATTTCTGACAACACAAGGGAAAAAACTGGAGAGTTAATAGACGTTCTTCTGTCAAATTAACAACTTGTTTAAACCGCGTCTACTTTGAAACCTGTAGTTTTTTAGATATCTACTTTTAGGTTAAAGGGCAAAGGTTAAAGGTTAAAGGAAGTTTTTGAAACTCCAGTTTTCTATCTGGACGCGGTTTAATTCCTTGATGAACTAATAAATAAATACCTTGAAAACCTTGAAAGATCCAGCGTAATGTAGGTCGATTGGTTAATTTACCTAATTGATTAGCAATTCCCGTTTTGGCACTCGCTAATTGGCGACGAATCTCTCTTTGCCCAAGAGAATAAACCATCAAACATAAACCCATAAGCATAGCCATAGTTTCGATCCTTCGTGGGGATTTCAAGAAAATACTATCGGCAAAGAATAAGGGGTCTTTGAGGAAGGCAAAACCTCTTTCTACATACTGTTGCTCCTTATATTTTCTGAGCATTTCATCAGAATTAAAGGCTTCAGAATCTAGTCGATTAGTAGCAATTATAAATCTGCCAGCTCTCTTTTTTAATAACTCAATCGATTTCTCCTGAATTCACTATCTCTTGTGCATCTCTTCCGCGCTTCTTGAGTGATGATGTCTAGGATTTCCAGTTCATCAATTTGGCCCGCAACTATTCCTAAATGGTTAATCGTTTTAATTTCTATTCCTGTTAACACTTTTACTGAGCAATTTATCTAGTTTGGATTGGTCAAAATTGTCTTGATGTTCCAAGC
>JAAUYI010072263.1_pt1 | contig 11263 bp, 9 predicted proteins | sample 7278041 | NCBI WGS metagenome assembly JAAUYI01 (sample SAMN14350216, study PRJNA611818) | marine sediment metagenome | isolation source: surface marine sediment (0.6m) | place: French Polynesia: Moorea | collected 2018-08
CCGACGGCCCGACCCTCGAGGCCCAGGGCCTGTCCTTCGACGTCTCGGTCCTGCTGGCCGGGCAGATCAAGGACCGCAACATGCGCCTCTTCCAGGTCTACGCGGCGGGCAACTTCATCGAGGCCACCGAGGAGACGCCCTTCCTCCAGGTCGGCGAGCACAAGTACGGCAAGCCGATCCTGGACCGGGTCCTGACCCATGACAGCGACATCGACGACGGCATCAAGCTGGTGCTGATCTCGATGGACTCGACTCTGCGCTCCAACCTGACCGTCGGCATGCCCCTGGACCTGCTGGTCTACCGGCGCGACAGCCAGCAGGTCGAGCTGAAGCGGCGGATCTCCGAGGACGATCCCTACTTCCAGGGCATCCGCCAGCGCTGGTCCGCGGCCCTGCGCGAGGCCTACCAGTCGATCCCGCGTCCGGACTGGGCCTGATCCAGACCGAGGTTTGCCGACTGTGGCTTTTGTCACCGTCGCGTTTTCCGAGTCGCGCCTTACAATCCCCTGCTCGGTACAGCACCGAGGCGGGTGCCCTAAGGGCCCCGCTTACACCCAGGTTGCCATGCCCCGCTCGGTGGGCTGACCGATCGCAGCGGGTCGGCGGGCAGGGCGGCCGCTTCCTTCAGCCGGTGCTCCAAGCAGGGCGCCGCATTGTTCGGCTGGCCAAACCGAAAGCGAGGGGACCCGATGCCCGATCCACAGACCCAGACCTTCGACTGCATCGTCATGGGCGCCGGCATTTCCGGTGCGACAGCGGCCCGCAACCTCCAAAGACAGGGCCTGAAGGTGCTGCTTCTCGAGGGATCCGACCGCGTCGGCGGGCGCATGTACTCGGTCCGCGACTTCGTGAAGATGGACGGCGAGCCGGTGCCGGTCGAGGCTGGAGCCGAGTATGTCCATATCGAGGAGGACGACCGCTACCGGGAGTTCTGGGACGAGCTCAAGCACCACGGCTTCGTGTTGTCGCGCTTGCACAAGTGCGGCGTCGGCATGTTCCGCATCCCGCGCAACCGCATGTTCTTCCCGCGCTGGGCGCGTACGCGCATGCTGGGCGAGGTCATGCTGAATCCCGACTACTGGAGCATTCCCAAAGCCCTGGAGGCGATCCAGAACTTCGATCTCAATCCGAACAAGGACATCACGGCGAAGAAGTTCGTCGAGAAGCTGGACGCCAAGGAGGACCTCGATCCCAAGGCGCGCGATCTCCTGACCTACACGCTGTCGGCGCACACGCCTGGGCCGCCGGAGGAACTCAGCATCGTCGGGCTGCGCTCCGACGTCATCGTCGATCAGCTGATGGAGATGAAGGAGCTGCGCCTGGAGGTCGACAAGAAGCGCCCGAAGCACCTCTGCGGTTTCGACCGCCTGCCCGCAGAGATCGCCAAGGAGTTCAAGAAGTCGGGCGGCATCCTGGTGAAGAGCCCCAAGGGCAAGACCAGCTGCCGGATCGTCAAGGTGGAGAAGACCGGCAACGGCCAGGTGTCGGTGACCACCGAGAACGGCAAGACCTACAAGGGCCGCAGCGCCGTCTGCACCTTCTCGGCGGGCATGTTGAATCCGATCGCCGGCGAGGGCGATGCCATCTTCGGCGCGCTGCTGACCCAGCGAAAGCGGGACGCCCTCGAGGTCGTACGCATGGGACCGATCACCAAGTTCGTGGTCGGCTTCAAGGAGCGCATCTGGAACGACGACGATAATCAGTCCGCCAAGTTCATGTCGGTTCTGAGCAACCCGAGGGGCAAGGCGCGAACCTTCTTCTCGAACTTTCCCAAGGAGTTCAACGGCCCGGAGCTCTTGACCGGGCTGCTGATGAACCAGGATCACCAGCAGATCGCCAACATGACCGACGAGCAGGCGGTGGCGCACGTCTTCGACGCGCTGAAGGCGATCTACGGCCGGAAGAAGAACTGGAAGATGAAGGACGTCATGGCGGGCGAGACCGTCGGCGGCAAGTTCCGTCCCCAGTTCCTGCGCCAGGACTGGGGCAAGGATCCCTTCGCGAAGGGCGGCAACTCCTACCTCCGGTTCCTGCCCAAGGCGAAGCGCAAGGTCCCCGTCACCATGGCACGGGAAGCCTTGAAGGACCCGCGCCAGACATTGCCGTTGTTCTGGGCCGGTGAAGCCACGGCCCCCGCCTACGACAAGGGCTACCAGCCCCTGGCGGTCCACGGCGCCTATATCTCGGGGGTCCGCGCGGCCGAGGACGTTCACGCCTACCTGAACGACCACGGCGGCTCGGCGGCCAAGTTCGGCACCTACTACAAGAAGAAGTACCTCTAGCCGGTCCGTCCAACTGCTCCAGCGCGGCCGCCCGGCAGGATCGGTGGCTCGATCCCCGTGTCCATGCTGAATCAGGACCGGTCTCTGCCGACCCTCTCCTCCTGCCGAATCGCGCGAGGGGACAATGGCGCTATCAGGTTGCCGTCTTGGCAGGACGAGGGCTGCAGCCTACGACCCGCTGTTGATCCTGCCCTCCGCGACGGCCGTGACCACCGGCGGCGACAAATGGTCGATCCCGCGCCCGGACTGGGACGGGTAAGCCGAGCAGACAAGGCGTTTTTTCGGCCGCTGTGGCATTTGCCACCTACAAGACCGGGAATCGATGGTCAGGATGCGGACCTCGGTCTCGTGCCGAGGCGGGTGTCACCATCCGGGCGCCCGCAGACACCACGGTCGCCATGTCCGGGAGGGGGTGTGCCTGCCTAGCAGGTCGCCGGGCATGGCGATCCCTAACTTCCGCGCGGCGCGGCGGCTCCGGCCGCCGGGACGCGGAACGGCACGCTTTTCCGCCAGAAATGCTATGATGCTCCCCGTCGCAGGCTGCGCGACGGCTTTGGTAGAGGGCATCATGGTCGCCACCTACGATCCGCTGCTGATCCTGCTCTCGGTGGTGATTGCCGTCCTGGGCGCTTTCGCCGGGCTGCGCTTGGCGCGCGGCCTGCTGCGCCAGGGCGGGGCGCGCCGCAAGGCCCTCTTGTCGGCCGCGGCGGTGACCATCGGCGGCGGCATCTGGTCGATGCACTTCGTCGGCATGCTGGCGCTGGAGCTGCCGGTCACCATCAACTACGACGTCCTGCTGACCCTGATCTCGGCCCTGGTCTCGATCCTGGTCACCGGCGTCGGGCTCTCGATCGCCAGCTATGGGGAAGCCAGCCTCCGGCGGTTGGCCGCCGCCGGCGTCTTCATGGGCCTGGGCATCTCCTCCATGCACTACATCGGCATGGCCGCCGTGCGCGCCAACTGCGTGATCGGCTATTCCTGGGGCCTGGTGGCCGCCTCGGTCCTGATCGGGATCGCCGCGGCGAGCCTGGCGCTCTGGCTTGCCTTCAACCTGAAGGGTCCCTGGCAGACCCTGGGCGCCGCCGTGGTCATGGGCCTGGCGATCGCCGGGATGCACTACACGGCCATGGCCGCGGCCACTTTCCTGCCGGTCGAGGTCCTGATCGAATACGCCGCCCCGGCGCTCGGTCCCGACCTGCTGGCCATCGTGGTCGCCCTCGCCGCCTTCCTGATCTTCGGCCTCGCCCTGCTGGTCGCGCTGCCCGACCGGGCGGTCCCCGAGGCGCCCGGCCAGGCGGCGGAGGCCCAGCCCCAGCCCCGGCCGGCGGCCAACGGCCTGCACGCCGCGCCTCTGGCCCGCCTGCCGGTCGAGCGCAACAAGACCACCCTGCTGCTCGACCCGGACCAGATCGTCTCGATCCAGGCCGAGGCCCACTACACCCGGGTCTCCGACGGCGCCGAGACCTACTTTTGCTCCTACTCGCTCTCCGATCTGGAGGCCCGCCTGGATCCGGCGGTCTTCCTGCGGGTCCACCGCAGCCACATCATCAATCTGAAGCACGCCCGGGCCTTCGAGAAGCACCGCGAGCAGGCGGTCGTGCGCCTGGGCGGCCGCAGCGGCGCCAGCGTCCCGGTCAGCCGCCGCAACGTGCCGCGGCTGCGCGAGGCCTTGGGACTTCCATCCTAGCGCCACCGTCCGGTCGGCTCCTCCCGACCCCGCCGTTCGTGCGCCCAGGCCGCCGCCCGTGCAGCCGAAGCGCCTTTGGTGCGCGGCAGTTGGCCTTTGGTTGTGCTTTCGTTACGCTTGGGGCCGAGCTGGTGGGAGTGGACGTTCGGTTGTCGTGCCGGGCGCGATTTCGGCTCCAATCGGTCCGGGCTGGCGTCAGCCGACAGAGGCCGAAAGCGAAACAGGAGAGGCAAGACTGTGATTCCAGGACCCTTCGAATACCATCGGCCGGGCTCGGTCGATGAAGCCTTGGCGCTGCTCGCCCAGCACGGCGAGGACGGCCGGGTCATCGCCGGCGGCCACAGCCTGGTGCCCATGATGAAGCTGCGCCTTGCCGCGCCGGCCCATCTCATCGACCTCGGGAAGCTGTCGGACCTGCGGGGCATCCGCGAGGCCGACGGCACCATCGAGATCGGCGCCATGACCACCCAGCACGAGATCATCGAGTCCGAGCTGCTGCAGGCGCTCTGCCCGATCCTGCGGGAGACCGCCGTGCTGATCGCCGATCCCCAGGTGCGCTACTGCGGCACCCTGGGCGGCAACGTGGCCAACGGCGATCCCGGCAACGACATGCCGGCGGTGATGCAGTGCCTGGGCGCGACCTATCTGCTCCGCAACGCCAGCGGCAGCCGCGAAGTCCCGGCCCGCGCGTTCTACGAGGGCGCCTACTTCACCGCCCTGGGCGAGGACGAGATCCTGACCGCGGTCCGCATCCCGCGGCCGCCAGAGGGCCAGGGCCAGGCCTACGAGAAGCTGAAGCGCAAGGTCGGCGACTACGCCACGGCCGCAGCCGCCGTGGCCCTCAGCCTGGACGGTGGGACCTGCAGCCAGGCGGCGATCGCGCTGACCAACGTCGGCCAGACTCCGATCTTCGCCGAGGCCGCAGCCCAGGCGCTCGCCGGCAGCAGCCTCGACGAGGCCGCCGTCGCCGAGGCGGTGCGCCTGGCCAAGGAGGCCGCCGATCCGGTCGAGGACCTGCGCGGCCCGGTCGACTTCAAGCGCCATGCCGCCGGGGTCATGGTCCAGCGAGCCGTCGCGCGGGCGCGCGAACGGGCAAGCGCCTGAGCGCAGGGAGACAGACGAACATGAGCAAGATTCCGGTCAAGATGACCATCAACGGCGCGGCCGTGGAGGAACTGGTCGAGCCGCGCATGCTGCTGATCCATTTCCTGCGCGAGAAGGTCGGGCTCACCGGCCCGCACATCGGCTGCGAGACCTCGCACTGCGGCGCCTGCACGGTCGACCTCGACGGCAAGTCGGTGAAGTCCTGCACGGTCTTCGCGGTCCAGGCCGAGGGCGGCCAGATCACCACGGTCGAGGGCATGGCGGAGGCCGACGGCACGCTCTCGGCCTTGCAGGAAGGCTTCATGCAGGAGCACGGCCTGCAGTGCGGCTACTGCACGCCGGGCATGCTCGTCCGGGCGCACCGGCTGCTGCAGGAGAACCCCAATCCGACGGACGAGGAGATCCGCTGGGGCCTGTCCGGCAACCTCTGCCGCTGTACGGGCTACCAGAACATCGTCAAGGCGGTGCGCTACGCCGCCGACAAGATCAACGCCGGCAGGGAGGCCGCGGAATAATGAACGACGTCAAGGAAATGACCCTGGAGGAGCGCGAGGCGACCCTCGGCGGTATCGGCTCCGCCCGCAAGCGCAAGGAAGACGCCCGTTTCATCCGCGGCAAGGGCAACTACGTCGACGACATCAAGCTGCCCGGCATGGTCTACGGCGACTTCGTGCGCAGCCCCTACGCCCACGCCAAGATCAAGGCGATCAACACCGAGGCGGCCCTGGCCGTGCCCGGGGTGGCCGCGGTGATCACGGCCAAGGACCTGGAGCCCCTGGGCCTGCACTGGATGCCGACCCTGGCGGGCGACGTGGCCGCGGTCCTGGCCGACAAGAAGGTGCACTTCCAGAACCAGGAGGTCGCCTTCGTGGTCGGCGCCGACCGCTATGCCGTCGCCGACGGCGTGCAGGCGGTCGAGGTCGAGTACGAGGAGCTGCCGGTCCTGGTCGATCCGAAGAAGGCGCTGGACGACGACGCGCCGATCCTGCGCGACGACGTGGCCGGGAAGGACGACGTCGGCCAGGGCCACCGCCGGCACCCGAACCACATCTTCCACTGGGAAGTCGGCGACAAGTCGGCGACCGATGCCGCCTTCGCGTCGGCCGCGGTGACCATCAAGGAGGACATCGCCTATCCGCGCAACCATCCCTGTCCGATGGAGACCTGCGGCTGCGTCGCCTCGATGGACTCGGTCAGCGGCGTGCTGACGGTCTACGGCACCTTCCAGGCGCCGCACGTCATCCGCACCGTGGTCTCGCTGATCACCGGCCTTTCGGAGAACAACATCCGCATCGTCTCGCCGGACGTCGGCGGCGGCTTCGGCAACAAGGTCGGCGCCTATCCCGGCTACGTCTGCGCCGCCGCGGCGGCGATCGTCACCGGCCTGCCGGTCAAGTGGATCGAGAGCCGGATGGACAACCTCTCGACCACCGCCTTCGCCCGCGACTACCATATGACCGGCGAGCTGGCGGCCGACGAGAACGGCAAGATCACCGCGATCCGGGCCAAGGTGCTGGCCGATCACGGCGCCTTCAACACCCACGCCCAGCCGATGAAGTGGCCGGCCGGCTTCTTCAACATCGTGACCGGCAGCTACGACATCGCGGCCGGGCACGTCGAGGTGGACGGGGTCTACACCAACAAGGCGCCGGGCGGGGTCGCCTACCGCTGCTCCTTCCGGGTGACCGAGGCCGCCTACCTGATCGAGCGCCTGATCGACGTCCTGGCCCAGAAGATCGGGGTCGACAAGGCCGAGATCCGCCTGCGCAACTTCGTCCAGCCCGAGCAGTTCCCCTACGACTCCTGCCTCGGCTGGGAGTACGACTCGGGCGACTATCCGACGGCCCTGAAGAAGGCCCTGGAGGCGGTCGACTACGACGGCCTCCGGCAGGAGCAGAAGGAGAAGGCGGCCCGGGGCGAGCTCATGGGCATCGGCATCTCGACCTTCACCGAGATCGTCGGCGCCGGGCCGACCCGCAATTGCGACATCGTCGGGCTCGGCATGTTCGATTCCTGCGAGATCCGGGTCCATCCGACCGGCTCGGCCATCGTCCGACTGGGCACCAAGAGCCAGGGCCAGGGTCACGAGACCACTTTCGCCCAGATCGTCGCCACCGAGATCGGCCTGCCCTCCGACGTGATCACGGTCGAGGAGGGCGACACCGACACCGCGCCCTACGGCCTGGGCACCTATGGCTCGCGCTCGACCCCGGTCGCGGGCGCCGCCTGCGCGGTCGCGGCGCGCAAGATCAGGGCCAAGGCGCAGAAGATCGCCGCCCACCTGCTCGAGGTCGGCGAGGACGACCTGGAATGGGAGGTCGATCGCTTCAAGGTCAAGGGGCTGCCGGAGCGCTTCTCGACCATGAAGGACGTCTGCATGGCCGCCTACTCGACCAACCTGCCCGAGGGCCTGGAGCCGGGCCTGGAGACGACCAGCTACTACGACCCGCCGAACTTCACCTATCCCTTCGGCGCCTACATCTGCGTCGTCGACATCGACCGCCACACCGGGGAGATCTCGGTGCGCCGCTTCTACGCCCTGGACGACTGCGGCACCCGGATCAACCCCATGGTGATCGAGGGCCAAGTCCACGGCGGCCTGGCAGAGGCCTTCGCCATCGCCATGGGCCAGGAGATCGTCTTCGATGAGACCGGCAACGTGCTCGGCGTCAGCTTCCAGGACTATTTCGTACCGACCCCGGTCGAGACGCCGCCCTGGGAGACGGACTTCACGGTGACGCCCTCGCCGCACCACCCGATCGGCGCCAAGGGCGTCGGCGAGTCGCCCAACGTCGGCGGCGTCCCGGCCTTCACCAACGCCGTGGTCGACGCCTTCGCCCAGCACGGCGTCACCCACACCCCCATGCCGCACACGCCCTGGCGGGTGTGGAAGACGATCGAAGAGGTGGGGCTGAACACGTGAGGCCACGGTGAGCCGCGCCATGAACTGGCGTGACCTGAAGGACAAGCTCGGTGGGACCGGCTACGTCGCCGATCCCGAGCTGGCCATGGCCTTGGCCCTGATGCAGCGGCTGCAAAGGCCGCTGCTGATCGAGGGCGAGGCCGGGGTCGGCAAGACCGACGTCGCCAAGGCGCTGGCCGAGGCGCTGGGGACGGAGCTGATCCGCCTGCAGTGCTACGAAGGGCTCGACGCCAACGCCGCGGTTTACGAGTGGAACTATCAGCGCCAGCTGCTGGCCATCAAGGTCTGGGAAGGCGAGGCGCTCACCGCCGACCAGAAGGAGGAACACGTCTTCCAGGAGAAGTTCCTGCTCAAGCGGCCGCTGCTCGACGCCATCTCCCGGTCCACGCCGCCGGTGCTGCTGATCGACGAGATCGACCGCGCCGACGAGGAGTTCGAGGCCTACCTGCTGGAGGTGCTCTCCGACTTCCAGATCAGCATCCCCGAGCTGGGGACGATCGCGGCGACCAGCATCCCGCTGGTGGTCCTGACCTCGAACTCGACCCGGGAGCTCTCGGACGCCCTGCGCCGGCGCTGCCTCTACCACTGGCTCGACTATCCCAGCGAGGCCAAGGAGCTGGCCATCGTCGACGCCCGGGTGCCGGGGATCGAGGCGGTCCTGGCCGGCCAGATCGTGCGTTTCGTCCAGGCCTTGCGGCGGGAGGACCTGGACAAGAAGCCGGGCATCGCCGAGACCCTGGACTGGGCGCGGGCGCTGACCGGGCTCGGCGCGCGGCGCATCGACGAGGACCTGGAGGAGATGCGCCAGACCCTCATGTGCCTGCTGAAGACCCGCAGCGACCGCGGCCGTATCACGCCCGAGGTGGTCGACCGCCTGGCCGCCAAGGCGCTATGAGCCCGGAGGGCACAGCAGCCGCCCCGCCGCCCGGCGGGCCGGAGGACAAACGGATCGCCGGCAAGCTGCTGGCCTTCGCCCGCCAGGCCCGGGACAACGGCTTTCCGGTCGGGATCGAGGAGAGCCTCGACGCGCTGACCTTCGCCGGCGACTTCGATCTGCTCGACCGGGAAGAGCTGCGCCGCGGCCTGCGGGCGATCTTCTGCGCCTCGACCACCGACTGGGAACGCTTCGACGACCTCTTCGACTCCTTCTGGTTCTACGACAGCGAACGCACCATCCTGCGGGTCTCCGGCTCCTTGCCGCGGTCGGGCGGCGAGGGCGAGGTGCCCTCGCCGGCGCCCCTGGGCTCCGGCGGCGAGGGCGCGGGCGTCGAGGAGACCCTGGGCGGCGCCAGCGCGGCCGAGCGCCTGGCCGGCACCGACTTCCGCCACCTGGAGACCGCCGAGGACCTGCAGGCGGTCTACGCCCTGGCCGAGCGCCTCGCCCGGCGCCTGCGCTGGCGCCTGTCGCGGCGCGAGCGGGTTCGGCGCCGCGGCCGGCGGGTCGACCTGCGCAACACCATCCACCGCAGCCTGCGCCACGGCGGCCTGCCCCTGGACCTGGCCTATCGCCGCCGGCATCCGCGCCCGGTCAAGCTGGTCATGATGCTCGACGCCAGCGGCTCGATGAGCCTCTACAGCAGCTTCTTCATCCGCTTCATCCGCGGCCTGGTCGAGACCCTGGCCCGGGCCGAGGCCTTCGTCATCCACACCCGCCTGGTGCACATCAGCGCCGTCCTGCGCGAGCGCGACCTGGAGAAGGCGGTCGACCGCATGAACATCCTCTCGGCCGGCTGGGGCGGCGGCACCCGGCTCGGCGAGAGCCTGCGCAGCTTCAACGACAACCACGCCAAGCAGCTGCTGCACGGCCGCGCGGTGGTGATGATCCTGAGCGACGGCTACGACACCGGCGCGCCGGAGGTCCTGGCCGCCGAGATGGCGCGCCTCAAGCGCCGCGCCCGGCGCATCATCTGGCTCAATCCGATGATCGGCTGGCGCGGCTACGAGCCGGTCGCCCAGGGCATGGCCGCGGCCCTACCGTACATCGACCTCTTCGCGCCGGCCCACACCCTGGACAGCCTGGCCGCGCTCGAGCCGCACCTGGCGCGGCTCTAGGGAGCATGGAACCATGATGGTCATGACCGCCGAGACCGAGGACATCATCGACTGCATGGCGCGCTTCAAGGCGGCGGGGCGGCCCTTCGCCCTGGCCACCGTGGTCCGCACCGAGGACCTGACCGCGGCCAAGGCCGGCGCCAAGGCGGTGATCGACCTGGAGGGCGGCCTGCACGGCTGGATCGGCGGCGGCTGCACCCAGGCCGCCGCCCGCAAGGTCGCGGCCCGGGCCCTGGCCGACGGCCGGGCCCGCTACGTCCGGGTCCGGCCCAAGGCCAAGCTGGCCGCCGAGGCGGCGGCGCCCGACGTCGAGCTGCACGCCAGCGGCTGCCCCAGCGGCGGCAGCATCGAGCTCTTCGTCGAGCCGGTCCTGCCGCGCCCCATGCTGATCGTCGCCGGCGCCTCGCCGGTCGCCCGGGCCCTGGCCGAGCTCGGCCGCGGCGCCGGCTTCGCGGTCACCGCCGCGGCCGCGCCCGAGGACCACGAGCGCCTGACGAGCGCCGACCAGCGCATCGAAGGCTTCGATCTCTCCGCTGCGGCGGGCGCGGCGAGCGGCTTCGTCGTGGTTGCGACCCAGGGCAAGCGCGACCGCGAGGCCCTGCAGGGCGCACTCGCCGCCGAGGCGCCCTACATCGCCTTCGTCGGCAGCCGGCGCAAGGCCGCCGCCCTGAAGGAGAGCCTGCTGAAGGCGGGCACCGATCCCGCGCGCCTCGAGGCGCTGCACGCCCCCGCCGGCCTCGACATCGGCGCCGCAACGCCGGAGGAGGTGGCGCTTTCGATCCTGGCCGAGATCGTCCAGCACCGCCGCGCCGCCGAGCAATACCCGGGCCCCGCTGCCCTGGAGCGCGAGGAGATCGAGGGCGGCAGCCTGGAGGCCGAGGTCGTCTCCCCGGTCAAGGGCGCCTGCGAAACCAAGGGCCGGGAGTTCAGCGGGAAGCCGGGGTAGCCTAAGAGGCACGCCTTGGACCTCCGAGGAGGAGACTCCAAACCCAATCGGGCCGGAGCTCCTGAAAAGAACCAATGGGAGTCCAAGCGGATATAGCCGGATGCGGGCTGGCTCGTGCCGCCGTGCTCTGCGGTGTCCTCAGGTTGCGGCGGCGCGCCTGCTGCTAGGCTAGCGCACTTCCCGATCAGACGCGTTCGCGTCTGGCCGGGAGTAGTGCGCTAACACTATGAAGTGAGGGCATTGCATCCGGCCAGATGGATCGCGAAGCG
>JAAUYI010224229.1_pt1 | contig 11260 bp, 12 predicted proteins | sample 7278041 | NCBI WGS metagenome assembly JAAUYI01 (sample SAMN14350216, study PRJNA611818) | marine sediment metagenome | isolation source: surface marine sediment (0.6m) | place: French Polynesia: Moorea | collected 2018-08
ATAATAATAATCCTGAATTAGCGAAGGAAATTGCCACTAAATTGGTTCAAGAGTCAGAAATTCTAGCCGTAGTGGGACATAATGCTAGTGATTCTTCGATAGCTGCTGCTCCGATTTATCAAGAAGGTGGGCTAGTTATGATTACTCCCACCAGTTCGGCCAAATCTTTGACAGAAATAGGCAACTATATATATCGTGCCACCCCAAGCACTAGAGCATTAGCCGAAAAGTTAGCTGATTATATAGTTAACGTAGCCCGTAAAACCAATATTGCTATCTGTGCAGATGAGCGAGCCAAAGCGACTGTTTCGTTTAAGAGCGACTTAACCTGGGCAGTTTATCAGTATGGAGGAGTAATCAATGGAGTAAAATGCAATTTTTCGGCAGCCGATTTCAATCCTACTAAAATTCCTGCTAAGGTCATCAGTAATGGTGCAGATGCTCTGGTGCTAGCACCATCATTACGCTATTTGAATCAAGCCATTGAAGTGGCTAGAGCTAATCAACAACAATTACCTTTATTTGGAAGTCATACGACATTCAGTCTGACTACCTTAAAGCAGGGACAAATAAGTGTCAACGGTCTAGTTTTACCTGTGGCTTGGTATCCAAAACCTTCTGAAAATAATTCTTTTACCAACAATGCTCAGAAGCTCTGGCAGGAAACTGGAAGTTGGCGTACAGCGATGGCTTATGATGCAACCCAAGTAATTATCAAAGGTTTGCAAATAACTAATAGTCGTCAGCAGTTACAGGAAATTCTCGCTCACCCCCGATTCATAGCTGAAGGTTCATCGGGACCCATTCGCTTCATGGAGAATGGAGATCGTCTCGCCAGAGGGGTTTTAGTTAGAGTAGAACCAGGGAAAAAATCGGGAACTGGTTATGATTTTACTTATTTAGAATCTAAGTGACATCCTTCCGCTTCTCCCAAACCCCCATTAGTTAAATTAAGCCTAAAGCTCGCCACCACAAGCCTCCAACCCCAAGCCAAATAGGAAGGTAAACTAAACTCAAGATAAATCCGATCTTCCACCAAACACGAACATCTACGTATCCAGAGCCATAGTAAATAGGTGCGACAGCAGTGCCGTAATGAGTCAGACATCCAGACAGATTGAGCAAGAAGGCTAGCACCAAGACAGCATACATTGGCGGTGTTCCTACGGCAAGAGCAACAGAAAGAAAGGGGGCATACATAGCACTAGCTCTGGCTGCTTTACTAGCGAAGAAGTAACCATTATAAAAATAAACTACGCTCAATAAACAGAAAGCGAGTGGCCAGGAAAAACCTTCGATAAAACCTCCTAGCTGTTGACTCACCCAGGCAATTAAACCAAACTCCTTCAGAAAAGAAGCCATCATCAATAAGACAGAAAACCAGAGCAAAATATTCCAAGCCTTTTTCTCTGCAATGATTTCATCCCAACTCAAAACCTGGGTAACTACTAAAAGCGCAACTCCTAATAAAGCTGTAGTAGCACTTTTAATTCCTCCTAAGTAATCGCCAAAAATCCAGAGCCATAGTAGCAGTACAAAAGTTCCTGCCATCAACCATTCCGATTTACTAATTCTGCCCATCTTAGCTAGCTTATCTTGGGCTAACTCGGTAGCTTTGGGAGTGGATTTAATCTCTGGGGGATGGCAAAAATAGACGATCGCGGGCATGATTAACAAACTAATCAAACCAGGGACAAGAGCAGCTAAAGCCCAAATAATCCAAGTAATTTCAAATCCGATCATTTCTCCAGCTAGATTGGCCATCAAAGGATTGGCAACCATAGCGGTAAAGAATAGAGCAGTAGTGATTTGAGTACCTTGAAAAGAGGTAATCATCAGAAAACTACCGATTCGGCGAGCTGAACCATCATGAGGTTCACTTTGATAGATTTGAGCCAGAGACTTGACTAAAGGGAAAATAACCCCTCCAGCTCTGGCATTACCGCTCGGCATACCTGGAGCTAAGACCAAATCTGTGGCTAATAATCCGTAACTGAGGAGGAGAGTATTTTGTCCCAGAATTTTAATAAAAAGATAAGCAAGACGTGCAGCCAAACCAGTTTTAATAAAGCCTCTGGCAATCAAAAAAGAACTGAATGTCAGCCAAGAAGTAGGATGACTAAAACCACTCAATCCTTCAGCCAGAGTCAGAGTTTGGCTCACGATCGACACTACTAATGCAGAGAGGGCTACTGCTCCCATGGGTATAGGTTTGGTGATAAAACCGAGAATAGTAGCGACAAAGATAGCGAGTAAGTGCCAGGCTTGTTCTTCAATACCGATAGGAGTGGGCAGTAACCAAATGATACTTCCGCCCAGAATTGGCAAAAGGAAAGGTAGACTCTGTCCAGATTTTTTTAAGGACATGGATTTCATCATTAGCCTTTCACCTGTTGAGCCAGTTTCAAGTTCGATGTGCTCCAATCAGTTTCAAAATTAATCTGGCGTGGGGATTGAATAGCCTCTGGATAATAACGTTCAACCATTTCCACAATGATTGATGCTTGTCTGGCCATCTGTTTACCATCGTCAACAGAAGTCAACTGACCATGAGAACTAATTACTGAATTTCCTGTTTTGAGATAAACTGGTGCAGCAATGCGGACTATTTCAGGAGCTTCATAAGAGCGAATAAAGCCACCAGAGGCAGGAGGATTATCGGTATGGCAATCAAGAGGAATAGAAACCGCTTCTCGGATCGCTGCAATCATTGGTAACTGTAAGTCTCTGACAGGATTAACACTATCAGCACCAAATTCGGCCATAAGTCTCACCGAGACGGGATTGGCATTACCACAGTGAGCAGAAACTTTAAACGAAATATCGGGAGGTAATTCTCCATCCTGACGCATCCGTGCGACTAACCACAGCATTCCCTCATCGTAAATCAGAAAACCTTTAATGCCTAATTCCACACCCCTTTTAACATCTTCGATCGCCCGAATTACTTGTTCTTGTCCGCGAAGCCGATAACCAATCCGTACACCTTGAGATGATTGAACCGTAGCACTGGTGTCGTAAGTAGCACGGGGACCTGGAGACATAACCAGTTGACAGCCATAATCTCGGCATAGATTGACCCAATCTTGAATTTCCCTGCGAGTGTGGCGAAAAATTCCGTAAGTTTCCGTGAGCCGATTGATGGTAATTCCTAATAATTCTGCTTCTTGAAGTAAAGCTCGAGCAGCTTCAAGAGTGTTAACAGTAGGTATCTCAATCCGAAAGTTAGCTCCATCAGTAAAAGTTAGTTTAGATGAAGGTAAATTGTTTTTATCTTCTCCAGGTAAACCTAGTTTTTGAAGATATTGTCTGGTCAGATCGAACATAATTAGTTCTTCTTAGAAATTGTTAATTTTGTTAGGGGTTTGAAGCGAAAAAAGTCGATTATTTCTATCCTTAATTAGTTGGGAGTTAGTAATAGTTTCTATCTCGGATTCAGGAGCCAACCCAATATCAATCAAAGTCAAATATTGGCTAATTATCTCGGACTCAAAGCCAGCTTTTTTGAAATATAAATCTAAGTAACTACCTTGAAAAGAGAAAACTTTAATCTGGTCTTGACTAAGTGTAGTTTCGATTAAGCCCTGAGATTGAAGAAGACTTTGAATTTCTGGAATCAGAGCATGGAATTTGACTATAGCTATAAAGTTGTGTTTTTCAAACATTATTAAAACGATTTTAAATCAGAGGATATTGGTATCTAAACAGAGTCATAATCATCGGCGGTGTAATCAGATTATCTGAGTCTAAATTTAAAATGGGATTGATGAACATATTTTTAAATCTCGACCATGAAGCTCTATCATCAAAAACTTTGACGCTACTAGTGGCAATTCTTAGCTTGGCATTTAATTTTTGTTCGACAGATTTAGAAGAGGCTCGGGCAATCTCTCTTCTTCAACTATTACGATATTGAGTTGCTGAATCTCTATTGTTTAGATTAATATTTGTGTCATTGAGAATTTCAATATATACTTTGAGTTCTTCTAGGGTAATTCTTCTTCTATACTCTCTGATAAAACTTTTTTCTAGAGTGGAATAAATGCTACTACAAGCAAGACAAAACATTTCTTTTTCCGTTTTGGTCAATTCCCGTTGACTGTTTTGTCCATATTTAGCTTCGGCAAGCACCCGCAGAACCCTTTCCATATCAACCTGATAAGAGTTTTGGACTTCGAGAATTATTTGTTTTGTGGTTATAGCTTGAGAAGTTTGAACTTCTCCAACTGTTGGTTTATTAAGGACTTGGACAGACATAAATATATTCACTTCCCGTTTTAAGGCTGTTTGAGTTGCTTCCGAGCCACTACTAGCTTATAGACCTCATAGTATGGATAGTGAGATGAAATATCTATCAACAAATGTTGTAAATTTTTTTAACCCACATTCAGCAGCCCCACAGATGAAGCTGAACTTCCCCCAAACAAATGTATCGATCAGCTCTGAAAGCTTGATTGGGCTTAGATTTTGACACCTAAAAACTTGAGACAGTTATTCTTAATCATTTCCAGCCTTATAATTACAAATAATCAGAATATTTTAAGGATTCTGCTAATTTCCCGAATTTTGCCGTTGAAGTTTTAATTCTGTTACATTTTGATGATCTAACTCTTCGGTAAATTGTTCAAGTTATTTTTACATGATGCCTTATGCCCGTTGCAATCTCAAATTAGCCGATTTATATACTCAATCTTTAAATTCAGGTCCTGCATTAGACTTTTGCCGAATTCCTCTGGCTTTAGCCTATGGAACTCTAGATGCCATTGCTTTAGGAAAGGAAAAACTAACTCGTAATGAGGTATTAACCTTAGTCGAACAATTGGTTGCGCCAAAAATAGAAGTAGTTATATAAGTCTTACAACCTGATTTGCTCGACATTTAGCCCCAGTTGCTCGATCGCCTTTTGACAGCGTTCGGGACTGGGGTCGCCAGCGACAATTCTTCTCTTCAAACGGTGAGCGATCGCCAGCATTTCTGCTTTAGGCAACCAGGGCAAAATTATGGTATCTCCTTCTGCAGAAAAAAGAGAGATGATTTGCTCGCTCGTCCCTTCTTTGAGATAAGACTCTTTGAGTACCACTAAATTATCTGCTTTCTCAATTAGCCAATCGTGGTCCCAATCATCAGAAGTAACGGCTAGAGCTAGAGTAGCTTCTGGTGCGCGCTGGAAAAATTTGGTTAAAGCGGTATCGCCACAAAATAAGACATTTATCAGATCGAAGAGATACCAACAGCCCGATTTAATCTCAACTTGAGTTTGCGCCATAACTGACTGAGAGGATGTTTTGGGTTGGTGAGCTAAATTGTCGTTTAGCCTTTTTAATTCTAATTCTAAGCTATCTTTAGGTATAACTTGCAGTATTTTGGGTGACGGTGAGGAAATTTGTTGAGATTTGGTAACTATACTTGAGTTTTTGATGGTATTGAGAGCTTGACTGATTTCTTTGTGGGTTATTTTCTCACCTTTTTCTGCTTTGTCTAAAAATTCCTGGCGAACTGAGGAGGGTGTAGAAGGTGCTGCTAGTTTGTAAAGAGCAGAGGTAGCAATATCAAGTCGTGCAAAATTTGTACTCTCACCAAAAGCGTCATATACGTTGATAAAATTATAGGCAGTACGACGACTCCAACCAAATTCTGCCGACAACCAAACTTCAAATTGACCATGCTCTAATTGCGAGCGCACCTCGACCAACTTTTGTCCTACTTCCCAAACATCCTGAGCAGTACGACGCAATCGCTCTTTGATTTCTCCCGTACACTTTTGAATGACATTTCTTTGTTGAGGAGACAAAATTTCATAATCAAAGCGAGTAATTATCCCTTCGCTTGTTGAGTTAGAGTCTAATTTCATGTAAAGTATGATACTTGATTTTTATTTAGTATTTATTTAGTATTGTGTATGCTTGATTGAATTATAGACAAAACTAAATCATCTTTTAGTGTAATATTTATATGTAAAGTTTTAACTCCATCATTAGACGGAAATCTTCAGCGATTATGCGTATTTATCGCTCGAGCGTACTTAAATTCCAGCAATTATACTTATTCAGCTGACGGGGAGACAACCGCTAAAATCATAGGGTTAAAGATTAGAAATATTGGTCTAACTGAGTATATTAATCGGCTAAAAATTGAAAGTCAAAATCGACCAAGACACAGTTACTTCTGGACAGGGTTATATGGAACTACTTGGATACTATCTGAAGCTCTGTCAATTTACCACCACTTTATTTGCAATAGACCAAGTTGTGATTGAGCTAGCTCTTCTTCAGTGGGCCATTCTACCAATTTGTAGGTGGCAAATATACGATCCCACCAATCTACACCGATGCCAAAATTATGATGCCACTGATTATGCTTGTGGTGAATGTAGTGTACGGGCATTTTCATCCAGAAACATTTAGTAGGATTATCGTGTTGTATTTGATGGGCATAGGCTGCAAAAGCTGCATAAGTGAAACCACGAGACACCACGATAATCCCTACCGAACTAGAAATAAAAAAGGCTGGACACAAAATTAGCACAGCCATAGAGTAGTTTCTAAACTCCCAAAGAATTCCCGTAGCTTGATTTCTATTATGATGAATAGAATGGGAGTCGATCGTGTTGCCAAACCAAGGAGAAATATGCATTAAGCGATGAAGCCAATACTCTAAAAAACTAGCAAAAATAAAAGCAAGAACAAAAATAGAAGTTCCCAGCATAAAACCGTTGGATATCATGATATAACCCTCGAAAATTCCTACTTTACAATACCTAATGAATTTTCTAACTCTACTAAAACAAGATCTGTAACCAGCTTGATTCGGTATTTACAGGCACTGGTTTCTGCGGAAGCAAACGTACCGTTTTCCCAGAACTTATTGCTACCGGCACCACCACCACAAACGGTAAAATATTCGCAGTTATTACGGCATAAGTCAACCCCCGCAGCCATATCTCGATAAATACGCTGAAACTTATCTGTATAACAAACTGATTCTAAGGTGTCATGCAGTACATTACCCAGAATAAAATCTCCATAGCGTTCTGTTTTAACTGAGAGTAATTCTGGATCGAAGGTGGAAAAGTTACCTTGGTAGTCAACATTAACGATCGCCCAAGGATGATTCATATCAGTTCGTTCCTGGCGAAAATTATCATAAATTAAGCTACAAATTACTTCAAATTCCCTTACTTTGAATTCACCATCAGTTTTTGCTGCTAGTTCCCAAAAACGTTGAATAAACTGACGATAACGTTCTTCTACACCACTGCGATCGAGGGAAGAATAAGAGTTAATTCCTTCTGTTTCCTCCATGTTAAAACCAACATCGGTAATGCCATTGTCTAAAAAGAAGTTAAAAATTTCATCGGCATAATCCAAGGAATCTTCGGTAATAACGGCAATGACATTAAAGTTAATTTTATTTTTTTGTAAGAACTTAATCCCCCGCATAGTACTGGCATGGCTACCCAATCCCTTACGAGTCCGACGATGGGCATCGTGGATAAAAGCAGGACCATCGATACTAACCCCTACATGAATGGGATGTTGTTGAAAAAAATCGCACCAAGCTTGATTAATTAAGGTAGCGTTGGTTTGAAAAGAATAGTATACCTGACAGGATTGTTCATTGTACTTAGACTCTGCTTGACTAATCCTTTCAAAGGCAGCCTTATAAAAAGAAATAGGAACAGTTAAAGGCTCTCCTGCGTGCCAGCAAACCGTAAAATAGCGATCGACAAAAGGACTAGTAAAGATAGTTTTAAAAATTGGTTCGATTAAATCTAGAGATAATTGTTTTTTTAACTGGCGATGGGGCAAATAGCAATAATCACAGTCTAGGTTACAAAATGGTGTGGGTTGAATTACCACTAAATTAATCGGACCAAAACAGGAGAGATCGATCTCTGAAGAAAGCAAAGTTTGCCTCTCTAAATTATTATCTTTTGCTAGAGTCATATTGAAATATTAGACCTCATTTTTCTCAATAAAATTTTCTCCCTCATCTCCCCCATCTTCCTTGTCCTCCTTGTCTCCCTTGTCTTTCAATTTCAGCGGGCGTTAACAAAACCACCACCATCCCTCCCATTAACCCAGCCTGCACCATTACGCCAAGGATTGTAATTGTAAAAACTACCTCCATCCGACCAACCATTACGCCAGGGATTAACATTACCCCAGCCTCCACCTCTTCCGTCAGCCCAACCACTACGCCTTCCATTAACCCATTCTCGATCGCGTCCATCAGCCCAGCCTCCAGCTACAGTAAAACTATTGTGGCTCTGAGATAACTCTGGTAATTGTTCTTCTCTGGCTCGAATAGCTGCATTCAGGCGGTTTAAACGTTGTTCGATCGATGGTTTAGATGCAGATATATCCACTTCATTTGTTGTGGTAGCTGTTGAAGGGCCATTTAAAGTAGCTAGGGCAAGCAAAAAGCCTACTAAACTTGTTGTTGTATTAATATTCAATTACCTTGTCTCCTGTATAAATATAAATATTGTTGGTTCATTCAAAAATCGATTGTGAATAATTACCTCGATCGATCATTTTCCCAAAGAATCTGCTCGCGAGTAAGAATAATACTTTGGAAAAAACTGCGAATTAATTCAGAAGGTAATTCCACAATTCCTGCTTGACCAAACCAGCGCTCGACTAAATCTACAGAGGATTGTTCTCTAATTACATAACCCTGCATGAATTTGACTAAAGAGTAGTTGACCAAATCGAGAAAACTAGAATCATTTTCTGGCACCATACAAGCGATTCCATAACGAGCATAAGGCTGAAGTGGTCTTAATTTATACTTATCAGGATTGTCTCTTTGAATCACACCAGCTAGAGCAATAGTATCTCCTGCGATCGCGTCAATTTGTCCTGCTTGCAAAGCCTTGAATCCTCCATCGACATCTTCAATAGGAACTAGGGTTGCTTGAGGTTGTATAAACTTCATGGTCGACTCAGAAATAGTATAAGGAGCAATACCAATCCGTTTGCCTACTAAAGATTCTGTCGAGTCTTCGATTTCACTATCTCGCTTGGCTAGTAATCTAATTCCAGAAATACTATAGCTTACCGAAAAATCAACGGACTTATCTCGTTCCCAAGTAAAAGCAGTACTGCAAGCAAGATCGACTTCACCATTGACGATTTGAGGGATGCGGTCTGCAAATTTCTCTTCTACTACTGTTTGAATAATAATTTCCTTATCTAGTTGTTTTTCTAATTCTTGTTTAATGAGATTAACTATATCAACAGAGTAACCGACTAATTGCTGTCGATCGTTGACATAAGCATAGGGAATTATATCTATGCGCGTTCCCACTGTTAGTACTCCTGTCCGCGCCACTTTTTCGATTACGGTTTCTGCTAAAGAAGAACTAGGTAAAAATAGAGTCGAAATCAAACTTAAGAAAATAGTAAAAGTTACAGGCAGTAAATTCTCGATCTCTCCAAGTCCCATAATCGAGTTGACAGTCAATTTTTGGGGCATATTTATTCCTCAAAGATGCAAATTTTGCACATTATTAAAGCGATTATAGTTGATTAATTGTCTGAGAACTGAAATAGTCACTTAAAGTTAATAGCGATCGGCCTACTGTAAAGTGACTACAATAAATCTAGGGATAGGCTTCTTTTTGTTGAAGAAAAGCAGACGGTTTCAAACGGACTGCGATCTAAAGGTCACTGGCTAGGAGAATTTGCCCATGGAACTTGACTTTAAGACTGTTATTGGCAGTTACGCACAGATTACAATTTTCCTCTTGATGCTCACTATCGGTCTGAATGAGGGTTTTAGGAATCTTTCGCTTCTGTGGCGACGGCCTTCGCTCCTGGTGCGCTGTCTGATTGCCTCTTTTATTTTAGTGCCACTGGCAGCCATGACAATCATCGCAATTGTACCTATGTCGCCTACCACCCGCATCGGCCTCATGGCCATGGCTATTTGCCCTGGGGCACCGCTGATGTACAAAAAACTAACCCAAATGAAAGCGGTTACCTCCCTAGCAGGGAGTTTTCAGGTGACAATATCCTTATTTGCCATTCTGGTGGTGCCAATTTGGGTTCTTATTCTGAATCACCTCTATCCAGCCCAGGCAACTGTTAATTCCGTAGATGTATTCAAACAAGTTGTAGCGGTTCAGTTTATTCCTATTACTGTAGGTTTGGCACTGCACGAATGGGCTTCCGATTTGGCAGATGACTTGATGGAACCTGTTACCAAAATTAGTTCTTTTATGTTTCTGGGTATGGTGATTATTCTGCTCATTGTTGCCTTGCTCCCGATTCTTAAAGTTGGTATCGTTACAGCGATCGGGGTCGTTTTGTTTGTTGCTGCTTCGATTGTGATCGGCCACTATTTGGGTGGCCCAGAACCCGAAACTCGCTTAACAATAGCATTAGCCAACTCGACTCGCAATGCTGGGTTGGCACTGGCACTAACCGCTCTCAACTTCAAAGATCCAGGCATTTTAACTGTGATTGCGGCCATTGCCCTCCTGGCATTTGTGGCGGATGCAATTTATGTCAATCTGTATCGCCAGAAAATGACCCAACAAGCAGTATCCTCTGTTATCAAGGGTCGAAATCAGCAGTAAAGTTAATAGCGATCGCCTACTGTAAAGTGAGCAGTAAAATCTCCTTCATCGTTTAAAGCAAATTCCATCCGCACTAGACCAAAGTCTGTTTTAGCGTGCAATCCCAATCCATAACCAAACCCATCACCTTCTTTATTGCGCGCATTGGCTGGATCGCCGATGACTTCATCTGCTGTATCTAGGTCAGTACCATAGTCAATAAACAGTGTCCCCTGTATATCGAAATCTACCAATATGTGTAGATCGCTAGCAACGGGAAAACGATACTCAGCCGACGCGACTAAAAAACTACTGCCCGCACCAACCTCACCACCACTGTAACCACGAACTGAGCTACTTCCCCCCATAGAAAAAGCTTCATAGGGTGGCACATCACCCACGATAGTACCTGCTTGAATACCCAAAATTAGCGTTCTCGGTCCTTTACTAAAGCCAAAAAGATTTAGGGGAATAAACTGACTAAAGTTACCAGCAAAACGGCCAAAAGCAATATTGGCATCGCCAATAGGGATGGAAGTATCGATCCCCAACCTTAATTTAGAGCCTTTGGTAGGAAAGCCCAAGTCGTCTACTGTTGCCAATAAGCCAGCTAGGTTAAACGTGAGCAGCCCAGTCAAGGTTAAGTTAATAAATGCTGAAAGTCATACGAGACAGGGATTAAGAAGGCAGAGGAAT
>JAAUYI010096891.1_pt1 | contig 11254 bp, 9 predicted proteins | sample 7278041 | NCBI WGS metagenome assembly JAAUYI01 (sample SAMN14350216, study PRJNA611818) | marine sediment metagenome | isolation source: surface marine sediment (0.6m) | place: French Polynesia: Moorea | collected 2018-08
AGTCGATCTCGAGATCGGCGGCGTTGAGCACGATCTCGCTGGTCTCGGCGGTCAGGCGGCACTCGATCGAGACGGATCCGTCGAACCGGGCGGCGTCGAGATCGGGCTCGAGGCGCAGGTCGTAGCGGACCGGGATCGCGAGGCGTGGGAGACGGTAGGGATGCAGGTCGGACACGCCGGTCCTCCAGTGTCGAAGCGGCCGGTCGACACTACCGGGAGCGCGCACGCAGATCGGGCACACGGGCGGAGCCGCCCGCTACCGTGCTCCGCGTCCCTCGGAGGAGCGAAACACATGGACCAACAGGTGGACGAGCCCATCGATGTCGTCGGCATCGGCAACGCGCTCGTCGACGTGATCTCGCACGAGACCGACGAGATGGTCGCCGACCACGGTCTGGTGAAGGGGTCCATGAACCTGATCGAGACCGAGCGGGCCGAGAAGCTCTACGCCGACATGTCGTCGGGCATCGAGATCTCCGGCGGCTCGGCCGCCAACACGATGGTCGGTGTGGCCTCCTTCGGCGGTTCGGCGAGCTACTTCGGCAAGGTCCGCGACGACCAGCTCGGCGAGGTGTTCCTGCACGACCTGCGCGCCACCGGCGTCGAGCCGGCCGTCGGCGCGGCCCGCGACGGCGCACCGACCGGCCGCTGCCTGATCCTGGTCACACCCGACGCCGAGCGCACCATGAACACCTACCTCGGTGCCTCGGTCGAGATGCACCCGACCGACGTCGACGACGACATCGTCCGCCGAGCCCGCGAGGTGTACCTCGAGGGGTACCTCTGGGACCGCCCCGACCCCCAGGAGGCGATGCTCCGGGTGGCGCGCGTCGCCCGGGAGTCGGGCGCCCGTGTCTCGTTGACGCTGTCCGACAGCTTCTGCGTCGATCGCCACCGCGAGTCCTTCCTGCTGCTCATCGACGACGAGGTCGATCTGCTCTTCGCCAACATCGACGAGATCACGTCGCTGTACGAGGTCGACGACCTCGACGGCGCCGTGGCCGCCGTCCGCGAGCAGTGCGAGCTGGCGGCCATCACGATGAGCGCCCGGGGTTCGCTGATCGTCACGCCCGACGAGCTCATCGAGGTCCCGGTCGAGCACGTCGAGCGCGTCGTCGACACCACCGGTGCCGGTGACCTCTACGCCGCGGGGTTCCTGTTCGGGCTCGCCCGCGAGCTGCCGCTCGAGGTGTGCGGTCGCCTGGCATCGATCGCGGCCGCCGAGGTCATCTCCCACGTCGGCGCCCGCCCGCAGGTCACGCTCCACGATCTGGTGTCGGACCTCCTCGGCTGACGGGCCGCGCGCCTCGATCCGCGATGCTGGGGGCATGGCCGCTCCCGTCAACGTCACCGATCACCCCCTGATCCGGCACAAGGTCACGCTGCTGCGCGATGTCGACACGCCGGTCTCGGCGTTCCGGGCGCTGGCGCAGGAGATCACGATGCTGATGGCCTACGAGGCCCTGCGCGACCTCGAGACCGAGACCACCGAGGTGCGGACGCCCCTGGCGGTCGCCGAAGGGCATCAGCTCACGGGCAAGAAGCTCGCGGTCGTGGCGATCCTGCGGGCCGGCCTCGCGATGGTCGACGGCATCCTGCCGCTGGTGCCCTCGGCGCGGGTCGGTCACATCGGCCTCTACCGCGACCCCGAGACCAAGCAGCCGGTCGAGTACTACCTGAAGATGCCCCAGGACCTGGCCGATCGCGACGTCGTCGTCGTCGACCCGATGCTCGCCACCGGCGGCAGCGCAGCCGCTGCGGTCGACCGCCTCAAGGAGCTCGGCTGCGGGTCGCTCCGCCTCATCTGCCTCATCGGCGCACCCGAGGGCGTCGAGGTGATGCGGGAGCGACACCCGGACGTGCCGATCTGGCTCGCCGCCCTCGACAGCCACCTCGACGACCACGCCTACATCGTCCCCGGCCTCGGTGACGCCGGCGATCGGATCTTCGGGACCAAGTGACCGTCCGGCCGCGGTGAGCGAGTTCGCCCGGTCCGGGACCTTGGTCCGGGCGAATCGGGGGGTGGGTCGCTAGGCTGAGCGGCCCGCTCGACCGTACCCCCGGTCGGGTGAGAGGGAACCTTGACTGGAGGAAGCAGATGAAGCGCTCTTGGCGCCTGCTGCTCGCGCTGTTGGCCGTGTTCGCACTGGTCGCAGCGGCGTGCGGAGACAGCGACGACGACGACACCGAATCGGCCGAGACGACGGCCGCGCCGTCCGAGGAGACCGACGACACGGAGGCCGCGACCGACACCACCGAGGCGGCGACCGACACCACCGAGGGCGATGAGCCGGCTGCCGCACCGGGTGACAGCATCGGTGTCGGCCTCACCTACGACATCGGCGGCCGTGGCGACCAGTCGTTCAACGACTCCGCCGCGGCCGGCATCGAGCGGGCTGAGGCCGAGCTCGGCATCACCTACACCGAGGCCGTGCCGAACGATGACGGGTCGAACCGTCCCGAGCTGCTCCAGCTGCAGGCCGAGGCCAACGACCTCGTCATCGGCGTCGGCTTCCTGTTCGCCGACTCGGTCGCCGAGGCCGCGGCCGACAACCCCGACACACTGTTCGCAGTGGTCGACGACGCCATGCTCGACTTCGACCAGGACCCACCCGCCCCGCGGGCCGACAACATCGCCGGGCTGACCTTCGCCGAGGAGCAGGGCTCCTTCCTTGTAGGTGCCGCGGCGGCGCTCAAGAGCGAGACGGGCTCGCTCGGCTTCATCGGCGGCGTCGCCGGCTTCGGTCTCATCGAGAGGTTCGAGGCCGGCTTCATCGCCGGTGCGCAGGCGGTCAACCCCGACATCGAGATCGTCTCGCAGTACATCACCGAGTTCCCCGACTTCGACGGGTTCTTCGCCCCCGACCGCGCCCGTGAGATCGCGCTCGCGATGTACGACGGTGGTGCCGACATCGTGTACCACGCCGCCGGCGGTTCCGGTGCCGGCCTGTTCGAGGCAGCCAAGGAGCAGTCCGACGCGACCGGTTCGAAGGTGTGGGGGATCGGCGTCGACTCCGACCAGTACCTCACCGTCGACCCGGCGGTGCAGGACTTCGTGCTGACCTCCATGCTCAAGCGGGTCGACACCTCGGTGTTCGAGATCACCCGGGCGGCTCAGGACGGCAGCTTCACGGCCGGGCAGACCGTGTACGACCTGTCCGTCGACGGCGTGGGCTACTCCACGTCGGGTGGGTTCATCGATGACATCGTGCCCGAGCTCGAGGACTTCAAGGCGCAGATCGTTGCCGGCGACATCGTCGTGCCGACGGTGCCCGGAGGGTGACGACGTAGATCGTCACACGCCGCTGACGCACTGACGAGCGGGACCGGACTAGTGTCCGGTCCCGCTCGTTCGCGTCTGGGGAGGAAGAGTGACGGCGGCCATCGAGCTGATCGGCATCACCAAGCGGTTCCCGGGCGTCGTCGCCAACGACGACGTCAACCTCCGAGTGGAGGCGGGCGAGATCCACGCCATCTGTGGCGAGAACGGTGCCGGCAAGTCGACCCTGATGAAGATCCTCTACGGCATGCAGCCGGCCGACGAGGGCCGGATGCTGGTCGACGGCGAGGAGGTCGAGTTCGCCTCGCCCAACGACGCCATCGAGCGAGGCATCGGCATGGTGCACCAGCACTTCATGCTCGCCGACCAGCTCACGGTGCTCGAGAACGTCATCCTCGGCGACGAGCCCGTGAAGCAGGGCGGGCGAATCGACTTCGCCTCGGCGCGCGAGCACCTGACCGAGGTGGCCGAGTCCTACGGGCTCGACGTCCATCCCGACGACCTCGTGGAGTCGCTCGAGGTCGGTGAGCGACAGCGGGTCGAGATCATCAAGGTCCTCTTCCGCGGCGCCCGCATCCTCATCCTCGACGAGCCCACGGCGGTGCTCGTGCCCCAGGAGGTCGAGGCCCTCTTCGAGAACCTCCGTGGCCTCAAGGCCGACGGTGCGACGATCCTGTTCATCGATCACAAGCTCGAGGAGGTGCTCGAGATCGCCGACACCATCACCGTGCTGCGCCAGGGGCGCACCGTCGACACCGTGAAGCCCGAGGACGTGACCGCCCACGATCTCGCCGAGCTCATGGTCGGGTCCGACCTCCCGACGCCGGAGACGACCGAGAGCACGGTCACCGACGTCGTCGAGCTCGACATCGAGGGGATCACGGTCGTTGACGACGACGAACGCGTCGTCGTCAACGACGTGACGCTCCGGGTGCGCCGCGGCGAGGTGCTCGGCATCGCCGGCGTGGAGGGCAACGGCCAGGGTGAGCTGGTCGACGCCATCATCGGCACCCGACGGGTGAGCTCGGGGACCATCCGGCTGGGCGCCGACGACATCACCGACTGGCCCGTGCGCGATCGCCGCGAAGCAGGCATCGGCTACGTGCCCCAGGATCGCCAGGAGGAGGGGCTGCTGCTCACCGCGCCGCTGTGGGAGAACGCGGCGCTCGGCCACCAGACGAGCCGACCGTTCGTCAAGGGGATCTGGTTCGACCGGGCCGGCGCCCACCAACGCACCGAGGAGATCCGCGAGCACTTTGACGTCCGGTCGCCCAGCGCAGACGTCTCGGCCCACGCCCTGTCCGGCGGCAATCAGCAGAAGCTCATCATCGGCCGCGAGATGACCTCGCTCCCGTCGCTGCTGGTCGCCTCCCACCCGACTCGGGGGATCGACGTGGGAGCGCAGGCCGACGTGTGGGAGAGCATCCGCGACGCCAGAGCCCGCGGCCTGGCGACGCTGCTGATCTCGGCCGACCTCGACGAGCTCATCGGCCTCTCCGACACCATCGTCGTGATGTTCCGGGGCCGCCTCGTGGCGACGCTCGACCCGGCCGAGGTCACACCTCGCGACCTCGGTTCGTACATGACCGGCGCCGCGCTCGAGGAGGCGCCGTCATGAAAGCGTCGCTGGGCACCCGGATCGTCTACGCCCTCGCTGCGCCCGTGATGGCCATCGCCTTCTCCCTCGTGCTGTCGTCGATCGTGCTCATCATCTCGGGCAGCAACCCCATCGAGGCGTACGGCGACATGCTCGAGAACGCCAGCCGGCTCGAGACCATGATCGACACGCTCAACGAGGCCACGCCGCTGTACATCTCGGGCGTCGCCGCGGCCATCGGGTTCCGGATGAACCTGTTCAACATCGGGGTCGAGGGCCAGTACCTGCTGGCGGCGTTCTTCGCCGCTGTCGTCGGCGGCGCTGTCGATCTGCCGCCGGCCCTGCACGTCGGGCTGATCCTGGTCGTCGCCGTCAGCGTCGGATCGGCCTACGGCGGGCTCGCCGGCGTCCTGAAGGTCACGCGGGGCGTCAACGAGGTGATCGCCACGATCATGCTGAACGCCATCGCGGTCGGTGGGATCATCGCCTGGCTCATCCGCGAGTTCCAGGACGACACCGGCGCGACGACCGGCTTCGGGACGACCCCGATCCCGGAGTCGGGCCGGCTGCCCGACCTCAACGGGGTGGTCGAGATCTTCACCCGTGAGATCATCCGGGGCCGCGAGCTGACGAGCGTGCTGCTGATCGCCATCGCCGTCGGCATCATCTACTACCTGTTCGTCAGCCGCAGCCGCCTCGGGTTCGATCTCCGGGCGAGCGGCATGAACCCCTTCGCAGCGCGGGCTGGTGGTGTCCCGCCCAAGCGCATGGTGCTGTACGCCATGTTCGCCTCCGGCGCCGCCGCCGGCCTCGTGGGCATGGTCGAGATCCTGAGCGAGAAGTTCACCTACGACCAGAGCTTCGTCCAGGGCCTGGGCTTCGCCGGCATCGCCGTCGCCCTGCTCGGCCGCAACAGTCCGATCGGCATCGCCTTCAGCGCCCTGCTCTTCGGGTTCCTCAACTCGTCGTCGGCCATCCTCCAGGTGAGCGGGTCGGCGACACGTGAGATCGTCATCATCATGCAGGGCACGATCGTGCTCGCTGCGGTGGTGGCCTACGAGGTGGTGAACCGGATCCGCGCACGCAACGAGGCCAGAGCCGCGGCGGCGGCGATGGCAGGAGCGACGGCATGACAGCCACGATCGACGAGACCAGCGGCGCCAGCGAGCCGGCTCCGGCGCCACCGCCCAGTCGGATGGCGTGGTGGACGACGTTGCCGGCGTGGGCCCGGTGGGCGCTCTACGCTGCCGCCGGTGTGCTGCTGCTGTCGCTGGTCCAGCAGTTCGGCACCGACGACACCAACGCGCTCACGGCGCAGTCGACCTCCGGCGCGATGCTCCGGTGGGCGATGCCCATCCTCCTCGCCGGTCTCGGAGGGTTGTTCTCCGAGCGGGCCGGCGTCGTCAACATCGGTCTCGAGGGCATGATGATCCTCGGCACGTGGTTCGGTGCCTGGGGCGCGATCAACTACGGGCCGTGGGGCGGCATCGCCTTCGGCCTCATCGGCGGCGCGGCAGGCGGCCTGCTGCACGCCATCGCGACGGTGAGCTTCGGTGTCGACCACATCGTGTCGGGCGTCGCCGTCAACCTTCTCGCGCCCGGCATCGCGCGGTACCTGTCCGACCAGGTCTTCACGGGGTACGAGGGTGGCTCGATCACGCAGTCGCCGCGGGCCGAGTCGCTGGGTCGGTTCACGATGCCTGTCCTCAGTGGTGGTGAGGTCGGCGGCTGGGAGTCGCCCGACGTCCTCGGCTGGTTCGTCCGGCGCGACTGGTTCTTCATCTCCGACATCGCGTCCGTGCTGAAGGGCCTCACCACGCAGGTCTCGTACTTCACGATCCTGGCCCTCGCCCTCGTGCCGTTGTCGGCCTGGTTGCTGTGGCGCACCCGGATCGGGCTCCGCATCCGCATCTGCGGCGAGCGACCCGAAGCAGGTGAGACCCTCGGGGTGAACATCTACCTCCACAAGTACATCGGCGTGGTCGTCAGCGGCGCGCTGGCCGGCATGGCCGGCGCCTTCATCGTCATGGAGCTCACGGGCTTCTACCGGGAGGGCCAGACCAACGGCCGGGGCTTCATCGGCCTGGCCTCGCTGATCTTCGGCAACTGGCTCCCGGCCGGGATCCTGCTCGGTGCGCTCGTGTTCGGCTACCCGTTCGGTCTGTCGCTGCGTGACCTCGACGGCAGCGGCACCCACGCGCTGTTGCTCGTGATCGCCATCTCGCTGATCCTGGTCATGGTGTGGGCGATCCGTCGTCAGCGACGGACCGACGCCGCGCTCGCCGGGATCCTCGGAGGTGTCACGCTCATCTGGTACCTCTTGTCCGACACGGCGCCCGATTGGTTACCGAACACCATGCCGTTCGTGATCGTGTTGCTCGTGTTGACCTTCGCCACCCAACGCCTGCGGATGCCGGCAGCCGATGGTCAGCCATACCGTCGCGGCGGGGCCTGACCACGGTCATGGACATCGACTGGGCCGAGCTCGAGCAGCGGGCGGTCGAGGTCGCTGGACATGCGCACGCGCCCTACTCGAAGTTCCCGGTCGGCGCCGCGGGTCTCGCCGACGACGGCAGGATCGTGGTGGGCTGCAACGTCGAGAACGCCAGCCACGGGCTCGGCTTGTGCGCCGAGTGCGGGCTCGTCTCGGCGCTGCACGCGACGGGCGGCGGGCGGCTCGTCGCGGTCACGGTCCGGAAGGGCGACGGCGGGCACATCGTCCCCTGTGGGCGCTGCCGCCAGCTGCTGCACGAGGCGGGCGGTCGGGACCTCCTGGTCGACACCGACGGCCATCCTCGTCCGCTGTCGGTGCTGCTCCCGGAGGCGTTCGGACCGGAGGACCTGCTGTGACCACCCATGACGCGGTGAGCGTGATCCGGACCAAGCGCGACGGCGGGCGGCTCGGCGACGACCAGATCGACTGGTTCATCGACGCGTACACCCGAGGAGCCGTCGCCGACGAGCAGGCGTCGGCGCTGACGATGGCGATCTTCCTCCGCGGCATGGAGCCCGACGAGCTGGCCCGGTGGACCGCGGCGATGATCCGGTCCGGGACCCGCCTCGATCTCGGACCCGTCGGTCGTCCGACCGTCGACAAGCACTCGACGGGCGGCGTCGGCGACAAGGTGTCGCTGATCCTGGTCCCCCTCGTCGCTGCGTGCGGGGTGGCCGTCCCGCAGCTGTCGGGTCGTGGGCTCGGCCACACGGGCGGCACGCTCGACAAGATGGAGGCCATCCCCGGATGGCAGGCGTCGATGACGGGCGAGCAGTTCGTCCGCCAGCTGGCCGACCTCGGCGCTGTCATCGCCGCTGCCGGTGCCGACCTCGCCCCTGCGGATCGCAAGCTCTACGCGCTGCGCGACGTCACGGCGACCGTCGAGTCGATCCCGCTGATCGCGTCGTCGATCATGTCCAAGAAGATCGCCGAGGGCACCGACGGCCTCGTCCTCGACGTGAAGTACGGCTCCGGTGCCTTCCTGCCCGATCCCGAACGTGGCCGCGAGCTGGCCCGCACGATGGTGTCGCTCGGCCACGCCCACGGCGTCCGGACCGTCGCGGTGCTGACCACCATGGAGTCGCCACTGGGGCGGGCCGCCGGCAACGCGGTCGAGGTCACCGAGTCGGTCGACGTGCTGCGTGGTGGCGGCCCGGCCGACCTCGTCGAGGTCACCCTGGCGCTGGCGCGTGAGATGGTCGAGCTCGGAGGCGTCGACGTCGACCCGGCCGAACGCCTCGCCGACGGCTCCGCGCTCGAGGTCTGGAACCGGATGGTGGCGGCCCAGGGAGGCGATCCGGACGCCGACCTGCCGGTCGCCGCGCACAGCCGCACCGTCGTCGCCGACCGCAGCGGCGTGCTGACGAGCTTGCCCGCCCTGCCGGTCGGCATCGCCGCCTGGCGCCTCGGCGCGGGCCGGGCCAGAAAGGAGGATCCGGTCAGCGCCGGCGCCGGCGTCATCTGCCTGGCCAAGCCGGGTGAGGAGGTACGGGCCGGCGAGCCGATCCTCGAGCTCCTCACCGACGACGAGGAGCGCTTCGCCGGCGCCGAGGCCGCGCTCGCCGGTGCGATCGAGATCACCGACGAGGCACCGACGCCGCAGCCGGCCATCCTCGACCGCATCACCATCGACGACCTCTGAGGCCGCGGTGGCGCTCGTACACTCACCCCATGGCGAGCCTCACCGATGATCTGATCCTGCGGGCGCCGAAGGCGCTGCTCCACGACCACCTCGACGGGGGTCTGCGGCCTGCGACGATCATCGAGCTGGCCGACGAGGTGGGGCACGAGCTGCCCTCCACCGACGAGGCGGAGCTGGCCGACTGGTTCCACCTCGGAGCCGCCCGGCGCGACCTGCCGCTGTACCTCGAGACGTTCGCCCACACGGTCGGTGTGCTGCAGACCCCGAGCGCGTTGCAGCGGGTCGCCAAGGAGTGCGCAGAGGACCTCGCCGCCGACGGAGTCGTGTACGCCGAGGTGCGCTACGCGCCCGAGCAGCACCTCGAGCGGGGCATGAAGCTCGACGAGGTCGTCGAGGCCGTGCAAGCCGGCTTCGCCGAGGGGTCCGCGGGCACCGACCTCTCCATCCACACCCTGGTCACGGCGATGCGCACGACGGCCCGCTCGCTCGAGATCGCCGAGCTCGCCGTCCGCCATCGCGACCGTGGCGTGCTCGGCTTCGACATCGCCGGCAAGGAGGCGGGCTTCCCTCCCACCCGCCACCTCGACGCGTTCCAGTACGTCATGCGGGAGAACTTCCACATCACGATCCACGCCGGCGAGGCGTTCGGCCTGCCGTCGATCTGGGAGGCGTTGCAGTTCTGTGGTGCCGAGCGGCTCGGTCACGGAGTGCGGATCGTCGACGACATCGAGGTCGACGACGACGGCAAGGCCCACCTGGGACGACTGGCGGCGTTCGTGCGCGACCGTCGCGTCCCGCTCGAGATGTGCCCGAGCTCGAACGTGCACACCGGCGCGGCCGAGTCGATCGAGACCCATCCCATCGGCTTCCTCCGCGACCTGCGGTTCCGGGTCACGATCAACACCGACAACCGGCTGATGTCGAACGTCACGATGAGCAAGGAGTTCGCCCTGCTCCACGAGGCGTTCGGGTGGGATCTCGACGACTTCGAGTGGCTCACGATCAACGCCATGAAGTCGTCCTTCTTCCCCTTCGATCGCCGGCTCCGCCTCATCAACGAGGTGATCAAGCCGCGCTACGCCGCGCTGAAGGCCAGCTCGCTCTGAGCGGCTGACCCCTGAGGGCCCTGGCACGGCCTGCTCGGTGCGCGAGCCCTCACACGGGGTGAGGCGGATGCCGATGGAGCTCGGTGATCAGGACCGACCGGTTCGGGGTTCGAGGGGCGCTCGTGCTCCTCGGCGCGTTCCCGGTGCTGGTCGCGTCGGTCGCGCTCGGGTGGATCGCGCTGCTCACCCATCGTGACGCGTCGGCGTCGCTGGCGAAGGCCGACGCGGTGCGGCGGTTCGAGCTGATTAGCCAGACGGTCTCCGTGTTCGACGGCGAGCTCGCCGTGATGGACGCCTGGAGTCGGACCAGCGAGCTCTCGGCGGCCGACACCTCCGACCTCATCGGGCTGTGGGTGGGCACGACGACGAACGCCGCTGATCGGTCGTGGGGCGAGCTGAGCGATCGGGTGGCCGACATCGATCCGATGGCCGTGGAGCTGCTCGGCGGGGTCCGCGACGAGCTGCTGGTGTACCGGACCGACTACGCCGAGGGTCGCCCCGACCTCGTCGCGGCCACGATCGACGCGGCGCGACAACGGTTGGCCGACGTGACCGCCCTCCTGGCCGCCGAAGCGCGGAGCGAGCTCGGCGCCTCGGGTTCGGTGTTGGTCGAGCTCGTGGAGCTGCAGACCAGCCTCACCGACCAGGCCGTCCGGGAGGCGAGCGCCGTCCTGACCGGTGTCGGGTCGGTCGCCCAGCGCGAGTCGCTGGTCGTGGCCCGGACGCGGTCGGAGCTGGCACTCGAGCGCGTGCGGCGCGAGCTCGGCAACGAGCGACGCGACGACTTCGAGCGCATCCTCGCCTCCGAGGAACGGGCGGCGTGGGACGATCTGTCGGGTCTCCTCCTCGACGCCGATCCGGACCAGGCGGCCGATCTCGGCCCTGACGAGGTCCTCGCCCTGATCCTGGAGGGGACCACCTTCGTCCGCACCGTTGATCTCTTCAGGGAGGACGTCTTCGACTCGATCTCGGCGGCCGCTCGGGCCGACGGCGAGGCCGTCATGCGACGTCGCGACGTCATCGTCGTCGCCGCGGTGGCGGCCCTGGGGGTCGCGGTGGTCGGGGCCTCGGCGATCGGGCGCGACGTGGCCGGCCGGATCCGGCGCGTCTCCGACGTCGCCGAGCAGGTGTCGGC
>JAAUYI010065028.1_pt1 | contig 11249 bp, 9 predicted proteins | sample 7278041 | NCBI WGS metagenome assembly JAAUYI01 (sample SAMN14350216, study PRJNA611818) | marine sediment metagenome | isolation source: surface marine sediment (0.6m) | place: French Polynesia: Moorea | collected 2018-08
CTTTAACAGTTTACGGTGATGGTTCGCAAACGCGTAGTTTTTGTTACGTTTCCGATCTTGTCGAGGGGATGATGCGATTGATGAATGGCGACCATATTGGCCCGATCAACATTGGTAACCCTGGAGAATATACAATTTTACAACTTGCCGAAACCATTCAAAAAATGGTCAATCCTGATGCAGAATTAACTTTTAAGCCATTGCCATCAGACGACCCCAAACAAAGACAACCTGATATTACCAAGGCGAAAAATTTACTGGGTTGGGAACCAACAATTAGTCTGGAACAAGGTTTAAAACTAACCATAGATGATTTTCGTTCTCGTCTTGAAGAACAACAATCCTAAACAAAGAGAAACAGAAGATATCGATGTGATGTTATTTTGATTTGCTTGAGTCGTAAATTCAGGCAATTGACAAACAAGACAACAAACAATACAAGAGGTTAAGTAGTTTTATGCGTGTTTGCGTTATTGGTACTGGATATGTCGGGTTGGTAACAGGTGTGTGTCTATCTCATATCGGACACGATGTTATCTGTGTTGATAACAACGAAAAGAAAGTTAAGCTGATGCAGTCGGGACAATCTCCTATTTATGAACCAGGCTTGTCCGAACTTATGAAATCTTCGGCTGAATCTGGGAGATTGACTTTTACCTCTGATTTAGCAAAGGGCGTAGATCATGGAGAAATTTTATATATTGCAGTAGGTACTCCTCCATTGCCTACAGGAGAAAGTGATACCCGTTACGTAGAAGCAGTGGCTCGTGGTATCGGAACACACTTAAAAGATGAATATAAAGTAATTGTTAACAAATCTACCGTTCCGATCGGTTCTGGAGATTGGGTCAGAATGATTGTCTTAGACGGTAACAAAGAATCTGGTAGTAATGTCGAGCCAGTTTTTGATGTAGTCAGCAATCCTGAATTTTTACGCGAAGGTTCGGCGGTATACGACACTTTTAATCCAGATCGCATTGTACTAGGTGGCAACAGCGATAAAGCGATTGCGATGATGCAGGAACTTTATCAACCTCTCGTGGAGAGAAAATTTGCCGATGATAAATCTCTGCCTCCCGTACCAGTAGTCGTCACCGATTTAAGCTCGGCGGAAATGATTAAATACGCGGCCAACTCGTTTCTGGCAACCAAAATCAGCTTTATTAATGAAGTAGCAAATATTTGCGATCGCGTCGGTGCAGATGTAACGCAAGTAGCTGCGGGAATTGGTTTAGACTCCCGTATTGGTGGTAAGTTCTTACAGGCTGGTATTGGCTGGGGTGGCTCTTGTTTCCCCAAAGATGTTTCCGCTTTGGTACATACTGCTGATGACTACGGTTACGAAACCGAATTACTAAAAGCAGCAATTAATGTTAATCAGCGTCAGCGTTTACTCGCCTTGGAGAAGTTGCAAAACGAGCTAAAAATTCTTAAGGGTAAAACTGTTGGTTTATTGGGTTTAACCTTTAAGCCAGACACTGATGATATGAGAGATGCCCCAGCATTAGACCTGATCGAACAACTCAACCGTCTTGGTGCTAGAGTTAAGGCATACGATCCGATTGTTTCTCAATCTGGCTTGAGTCATGGTTTATCCAATGTGATCATTGAAACTAATGCCGAAATGTTGGCAGATGCTTGTGATGCTCTGGTTTTAGTAACGGACTGGAAGGAATTTCTGAAGCTAGATTTCACTAAAATGTCTAAGTTGATGAACAATCCTTTGATTATTGATGGACGTAACTTTTTAGAGCGTGAAAAAGTAGAAGCTGCTGGTATACGTTATGTAGGTATGGGACGATAATCATCGTCGAACGCTATTAGTTCTTACTTAGTTCGGCAAAACCTAAATATTGTGATTGGACGCAAAGTAGTATTTTCTGCTTTGCTTTTTTTTATTCAAAAAGCGATAGTAGTGCGGGCAACGCCCACCCTACTCTTAAATCATTTGGGGAGCGCTATGATTTTTTGATAACTCTAATGCTAGTCGTTATAGCAATACGGACTTACATTAGGACACTTATTACTGATTACTTATTACCCCAGAGCAATCAAATAAACTTGTCCTAATACAACTTTGTACGGCTATGTTGGCGATCGCCAAACAATTTAATTTACTGTTTTAAAAACTAGAACTAGTTATGATTCGCCAGCGGGAACGATTTCAACCTGTTCGATATCCACGCTATTAACACCTGTAATTTCTTGTGCTAAAGGCTCTATAGTTGAATATTCTTTCTCGCTAGGAACGGTTCCCACGATCGTTACATTCCCATCTTCTGCATCAACAGTCAATTTGGAACGAGGAATGTCGGCTTCCAATTTAGCTCTAATTTCGCTCTCTAGGTCAGAATCATCTCTTTCCTCTTGTTCGCCAAGGATATCGTTACGTTGTTCTCTGGCACGAATATCAGAACTTAACTGCTCTTGACGAATCTCGCTCTGTGCATCTTCTAGAGTTTCTTCTACCTGCGCGGGTTCTTCTACGGTTTCGTCTGCCGAGTCAGGAGCGTCAGCACTAGTTCTGGCTACATCACAGCCTACTGCCCCGAAAAGTAAGGTACTACCTAAAAGAAATATTGTTAATTTATTCATAATCTTGTTCTTGTCTCTTGTTTATTTAATTTGATTAACTATGGCGATCGCTTTACCATCAACTCGATAGTTAGTCACAAAAAAGTAACAGATCTGAGGGAATACGTTCGAGACGCATTCCATATATCTGGTATTCAATGAAACTAGCGTTGGATTACATCACCGTCTGCATCTACCTCTAATTCTTCGCGACGAACGCTTTCGCTAGCCTCTACGGTTTCAGTCTCTACTTCTTTGCGGACGCTTACTTCTTCACGTACAAAAGCTTGCTTCTTGATATCGGCAGTTTCTTCGTATACTTCGACTTCTGCCACCGCACCCTCGGTAAAATCAGCAGTACCAGGAGTAACTACTGTTCCGACGTTAGCATCGCTGCGTTCGATAACTATACGTTCTCTTTCTACAGGTACGGCAACGGTTGCTGTTTCGGTTTCGACTTTTTTACCAATTGCTACTTCTCCAGCTTTGGCTCGCTGTTTGTTAACCATCAAACGTTCTTCGTAAAGTCTGATTTTTTCGTCATCAGCGATGTCGGTTCTAGTTCTGATATCTTCGTCTACATCAGCAACGGTAGTAGCTTTGGCACCTGGAACGTCATAAATACCAAATTCTTCTACGCCATGTTGTTGCATGATTGACTCTGCACGAGCAATTTCTGCTGCCGTACCATTGACAATTACAAGAAAGCTACTGCCTTTGACGCGATCGTGATATATTTTGGCTTTTTCTTCCGGAATTCCCAAACCAATCAAGGCACCAATCAAACCGCCCGCAGCAGCACCAATACCCGCACCAGCGAGGGTAGTAGCGATCGCGGTTGCTTCGGCACCAGCTAGCAAGATCGGGCCGATACCAGGGATGGCTAAGGCACCCAAACCTACTAATAATCCAGTAATACCGCCTAATGCTCCACCTGTCACAGCACCCGTTGCAGCACCTTCATCAGCTTTGTTGCCGACTTCCTCGGTATCTCGTATCCGCCTATGTTATCGGCATCTCTGGCAATTACGGATACGCGATCCATATCATAGCCTGTGTCTTTGAGAGCGTGTACTGCTGCTTCTGCTTCGTCGCGACTATAGAATAGTCCAGCAGCACGTTTATAAAAATGATTGTTATCCATTGATTACTCCTTAATTCCTCTTTAGAAGTTTCTGGCTAGTTCTACACAGCCTTTCGAGCAAAGATAGAAAATATAAAATTTCTATCAGTTTGCACTAAATAATATACTCACAATTGTGTGGAGAATACATCTGTCTGAGGGGCAATCTTTTAATCAAAATCTTGGTTTAGAAATGCTAACAAATAATCCGTATTATAGATAAGTTGAAGATTTTTTTGTCGATTTACTTAAGACTTAAGATAGATTATTTTCAAACCATCTCAGTTTTACAGCAGCAATATGTAGTTCTATTAAGATAGATGAAGTAAGGAGTAAGGAATAATTGAAATAATTAATAGACCTGTCCGAAAATACGAAAAAAAATAGAAAGATTGTAGAGGCGCAATTGAGCGTAGAGACGTAATATATTACGTCTCTACAGGGTTTAACGATTTAACCGATAACTATTCAATGTAAACAGGATTTTAGTATTATCTGTCTCAACCGAAAAGTAAAACGATATAAAAGACATACTACGATTGATTTCCCCATTCTCCTAAATTTCTTAGGGCAAAGAGAAGATTAGCTAAGGTTTTTTTCTAAAATAGATTTTGCTTATCAAAGACTTTTTTACTGTGCCTTTGATATCTAATGAAAAATGGGAATTATGGTACGATATTTTGGTTGAATTTAATTAAACTTGCCAAGAATTAGAAAGATAGTCGGCGGTGTTTTCTACTAGAGCGATCGCATTTTCATAGAGCATTCTTTTTGGGCCGAGAATTCCCACACTACCGACAGGAGTATCATCCTGATAATAATTAGCCGAGATCAGAGTGCAAGTTTGCATCGGTTCTAAATGATTCTCTTCACCAATTTTAATATTTATTCGTTTGAGAGAGTCTTCAACTTCGGGAAAAGTAAAAATTACAGGTAGTAACTGTTCTGGTTGTTCTAATAAAGATAAAAGAGTTTGTACCTGTTGCAGTTGAGAAAATTCTGGATGACGCAAAAATTCAGCTACCCCGTGAATCAAAATCGGGCTTGAATTATTGGCTTGAAAAGCTAGCTTAAAGCGATCTAATAAAATACTAAAAAAGTCGGTATATTGAGCAAATTCGCGATTGATTGCTGCCCAATCTAAAGTGGCAATTTCTCTTATCGAGCGTCCCTTTAATTGGCGATCGAGAAAATTAGACAAAATCTGTAATTCACTTTCAATCATTGACTCCTCTACCTCATCACTAGACAAAGGAGATTCCATTAAAATCGATTCGGTTTGCAAAGAATCTGTCACTACAATTAGCATGACTTGACTAGTCGCCACCCGCACCAACTGTAAATGGCGCACCGTACTATTCAAATTTTGAGGAAAAGTGATTAGAGCGATATAACCACTTAAAGCTGCCAAAATTTTAGCCGATCGCTGTAACAAAGCTTCAAAGCTAGCTCTGACCACCTGTAGTTCTTGTTGCAGAGATTTTTGAATGGTTTTGGTAATTTTATTGTTGGGAACAATCAGACGATCGACATAAATGCGATAACCCGAATCAGACGGTACTCTTCCCGCAGATACATGAGGTTGATAGAGCAAGCCAGCTTCTTCTAGACTTCCCATAATGTGACGGATGGTAGCAGAACTAACGTTAAAGTCATATTCCCGCGCCAAAGTCTTAGACGCTACTGGCTCTGCGGTAGCTATGTAGTGCTTAATAGTAGCCTTGAGTATATTCTGATGCCTTACACTCAGATCGGATTGATATGCCATTAAGTATAACTGTTTGCTATATTAATTATAAAATTTTTGCTAAAGTATAGCCTTTAGTTTTAACTTGTAAAGATAAATTAGTAACGCATAATCGTAGAGTCAACTAAACAAGCATAGGCATCTATACCTCCCATGACATTTTGGACGTTGCTAAATCCTCTCATTGCCAGCCAGTGACAAAGTTGAGCCGATCGCATTCCATGATGACACATAACTATAGTTTCTGTTTCTGGCTGAAGCTCGACTAAAATTTTTTCCGACCATTGTTCAAACTCGCTCAAAGGATAGACCTTAAATTCTGGGATTTTAGCGATCGCCACTTCGCTTCTTTCTCGGACATCAATTAACTGTACTTCCGACTCCGCTTCGGCTAGGCGCATTGCCAACTGATTGACATCAATTTCTGAAATTGAGTTACTATATGACATTTATAGGATTGAAAAAATTTACTATGTTTTAATTTTCCCCTAGTTCGAGGGTGATTTATTGTTAATTTTTTTACATTCATCCTGGTAGAGGCGAACGGTCGTTCGCCCTTACGGTAATCGGTCATTAGTCATTGGTCAATAGTCAGCAATTTTCTGTCACAATTTAAGAAAGATTTGTAGACCAAGCATGAAACTTCGACAGAAAGCGATCCTTACTCTCATTCTTATAGTAGTAGTAAGTTTAACCCTCTTTTCCACCCTAGTTCACTTATTGACCGAATCATGGTGGTTTGAAGCAGTGAGTTTTGAGTCGGTTTTTTGGACGAAAATTACCTGGCAAATTGGGATTTGGGTGGCTACCTTTGCCATTTTTAGTTCCTTTCTCTGGTTTAATTATTGGTTAGCTCTGCGTTTAACTGGCGATCGCTCTTTTAGTTTTCTGGCTGGTACAGAATTAGAACCACATACCAAAATTGTCTCTAAGTTAACCGCTTTGATTTTTATCGTCCTGGTCGCGCTTTCTGCTGCCAGTGCCAGTGCGGAATTTTGGACGACTAGTTTAAAATTTCTTAATGCTACGGACTATAACCGCGTCGATCCAATTTACGGCAAAGATATCGGATTTTATCTGTTTCAACTCCCCTTCTATGAAGGTTTGCAGACTTGGTTATTTACCTTACTAGGTTCTGGGTTGTTAATCGCGATCGCGGTTTATCTGCTTAAGGGAACTGTTGGCTTTAATTTTGTCTTACCCAGACTTACGGGGACAAGACTGACGGGACAAAAACTGAAATTAGAACGTCAGTGGCAAAATAATCTCCAAGACAAACAAAAAACGCATCTGATTCTGTTATTAGCAGCGATCGCCGTGACTATTGCCCTAGATTTTTGGCTCAAGCGATACGAACTGCTTTATTCTGCCGATGGAGTGGTCTGGGGTGCGGGATATACCGACACTCACGCTCGATTGTTTTCCTATTGGGTTATGGGTATAGGTGCATTGATTTTGGGTGTCTTGCTAACTTTGGCGGTCTGGCTGCGTCGTACCATGCTTCCCGTTTATGGTCTTGTGGGATACCTCTTGATTCTGTTTCTGGTTAACGGTATCTACCCAGAGTTGCAACAGCGATTTACCGTCGAACCCAACGAACTCGATAAGGAATTACCCTACATTAAGCACAGTTTAGAATTTACCAGAGAAGCCTACGACCTGGCTAAGATTAATACCCAAAACTATCCCGTTGCTTCGCAATTGACTGCCGAAATCTTGCAGCAACAGCGAGGAACGATTCAAAATGTTCGTTTGTGGGACTATCGACCACTACTGAGTACCTATCGTCAACTGCAAGAAATTCGTCCTTACTATTTGTTTAAGGATGTTGATATCGATCGCTATACTATTGATGAAAATTACCGTCAGGTGATGCTTTCTCCGAGAGAATTATCTTACGAACGAATTCCCGAACGAGCTAAAACTTGGGTCAATCAACGTCTCAAATATACTCACGGCTATGGCTTGGTCATGAGTCCCGTCAATCGAGTCACCTCGGATGGTTTGCCCGAGTTGTTTATTAAAAATATTCCCCCCGAATCTCAGGTGAATCTGGAAGTGCAACAACCAGCTATCTACTACGGAGAAGAAACCCAAGACTATATCTTTACGGGTACTACTACCCCAGAGTTCGACTTTCCCCAGGGAAATGCAAATGCCTTTACCAAATACGATGGTGTGGGGGGTGTACCGATTCCTGGTTTGTTCCGTAAGCTAGCTTATGCCTACGACCTCAATAGTCTAAAAATTCTGATTTCCAACTATTTTATCGCTGATTCGCGCATCCATTACTATCGTCAGATCGAAGATCGCGTCAGTCATGTCGCTCCCTTTCTTAAGTTCGATCGCGACCCCTATATTACGCTAATCGATGGCAAATTGCAGTGGATTATCGATGCCTATACAACCAGCGATCTCTTTCCCTATTCCGAACCAGTCGAACCAGGAATCAACTATATTCGCAATTCGGTTAAAGTCTTAGTCGATGCCAAAGATGGCACGATGCAGTTTTTTGTCGTGGACGAAAACGAACCAGTCCTGGCTACCTACCGTAAAATCTTTCCCAATCTCTTTCAAGGACAAGATACCATCCCACCCCAGGTACGGGAGCATTTTCGTTATCCCCTCGATCTGTATAAAATCCAGGCCGAGATGTATCTGGCATACCACATGAACGACCCCCAAGTCTTCTATAACCGCGAGGATCTATGGCGTTTTGCTACCGAAAACTACGAAGGCAATCAACAGCCAGTCGAACCCTACTATCAAATTATGAATTTGCCAGGGGAGTCAAAAGAAGAATTTGTGCTGATTTTGCCTTTTACCCCCGTCAACAAAGATAATATGATTGCCTGGATGGCTGCTCGTTCCGATGGCGACAATTACGGCAATCTGTTGTTATATGAATTCCCCAAACAAAAGTTAATTTACGGCCCATTTCAAATCGAGGCGCGAATCGACCAAAATCCCGAAATTTCTCAGCAGCTAACTCTCTGGAGTCAAAAAGGATCGCGAGTTATTCGCGGAGATCTCTTGGTGATTCCCATTGACGGTTCTTTACTTTATGTCGAACCAGTTTATTTACGCGCCGAACAGGGAGAACTGCCAGAGTTGAGAAGGGTAATTGTGGCATATGAAAAAGAAGTAGTCATGCGTCCCACCTTAGAAGCAGCTTTGAACGCACTGTTTGAGAACGAAGCTTCGATCCAGACACCACAACCATCAACCCCCATCGATGCGGATGATAGCCTCATACAACAGGCAGCAGAAGCTCTGGAAAGGGCAGAAACAGCTCAACGGGAAGGCAATTGGGCTGAATATGGTCGCTATCAACAACAGCTTAAGGAGATCATTCAACAGCTACAGGAATCAGCAGTAAGATAAGACAGAAGGAATAAGGAAGAAACTACTAACTACTAACTACCGTACTAAGTTGTTTGCTACTTACAAAAAGCTGACAATTAACTAAACAGACATAGATCGATAAGTGCGACTTGGCAAACAATAGAGCAATCCTATTCAATTCTTCAAGCTAGAAAATATTGTCTGCAAGAGTATGAATTCAAAAATATAAAAATTCGTCTGTAAATGATTGTGGATTGCTATTAACTAAACAAAACCAATAATCAATGACCGACGATGACTAACTCGATTGCAGAAGCAAATAATTTTTTTATTGTGGCTATTGGTGCTTCAGCAGGTGGATTACAGGCATTAGAATCATTTTTCAGTAATTTACCCGACCATCCCAATGCAGCATTTGTAGTGGTACAACATTTGTCTCCCGATTATCGCAGCATGATGACGGAAATCTTGCAACGCAAAACCCCGATGCCAGTCACACTAATCGAAGATGGGATGGAAATTGAACCTGGTCGGGTCTATAGTTTTACCGCCAAGCAAGGTTTTACCGCCAAGCAAGCACTTAATTGTCAAAAATCGTCGTTTTGGACTGCTGGAGTCTCCAGATTCCTTTGATTATCCGATCGATAAGTTCTTTCGTTCTTTGGTCGAAGAATGGAAAGAAAAAACGATTGCCATTTTACTTTCAGGAACTGGTAGTGATGGTACGGAAGGGATACAGGCAATTAGCCGAGTTGGTGGTATTGGCTTGGTGCAATCTCCAGAAACGGCTCAGTTTAATAGTATGCCCAGTAGTGCGATTCCTTCGGGGTTGGTAGATGAAATCCTTTCGCCTCAAGAATTGGCACAAACCGTATTCGAGTTAATCCGTTATTCCGATAATTTTCCCGACTCTTCCCCCGAAGAAGCAGTGCCGATCGATCCCGAACAACTACAGAGTATTTTAGATATTCTGGCCGAGCGGGAAGAAATTGATTTTTCTCACTACAAAATTAGTACTCTATCTCGTCGCATTCACCATCGCTGCGCCCTTACCCACAGTAGCAACCTCAAGGAATATATCAATTTGCTCCAAGACTCCGAAGAAGAACAAAAATTGCTGCGTCGAGATTTACCGATCGGCGTAACTCAGTTCTTTCGCGATCCTCCAGCTTGGAAGTTTTTGGAAACTCAAGTGCTACCTGGATTAATTGACCAGCTAAAACCCCAAGAACAACTAAGGATTTGGATTTCTGCTTGTGCTACAGGCGAAGAAGCCTACTCCATGGCAATGTTAGTCGATGAAGCGATCGCCAAAGCCGATAAACCAATTCAGGTGAAAATTTTTGCCACCGACATAGACAGCGATAGTTTAGAAGTGACCGCCCAGGGGATATATCCTGAAAGTATCAGCAAAGATATCAGTTCCGAACGTCTAGAAAAATACTTTACCTTTACTGGCGATCGCTTTCGGGTCAAGCGGTTGTTACGGGAAATGCTGATTATTGCCCCCCACGATCTAACGAAAAATGCGGGCTTTTCTAAAATGAACCTAGTAAGCTGTCGTAACGTGCTGATTTATATGCAGCCCCAACTACAACAACACGTCCTCAGACTACTGCATTTTGCCCTAGCTAACCAAGGAATCTTGTTTTTAGGTAGTTCGGAAACTCTAGGAGATTTGGGCGAAGAATTTTCTACGGTAGAGCCAAAATGGAAAATATTTCGCAAGCGCAGAAATACCACCCTCTCCATGGGGCAAATTACTCGACAGCCAATCGTTAACCAAATACCGACTTCTGCCCGTAGCAAAGCGAGAGCAGACCGACAATTTGACCGTTTATTATCCCAGGTATTTAAATATTGTCTGAATGAGAGAAAAATAACCTGCTTTCTAGTCAATCGAGATAATCAACTATTGCGGATTTTTTATAATGCAGCCAAGCTGTTGGAATTTCCCATCGGCGAGACAGTCTTGGACGTAACCGAAATAGTCAATCCAGGGCTAAAGCTCCCCCTGTCTACCGCCCTGCATCGGGCAAAACGCGATCGCGAACCCGTTCTTTACACGGGAATTAAAATCGAGCGAGAAGGAGAAGAACTAAACGTCAGTTTAAGAGTCGGTACTCAAGCTGAAAACACCACCCTTGGAGATTATCTCATTGTAGTTTTAGAACTCGAAGCCCCCACCATCTCGCCGACAGCAGCAATACGCTTCGATTTAGACGAAGAAGCAGCCAACCAACTGACAGAGTTAGAGTACGAACTACAGCAAACGCGGGAAAATCTGCAAGTCACCATCGAAGAACTAGAAACCACCAACGAAGAACAACAGGCGACTAATGAAGAACTGCTGGCTTCTAACGAAGAACTGCAAAGCATCAATAGAACTCTTGCAAAAATATTTTGTGGTATAATAAAAGGCTATTTTTATTTCAATTTTTATCTATTAAAATAGTAAGA
>JAAUYI010159097.1_pt1 | contig 11248 bp, 12 predicted proteins | sample 7278041 | NCBI WGS metagenome assembly JAAUYI01 (sample SAMN14350216, study PRJNA611818) | marine sediment metagenome | isolation source: surface marine sediment (0.6m) | place: French Polynesia: Moorea | collected 2018-08
CCGCTGGGCCCGACGATGACCAGGAACTCGCCGTCGGCGATGCTGCAGTCGACGCCGTGAATGACGTCGACCTTGCCGAAGACCTTGCGCACGCCCTGAAGCTCGACCTTGGCCATGTCACTATTTCTCCGTCTCGACCAGGCCCTTGACGAAGAGCCTCTGCATGCAGACCACCACCAGGATCGGCGGCAGCATGGCCAGCATGGTGGTGGCCATCACCACGGGCCAGTTGGTCTGGTCCTCGCCCGGCGCGATCATCTGGTTGATGCCGATCACGATGGTGGTCATCTCGGCCTCGGTGGTGATCAGCAGCGGCCAGAGGTACTGGTTCCAGCCGAAGATGAAGAGGATGACGAAAAGCGCCGCGATGTTGGTGCGCGACAGCGGCAGCAGGATGTCCCAGAAGAAGCGCAAAGGCCCCGCGCCGTCGGTGCGCGCCGCCTCGACCAGCTCGTCGGGCACCGTGAGGAAGAACTGCCGGAACAGGAAGGTCGCGGTCGCCGAGGCGATCAGCGGCACGCTGAGGCCGGCGTAGTTGTTGAGCAGGCCCAGGTCGGCCGCGACCTCGTAGGTCGGCAGGATGCGGACCTCGACCGGTAGCATCAGGGTGATGAAGATGGTCCAGAAGCACAGCATCCGGAAGGGAAAGCGGAAGTAGACGATGGCGTAGGCCGAGAGGATCGAGATCACGATCTTGCCGACCGATATCAGCAAGGCCATGACCAGCGAGTTCCACATCATGCGCGCGACCGGGATGCTGGCCAGCTGGGTGACGCCGCGGTTCAGCGCCTCGCTGTAGTTCTCGAAAAGCTGGCCGCCTGGAACCAGCGGCAGCGGCGGGCTGACGATCTCGTCCATGGTCGTGGTCGAGGCGACGAAGGTCACGTAGATCGGCAGCGCCAGCACGGCGATGCAGAGCAGCAGCGAGACGTGGGAAAAGACCGTGAGCCAGCCGCGACGTTCGACCATGATCGACCTCAGTAGTGGACCCGCCGCTCGATGAAGCGGAACTGGATCACGGTGAGGGTGACCACCACGGCCATGAGGATCACCGACTGCGCGGCCGAGCTGCCCAGGTCCAGGCCGACGAAGCCGTCCTTGTAGACCTTGTAGACCAGGATCTCGGTGGACTTGCCCGGGCCGCCCTTGGTCACGGCGTGGATGATCCCGAAGGTGTCGAAGAAGGCGTAGACGATGTTGACCACCAGCAGGAAGAAGGTGGTCGGCGACAACAGGGGGAAGACCACGGTCCAGAAGCGCCGGACCGGGCCGGCGCCGTCGATGGCCGCGGCCTCGATCAGGGAGCGCGGGATCGCCTGCAGGCCGGCCAGGAAGAAGATGAAGTTATAGGAGATCTGCTTCCAGGAGGCCGCGATGATCACCAGCAGCATGGCCTCGCCGCCGTTGAGGACGTGGTTCCAGTCGTAGCCCATCAGCTTGAGGTAGAAGCTGACCAGCCCGATCGAGGGGTTGAACATGAAGAGCCAGAGGACCCCGGCGATCGCCGGCGCGACCGCGTATGGCCACAAGAGCAGGGTCTTGTAGGCCATGGCGCCGCGCACCACGCGATCCGCCATGACCGCCAGGAACAGCGCCAGGCCGATCGACAGCGCCGAGACCGCGATGCTGAAGACGGCAGTGGTCCGGAAGGAGCCGAGGTAAAGCGGGTCCGCCAAGAGCACGGCGTAGTTCTCGAACCAGACGAACTCCGAGGACAGCCCGAAGGCGTCCTCGATCAGGGCGGACTGGTAGATCGCCTGGCTCGCCGGCCAGAGGAAGAAGACCAGGGTGATGGCCATCTGTGGCAGGACCAGCAGATAGGGCAGCACCCGGTGGCTGAAGACGACGCGCTTCTCCATGGCTCGGAGGGGACTCCAGGCCGTCGGCGGGGCCCGCCGGCAAAGCCGGACCCCGCCTGACCTCACATGCGGCCTAGCGGTTGGCGCGCTCGATGCGGCGTAGCAGCGGGTTGCCCCGCTCGACCGCGCTGTCCAGCGCCTCCTGCGCCGACTTCTTGCCCGTCCAGACCGCCTCCAGCTCCTCGTCTATGATGCCGCGAATCTGGTCGAAGCTGCCGAGCCGCAGGCCCTTAGAGTTGGCCGTCGGGGCGGCGCCGGTCATCTGCTTGATCGCGATGTCGGTGCCGGGGTTCTCAGTGTAGAAACCCTGCTTCTCGGTCAGGTCGTAGGCGGCCGTGGTGATCGGCAGGTAGCCGGTGGTCTGGTGCCAGGAAGCCTGGGCCTCCGGCGAGGAGAGGAAGCTGAAGAACTTCGCCACCCCCTTGTATTCCGCCTCTGTGTGGCCGGCCATGACCCAGAGCGAGGCGCCGCCGATGATGGTGTTCTGCGGCTTTTCGGCGACCGAGGGCCAGTAGGGCAGGTTGCCGACCCCGAAGGGGAACTTGGCCTCGGCTTTGATCCCGGCGTAGCCGGCCGAGGATTCCGTGAAGATGGCGCATTCGCCGCCGCGGAATCGGGCGCCGCCCTCGTTGCGCCGGCCGGAGTAGACGAAGAGGCCCTCCTTGGCCCAGCGGCCCATGGCGTCGATGTGCGCGACCTGGGCGGCGCCGTTGAAGGCCAGCTCGGTGTCCAGGCCGTCGAAGCCGTTGGACTTGGTCGCGAAGGGCACGTTGTGCCAGGCGCCCATGTTCTCAAGGTGCACCCAGGACTGCCAGGCCGTGGTGAAGGGGCAGGCCGAGCCAGAGGCCTTCAGCGCCTTGACCGCGGTCTCGACCTCCGGCCAGGTCTTCGGCGGCGCCTCGGGATCGAGGCCGGCCGCCTTGAAGGCATCCTTGTTGTAGTAGAGCACCGGGGTCGAGGAGTTGTACGGCAGCGACAGCATCTTGCCGTCCGGGGTCGTATAGTAGCCGGTGACGGCGGCCAGGTAGGCGCCCGGATCGAAGGCCTCCCCGGTCTCCTCCATCAGCTCGTGGACCGGCTTGATCGCGCCCTTGGCCGACATCATGGTCGCCGTGCCGACCTCGAAGACCTGGAGGATGTGCGGCTGCTCGCCGGCCCGGAATGCGGCGACTCCGGCGTTCAGCGTCTCGGAATAGTTGCCCTTGTAGACGCCGACGACCTTGTAGTCGGACTGGGCGGCGTTGAAGGCCTCGACTTGGCCGGCGAGGACCTCGCCCAGGCGCCCGGTGAAGGCGTGCCACCACTGGATCTCGGTGGCGGCCCAGGCGTTGGAGACCAGGCCAAAGGACCCCGCCACGGCCGCCGTCGCCGCAATCTTACGCAGTACTCTCATCTTGCTCCTCCCGCTCTGAATGACCGGCGCAGCTTTAGCGCGCTTCTGTTGCAGTTTTGCGCTTTCGCACAATCGCTTGGGCGCATTCTAGCGCGCTCCCCGGGCGGCAGGGCAAGCGGTTTGGCAACCGCGCCGGCGCCTGGAGCATGGTCGTGTCGAACCGACACGGTGCGACGCGTGAGTCACGCTCTAACTTGTTGAAGGATATCAAGATTCACGGCTCAGATTGGTCCAACCTGAACCGATCTTGATCTAGAGATTGAGAAAGCCCTTCAGGCCCTGGGCGATCTCCTGCGGCTTGGCGTTGTGGGCGAAGTGGCTGACGTAGCTGCCGTCGGGCCCCATCAGGTAGATGAAGGAAGAGTGGTCCATCAGGTATTCGCTGGCGCTGGGGTCCTCGGCCTTGCGGTAGTAGACGCGGTAGGCCTTGGCGGCCGCGGCGACCTGCGCGTCGCTGCCGGTCAGCGCGACCAGGCGCGGGTGGAAGTGCTCGGCATAGGCGGCCAAGGCCGCGACGTCGTCGCGCTCCGGATCGACGGTCACGAAGAGCGGCACCACCCGGTCCTCCAAACTGCCGGTCTCCGCCTCGATCAGGTCGAGCGCTTGCGACATGATCGACAGCGAGGTCGGGCAGACGTCCGGGCAGTAGGTGTAGCCGAAGTAGACCAGCATATGGCGGCCGGCGAAATCGGCCTGGGTGCGCGTCTGTCCGCTCTGATCGATCAGCTCGAAGGCGCCGCCGATGTCGGCCGCGCCGCTGCCGGCCCGGGACGGCAGGACGGTCACGGTGCTTGCGGGCTGGGTGAAGAGATAGGCGGCGGCCCCGCCCAGAAGCACCAGAAGCCCGACCAAAAAGACGATGACCGCACGCTTGTGCACGGGACCTCCTACGCGGCTGTTCGGCACTGATATAGGCGGAGGCGCCGGCTTTCGCCAGCCTCCCGATCCGCATGACCGCACGGCCCGCTTTTTTGAACCGCCCGGCACCCGGCCGCGACCCAGGGCTACGAACAATCGCTCTGGAGACTCCCGAATGCGACCCTATCGTTCATTGCCGCTCGCCTTGGTTCTTGCCGTTGTGGCCGCGACCCTTGCCATGGACGCCGGCGATGGCGCTTTGCAGGCGGCGCAACCGATCGCCAAGAAACGGCAAACCATTCGCCTGGCGCCCGCGGCGGCGATCAAGGCTCTCAAGCAGGTCCGCCGCGGCGGCACCACCCAGGCCCTGGATCTTACCTGCCAGTCGGACGGCAGCTCGAACCACTGCGCCACGAAGTTCGTGGCCGCCTGCGACGAGGCCGGCGGCGGCATGAGCACGAACCCCGACGGCAGCGTCACCTGCTCGATGCCCTGATCGCCGGGCACGTTTGCAACTTCAGCGGAGAGAGAGAAATGCCTTCCCTCGTAACGAAGACACTTGTCCTGGCAGTCATTGCCGGGATCACCATCCCGGCGGTGAGCGCCGCGGGATTCGCCGGTCAGCCCCAGATGGCGCAGGTCCGGCTCGCGAAGCAGAAGCAGGTGCTTCGACTACCGGCCAAGGCGGCCATGAAGGCGCTGCGGCAGGTCGGCGGTGGCGGCGCGACTCATGCCATCGACATCACCTGCACGTCGGATGACGATACCTGCGCCACCGACTTCGTGGCCGCCTGCGATCGCAAGAAGGGTGGTCTCAGCACCAACCCGGACGGCAGCGTGACCTGCAGCTTCTCCTGATCACCGGACGACCTACCCGAAACCCGGTCCGTCGCGGGTCAGGCGACGGGCCGGGCTCCGACCGGATGGGTGTACGCCGGCAGCCTCAGGGCAGGAGCTTGCGCAGCGGCTCCGATTGCGGATTGTTGAAGCGGCGCTCCAGCAGGATCGCCTCCGGCGGCGCGGCGTTACCGTAGTAGGTCTGGTTGTCTTCGTCGTCGGTGAAGATCGCCGAGCCTTCGAGCGAGCCGCCGCCGAAGAGGCCGACCGCGTGCGAGAAGGCGTAGACGTCGGCGTCGAAGTTGGTGGTCGTGCCGGCTTCGATCCCGGCGCCCAGAGGTCCGAAGGCGACGCTGATGTCGCCGCCCATCTTGAAGTTGTCCTCGAGGATCGCCTGCAGGGCCTCGTCGTTCATGATCGTGAGGACGACCTCGGAGACCTGGCCGCCGATCTGCAGGCCGATGCTGCCACCGGCCATGGTGTAGAAGGCCGGGCTGCTCCAGCTGCCGTCTGGGCTCTTGGCGAGGAGCACGCCCTTGCCGCCTTCGGCGCCGAGCACGAACCCGCCCTTGAACAGGGACGGGATGATGTAGACGGCCCGCGCCCGGTTCAGGAAGTCGGGCATGTTGCCCAGGTTCTCGTCGCCCAGCAGCTTCTCAAGCGTCAGCTGGGCCTCGTTCACTAGATGTTCCTGCTCGGTGATGGCCTTTGCCGGCGGTGCCAAGACAAGCGCCAAGAGAAACGCCACGCTCAGGACGAATCCGGCAACGGCAAGCAGGGACCTACGTCGATTGAAGGTCGTGAACATCGATGTCTCTCCCTCTCCTCGAATCTCGACTGCCGCCCGCCATTAACGTTTAGTTTACCACGGCCGATTCGGGCCAGGATCAATTGTCCCCGCCGGGAAGGCGATTGACACAAACAACACGCCAAGCTGCCCCCTCTTTGCCCAAGATGTGATCCAGCCGGGTCAGCGAGCAGTTGGCGACCGAGAAGGCCAGCGCCCGCTCCGGCTCGATTCCCAGGGCGATCGCCAGGGCGGCCCGGATCGTGCCGCCGTGGGCCACCGCGACGATATCCCGGCCGCCGTGGCTGTCGTGCAGGCGGTCCAGGGCCCCGGCGACGCGGTCCACCAGCTGCTCGAAGGACTCCCCACCGGGCGGCACCTCCGCGGCGGGCGCCAGCCAGAAGCGGTGCCAGCGGCCGTCGCGCCGCCGGCTCAGCTCCTCGTGGGTCAGGCCCTGCCAGTCGCCGAAATGCTGCTCCGCCAGGTCCGGCTCGACCAGGGGATCCGGGGCTTCCCGGCGCCCGGCGCTCCAGATCGCCTCGGCGGTCTGGTGGGTCCGGCGCAGCTGGCTGGTGACCCAGAGCGGCTCGGCCGGCAGGCTCTCGGCGAGCCAGCCGAAGACAGACCGGTCGCCGCAGTCCGCATCCAGGTCGCGCTGGCCGTAGATGCGCCCGCCCGAGGTGGTCACCGGGGCGTGGCGGACCCACCACCACGAGGTCACCTTCGTCATGCCAGGGCCGCCACGGTGAGCAGGGCCGTAGCCTCGGCCACCTGCTGGACCGCTCCCAGCACGTCGCCCGTGATGCCGCCGATCTGGCCCTTGGCCAGCCGGGCGACCGCGGCCACGGCCAGGACGACCAGCGCCAGGACGAAGAAGCCGCCGCGCGGACCGAGGGCCAGGACCACCAGAATCCCGGTCAGGCCGAGCGAAAGCCAGAGGTCCGGGCGGCTGGCCGCGCCGATCGAGGCGGCCAGCCCGTCCGGCCGGGCGGCCGGCGCGGCCGCCATGACCGCCGGCAGGACGCCGCGCGAGGCGATGTGGGCGGCGACCAGAGCGGCGCCGGCCAGCTCGGGATCGGCCAGGGCGGCCAAGGCGGCGACCCGCAGCAGCACCGAGAGAACCAGCGCCAGCCCGCCGTAGGACCCGAGCCGGCTGTCGCGCATGATCTCCAGCTTCCGGGCGGCATTGCCGCCGCCGCCGAAGCCGTCCGCGGTGTCGCCCAGGCCGTCCTCGTGCAGGGCTCCGGTCGCCAGCGCCGTGGCGGCGACCGCGAGGGCGCCGGCGGGCCAGGGGCCGAGGCCGACCCGGCTGGCCAGCCAGAAGGCCAAGGCGCCGATCAGGCCGACGACCAGCCCGGCCAGCGGAAACAGGCGCTGGGCCCGGCGCAGGTCCTCGGCGGCCAGGGTCACGCCGCGCGGCAGCGGCAGCCGGGTCAGGAAGCCCAGAGCCGTAAAGAAATCTTGACGGAGGGCGGCGAGGTCGAGGTTTCCTGGCATGCTTCGGTCGCGAATCGGCGCCCTCTCGGGCGGGTCTTTCCGGTTGCCAGCCTTATAGGACGGTTGCGGCCCACCCTGGAAGCCTGATACTTCGCCCTGACGCTTCGCCTAGATCAAACCCCGTTCAACTGGAATCAGTTGAGCGGGGATAATTTGATCTATTCCATATAGGTAGAGCAGCTTATCCGCGTTCACCTGAACGCGGGCTGCTCTAGGCGATTTTCGCGCCGCCGCTTCGGCATCCTACACGGAAGGCTCCGCCGGTCCATGACAGACAGCCCGCCCGCCGCGACCTTCAACGAGATCCGCGGCCTCATGGCCGAGCTTCCCGGTCCCGACCTCGCGGCGGCCAGCGCGACCGCGACCCGCGAGGCCCAGCTGACCAAGCCGCCCCGGTCCCTGGGCCGGCTCGAGGAGCTCAGCCTCTGGCTGGCGCAGTGGCAGGGCCGCCATCCGCCGCGGCTGGAGCATCCGCGAATCGCGGTCTTCGCCGGCAACCACGGGGTCGCCCGCCAGGGCGTCTCTGCCTATCCGGCCGAGGTGACGCAGCAGATGGTGCAGAACTTCATCGCCGGCGGCGCCGCGGTGAACCAGCTGGCGGCCCTGGCCGAGGCCGACCTCAGGGTCTACGAGCTGGCGCTGGAGCAGCCGACCGCCGACTTCACCGAAGGCCCGGCGATGACCGAGGAGGACTGCGCGCGCGCCGTCGCCTACGGCATGATGGCGGTCGAGACCGGCTTCGACGTCCTCGCCCTGGGCGAGATGGGCATCGCCAACACCACCAGCGGTGCCGCGGTCTGCCTCGGGCTATTCGGCGGCGCGGCGGCGGACTGGGTCGGTCGCGGCACCGGGGTCGACGATCCCGGGCTCGAGCGCAAGCGGGCGGCGGTCGAGCGCGCGGTCGAGGCGAACGCCCCGATCATGGTCGGTCCCGCGGGCCAAAGGGATCCCTTCCAGGTGCTGCGCTGCCTGGGCGGGCTGGAGCTGGCGGCGATCGTCGGCGCGGTCCTGGCCGCCCGCATGGCCCGGACGCCGGTGCTGCTGGACGGCTTCACCTGCTGCGCGGCGGCGGCGGTGCTTTTCGCCGTGGACCCGCGCGCCCTGGACCACTGCGTCGTCTCGCACCGTTCCGCCGAGGCCGGCCACGGCAGGCTTCTCGAGGCGGTCGACAAGCCGCCGCTGCTCGACCTGGGCCTGCGCCTGGGGGAAGCCTCGGGCGCGGCGCTGGCGATCCAGCTCCTCAGGGCGGCGGTGGCCTGTCACGCTGGCATGGCGACCTTTGCCGAGGCCGGGGTCAGCGGCCCGGGCGGCTGACCCGACTCAGGACTTGACGAACGCGCCTCGGCCATCGGGCGCCGCGGCGGCCGGCGGCGGGTCTTCCGGGACAAGCGTCACCGGCTTGTGGCGCAGTTCGGAGCCCTCCAGCAGGTTGTCCAGGTGGTAGCCCTGGTAGAGGTCGATCCCCAGCCGCGGGCCGACGTCCAGGGCTTCCGGCGCATCGCAGCGATTCAGGATGATCCGTTGCGCGCCCATGCGCGCGACGGCCGCCTTGAGCTCGTCACCCTGCGGACTGTCGATGCAGTCGCCCAGCGCGCTACTCCAGGTGAGCTTCACGAAGTCGACTCCGAGCTTCTTCCGGTCGATGTGATGCAGCGTCAGGTGCGAGCAGCCGTCCAGACAGACGCGGTAGCCCTTGCCGCGCAGGAAGTCGCGGGCGAAGGCAAAGCGCGCCAGGTCGGCGAAGACGTCGATGATCTGGAACTCGAAGATGATCTTGCCCCGGTCGTCCTTGTTGAGGGCTTCGTCCAGCCTCAGGAAAGCCGCCGACGTCGCCGTCTCGACGTTCAAGTTGATCGCGACGTGGCCCTCGCGAAGGATGTCGTTGCTCTTGGTCAGCATGGCGAGGACCCGCTGGTCCAGGATCTGGGACAGGTACTGGAAGAGCCAGCGGTTGCCCAGGATCTCACGGTTCGGAAGCAGGGTCTGGCCCAGGGCGGTCGTCGAGATGTAGAGCTCGCGGAACACGGGCTGTGGCGGCGCGCCCGGCACCACGACGCAGATCAGCTGACGGCGCGAGAAGTTCGAGAGATCGGCCTGGACGATGGCCTCGACCATCTGGCGCAGCCCTTCCGGGTCGAGCGGGCTTCCGCGCTCCTGGCGGAGCGTTGCCCCGTCACCCACGTGCTCTGTAGCGGCAACGGCAAGCGCTTGATCCTGGCGGGCCCGTTCCATCCGGTCCGAGAGCGAGACCAGGGCTTCCAGGTCGTGTTCCAGGTCGAAGTGCGTGACGAAGCCCGGTTCCGCCGTGCCGTCGGCGATCAGCGGATCCGCCGCGAAGAGGCCGCAGAGGCCATCGACCACCTCGTCGAGGCGGCTTCGGGGCGCGCCGTTCAAGGTGACCACCATGTCCTCGTTGAACAGCCGGAAGAGCGCGCCCTCGTAGCCCTGGATCAAGGGCTCGAAGGCCTGCTGGGCGATCCTGAGGTGATGCGCGCGGCGGTTCTCGGGGCGTAGCCGGCTGACCTGCAGGTGGACGGCCAGGCGTCCTTGGCGGAACTTCCTCAGCCTTTCGGCATAGTCCCTCAAGATCGCCTCTTGCGAAGCCGGCTGCTGCTCCGCGTGCGGATCCCCGCTTGCCTGGAGAGAGCGCATCTCTCACCTTGAGTCCAAAGTCGAAGGCGGCAGAATAGGGCCGGGCCTTTGCCAAAGGTTTAACGATTCGGAAGCCATGGCGGGCCAGGGGAGGCCCCGAATTCGGGGCCGGGTGCAGAGGACGGGAGCCGGATGACGTCGACCAGGCCGCGGGCGCCGGCCGGAAAGCGCCTCTACGCCATCGGGGATATCCACGGCTGCCAGGCTCAGCTGGAGGCCCTGCTGGGGCAGATCCGCGCGGATGCGGCCCTGGATCGGGCCCGGGAGAACGTCCTGATCACCCTGGGCGATTACGTCGACCGAGGCGCCGGCTCCCGCGAGGTGCTCGAGATCCTGAGCGGCCCTTCGCTGCCCGGTTTCACCTGCGTCCATCTGATGGGCAATCACGACAGCATGATGCGGGACTTCCTGGAGGATCCGGCCGCCGGCCCGCTCTGGCTCATGAACGGCGGCGACGCGACCTGCCGCAGCTACATGCTGGATCCGGCCGGCCCGCCGTCGGCGCTGAGCGCCGCGCTGGGGCAAGCCCTGTCCGGGCGGCACCGCGCCTTTCTTGATTCCCTGGCGCTCACGCACCGCGAGGGCGACTACCTCTTCGTCCATGCCGGGCTGCGCCCCGGGGTGCCCCTCGACGAGCAGGATCCCGAGGACCTGATCTGGATCCGCGATCCCTTCCTTTTCTCGACCCGGGACCACGGTTGGGTCGTGGTCCATGGCCACAGCCCGACGGATGCGCCGGACCGACAGCCGAACCGCATCGGCATCGACACCGGCGCCTGCTACGGCGGCGACCTGACCTGCCTCGTCCTCGAGGACGAGGTCCAGAGGTTTCTCCAGGCCTGAGCGCGGCGGACCCCGGGCCGGCGCGCACTTCCCCGGCCGCCGACCGGCGAAGCGACCGGAAGCAGCGTGGTCGCGAAGCGGATGCCCTTGGCATGGCGATTCGCTGACCTTCGGCGCCGCGCCAGCCGCCGGGGGGCCCGCCGCGCCTCGAGGATCTGTCGCAAAGGCTCCGCGGCGCCGTTTCCGGGGCGTTCACGGCATCGCACGACGATCGGAACCGGGCACCCGAAATCTCGGCGAGGGCCTAAGAATACGCTCCTATAGTGGCGTAGGCCCTAAGTATTAGGTGCTGAATCGCGCAGAATTACTTGGCGATCGATTGCGTTTAAAAATAATCACTGCGAAATATGACAATAATAAGCCCTCCCATTCACCTCCCAGTAAGAAAGTAACGGCAAAATTCTTAACACCTGGCGGCAGGTCAGGACCTGAGATTTTGGCGGATCTCGACGAGGTCTTGCCTGACGGCATTTGGGCGGGAGGAAGTAATGGCCGTGATCTTCGGCAGCAGAGGCAAGGACA
>JAAUYI010237713.1_pt1 | contig 11240 bp, 14 predicted proteins | sample 7278041 | NCBI WGS metagenome assembly JAAUYI01 (sample SAMN14350216, study PRJNA611818) | marine sediment metagenome | isolation source: surface marine sediment (0.6m) | place: French Polynesia: Moorea | collected 2018-08
AAATTAGACAAGCCTTAAAAGGTTCAGATTTCACCATCGAAACCAGAGGTGCAGTTCGTCCAGAAGATTTACAACAAGCCTTGCTAGAAGTTAAACCACAAATGTTCACTTCTGCGGGCATGGAAAAGGAACACAAGGAATAGTTTTAATGAATGATTCAGGGGAAATTCATTTTGCCAGTACAGGGGCTTTAACAGACTTATTTAAAATATTCAGCGATCGCATTGAATGTATGGTTCTCAACGCTTGCTATTCAGAGGTTCAAGCAGATGCTATTGCTGAACATATTAATTATGTTGTAGGCATGAATCGCTCGGTTCTTGATGAGGCAGCAATTACCTTTGCAGAAGGTTTTTACAGAGCTATAGGTGCAGGGGAACCAATTAAAAAAGCCTATAGCATGGGCAAGGTTGCGATTCAATTTGAGTATTCACCAGCTTTCTGCCCCACTAATGACCGCACAGAGGGTAATGGTAATTAGATCAATTAATTGATGCTTCTTTGTTCTATCTATTCTGGGGTCTTTTATAACTGAAAAATGCTCCGAGATTGTAGTTTTAGGTCAACCGTTCCCTTGAGGTCACCTCAAGGGCTTGCGGTTGACTGCTTTCCGCAGCTTTAATTTCACTTCGGATTGAAAAACCTTATCTTTCAGTAATTACAGTCATCTGATTGTTTTAATCTCGATCGCGAGCTTTCTCTGGCAAAAAGATGAAACTGCCCGATTATGCAAGTTCACACAGACATTTTTTGCCAAGCCAAATCGAGAATTTCAATCGGATAACCAGGATAACCTTGTTCGTCCCTCGTCTGAATCTCTAACTTTTTGGCTAAGTTTCTCGTTAGTCTTAAAAAATACAGAAATTCATCTCGTTCGAGCCATTGCTTCTTGAGCTTTAAGTATTGTCCACAGTTAAAGTAACTAGAAGTATCATCTTGCTTACACGAGTCGTTTGATGCTTTTCGACGCTGTGAGCAACCATCAGCATCATTGAACTGCTCGAAATTAGCATGATATTCACGCTCGATAAATTCCTGCTTCCACAACGGCCTTGGACTCGTTACGATTAAACTCCAGTAATGCCCAGGGGAATTTTGTGAGTTGAGTTCCCCTGACTGCCAACGCTCCTTTATTTCCTCGATCAAATCTTCTTTTCGCTGGGATTTACTGTAGCCGAGCGCTTCTACTTCACAAATACTCCACAGATCTTTTTTCGTCAAAGAGCTTAGGTTGATTTGGTTTAGAATATAGATAATGTTGCGATGAATCGCAGTTACCTTCTCTCGGTAAATACATCCTTTACGGAAAACTATCTCTAGCTCGGTATCAAAATAACCGTAGTAACAACGTTTAAAAATCCGAAAATTGACATTCTTGTCTCTTTCAAAAGTGTCGGCAGCTCCGAACATCTTCCAATATTTGGTGGGAACAAAACTTAGCCAAGTTTCAAAATCTAATTCTTCTGGCTCTGGTTTTTGATGAGAGCGACTGTTTTGGCGTTGAGCATCTTTTCGATTTGAAGCAACCCAATCACCCCAGTCATATTTAGCCCGACCAGATTGAGAATTCGACTCGGTGTTAGTTTGGTGTGGCGAGCGCGTCCGATCGTTGGTTTTCCAAGGTGAGGCTGCTGTTGCCACACCATCTTTAGCATTGATAATTGCCTGGGCTATTTGTGTGGCTAGATGTGAATCTAAATTACTCACATCTGGATGAAAAACCTTGAGCAGAGATAAGTACTTCTTCTTATCTAAACTGGGGTTAACAAAAATCCCTCGCCTCAAGGATTTAATCAGGTTAAATCCTGGTTCAACTGTGCCATCGACGAACTGAATCCGTTGCAGAGGTTCAATATTAATCGCGAGCGCAATTTGTTTACCAGAATATGTCCACATTGCTTTCAATTTTGACAGAAAGAATTAATCGTTACGAGTATCTAATTTAACTGACAAATCGTGATTGGTAAATCTGGCTCAATCACCATTGTCCAAGGTTTAGACAAGTGTAGACTATCCTTTAACTAAATTTTGGTTGGTGATAATCGTTTTAGTTCTACTAATTCCCCCACCATTTCTAATTTCGCCATCTCACCTGAGATCGCTTCTACTATAAACGGCGATGCCCATGCCCAATGTCCTGGACATTCAGAGACCGTCGCACGATCGCTAAGCTGACTATCCGTCACTTTTTTTGATTGCGCTTGATTATTTTTTTGAGATAGTCGAGAGTATATCCTCGCTTCATCGCCCGATCCCATTTTTCCCAACTACCTGATCATTGGTCACAAGTTAAGGAAATTAGAAAAAAGTCAAGAAAAAATGAAATCGTGTCAAACTTAGAGAGAGTAAGCAATTGAACGATTGATTTTCTCGATGACCAAGAGATTAAACCGAGACCACGCAAAAAAAACGATGGCGTCCAATGATGGAGGACGAGATGATAGCTAGTCAACTCGAAGCTTTATTGACACCAGCTATCACGAATCAAGAAAACTATTATCGTCAATTGGGACTACGAGATCTAATACTGAATTTCCCCTTCATGGTAGCTGCGGTCTTGACTTTGCTATGGAGAGACATAGCAGGGGTAACAGAATTAACCAGAATATTAGCTAGAGAGGGATTCTTGTGGTGCAATCCCACCCAGATAAGTCAACAAGCCATATCGAGTAGATTTTTGACGTTTCCCGCCGAGTTATTTGAGAGAGTATTCAAGGATTTATTGCCCCATTTGAAATCATCTTGGCATTCGAGAAAACATCGTCCACTACCTAGTTGGAAATTCTCAAAATCAGAGATTTTCTTGAAACTTGTCTCAGAAATCTGAGATTTAGGGAAACCTACTTTAGCTGCGATTACCCCGATCTTATATTATTGGCTATGTACAATTAGTTTTATCTAGTAGAAAATTGCTAATAATTCAGCAAACCGCTCTCAATCTTTTAGGAAAACATTAATTTTCGCATCACAAAAGCGATCGAACTAACCGTACAAATTAACGCTAACTGTCCTGGAAGGGGTTGTAGAGAATAAATTGCTATACCCTGTAAGAGAGAATTAATTTCTGTTCCCAGACCTGTCGTGTAATATAACCCTATTAAATAGACAATACCCATCAGATGGACAACAATTAATCCGATCGAACAACTGGCAATTAATGAAGAGAATCGTACTCTGGTTTGAAATGATAGCCAGCCACAAAGCCACGCACCGAGGATAAAACCTAAAAGATAGCCAAAGTTGGGTTGTTGCAGATAGTCTAGACCACCACCGCGATCGAAGATAGGTAGACCACTCATACCCAAAAGCACATAAGCAATCTGAGATAATAGGGCTGCATTTTTACCGCCCAAACAGGCAGTCAAAAATACTGCGCCAATTTGATAGCTAACTCCCAAAGGTTGAACTGTAAATCCATTGTCAAACCACGACCAAGGTGCAGCGATCCCATAAGCTGGGATAAATGTACCAGCAATAGTCAACATCAAACCAATGACTGTCCAAAGCAGTACCTCTGGTAAAGGAGGTACATAAGCTCTATTTGGTTTGTCTAGCCTAAGATCTAGCTGTTCTCTTAGCCATTTGTTTTCTCGCTGTAGATTATCTAAATTTTGCTGCTTTTGTTGTACTAACTGCTGCAATTGCTCGATAATTACTTTAACTGGGCGGGGGGTGACACCCCATTCATAATCAGTAATGTCTGAGTCAGGCTTAGGTAGTTCTTTCAGATTAGCCATAAACTGAAGCTATTGAGGGCATTTTCCAGTGTAGCTTTGGATTGAGTATTTGGTTATAGTTATTGATTATTTACGCTCGCTCATTCCTCATCGGTTCTAAGCGCGATCGCCAAGCTTATAATGTCAAATCAAAACTTTCCAGGAATCGATCGAGATCGCCATAAGCTGCTACCGTTCCAAAAACCAACATAATTAATAAGCTACCAATAATTCCTTGAAGGAAGGAAATATTTACGTAGAAGAAAATAGTATATGCCCATAAAATTGCAGCGAAAAACATCCCACCGATGCTGCCCAAAATAAATCTTCCGATTTTTCCTTGGGCAAACAATTCTAGAAGCGAGAAAAAACCAGTCAAAGAATCCAAAAGCGATCGCCATTGTTGGTAAAGCCAATTCATTGCTGTAATCCTTTTTAGTATTCGATCTAATCTTAGCAACGCTAATTTTAAAATAGCCTAAGACCATTCGCCCAGGGTTTAAATATTGATATTGATGCCAATGCCAAACCATCCCCTAAAAAGTCGGGTAGCGCGATTAACATAGGCGATCGCCTATTTTGCACCTGCTTGAGAGGCGATCGCAGCTTGAGCTGGGCTGTAAATAGCCGTAACAGAACAATTTTCTACCTCATCTAATATGTTCAAACGATCGATTGAATATCAGCATACAGTCGAGCAATACCAGTGATGTTATTTTGACCATATCCCTGATTAATTGCCTCAGCACAAATCTGTTGAGTAGCTTGTACTAGAGGTAAGGTAACATCACAAGCTTGAGCGGTTTTGAGTGCATAAGTTAGATCTTTTTCTACTAGCTCGATGGGAAACAGGGGGGCAAATTTACCAGCGATCATTGCTTCTGCTGCTATCTTAGCTGCGGGACTACATACAGGAGTGGAAGCTAAAATTTTAACTGCTTTAGCTGTATCCAAACCAGACTCGCGCATCAAACCAATCAACTCACCCAAGGCTGATACTTGAATGGCGAACAAAGAATTAACTCCTAACTTAACAGCCATACCACTACCAATAGGGCCAACATGATGGATTACCTTACCCATCGTCTCTAAAATTGGTTTTGCTTTAGTCAATGTGGCTACATCACCCCCCACAAAATAAATTAACTGTGCTGCTTCGGCTTGTGGTCTGGTTCCCGCTACGGGGGCATCGAGAAAGGAAATACGATGAGCTTGAAACTGCCCTGCCAATTCTTTGAGCCAAGTTAAAGTTAAAGTAGAGCTTTCAATAGCGATCGCATTTTTAGGTAAGCCAGCTAAAGCACCAGTATCGGAAGCTAGCCACACCTGTTTTGAGGCTCGATCATCTCGTACCATGCTAATTACAAACTCTGCTTCTTCAACCGCAGCACGAGGTGTACCCATGAATTTTGCTCCAGCATCAACAATTAAATCAGCTTTACTAGAACTACGATTCCAGACCGTTACTTGGTGTCCTGCTTTAATTAAAGACATCGCCATCCGCGAACCCATTGCACCCATTCCCAATACAGTTATTTTTGCCATAGTTTTCCTGTTTGATTTGTGTATTAGATTTAAATATTTAAATTGCAGAGATAGTATTGAATATTGCTATCTGCTGTGTGCAGCTCATCGATTAACTCATCAGACAAAGCAGTAGCCATCTTCATCTCTTCAGTTTGTTGTTCGCGAGAAGTATAAAATCCTGCGATCGCCATATCGGAAATATGGGGCAAGCTTGTTTTGGCTAAATCTCTGATTAATACTCGATCTTGAGGATGTTTTTCTAACCAAATAGTTTGGAAATAGTCAGCAAGTTCTCTAGAATGAGAACCTTGTAATCTAGAACTAGAGTCGATTCTAAGTAGGTGAATCATGTAGAATCCTTATTTGTTGAATATTAATTTAACTGCATCATAGTTAATGTGAATAAAACAATAAAGAGTATTTTAGGAATAACTATCGTGTAGAATCTGCATTAATTTCTCGAACCGAAAGCTTAAAGCTGAGAACTTAATAAAAATGGAAATATCGGTCTTAAAAATCTTTGTGGAAGTTATGAGGCAAGGAAGCTTTGCAGCAGTCGCTAGAGAACGAAACCTCGATCCTTCCTCTATATCTCGTGCGATCGCTAGTTTAGAACAAGAACTAGGTATCAGACTGTTTCAAAGAACCACCCGCAAATTATCTCCGACTGAGGCAGGAATTATCTATTTCAATCGTATCGAGCCATTACTAGAAGAGATGCAACAGGCAGTAGATTTGATAACCGAATCTGCTGGACAGCCTCAAGGAACACTACGGGTAACTGCTTCTGTGGCCTTTGGACTAAAATGTATTATTCCTTTGCTACCTGAGTTTGAACAGCTATATCCAGACCTCACGGTAGATCTATTGCTGACAGATTATCGACTGGATCTATTAACCGAAAGAATCGATTTGGCCATTCGTCTGGGTCAACTCCAAGACTCAACCCTCATTGCACAAAAGTTGATGTCAACTTGCTATTATGTCTGTGCAAGTCCCAATTATCTCAGACAATCCGAACCAATAAGCCACCCCCAAGATATTACCAATCATAACTGTCTGCTCTTTCCCATAGCTGGCTTTAGATCGCGCTGGCTATTTAGAGATATTAGAGGCAAAATCAGCAAAATAGCCGTTAATGGGCGTACGATTATTTCTAATGCGATCGCTCTTCAACAATGTGCGATCGCGGGAATGGGTCTAGCATTGCTTCCCGACTGGCTGATAAATGACGATCTCGAATCGGGTAGACTAATTAAAGTCTTGCCTGACTACAGGGTGACTGCTACAGACTTTCAAACTTCAGCATGGCTAGTTTATCCTTCTCGCAGCTATGTTCCACTCAAAGTTAAAGTTTTTCTAGATTTTCTCAAACAACATCTAGCTACCACAAAGTCGTAAACAGCTACAGCTCGACTGCCAAAAGTTCCGAGCGAGAAACGATAGAATAAGATATAAGCAAAAATTACCATTTCCGCTACAGGCAATGACTCCTAACCCGAAAATCATGAAGTCCGTTGAAAAGCTAGACTATCGCGTTACTGTGGGCGATGTGGCAGCACAAGCAGGACTAGAATTAAACTTTGCTCAACAAGGACTATTAGCCTTGGCTAGTGAGGCTGGAGGGCATCTCCAAGTTGCAGACTCGGGTGACGTGGTTTATCTGTTTCCCAAGAATTTTCGCTCGATTTTACGTAACAAATATTGGCAACTGCGTTGGCAACAAACCTGGTCGAGAATTTGGAAGGTTCTATTTTATATAATTCGGATTTCTTTTGGAATTATTCTCATTGCTTCGATTCTCTTGATGCTGGTGGCGGTGGTGGCAATTATAGTTGCCATCAATTCCAGTAATGACGAAAGAGAAGGGGGTAGAAGTCGCAGCTACGGCGGTGGAGGCTTTTTCTTCGTGCCTCGTTTTTGGATTGGAGATCTATTTTGGTGGTTCGATCCTGGTTATAATCAACGCCGTCGTCAACGTAGAAGACAAACTTCTGGTGATTATCAGATGAATTTTTTGGAAGCCGTTTTTTCCTTTTTGTTTGGAGATGGCGATCCCAATCCTAACTTAGAGGAAGAGCGTTATTCAGCCATTGGTTCGCTGATTCGTCAGCACCAAGGGGCAGTCACGGGAGAACAAATTGCTCCTTATGTGGATGAAATGGACGAAGATGAAGATTATATGCTGCCAGTTTTAAGTCGTTTTAATGGCTATCCCGAAGTTTCCCCCCAAGGAGAAATTATTTATTATTTTCCCGAACTTCAGGTAATGGCAAGCCAGAGACAAAGCCAGAAAAATTCTCCCTTTGGCTATTTAAAGGAAAATTTATGGCGTTTTAGTCAGGCAAATGGCGGTCAAATCACCATGGCCGCTGGATTGGGCGCAGTTAATATTATTCTGGCTTTGGTTTTAGGCTCTCTGTTGCGAGATGGTACGATCGCTGCCCAATTGGGCGGTGTTGTCGCCTTTGCTGCCTCAATTTACTGGCTCTTGCTGGGTTATGGTGTTTTATATCTCTTAATACCTTTAGTGCGCTATTTCTGGATTCAGGGACGCAACCCTAAGATTATCTCTCGCAATCAAGACCGCGAACAAAGAGCGATCGCTCTCAAACAACCCAGTCAATCTCTACGTCAAAAAATCGCCTATGCCAGTCAGTTTGCTCGACAAAAAGTAATCGGTGAGGGCGATATTACCTACACCACCGAAGACGACTTATTAGACCAAAATCTCAAAGATCGAGAGCGAATCGATGGCGAGTGGCAACAAAGATTAGAGTCAGGTTCTTAGAGTCTACTGATAGAGGAGATCGCATCCGAATTATTAGTGCAAGAAAAGCAACTCGCAAAGAGCAGAGATTTTATGAAGAAGGATATTAATCAAGAAATGGACGATGAATTACGTCCCGAATACGATTTAGCTCAACTTCAAGGAGGAGTTAAAGGTAAATATACAGAACGTTATCGTCAAGGAACAAACTTGGTACTATTAGAACCTGATGTTGCTCAAGTATTTCCCAACGCTCAGTCAGTCAACGAAGCATTGAGACTTTTAATTAAAATTAATAAAACGTAAATGATTTTGGTTTAGAAACTTTGACAATTTTCGTTTAAGAAGTTTGTTGTCTTTCCACTTTAAGACTTAATTTGGCATAGCCAAATCGGAAGAGCCAGAACAATTAATTAGAGAAATAGAACAAGCTCCTGAGTTTCTAGTAAAAGAAGTCTTAGACTTTCTGCTATTTATTAAAAGTAGAACAAAATATTTTAAATTGAGTTTTGATTTGATTTTATCTGTTTCGTAATTGAGTCCTCACGAAAAATTCGGCTCTCGTTTGATTCTGGGGTCTTCCAATCTCTCGAACTCTTGAAGTACACTTCGTTTTAGCTTTTTGATCATCTGAGGGGGATTAGGTTTGACCACTTCGGCGAAGCCTTTTGACATTTGTTGGAAATCCTCTCAAATTCACTACCCTATTATTCCACTCTTCTGAATTGGATTTCACTCCTCCTGGTCAGAGGACTTTTGTCAAGTACATTTTATACAAAATAGCTGCGATTCCCCTGAATATAAGATAAGTTCGTGACTCAAACCATTAAACAAATTTTTCAAGCAGGTGAAGTTAGTGACTAGCTTTCGATCTAGAAGTTTATTTTATTTTTGGCAATCTGAAGCAATCTTTCTAGAGTACGGTCATTTTCTTGCGGAGTGCCAATGGTAATCCTTAAGCCCCCACCTGTGTGACGAATCAAAGTTCCTTGAGCTTTAAGGTCTTTAGTTATTTGGGCGAGGAGATCGCCATTGCTCGTAGAGATATTTTGAGGTCGAAGATAAAGAAAATTAGCCTGACTTTGCCAGATGTGAAAATGGTCATTTTTTTGTAGAGTTGAGTAAACTCGCTCTCTTTCTCGTATAGTTTCTCTCACCAATGGCAGTAGTAATTGGCGTTGCTCTAGAGCTATTTTGGCTGCTATTTGCGAAAAACCAGGCAGGTTATAAGGCAAACGAACTTTTTCTAGGACTCTAATTAAATCGGGATTGGCGATCGCATATCCGACACGATGAGCAGCTAAGCGAAAGGCTTTGGAAAAGGTACGCAAGACAACCCAGTTAGGACGTTGGACTGATTTGCTTACTACAGATGTCTGAGAAAATTCAAAATAGGCTTCGTCTATAACTACCAAAATATTACTGGGCAAACTTCTCAACCAATCTAGTTCTTCTGAGACTAAGGCATTACCCGTTGGTGAGTTGGGATGCACCACAAATACTACCCGAACTGGTGGATTGTTAGTCGTTTCTATAGTCTGCTGAGCTACTGTTAAATCTAGCGAAAAATCTGTTTCTTGTCTGGCAATACTAACGACGGGAATTCCTAGAGTTTTAGCTAAAATGCCATACATCGAAAATGTAGGAGTTGCAACTAAAATCGAACCTTCTCCTCCCAGACAAGTAGCAATCAATAAAGAGCGAATCAACTCGTCCGAACCATTCCCCACGGAAATATTAGCAGCAGTCAGATCGCCAGCTATGCTTGCCGATTCTATAATGTATTCAGCGATCGCCCTTTTTAATTCTTGATGACTGCCATCAGGATAACGGTTGGCTTCGATCTCTTCTTGGTAGATCCAAGCTAATTTAGACTTGATTTCTGCTGGTAGATCTAAAGGACTTTCGTTAGTATCCAGGCGATCTACAATCCCAGGAGTCTCGCCCCCTGGATGGGGCGTATAAGCAGCTAGCTGGGCTAAATCGGAGCGGATAAAAGAGTTGCGATCGCTCATGGTATCTTAATCTATATGGCGCATTGACACTCCCACTGTCGGAGACAAGGGATTCTTGAGCTAATCACTGCTTTTTTCAGTTGCCCTACTCAAAGTCTTACACGATTATGTCCCATCCGAACTTGCACGGGGCTTTCAAGCATTTGAGGAAACCTCAAATGACAGCCCCTCTAGAATATCATTTGTTATCTAGTCGTTCACTTACGGATGGCTCTCCAAGCGTAGTACGGGCTTTCACCGACTGTTTCCGTGCGCCCCACGGTACAGGGATTACTCCCAAATGCTTTTACTATTTCATTCACCGTTGTTATTCGGTTAATGCACTTACGGTCGTCACAAGCTTTTGAGGTTTTCTCAAAAGACGCGACCTTATGTTTTACTTGGTTTTCGTTACCCAACTTTTTGGCTTCTTATGCAAGCTTTCGGGTTCTAGGGTTCAACTCAATTGAGTCATTCACAACCGCCCATTCGGGACTCCCACCCAGAGGATTCAAACTGATGTAATTATACAATAGTTGAAACCTTTGTTATGTGAATATGAGTACACGGATTATGGTGTTCCCCCAGACTCGTGAGATCTCTGTTTAACGTCTAAATGTAAATCAACCTACCATTTATCCAATCTACTAATAGTCTAATGTTTCTGTTGTTTCTGTTTGCTAAATAGCTTTTTATAAAAATTATCTTTAAACAAGGTTTGCTTGTGAAATTTAATCAGCAGTTCTTTCGTCTCTTCGTAAGACAAATCTTGAATTTTAGCGATAAAGACTTCATGCATGAATTCTTGTTCTAAAGACAACTGATTCGACTCAAGGTTCATTATTTAAACTCCTAATATCAACAAGTAACTATCTAAACTATGACAATAAAAATCAAAAATAAAATCAGAAAAGATTCGATTATCTTAGAACAAGAGTACTAATCTATTATCTACTTGTAGTAAAAATATTTTTTTAAATAATACAAAAATGTATTTGGTTTCGCCCTCGAATCTTGCTTAAACAGAATTAAAACATGATTTGAGAAAATAAAAAAGTATCCTTTGAGTTTTATTAACTAGACTGTTTAGATTATCGATCTTGTTGATATCTTTTCCAGTAATAAACTAAAGAAGTTAACCAGACAATCTTTTCCAGAGGAGAATTAAAAATATGCGAATGCTACATACTATGTTGCGAGTGGGTAATTTAGACGAATCCATCGCCTTTTATT
>JAAUYI010058510.1_pt1 | contig 11237 bp, 13 predicted proteins | sample 7278041 | NCBI WGS metagenome assembly JAAUYI01 (sample SAMN14350216, study PRJNA611818) | marine sediment metagenome | isolation source: surface marine sediment (0.6m) | place: French Polynesia: Moorea | collected 2018-08
ATAAAACTAGCCATCAAAACTAATGGGACAGAACACTAGTGCTTTGTCCCATTAATTTTGTGAGTTTGTCCTAATCCTGAATGCTATATAAATTAAGGGTTTTAACGATATGAAAACCCAAGAGAACTAATGGGACAGACTACTAGTGCTTTGTCCCATTAATTCTCTTGGGTTGTGGCACAGGCATCCTGCCTGTGCAGTAGTCAGGCACGGATGCCTGTGCCACAAGTTATTATTTTTACCATCAAATTTAATGGGACAGACCACTAGTCAAAAGTATTGTGTTCTCTGGCTTTGACATTTTATAAGTGGTTGCTTTATTTCCGCAGCGATGTACTAGTAACTGCCATGGATTCAGGATATCATCTTCTCTAAAGCCTTTTGTAGGTCTTGAGTTAAGTCTGTAACAGCAAGTCTTGCTGATTGACGATTTCCCCCTTTATAATTAGACCAACGTTTAGTCACAGAAATTGGTTCCCCCACAGTCAATGTTGCTTGACGCCAACCCAAACGGGGACGACGGGGGGATTTGATTCCCTTGATGCGTTCAATCATATCGAAGATAATCAGAGCAGTTTCAGCAAATCTTTCTGGGGTTGGTTTATCTTTAACGTAGGTGCCAGAAACGGCAACAAAACTCTCCACCAAACGCATGTGTTGTATATGCATATCCGCTGCTGCGGCTATCCAATCTGCCATTCCCCGGTGCAGGGGAGATAAGGCTTTCAAATCTGGTATATCTTCGCGGTAGATATAATTCCAACCTGCTTCCTCTAAAAGGCGACAACGGTCAATTATAGTTCCTTGGGGCTGAATACCAAACAATTGCTCAGCGACTTTTAAGGAAGCATCTAGCAAGGCTTTTAATCGTGCTTCCAGTGCTTGATTGGCATTGGTAGATGGATCTGTCTCTGGCAGGTTTTGATGGTAGAACCGACCGTAAAATTCCTCCATCTGGGTAATTAGATACTCACCCAAGCGAAATAGGCGTTGATAGAAAATATCTTCCTGGTTACCACCAGAATCACCAATCCTCTCTACAGGTAAACCACTATCTGCTTCCAACTTACTCAACAACCAATCCAATTTTGACCAAGGGGGCTGAATGTAGTGATACTGAATGCCAATTGGAACAACTAATACTTCTTCCTCACGGTTAGCCTTAATTAAATCTTGCACACACCAGAACCCCAACTGGGCTAATCCTGGTTCTAAAGCGCTTACACTTTCACTATGACCGTTAGTTGCTCCTTCTGGGGCAATGGTCATGGGAAATTTACCATTGATTAATAAATCTCGCGCTGTGCGTAAACCAGTTCTATCTAATTTTTTACCACGATGGATGGGAATACCACCGAGGCGAGAAAAAAAACAACCCAGCCAATCTCCTGCCCAGATAGTCATTCCCCGGTCATAGATAAAATGGGTATGGGTAGGATGTTGCAAAATTATACCACGTTTTCTAGCAACCCTTGGTAAAATTTGGGAAAACATATGAAACATGCATAGGGGATCGTCTACTTCCGGGTGCCGAAAAGCAATCAAAAGACGAATTTTCCCCGTTTGAAATTGGTGGTACAAATCCGCCAACATCTCAGCATTTACCAGTTCCACCCCTGCAATTCCAGCTGGTAACCAAGGTCGCAGACGAAAGCGTAGCAAAATAGGTAAGCAAAGCTGTGTTAGACGGCGTACCAGGGGGTTAAAGTGCTGGGGAATAAACTCCAGACGGGGGTGAACACGGTTAAGACGGGGCAAGATGATACTTCCTGTTAAATTTTTTCAAACACTACTGAAAGATTATTAGCGGGCATCTGGTAGGTATTCAGCAACTTTAGGTTTTGGCTGCTGGCTGCTGCTACCACATCTTCCAGGTTACGCACACCCCATTCCGGATTTTGCGATCGCAAGGACTGATCAAAAGCTTCGTTACTAGAAGCTGTATGTTTTCCACTTTGCTTGTAGGGACCGTATAAATACAGAATACCCCTTTCTGGGAGAATACGATTAGCACCCGCCATTAATCCCAAACAGGAAGACCAAGGGGAAATATGAATCATGTTGATCGTCACAATGGCAGTGATGGGTGGGGTGTTGGTGAGTGTACTATTCTCTACTGCCCAAACTTCGGTACGGGCATCAATATCCAGGGGTGGATAGAGATTATTTGCGGGAGAATGTTCTATCCATGCAGCAATGCTATCACGTGCCAGGGGGTTGGGGTCAGAAGGTTGCCATTTGCGGGGATGAAGACGAGGGGCAAAAAAGACAGCATGTTCACCACTACCACTCGCTATTTCTAAAATTGTGCCATGGGGAGGGAGAACTTGTTGGAGAATTTCTAAAATGGGTTCCCGGTTACGTTGGGTTGCGGGTGCGTATTGTCGGGATGTGTTCATTGGGGGAAGGTGTAATTGGATTGATTTTTTTATCTTACGCAAAAGCGCAAAAACGCAAAGTATTTTCGGCGTTGTTGAATCGAGGTATGAATTTGGATGTAGAGATTAGCAAGTGCAACATCTGGAGGGAGGGTTTTGGAATCACACAAAATCCTGCATCATACATGAAATCAGCAACGCCGTATTTTCAATGTTCGTTGATTTAAAGTATAGGTGGAGGTGTAAGTTAAATGTTTGCTGTTGTTACACCAGAAAAAATCGAGTTACCTGCGGGAGCGGTAGTAAGGCTACCTGGTAATTGGCTAGACTATCAGCAACTGAGTCAACAATTGGGCGATCGCTCTTGTCCGCGCTTAAAATATCGCTCTGGAGAAATTTTGTTGATGGCACCGCTACCACAACATGGACGTAAGGCTCATTTGGCAGCTCATGTTGTCACTGTTCTCTTAGAGGTTGTTTATAAATAAAAGGTAAAGACGAAAGAAACCGGGTTTCTATAGCTGGAGAACCGAGAATTTGAGTATGTATGCCCAAAGAAACCCGGTTTCTAGACCCTCAGGGGAGTTTTATATTTATTTTATAAACACCCTCTTAGATCACTCGGGACAGGAATATGAGGCTTTTACCCCCATCACAATGGAACTGCCAGAGGAAAGCGGTATTGAACCAGACTACTGCTTTTATATCAACAATTGGGAGGCAATTTCAGGTAAAGACCGCATTAATCGGGGAATTGATCCATCACCTGATTTGGTGATTGAAATAGATGTTACTAGCTATACAGATGTAAATGACTATCTACCTTATGGAGTTCCAGAAGTGTGGTTGTTAAGAAAGAATCAGTTGCTAATTTACCAGTTGCAGGATGAAGGTTACACTCTTGAGTCTAGTAGCCGCTATTTCCCCAATATTAACGTCTTTGAGGTGGTTAGGGATTGTTTGCAAATCGCCTATGAACGCAATACTAGTTTTGCTATTCGCCAGTTGCGCCAGAAATTAGCCTCTCAGTAATTATGCGGAATTACCACTTTCTCCTTTGACAATAGCTGCACCGATTAAATGTGCTAAACGTAGGGCTTCACATGACGGAATTTGGAACATTGTCCGCGAGTTTACACCAAAAGAACAACGACGGGAAATACTTGATTGGTTCTATCTAATGGAAAATCTCTACAAGGTTGGCGGTTCTATGCAAAGGATAAAAACTGTCAAAGAGCTTCTCTAGAAAGGAAAAGTTGATGACGCGTTAGCTTTCGCGCAGCGTGTCGCTTTGTGACTCAGCTTTTTGCAGGAATCGCCTGCTTTGCTGACTGCACGCTCAAACAAGCTGAGAATTTCTGTGTTTACCTTGAGAAACATCGACACCGCATTGTCAATTATCAGTATTATCAAGCTAGCCAAACATTACGAAGGAACAACTATACCAATCCAAAATATGATGGGAAGGGATGGCGTTTACCTCACCCCGGCTAAAGCCACCCCTCTCCGAACTTGCGGAGAGGGGAAGGGGTGAGGTTTTAACTGTATTCCATCCAACTGAAAACTGCTATAGTAGAGGCAGGAATTCCCAATTGTGATTTTGGGAAGCCCATGGTTTACCTACAGTTATTCATAACCCTGTGAGAGTCAGTGCTACTCAGGTTAAACTGACACCAACCTACTCACAGGCTTGACACCCGCCATATCTAAAATTGGCGCAATTAAATCTTCACGCTTCACCGCCATCATATGCACTCCCTGACAAATATCACGGGCTGCTTTCACCTGTTGTGCGGCTATTTTCATCCCTTCTTCCAAGGGGTCTTTCGCCAACTCCAACCGCTCTATAATATGCTCAGGAATATTCACACCCGGAACCGCACGATTAATAAACCGGGCATTTTTCGCCGATTTTAACAGAAAAATCCCTGCCAAAATCGGTTTATCACAACCTGCGGCTATTTGACTCATAAACTTGTCAAGTCGCTCAAAATCTGTAATTAACTGACTCTGAAAAAACTGCGCACCCGCTTGTAACTTCCGTTCAAAGCGCTTTTGTAAACCAGACCAACTGGGACATTGGGGATCTACCGCTGCACCAGCAAATAAATCCAAAGCCCCATCAGTTAAAGGTTTTTCGTTGTAATCAAGCCCATGATTGAGTTTATCAATCGCTTGCAGCAGTCGCACTGATTCCAAATCAAATACGGCTTTTGCATCGGGATGATCTCCTGCTTTTACCGAGTCACCAGTCAAAGCTAATACATTGCGGATACCTAAAGCATAAGCACCCATCAAGTCCGCTTGTAAACCAATGCGGTTGCGATCGCGGCAAGCAATCTGATAAATCGGCTCAATCCCATTTTGCACCAAAATAGCTGAAGCTACTAAGGGACACATGCGCAACACAGCGCGGCTACCATCGGTAATATTAACAGCATGAACCCTTCCCTTAAGAGTCGCCGTCATTTCCAGCATATGGCTAGGATCGCCCCCTTTCGGAGGCGCCACTTCGGCAGTAACTAAAAATTCACCAGCTTCAGCAGATTTACGGAATACATTCAACTTAGTTGAATTATGCGAATTATGCATAAGATTGAGGTCAGCACGACATGTTACATGAATAACATATACTACGTAAAAGTGAAACCTTACAAGGGTAGAGCATAACCCATAGCAGCTTTTACTTGTGTTAGGGTTTCGTTGGCGATCGCCTCGGCTTTTTCCCTTCCCGACCGCAATACGGACTCTAGATAGCCTTTATCGTCCATTACCCCTTGATATTTTTCCTGGATGGGTTTGAGGGCATTAATAGTGGTTTCTGCCAATAAAGGCTTAAATTGCCCCCAACCCATATCCGCACATTCAGTTGCTACTTCCTCCTTGGTTTTCCCAGAAAGCAACATGTACAGAGTTAACAAGTTGTTACATTCTGGACGTTCAGCATCATCGAATGCCAAACCGCGCACGGGATCAGTTTTGCAGCGCTTAATTTTTTTGTTAATTTCCTCTGGGGAGTCTAGCAAATTAATTCGACTCATATCCGAGGGGTCAGATTTGGACATTTTTTTAGTCCCATCGGTTAAACTCATTACCCTTGCCCCTTCCTTACGAATTAGAGGTTCTGGTAACTTTAATACTGACTCATCCTTAGCGAATTGGTGATTAAACCTATTCACAATATCCCGTGTGAGTTCCAAATGTTGCTTTTGGTCTTCACCTACTGGTACTTTATCGGCTTGGTAGAGTAAAATATCAGATGCCATTAGCACCGGATAGTCTAACAAACCCACACCAACATTTTCCCCTTGCTTAACTGCCTTTTCCTTAAACTGAATCATGTCTGTTAGCCAGTTTAGGGGTGTAATACAGTTGAGTAACCAAGTTAGTTCACAGTGGGCAGGGACGTGAGATTGTACAAAAATAGTGGAGTGCTGTAAATCAATGCCGCACGCGAGATAAAGTGCTGCGATGGCATAGGTATCATTTGCTAATGTAGCGGGATTGTGCGGTACAGTAATCGCATGTAAATCAACTACACAAAAGAAATTTTCATACTGACTTTGGATTTCTACCCAGTTACGAATCGCACCCAAGTAGTTACCCAAATGTAGATTACCAGTTGGTTGAACTCCAGAAAGAACTCGTTGCCTGCCCATAAATTACAATTTCGCGTTCTCAAATTCGTGGTGTGTAAAGTTTTAGTTACAAAACTCATTTCATTTTGACATTTTCCGGCACCACTGGGTTTGCTTTTCTGAAGCTACAAACGAGTTATTACAAGAGAAAAGCCCTTAACAAGAATAGGATTCGACCAATAACTATTCCGGAAATTGCTCCCTCAGGGATTCCAAAGAAGCCCAACGGCTGTCAATGGATTTGTCAGAACTACCCCTGCCAGTCGTTTGAATTCCTGCACAGTTGGCATCACAGAGTTGGCGTTGGGGGATTTCCAGGCACATTTGCTCATATAACCAAATACTGGGATAAAAATATCCCTGGGGTGACAGTGTTTCTACTAAATCATCAAAAGCTATTTCCTGTTCTAATGGTTGGTCTTTTTGGTTAGCGGATTCATCTAACCAGATAATTTCTGAAGTCTCAAGCAATAAACGATGATTGTACTGTTGCAAGCAGCGGTTACAGGTACAAGTTATTATTGCTTCTGCTTTCCCTGACACTTGCAGATAATTGCCCTGATGCTGCACGCGAATCAGACCACGAACTGGTGTCAAGGTTTCCAGTCCTGGCAAAAACTCTTTTACCTCAATTTCTTCTGTCCGCTCCGGTGCTTTGGTTAGTTGGGGAATGTAAATTGCCTCCATAGGACTTGTGAGACATCCTCACGAAAAATCACCTATATTTTCGACAATTTCGCCGATAATACATCTACAGTCTAACTTTTGTCGGTTTTAATTTCATAGCTATTTCACAACAAATTTATAATTTTTTGCTATTGTCACCAAAAAAGTTATTTCTTGCTCTCATTGCCCAAATTATTGAGAATAATTCCTATATAATCTACGAGATTTCAAGGTTTACAAGGCAGTTTTTTTTGGTATTATGGAGGGTAGTGGATTTTATGCTGCAAGTTTTTATGTCATAGTTTCTTAACTTAATGCTATCATCGCTTGATGACATAAAAACTTAGTGTTTTGGTGTCTTATGGGAATGGCACGCTTGTTAAAGGCAAAATTTTGCACAAACTTGTTTCCAGACTCAGCTTGAAAACGCATTTTATGGAGGCAGCAGCCCGCCTAAAATGCATTTACTTAATATATTAATTATTCTATGGAGGCAGGGCGTACAACCAAATGACGGTGGGGTTCCCTACCTCGGCTGAAAGTTTCCAAATCAGGATATTCTTGAAAAAAACTATGGACTTGGCGACGTTCAGCGGAACTCAGAGATTTGATTTCTACTTCTGTTCCCATATTACGCACTTGTTCAGCAGCCCTTTGTGCTATTTGCCAAATTTCGGCTTGTCTGTTGATACGGTAGCCATCCAGTTCGATAGTGTAAGAGCATTGCTGTTCTGGGGTTTGACTCAAATTGAGAACCGAATTAGCTAAATACTGAATTGCATCTAATACCGAACCATCTTTTCCCAGAAGAATTTGAATTTGTTCTGGTGTCAGCTTGCCCTGATCAATGGTTAACCAGTAACCATGCTTGGCTGAGGAATTATCCCCAGCTACAGCATTTTCTTCTAATTCACCTTCAATCTCAGTAGATATTCCAGATAGTTGCAGCAGGGTTTTTAACCACTGCTGACCTCTTTGTATCTGACTATCTGCGTTCATTAGCCTGTTGCCTTTTTCTTAGAACTTTTGGGTTCAAATGGCAGGGTCTTATCCCCTTTGCCTTCTGTTTCTTTCTGCTGGCTTTCTACAATTTTTTGTAGTTCCGCAGGTAGGGGTTCCCGGGAAAGAATATAGGTTTGCAGAGTCTGGAATACATTACCAATCACCATATACATCAATACTCCAGCAGGTAAAGGGAAAAACAAAAACATGCCCGAAAACAGAACCGGAGTAATTTTGTTAACCGTTTCCTGCTGAGGATTAGCATTGCTGGAATTTTGTCCCGAAAGTATTTGGCTAATATACAGGGTAATCCCAAACATCAAAACCATGCTCACAATATCCCAGTGGATAGTGCCATCATCATCAAATGCACCAACCCTACCTAAAGCATCAATAAACAGAAATCCCGTGTCTGCTGCCAAACCGGGGATAGTAGCTTGAATAGTCACATCTCCAGGCTGCAAGGCTTCAATATTGCCTTGGTCATCAATGCTCACCCGTTCTTCCCCTTTGGTGACTTTCCACTGGGGAACTAGTTTAGTTTCTGGGTGTTCTGCTAAGATTTCCCCAAATGGCTTTCCTTCCAAAGTTTGATATTGAATCTTGGTGTGTTCTCCCACCGCTAATTTAGTGCCACCTGGTAAAATAGCAGTTACCTTGATATGTTCCCCATCAGCAACATAGATATTTTGAGGAGCAGTCACAAAGGCTTGGGGTTGAATTCGTTCAATTTGTTCACTAGGAAGTATTTGTAAGTTAACGTTATAGTTAACACCTGCAAATGGTGAGCCCCGCAAAGTAGCAAACAAAGCAAATAGAACTGGCATCTGCAACAATAAAGGCAAACATCCTGCCAAGGGATTACCCAACTCTTGTTGGACTTTCATCATTTCCTGTTGCTGCCTTTGCTGATCGTCCTTAAAGCGTTCTTTAATTTCTTGCATCCGCTTTTGCATCAAAGGCTGGACAATTCGCATTCGTCTCATATTGCGAATTGAACCTGCACTGAGGGGATAAAGACCAAAGCGAATTATCAACGTTAAAGCTACGATCGCCAATCCATAGCTAGGGACAATACCATAGAAAAAGTCTATGATTGGCAACATCACGTTGTTCGAGAGAAACCCGATACCAAAATCCATTATTCTGAATTCAACCTGAGGTACTGTAAATTAACTGAATCTAATTTATCTAAATCAGGATTTAGATGCGACTCTTATGGGACTACGGATAGCCGCACATCACGATCTAAAACCATGAATGCTTAAGGTAGCATAATTTAACTAAACTCGTAGTAATTATGACAGTTAAGCTACCCATAGCACTAGCCCTCGCCAGCTTAACTGTTTGCAGTACCAGTGTAATTGGGATTTTTGGCAGCAATTCTTTGATTCATGTAATCATAAATTTCCCGAAACTTGGGAAGAGCTCGCAACTCTAGACGACTACCGTCTCTGAGTGTTAACACCATATCTCCCCACAAACCAATGCCTCGGGGAACTGTGACGATTTTCACAATTTCTGAGTAAATTACGTCACTGCGATCCCGTCCTCTCCAACCTCCGGTAACGGTAACGCGGCGATCGGTAATACGGAAGCGCAACCACAATGCCCTGACAATTGCTCCCACTGTTAATGGTATCCCAACTATGGTTAGCCCAATCAGGATATTCAGAATCAAATCTCCTATGTGAGGACCGCCTTCAAAATAAACTTCTTCACGAATGCCCATCTAATACCTCAGATTCAATCAACAACTGCTCTAATTCTTGCAGAAATTGTTGGCTTACGCACTTAGATTCAGCTGCTGTTGGTTTTACCACAACCACTAGCCGCCATCCTGGTGATAATCTGGGCAATAAATGGTAAAAAGCGGCAGAAATTTGCCGTTTCAGCCGATTACGAACTACTGCTCGCTTACTAACTTTGGTGCTAATCGATATGCCAATTTGCACCGTCGGAGTTTGGCTGGCAGCATCCCCAGCAGCTTGTTTTGAAAATGAAGGTCGTAAGGCTCTTAATGTCAAGTAAAAACCGTGACGACGAATTCCCTGCCGGAAAACTGCCTGAAAATCTTTGCGGGATTTGAGCCGATGTTGTTTGGGCAAAGCCACAGCTAGCTGATATTTTGAGTTGCTTTAAGGTTAAACGCTCAAACGATGACGTCCCTTTTTTCTTCTAGCCCTAATCACGTTTCTACCATTTGGTGTCCGCATTCTTGCCCGAAAACCAGATGTTCTTTTTCTCTTGCGGCAAGTTCCACCTAGGGTTCTTTGCATAGTTTTATCCTCTACAGTATTTCATAAAAAGTCACAATCCATAATTATATCACATATCACCAGTTTTTGGCTAACCAGTAAATGGTCAATGTGAAAATTCCTCATAACACACATCTTGCACCTGGGCTAAAAAGCGAGGCAGCGCGTTGCGGTGAGGTAGTGTGGTCTTGTTGAGAATGATGCGAGATATGACATAAGGGACGAGGAATTTGTTAATAGGTAATTGGTAATAGGTAATTGGTAATAGGTAATTGGTAATAGGTAATTGGTAATAGGTAATTGGTAATAGGTAATTGGTAATTGGTCATTGTTCTTCCCATTACCCATTACCACATAATTCAGGGATTAATGATTTAGATTCATCAATTAACGCTGACAACGGAAGTTCCTACATAACGAGCCAATGGCACATCACCGGGAGATTGGATTGAAACTTGGAAGTAATAAATGCCACTATTACTTGTGCGCATGTTAGAAAATACCAGTTCTACCTTTTTGCCTGCTGGTACTGGTTCTTCAGGATAAATTTGAATCACATGATTATCCTTGTCCCACTTTACCTCAGACAAAGGAACTTTTTTACCCTTTTTACCTCCAACCCGGACTTCGACTTTATCAGGATCGAAACTGCCTTTAAAATAATGGGGGTATCTAACGATAAACTCCATAGCAGCTAACTTCATCTTTTTGGGACCAATTCTGAGTCTGAGTCGATCCCAGCTATTGCGATCGCCGCCAAAATCAAATCGATAGGATAACTGATTGCCGCTTTTGACACCACCAAATAGTACAAGTCCATCAGCCACAGCGATGGTTGGTACACCAATCAACAAACTGCCTGTTATGGCTAAAGTAGAAAGTAAACGTCGCATAGTTAAGCTCCTTGGAAAAATAACCAACCCATCAATCCTCGTAATTACACTTTACTACTGACTAGAGGAGTATGGGATGAAGACGTACCAGTTCATTAAAAGTGTCAGGGAATGGAGAATGGGAAATGGGGAATGGGGAATGGGGAATGGGGAATGGGGAACAGAGAATGGGGAATAGGGAACAGGGAATGGGGAATGGGAAATGGGGAATGGGAAATGGGGAACAGAAGTTCCAATTTACCTTTTACCCTTTAAGTGATAACTTGCACCAATGTCAGAAACCGGGTTTCCAAACACACATCTTGCACCTGGGCTAAAAAGCGAGGCAGCGCGTTGCGGAGGTCTCCTCCGTTGTAGCGACTGCCGGGGTTTCTTGCAAATCTCTCAGTCTCAAAACCTTAA
>JAAUYI010005328.1_pt1 | contig 11235 bp, 8 predicted proteins | sample 7278041 | NCBI WGS metagenome assembly JAAUYI01 (sample SAMN14350216, study PRJNA611818) | marine sediment metagenome | isolation source: surface marine sediment (0.6m) | place: French Polynesia: Moorea | collected 2018-08
CGTGGTGCAGGCGATGATGGCCTGCGGTCAGCGCTTCGCGTACGTCGACATACTCAGCCACCCCGAGATTCGCAGCAATCTGCCTACCTACGCCAACTGGCCTACCTTCCCCCAGCTCTGGGTACAGGGTGAGCTGATCGGCGGCTGCGACATCGTCACAGACATGCATGAGAAGGGCGAGCTGGAACCGCTGCTCCGCGATGCAGCCTCCGCCGACAGCGAGAGCGAAGGACAGAGCGCCTAGGCGCGAGCTTATTGTCGTTTGCTTTTCGGCCGCCTGCCGGAGCCCCGGTTGCTGCCAGGGCCTCGGTAGATCATGGTCTGAAAGGCCCTTGAAGGGTCCTCGAAAGAACGCTTGAAAGTCGCTCGAAAAGGGGCGTGGTGGGATTTTGAGTGGAGCCTGATCGCGTCTTGATCCGGCCCTCTTCAGCTAAAACCGGCCGAAGCTAAAACCGGCCGAAGCTAAAACCGGCCGAAGCTACAACCGGCCAAAGCTGAAACCGGCTGAAGCTAAACCCGGGCGGATTCTACCTGCGGCGTTGCGAGCTGCCGTTTCTCGCCCTTCAGCATAGCCGCCGCCGCGGTTCTCTGCGCTCAGCCTTCTTCCGGCTTCACGGTACGCATCGCGGTCTGCAGGTAATTCTGCAGCCCGACTTTCTCGATAAGACCGAGCTGCGTTTCCAGCCAGTCAATATGATCTTCCTCCGCGTCGAGGATCTCCACGGCGAGGTCCCGGGAAACGTAGTCCCCGACGCTCTCACAGTAGGCTACCGTCTCCTTCAGATCCTCGTGCGCCTTGTGCTCCAGCTTGAGGTCACACTCCAGCATCTCCTGCGTGTTCTCGCCGATCATCAGCTTGCCGAGGTCCTGGAGATTCGGGATGCCCTGCAGGAAGAGGATGCGCTCGACGAGGGCGTCTGCGTGCTTCATCTCGTCGATGGACTCGTGGTACTCATGCTCGGCGAGTTCCTGGAGTCCCCAGTCCTTGTACATCTTCGCGTGCAGGAAGTACTGGTTAATCGCCACCAGCTCATTGCCGAGGATGCGATTGAGTAACTCGATTACCTTGGGGTCGCCTTTCACCTGACTGCTCCTTACTTAGTTTTGTCTGTTCAGCTGGGTGGCCGCTACTCCGTCGGCGACCTTCCATTGAGCGCCTTCTAGGCCGCTTTCTGCGCGACTTTTCCGGCATGTGGCCGGGAGTCGCGGGGCTCGTTTCTGACGACGGCAAGTGTAGTCGCCAAAGACTCGGGTTGGCCAGCTAAATTGCTGAAAGTACAAATGAAAACTATTCTGAATCAATAACTTAGAGAGCGGCTCCGCGCCGCCCGGGCGTGCCCGGCAAAACGCGCTTGAAACGCCGCGGGTGCCCGCTGGTAGCCAGCGAAACAGCACATATCCGGTTGATCGATGCAAGCAGTAAGGCGCTTCGAGCTGCGAGGTAATTTGGCCCGGAACCCGGCGATCGGGCCACGTCGGCGAGCAGTGCCGGGTGCAGTGAGGATGACCGCGCCGTTATCACGAGCGCAGGCTGATCAATCGATAATCAGGGGCAGGGGGCTCTTGCTGCCACCCTCTGGCGACGAACGGAGAAGCAGGCCTCAAGCGAGAGCGTAGAAGAGGCTCTCGTCGTGGGTTTGTTGTGGCTGGAATTCGTGGATCAGGCTGAGCGCGTGCTCGCTGCAGCTTCCGCACTGGCTTGCTACCCCGAGGGTGTCATGCAGTTCCTCGACAGAGGATGCGCCCTCTGCGATGGCTTCGCGAATCTGGCGGTCTGTGATGCCGTTGCAGATGCACACGTACATGGTGGGGCGGCTTTCCTTTAACGCGCTACGTTGAGGTAGAAGATAGTGTGAATGATAACAATTGTCAATTACAAATAGGTTCGATCGGGCGCTACTGCCAACGGCGTCACGGAACGCCGGGCACCCAGACGTCGCCGCTGAAGGACAGCGACGCTGGCAGCTGATCAGAGAATCAAAGGAGGGACTGGTATGGCGAGCGGTGCCGCGCAGCAGCTGACGCCATTGTCGGCGCCACACCTACGCCTTTACCGGCGCCGCGTCAGGCGTTCTCGCTTACCGAGGCGTGCAGCGCTTCGCAGAGGGCCTCGATCTCGCTGTCCTGGATGACGAAGGGCAGCCCGAGCTGGATCGTATCGCCGCCGTAACGGACATAGAAGCCTTTCTCCCACATCCGCATGGCGATCTCGAAGGGCCGGCGGGTGGGGTCGCCGTCCTTGGGCTCCAGGGTGAGGGCGGCCGCAAAGCCGTAGTTGCGAATGTCCGAAATGTAGGGCGCGCCTCGCAGAGCGTGGATCGCCTCTTCCAGTACCGGGGCCTTGGCAGCCACGCGCTCGTAGAGTTTTTCCTGTTCAAGCAGGTCGAAATTCACAAGGGCCGCGGCGCAGGCGGCCGGGTGAGCCGAATAGGTGTAGCCGTGGAAGAACTCGAGAAGATGTTCCGGAGCGTCCTGGTTCATGAAGGTGTCGTAGATTTCCTTGCGCGCGATCACCGCGCCCATGGGAATGGCGCCGTTGGTGATCTGCTTGGCGACGTTGACGATATCCGGCACCACGCCAAAGGCGTCCGAGCCCGTCACCGCACCGCAGCGCCCGAAGGCGGTGATTACCTCGTCGAAGATCAGCAGGATGTTGTGCTGCGTGCAGATTTCCCGCAGGCGCTGCAGGTAGCCGACCGGCGGCGGGATCACCCCGGCCGACCCGGCCATGGGTTCGACGATCACCGCCGCAATATTGCTCGCATCGTGCAGCGCGATCATTTCCAGGAGCTGATCCGCGAGGTAGGCACCATGCTCGGGCATACCGCGCTGGAAGCGGTTCTCGGGAATCATGGTGTGAGACAGATGGTCCGCCTCGATGCCCTGGCCGAACATCTTGCGGTTCGCCACGATGCCGCCCACGGAGATGCCGCCGAAGTTCACGCCGTGGTAGCCCTTGAGGCGGCCGATCAGGCGCGTCTTGCTCGGCTGGCCCTTGAGGCGCCAGTAGGCCCGCGCCATCTTCAGAGAGGTATCGGCCGACTCGGAGCCCGAACCGGTAAAGAACACGTAGTCCAGGTCCTCGGGCATCATGTCGCGCAGGCGCTCGGCCAGCTGGAAGGACTTGGGCTGGGCGTACTGGAACGCCGGGGTGTAGTCCAGGGTGCGGAGCTGTTGGTTGACCGCGTCGGCGATCTCCACGCGATTGTGGCCGAGGCCGCAGGTCCAGAGTCCCGACAGACCGTCCATGATGCGCCGGCCGCGCTCGTCGATGTAGTAGATGCCGTCGGCACCGACCAGGATGCGCGGGTCCTTCTTGAACTGGCGGTTACCCGAGTAGGCCATCCAGTGCGCATCAAGGCCCGCGGGGCTCACCTCGTTGCTTATCGTGCGCCTGTGTTCGCTGGGGTCTGAGAAACTGGTCATCGCGGCGTGCCTCGGAACATATCCAGATTGCGGTGAATGCCAAGTGCAGATGCGGACCCGGCCGACGTGGCCTGGGTTGTGCGTGTCTGCGCCGATTCTGCACGGCGTCCCGACACTTTCTTATCTCCGTATAGGGAGTGACATCCCCCGCGAGGGGGATTAGCTAGCATCACTGGACCTTAGCAGTCAGGGAAGCAGTTTGCGTCACGATTCGCGGCACTCTCACCCGCACTATAGCCGGCACTATGACGCGATTGTTATCGGCGCCGGCCACAACGGTCTCGCCACGGCTGCGTACCTCGCACGCGGCGGCATGCGGGTATGCGTGCTCGAGCGTCGTGACATTGTCGGTGGCGCCGCGGTCACCGAGGAGTTCCACCCCGGTTACCGCAATTCTGTCTTTTCCTACGTCGTGAGCCTGCTGCGCCCGGAGGTTGTCCGTGACCTCGAACTCGAGCGCTATGGCTATGAGCCCATTCTCCTCGCAAACTCGCTCTACCTTGATTCGAGCGGCGATTACCTGCTGCTGAATGGCGATGAGTCGCACGATCGCAGGCAGGTCGCCAAGTTCTCGGATTCAGACTACGACGCCTACGAGGCCTTCGAGCGGAGCGTGGAACAGTCCGGCGACCTCCTGGCCAGGCAGTGGCTGCGCGAGCCGCCGAAGCTCGGCATGGACGGGATCGGCGATCTTGTGTCCAGTCTGCGTCTCGGCATGGATGTGTACCGCCTCGACGAAGAGGCGCGCTGGCGCCTCATGCAGTTCTTCATCGGCGCGCCCGAAACGATCATCGACCGCTGGTTCGAGAGCCCGAAGATCAAGGCCATGGTGGCCGCACACATCATGCCCGCCAACTACGCACCGCTCACCCAGCCCGGCGCCAGTCTCGCGATGCTGCACCATGCGGTGGGCGAGATCGCCGGGCGCAAGGGCGCCTGGGGCATCGTCAAGGGCGGCATGGGAGCCATCACGCGCGCCATGGCCCAGTCAGCGAGAGAGCACGGCGTCGAGATCCGCACCGGCGCGGCGGTGGAGAAGATCGAGCTCGAGAAGGGGGCGGTCAGTGGCGTCCGGCTGGCGGACGGCGAGCACCTTGGCAGCCCGGTGGTGGCTGCGAATACGGACCCGAAGCTGACCCTGCTGAGGCTCCTCGGTCGGGAGCATCTGCCCGAGGACTTCGCCCGCGACATCGCGACCTTCCGCCAGGAGTCGGCGTCCCTGCGCATGAACCTGGCGCTGTCCGCGCTTCCGGAGTTCGCGGCTCTGCCGGGGCAAGAGGCGGGACCCCAGCATCGGGCGAGCATCACGCTGATCGAGAGCGCCGAGCATCTGAACGAGGCGTACCGCAGCGCCCGCGCCGGCATTCCCTCGCAGCCCCCGATCATCGAGGCTATCATTCCAAGCACGCTGGACGGCGAGCTGACAGATCAGGAAGGCCACCACGTGATGAGCCTGCTGTGCAAATACATGCCCTACGATCTTGCAGGCGGTAAGGACTGGGATTCGGAGAAGGCAACCGTTGTCGCTTCCATCCTGGACTACGTCGAGGGCTTCATCCCGAATCTGCGCAGCATCCTGGTGGGACACCAGTGCCACACGCCGCTGGATCTTGAGCGTGTGCTGGGCATGACTCGCGGCGACATCTGCCACGGGCGTCTCGAGCCGGACCAGCTTTTCAGCATGCGTCCCCATCCCCAGGCGGCGCAGTACGCCACGCCCGTGCCCGGGCTCTATCTCTGCGGCTCCGGCACTCACCCCGGCGGCGGTGTGACCGGGGCGCCGGGCCACAACGCCGCGCGAAGGATTCTCCGGGACCGCTGATGGACGAGATCGTCGGAGACGGTGCAAAGAAAGCTCTTTACACGCTGAAGACGGTTCAGCGCATTCGTCTGGCGAATTCGGCCAAGGCCCTGCGCGCGACAGGGGCGACGGATAGCTGAGAGCCGCCCTTACAACGAGAGAGACCCGCATTCCGTGACCACTGATACCGACGTCGCCTCGCGACCATCGGCATTCGATAGCTGGCAGTCCCTGGCCGTCGGGCTTTACATGTCCCTCGCAGGCTACAGCGTGCTTGCGGGAATCCCGGTCATCAGCACCGCGTGGTCGACGCTGCTCGGCTTTTCGGAGTCGCAGGTCGGGCGCGTCGCGGGCGCCGACCTCGGCGGACTCTCGGCGGGCGCGGTGCTCGCGGCGCTGCTCGTCGCGCGCTGGAACCGGCGCATATTGGTAGTTCTCGCTATCGCGGGAGCGGTGGCTGCCAACGTTGCCTGCGTCTTTGTCCAGGACTACACCGGTACGCTGCTACTGCGTTTTCTCGCCGGCACGGCCAGCGGCGTGGTCACCGGCGTAGCCGTGGCGACCCTCGGTGGACGGTCAAAGGCGGCCCGTGCCTTCAACTACCTGCTCTTCTCTTTCGCGTTCGTTCAGGCGGGGGAAATGTACGTGCTGCCGAGGCTGACTATGGCGGGCATCTACATGCTGTTCGCAGCGAGCTATGTGCCGGCGCTGTTTATGCTGCGCTGGATCCCCGCGCAGCCGGACCCGGTGCCGACCCGTACGCTGTCATCTACCGAGGCGCCTCCGCTCGAGCGTGGAGCGGGCGTTCCGCCACTCGTCCCCTGGTTGTGCCTGCTCGCCATGGCCCTGACCTACGTGAACATCGGGGCCTACTGGACCTACATCGAACTGGCCGCGGCCGACGCGCAGCTCGACGGGGACTGGGTCGGCGGTGTGCTGGTGTGGGTGTCCTTCTTCGCCGTGCTCGGGTGCTTCGTCGCCACGGTGATCAGCGACCGCTTCGGTCTGGCCCGCCCGCTGCTGGTGACGCTGATCCTGCATGCGCTGACGGCGGCGATGCTGGTCGCCGGGATCGACGAGCCGCGCTTCTTCATCAGCCTCTACGCGTTCAATTTCCTGTGGATCTTCATCGACGTTTACCAGATGGGCTCCATCGCCAACCTGGACGGCAGCGGACGCTTCGCGTCCCTCATGCCCTCCGCGCAGGGGCTTGGACAGATCGTGGGTCCGAATATCGCGGCGTCACTGCTGGCGCTTGGCGCCGGGTACGCGGAGATTTTCCTCATGTGCGCCGCTGCGTCGCTGTGTGCGTTCTTCGTGTATGCCGTCGCCTACCTTCGTCTGCGGCGGGAGTCGCAGCCCGGGCCGGGCGACCTGGCCGGAGCCAGCGGTTGATGGTAGCGCGGACTCTTCAGAGCCCGGTTCGCAGATTCAGCGAGTCAGGGGCTCACCGGGCCTTTGCGCGCCCTATCGATAAGACTCTTCGCACTACCGGGCCTTACTGGCAGGCCGGTATCGCCGCCAGATCGTTACCGTCGCAATCAGTCCCAGGGGGATGAACAGCGCCGCCGGTCCAAAGGCAATCCATGGCTCGGCCTCGCCCCAGTTCAATGCGTCTCCACTTAGAATCGATCCCGAGCCGCGCTGGTACGGCTTCACGTAAAAGTGCAGCAGCAGAAAGGGCATGGCGATTCCGTAGACCACCAGCAGCGCAGGAGCGATGAGCGTGATCCGGGTTTGCGAGAGCTTGCGATCTTCTAATGGGGTCTGGTGCAACCGCGCCAGGTACGCTTGCTCTTCGTTGCTGGGCGACTGACCCCGGGAGATGGCCAGGATGGTGAGTAGAGCGGCCAGTGTGCCAATGAGTGCTGGATCGAAGTAACTCGCCAGGGAGATCACACCCAGGTAGTTAAGACCAGCGGGGATAACGTTTGCGAGCAGACCGACCACCATGCCCCAGTACGCTCCCCGGGCCGTGATGCGCTTGCTCCAGATGCTCATGAATCCGACCGGTCCCCAGCTCGACGCGAACACCGTGCCGATGAACAGCATGATCCAGAATACGTTGGGCGGGAGCTTGAGGCTGAGGAGCAGCACGGTGGCGCTTACTGCCCCCATCAGCGCCCGCGTGGTCCCGAGGCGCACCGGATCGCGGTGACGGAAGATATCGTTGCTCAGGCTGAAGCCGACCAGGGACAGGAACGTAGAGGCAGAGGACAGCGCCGCGGCGACAATGCCAGCCAGGAGCAGGGCGCCTAGAAAGGGCGGCACGAGGTTCTGCGCCGCCCACAGCATCACCGTCTCCGAGGGCTCGATATCGGACTTTGCGAGGTTGATGAAGCCTCCGGCGCCGTAAATCAGGATCTGCATAAAGATCACGGCAAAGCAGGCGTAAATCGCCGCGCGCAGTACCACGTGCTCGTTCTTCGCCATCAGGTGACGGCTCGATTGCCAGGGACTGACGGCGTACACGATGCTCCAGGCCAGATCGATGATCACGAACCAGATCAGGAAGTCCCAGGCCGTCGGCCAGTCGGTGCCCGGACCTATGGTGCCGTGCCACGTGGTGAGGTCGCGCTTGAGTTCCTGCCGCGTCAACTCTTCGATCGTATTCTGAAAGCCGCCGAAGCCGTCGAGGAGGTGGCCGACGAAGAAGATCGTGGCGCCGGTAAACAGCAGGAACATGAGCGTGTCGGTGATGACCACGCCCCGGGAACCCGCGTACATCGTGAAGCCCGTGTAGCTGATCCAGGCCAGTACCACCGCCGTGGTGTAGCTCATGCCGGTGAGGTCTGCGATGAGGATCGCTGCACCCTGCGTCACCACGAGAAGATAGCCGGTGAGGCCGAGAACGATCGTGATCCCGGCCATCTGCTGCACGCGGTGGCTGTTGAAGCGCTGGCCGAAGAAGTCCGCAACCGTGGGCGCGCGGCTGCGGCGGAGAAAGGTGCCGAAGAAAAGCGCTCCATAGACGTAGCCGCTCACGGCAATGCCGGGGAGGAGGAGATAGGGGCCGAGCTGTCCGTCGTAGGTGAAGCCCGCCTCACCGAGGAAGATCGAGGTGCTGAACACGCTGGCGACCAGGGTCCCGACGATCAGCAGCGTTGGAGAGCGCCGGCCGGCGACGAAGTAGTCGTCGATGTTCTTCACCTTGCTGCCGGCCCAGCTGCCGATGGCAATGAACGGCAGAACGCTGACCGCGATGGTGATCGTGTAGACAGTCATCCGCCCGGAGACCTAGCGCCGACGCTCGCCGGTCATCGGTCGCGCAGAATGATCCGCGCGGCGTTGTGTCCCGGCAGGCCGCTCACGCCACCGCCGGGGTGTGCGCCGGAGCCGCAGAGGTACACGCCCCGGGTCGGCATGCGGTGATCGGCGAGGCCCGGCACCGGGCGCATGGAATAGAACTGGTCCAGGTGCAGGGCGCCGTGAAAGATATCGCCGCCGACCATGCCCAGGTCGCGCTCGATATCCAGCGGCGACTTGATCTGCCGTCCGAGCACCGAAGCGCGGAAGTTCGGGGCATGGGCGTCGATGGCATCGATGATGCTGTCGGCCACGGTGTCCTTCACGTCGTCCCAGGACTGGCCGTTTGGCAGTTCGCGCTGAAAGTGCTGGCAGAACAGGCTCGCTACATGGGCGCCGGGCGGGGCGAGGCTGTCGTCCTGCGTGCTTGGCACCTGCATCGAGATGATCGGCTTGCGCGTCCAGCCCTCGCTTTTAGCTTCGCTGTAGGCGTATTGCATGTAGGAAAGCGACGGACACAGTTCGATCGCGCCCTTGAAGTGGAAGTCCTCGTTGGGCGGGAGACTGGAAAAGCGCGGCAGCTCCGAGAGAGCGACGTTCATACGAAACGTGGCCGAATGGCTGCGGTAGGCGTCGATGCGGCGCCGGGTGTCTTCCGGGAGCGTGTCCGGGTCCAGGAGCCTGGTGAGCAGGAGCTGGGGGTGAATGTTCGCGGCGATGGTGCGGGCGTGAAACTCGCGACCGTCCCCGGTGATCACCGCGATTGTGCGGGCGTGAAACTCGCGACCGTCCTCGGTGATAACCCCGCGCGCACGCTCGTTGTCGGTGATGATCCTGGCGACCGGCGTATCGGTCTCGATCTGTACTCCGTTCGCCCGGGCGAAGCTCGCGATGGCGTCTGAGATCGCGCCCATGCCGCCGCGGGCAATGCCCCAGGCGCCCTCGCGACCCTTTACCTCGCCGAATGCATGGTGGAGCAGTATGTAGGCCGTGCCCGCCTGGTAGGGATCGGCGAAGTTGCCGATCACGCCCTCGAAGCCGAGAAGCCCCTTGAGCGGTTCGCCCTCGAACCAGGCATCGAGATGGTCACCGAGCGAGCGGGTCATGAGTTCGGCAAGCACGATCTGGTGCTTGCTATCGAGTTTGCGGAGCCGGTTGCCGCCCTTGAGAAGCGACAGCGCATCGCGCCAGCCACCGCCGAAGTTCGGCGGAGCCTCGGCCGCCAGACTGCGCAGGGCGCGCGCGACAACCGCGATTTCATCTTCGAAGGCATCGATACGCTCGGCGTCGCGGCGCGAAAAGCGCGCGATCTCCGCCCGGGCCTGCGCTGCGTCGCGGGTAAGCTGCATATGCCCGTTTTCCAGGAGGCTCAGGGAGCCCGCGGGACGCTCGAGGATTTCAAGCCCATGCTCTTCCAGGCGCAGCTCGGAGATGATCCTGGGGTGCAGAAGGCTGATGGAGTAGGAGTAAACCGAGTTCCGGAAGCCCGGATGGAATTCCTCGGTGAGCGCGGCGCCGCCAATGACGGAGCGCGCTTCCAGCACGCGTACCGAGAGCCCGGCCCTGGCCAGGTAGGCGGCGCATACCAGGCCGTTGTGACCGGCGCCAATCACGATAACGTCTGAGGAGGTGGCGTCGGTCATGCGTGACTCCAGGGTTCAGAGAGCGTCGAGCGCCTTGTAATAGGCCATGCCGACCGCAGGCGCCGGGCGACGCAGGTATTTCCCGCCGGGGAAGGGCATGTGATCGATGCGAGCCATGACTTCAAAGCGCTTCGACTCCCTGGCGATCATCTCTGCCGTGATACGCGCCATGATGTGCGTGGGCGCGACGCCGTGACCGGAATAGGCCTGGATGTAGGCGACGTTGTCGGCGAGGCGTCCGAGCTGCGGCATGCGGTTGAGGCCGATACCGATCCAGCCGCTCCAGGCGTAGTCGATGCGAATGCCGGTAAGCTGGGGGAACACCGCCTCCATCTTACGGCGCATCACACCCTCGAGGTCCCTGGGCTCCATCCCGGTGTAGTTCGAGAGACCGCCAAAGAGCATGCGCCGATCTGCCGAGAGGCGAAAGTAGTCGAGCGCCGTGCGCGGATCGCAGACCGCGACGTCACCGGGCATGAGTTCCCGGGCCAGCTCTTCGGAGAGGGGCTGGGTGGCAATGATCGAGCTCGATGAGGGCAGGATGCGGCTGGCGAGTTTGGGGATCAGCCCGCCCAGGTAGGCGTTGCCGGCGAGCACCACCTGCCTGGCGCTGACGCTGCCGTGCTCCGTACGGACTCGCGGTGTCGAGCCGTGCTCGAGGCCTGTCACGCGCGACTGTTCATAGAGCCTTCCGCCGAGCGTCTCCAGAGCCCTGGCTTCGCCAATGCAGAGATTTAGGGGCTGAATATGCCCGTTGGCGGTGTTGTGCAGCCCGCCCAGGTAGCGCTCCGAAGCGACGTACTCCTGAAGTTCATAGCGATCGAGCAGCGTATACCGGTGGGGGTTGCCGATGCTTTCCTCGAACGCCTTCCATTCGGCGAATTGCTTCATATGCCGGGGTTTAAGAGCGACGTCGCAGTAGCCCCACTTCAGGTCGCAGTCGATCTCGTAGGTCTCGATGCGTTCGCGGATTACCTCGCGCGCCTCGATGCCCATCTGGTAAATCGCACGGACGCCTTCCTCGCCGATGCGCTTCACGAAGCGCTCGGGGTCGTGGCCGATACCGCCGATGATCTGGCCACCGTTGCGGCCACTGGCGCCCCAGCTAATGCGGTTGGC
>JAAUYI010167353.1_pt1 | contig 11235 bp, 10 predicted proteins | sample 7278041 | NCBI WGS metagenome assembly JAAUYI01 (sample SAMN14350216, study PRJNA611818) | marine sediment metagenome | isolation source: surface marine sediment (0.6m) | place: French Polynesia: Moorea | collected 2018-08
AGATGGTAAACTTAACCAGTCCCAGGTAGTACCCACAAAGTCACCTGCTGTATTAACTTTAATCCCTGCTAACACTCCCCCCAAAGCCAATCCTTGACCGAGTGCAGCCAGGAAACTACCAGCACCAAAAGCTAAATTCCAAAAGACTTTGCGCCTAGCATGTTCCCGAAACTCAAACGCCACAGCCCGAAAAATAAACCCGAAAATCATCATCAGAATCGGGATATATAGGGCGGTGAGGATGGTACTATATGCCAAGGGAAATGCTCCAAATAAAGCACCACCCATCAATACTAACCAGGTTTCATTTGCATCCCACACATTTCCCAAACTGGTCATTAAGATACCACGGCGTTCCTCACTAGAGGCTGTCAGGGATAAGATTCCCACCCCCAAATCAAAGCCATCTAGCATCACATACAGGAAGAGGAACAAAGCTAAAATTGCAAACCACACCTGTGGTAGAAAATATGTGAGAGTTTCCATTTTATCTCCTATCTACGGGTTTCTACGGGACGGCGATCGGGAACAAATTCTCCAGGGGTAGTATCTAACCCAGGATGGGTTTCTACTCCCGGTACTGGTAAATCCAAATTTGGTCCGATGCGAATGATGCGACTGCCAAAATACAACGCAGAGATAAATAAAATGGTGTAAACTACCGTAAAGCCTGTCAAAGAGCCTAAAACATTGCCCGCAGGCACCACAGAAGCAGCATCACTGGTACGGATTAAGCCATATACAGTCCAAGGTTGTCTCCCCACTTCTCGGACAATCCAGCCAGCTTCTACGGCAATATATCCCAAGGGTGCAGCAAAAATCCAACTCCGTAATAACCACGTATTTTGAGTAACATTTGCTGCCAATAATTTACCGCGCATCCACTGAATCACACTCCAGATTACCAGCCCTACATAGAAAAAGCCAATCCCAGCCATGACGCGGAAGGAGTAAAAAATTAATCCCAGCATCGGGGGTCTATCTTCCGGTTTCCACTCCTTTAAACCCAGTACGGGTTCACTCAATTGTGGCTTAAACTCTAGAATATAGCCCAAACCATTGGGTACATTTAACTCAAAATCATTTTTCTCCCCATCTTTGTTTGGTAGTGCCAGAACACTCCAAGGTGCAGATTCCCCTGCCGGTACACTTTCCCACCGCGCTTCAATGGCTGCTAATTTGGAAGGCTGATTTTCCCGTACCTCCTCCCCACTCCAATGTCCCAATGCAATTTGTAAAGGTGCAACTGCGATGGCTACTACTAGGACAATTTTTAAGGACTTGGCAAAGAAAGCTGGGTGACGTTTGTTAAGAATATACCAAGCACTAATCCCACCAATCACAAACAGTGAAGTTTCCAAGGTGGCAAAGAACATATGCAGTACACTATTCAGCATGGAGGGATTAAAAATTGCCTCAAAGTAATCCCGCACAATAAACTTACCATCAACCAACTCCCCACCCACAGGGGTTTGCATCCAGGAATTGGCTGACAAAATCCAAAAGGTAGAGAGGTTCGCACCAAAAGCAACCATAATCGTGGCAATATAATGCATGATTGGATGCACCCGTTCCCAACCAAACAGCATAATTCCCAGGAAACCCGCTTCTAGCATAAATGCCATGGAAGCTTCAAAACCCAAAATACTGCCAAAAAAGTCACCCACAGCCTTGGAAAATGGTGCCCAATTGGTGCCAAACTGAAACTCCATCGGTACACCGGAAGCTACACCAATACCGAAGTTTAAAACATATAGCTTTGACCAAAACCGGGCATGATGATAGTAATCAGGGTTACGGGTTTTCAACCATAAACCCTCCACAATCACCAGATAAATACCCATACCCGTAGTTAACACGGGCCACAACATATGGAATATGCTAGTTAAAGCAAACTGCATACGGGATAGAACTACAGTATCTGTCAAAAACTCCATAATTATCCATTGTGTATTAGAGTTTCCAATCATAGGTTAGCCGTGAAAACCCGGAAGTATGAAGTTTTTTTAAGGTATTCTTAAGGTATCAGCTTCTTTCTATCCCTTAGATTTAGGCATAGTAGTAAAAAACGTCACATAATCTATAGTCATCTTCAATACTTAATTATAGATATCGACACAAAATCAAAAATATGCTCTAGAATCGAAGTGTAAGAACTACGGGAGAGAATTCAAATGAATATGGGTAGAGGTGGATACCGCAGAAATGCCGGGAGAAAGGCTGGCTGGAGACACGGTGAAACCAAAACCATCCGGGTTCCCATAGCACTGAGAGAGGAGCTGTTGGAGATTGGTAAACAGCTAGACCAAGGTGAATATATTTGTCAGGCAACATATTCGCAATTGCAGGCTATTTTGAATGGATGGCAAGGCAAATGTGATGCTGAACCTGGTGAGTCTGGGGAATGGCAAAAAGTACGGCAGTTGATAGGTGAGATTCAACAACTCCTATCCACAGAAGAGAGGGGAATGGATGAGTGTCCATCAGAAGCAGATTTTGGTCATGGTTACAGAAGACTTAGAGATCACCGTTTTGGACAGTTTGGCAGGGGTGGAGATTGCGAAAGAAATTTTCACGCAGATATGGAATAAAGGAGAGAATTAATCATGAAATGGAAGTATGAACTAGCTAAAAATGTGACTCAAAATTGTCCTTTGGGTTATCGTTGTCCCTTTCCTGGAATGACAGCATTGTTGCTTGGTAGTGTGGGTGCATTAATACTCGCACCAGTTGTGGTTCCAGTGGTGAAGAAAGTTGGTAAATCCATCGCGAAGGGAGCTATTAAAGCAGGTATAGTTGTCTATGAAGGTGGTAAAGAACTGGCATCTGAAGCTAAAGCAGAACTCGCAGCAGCTAAAACATAAGCTGCTATCCTGATGGGTGGGTTAAGCTGAAAGTGGGATGAATGGGAAACTAATAGACATCTGGTGAAAATTAAATGTGCGTCATCCAAAACCCTTGTTCCAGACGCGCCAATAGCCTAACGGCATGGGCTTCGCCTAAGGCACGTCTGGAACATTCTTTTCCACTAGATGTCTAATGGTAATGAATTTAGATTTATAGCGATCGCTATCAAAGTTCAGTAAACCACAAACTTTTAGCAACGAACGTAAGTGTAAAATCCCCCTCACAAATTCCTCAAACTTTTTGCCTAACTTGTTAGTAGAACAACTACACCTGTTTTGCTGGCGAAATGCTTTCCTTGCATTCTCTGCTGATGAGGATCAAGCAGAGAGACCTCGATTATATCGTTATTTTGTTGCTTATTTTAAGCAGCCTCTACCTAATGATTAGTGGTCTAATCATGGACATCATGGGGCTGCACCGCTTTGCTTTCCATAGCCAGGTTGGTTATACCTGGGTTATCTTGGCATTTGTGCATCTAGTCTTCAATTGGGGAAAGGTCAAAGCTTACTGGAGACATAGGTTTAGACTTCATCCCCATCAAGACTTACCTACACCACCGAAACAACTCCAACAACTGGAACATACCCAGAAGTCAGATCGGCGGAGTCTGTTCTTCTCGCTGCTGGCAATGGCAGGGGGCTTCATCTTAGGACGACTGCTCCCCACTGGGCAGACGGTGGATTTTTCTAGTCAGAAAACTGATGGGGGGATGTTCTACCATCAGTGGAGCAAGCTGGGATATCCTCAGGCACTCAGAGCAATTCTCAACTGGGGAGAACAGCCAGCACGCTATAAGACCTATGGCGATGCAAGGCAGATTGAATTACCCGATCCTAAAGGTTACCAGGGATTGAGCCTGGAGTCAGCGATCGCAACACGACGTTCCCAGCGAGATTACCTCAATGCTCCTCTGTCCTTAGTAGACTTGTCTCGGTTGCTACACCTGGCTTGTGGAATTACCCATGCCCCAGGAGAATTGCGGGCAGCTCCCTCAGCAGGGGCACTGTATCCCTTGGAAGTGTATCCCGTAGTCCATCGCGTGGAGGGGTTACAGTCGGGAATTTATCACTATGCTATTCAACAGCACAAGTTGGAACTCCTCCAGCCAGGGGATTTTCGGGCGGCGGTAGTGACTGCCGGACTGGGACAGAACTTTTTGGGGCAGGCAAGTGTTTGCTTTGTGATTTCAGGGATTTTCCAGCGAACCCGGTGGAAATACCACGAGCGCACCTATCGCTATGTGCTGATGGAAGCGGGACATATGGGACAAAACCTATACTTGGGGGCAACTTCTCTGGGACTGGGTGCTTGTGCGATCGGTGCTTTTTTGGATGATGCACTCAATCACCTGCTGGGACTGGATGGACAGAAGGAAGCTGCACTCTATCTGATCACAGTGGGGCGGGTGGAAACCGGATAGTGTTGGTATCGCTTGCGCCCTCTTTGTCAGGGGAGCAACTGGTAAAATAATACCGCTATTAGCTCCTGTGCAAGAGGCATTACGAATTGTTTCAGAACTGGGGATTATTGGCATCAAGTGCGATCGCAATTCCTCGTAGGTTGGGTGAAACGAAGTGGAACCCAACATAAAATATGATACAAATAGAGATTATTTAAACAACAAAATACCTAATTGTTCGCCAAAAAATACAGTCCAACGATAGCTGTGCATCAACCCAACCCAGGAAATTATAGCAGCGATCGCAGACCAATAGGCAGTTTGGCGAAACTTGCGTTCAATAATGTAAACTGTGATACCAGCTAAAATCATGGCGGAAAAAATAAACCCCTGTTCAAGAGCAAAAGCCCCATCAATATAGGTATCGCTCAACTTAAACTGCTCAATCAAGGTTGGTGTCAAAGGATTTTCCGGCGTACCCAAACCTGCTGCTCTAAGTGCATTCTTCGCAATTAAAGCACCCCAAGCAGCAATCCCCGGTAATAGCCCCACAACCACAGCCGGTGCATGGTGGGAGGGGGTAGCAGTAAAACTTTGAGCAACAATCACAATCCCAATCCACAACCGATTGAATATGGACTTACGCAATTGTCACAATCGGTGATTGGTGCGTGAGGTTACAAGCCTGATGACCAATTAATTCATAATTATTAATTCATAATTTATAATTAATACAACCCACGGAGTTGCTATTTTGAAAGTACATTCTTTAACCGTTGGTCCGATTTTGGGTGCAGTGACTGGCAGCAATGCGCGTATATTCGGTCGTGGTGAGTATAAAAACCATACTAACCTCTGGGGATGGTTTAATTTAGGAACCAAGAAAAAAGACAAATGTATTGGTGTAGTCAGAATTCGGGCAGTGGGTACTGTAGGCTTTGGCACACCCATTGTTTTCAAGATGAATCCCAATTTTGATATGACAGGGGTAGCAATTATCAACAATTTATCCCCTGAACAGGAATATGAATATCAAATGGGCTGGGTTGAATATTCATGGGAACTAAAACAGCGCATTCCAGAATTAAATTTGGATTGGTCGGAAATTAAGACATATAAATTCAAATCAGCAGCCATAGATATTTCCCAACCACGCTCATTTATATTCGGTTCTTGTCGTTACTTATTGCGATTATTTGGTAGTTCTTGGTTTGATGATCGTGGAGACAAAACTTTTAGGTCCGTTTTGCAACAAATTGATTCTGGAACTCCTACTGATGCATTGATTATGCTAGGAGACCAAGTGTACGCCGATGACCTCAACTTTGTGGCACCTGATAAAAGGATGGATGAGTTTTGTGTCCGTTATCAAGAAGTTTTTTCCCAACCATATATCCGCGAATTAATGGCACGAATTCCTACTTATATGACCCTAGATGACCACGAAATTGAAGATAATTGGCCAGCTAAAGCATCCGAAAAAGATTTAGTAACTTTATTCCCTGTTGCTATTCATGCTTATGTAACTTATCAGCTGAGTCATAGTCCTTTATTTGAACTATCAACCGACCAACGCAACATTACAGGTACTCCTACAAAATTATGGTACTCCTTTAGTGATGGTTGCTGCGATTTTTTTGTGGCAGATGTACGGACTGAACGTTATTTAAGTGATGTGGAAAGCGAAAGAAAAATAATTAGTCAGGAACAAATGGAGGCTATAAAAGAATGGTTAACTAACAATTCAAATAGAATTAAATTTATTGCCTCATCCACACCTTTATTCCCCGATTTAAAGGAGCAAGATTTAGACAAATGGAGCGGTTTTCTGCATCAGCGTACTGAATTATTGGATTTCATTTTTGATAATCAGATAGAGTCTGTTATCTTTCTATCTGGTGATGTTCACTGTTCAATGTCAGCGGAAATTATTGATGATGAACAACCCAATTTTAAAGTTATATCAGTTGTTTCTTCTGCTTTTTTCTGGCCCTACCCTCATACCCAAACCAGTAGCTTTCAGTTAGATGGAGAACTCAAAACATATTCTTCTCATCGCTATCGATTAATCAATGCTGGTCCTGTGCATTCAATCGATAATTTTACCAGGGTTACTGTAGACAAAAGTGCTTTGAAAGTGGAAGTATTTTCTAGAAAAGGTAAATTGTGTGGCACTAAGAAACATACTTGGGGGTAAGCAACCCGACGGCTAGAAGCCGGGGGCTTTTAGTAGCCCTGCGTCCCAAATGGTCAGTTGAACTGGTTTCAAAACCTTGGGTTCAATAACACATCTGAGAAACGAGCCTCCAGGCAGGCTTACAGACTGCCCCAATAGAGAAATCATGTTGGCACCATTAAAATCAGCGTCACCTTTCCAGTTGCAGCCTTTATTGGCACACTTAAAAGATTTATTGGAACGTAAGCCAAGGTGTAAACATTTGTGGCAAGTTTGGCTGGTATATCTAGGTGGAACCGCGACTACTTCCACCCCCTCCTTAATCCCCTTATATTCAAGGAATTGTCGGAGTTGATAAAATGCCCAAGAATTAGAGCGTCTGCGCTCAGTTCTATTCCTAGGCTGTTGATTAGTCCGTTCGCAGATACCAGTTAAATCCTCAATTGCTACTACTGCTTTTTCAGATTTGGCTTGCTTAATAATGGTTCTGCTGATTTCATGGTTAACCTGTTGCTGGAAACGTCTTTCCTTCCCCGACAGCCGTTGCAATAGCTGACGACATCTACGCCGACTGCTACGTGTGCCTTTCGAGGCTTTTGTTTGGATTGACGCTCTGACTCTAGAATATTTGTCTCTTGTTTTATTGAGTTGTTCTCCTGACCAATTATCACCATTACTAGTTGCGGCAATATCACGCCGTCCAAAATCAACTCCAATCACTTTTTTAGGTTTTAGCGGTTCTGGAGGAGTATCTTTTAATTGGATATGAATGTAGTAATTGCCGTCTCGATGCTTACAAAGCTGTGCTGATGAAGGTTTACGCCCTTTGAGTTTACCTCGCTGATAATTTCCAATATTTAACTTTATATGCTCTCTGCTGTTAATGGTTTTCAGGCTAACAGACCAATCTTTCTCTCTAAAAGCAAAGATACGAGCATCATAATCTATAGATGTTGGTTTAAACTCTTTTACTGGCTTACCTTTTTGCTTTGCGGTTTTGCGATTAGCCCCAACTCTGGCACAAGCACGTACCGCCAAATTTGCGCTCAACCCGTACAACCCTCTTAATGCGTTGTATACCATGTTTTGAATTGTAGTTTTACTGGTTATTTGAGGCTTAACATTTTCGTTTACATAATTACAAGCTCCAGCAAACGCAGCAAGAGTTAATTCTATTTTTTCTACTTGACTGGGAGTAGGGTTAAGTTTGCAAACTAGCGTTAGTAATTGTTCCATGTGTTCGACCTGATCACATATGACATTATTCTAGAATACTATTTGAGTGTTGTCGTTCGGTGAAAATTAGCAGGCGAATAAATTCGCCTGTGGTTTCCTCCCCATGTTTAGAAAACACGGGCTTCCACCACGAAGATTATCGGTGAATTATATCATGTCCGGCGAATGCTCCCGTAGTAAGCGACGCATGACCTTGTTAGGCGTAGGTTGGGTTGAGGAACGTAGACCCGAAGGGGCTTCTCGTAAGCTTCGCTTACGAGAAGAGTAGAGTAACCCAACACCCGAAGAAATTGGTATTGTTGGGTTTCACTCCGTTTCACCCAACCTACATTAATTTTTCTTTTTCTAGAGTGACAAAAAAGGGCTAATTTAGGACATGGTGCAAAAATCACCAAACCTCTTTCTCCCCCTGCACCCTGCACCCATACAGTCTTATATTTTGGCGTATTGCTCCCGTAGTAGACGACGCATAACCTTATTAGAGGCAGTACGGGGGAGTGCTTCAACAAATGTCAGTTCACTAATCTTGAATAAAGGGTTGAGATGCTGTCGGAGCAACGCCTGGAAAGAGTTCATCAACTTTTCTTTGTCCTGGGGAAATTCTGGTGCTAGCACCACGTAGATTACTAACTGGCTTGGTCCTCCTCCTAGGGGAGATATAGCGATCGCTGCTGTTTCCCGGACTCCTGGTTCAGCGTTGAGGATTTGTTCAATTTCCACCGAACTCACTTTAATACCGCCCAAATTCATGGTATCATCAACACGACCATGGGCATGATAGTAGCCATTGGGAAAATGCTCCATCTGGTCGCCGTGACGGCGCAGGGGAGATGGAAAGCCAGGGAGATGGGGTGTATGGGCGAAATACACCTGGTGATGATTCCGGTTTAATAACTCCGTAGACAGACCAATGGCAGGGGGAATGAGCCACACTTCCCCTTTATTGTTGGGTTGTCCTGATTCGTCGAGGATGACAAAATCCAGTCCCATAGCAGGGGTGGTAAAGGTGGAAGGGGCACAAGGCTGTACCAGAGTGCCGGTGATATATCCGCCGCCGATTTCCGTGCCACCGCAGTATTCAATAATCGGTCTGTACCCAGCAAGAGACATGAGGAACAGCATATCCTGGGCATTGGAACATTCCCCAGTGGAGCTAAAAGCTTTCACCTGACTCCAGTCAAATCCTTCCATACAAGCAGTTGACCTCCAACTACTCACCAGACTGGGAACCACCCCCAGCATATTCACCCTAGCATCCTGGACAAACTGACCAAATCCCCTTTCTGTAGGTACTCCGTAATACAGGGCAATGGTTGCCTGATTGATTAAGCTGGCGTAAATTAGCCACGGACCCATCATCCATCCCAAGTTAGTTGGCCATGCTACCACATCTTGGGGATGAATATCTTGGTGCAAATGCCCGTCAGCAGCGCATTTAATGGGGGTAGTTTGATTCCAAGGAATGGCTTTCGGCTCTCCTGTAGTACCTGAGGAGAAGAGGATATTAGTATAAGTAGAAGCACTGACAGTTATAGCATCAAATATTTTATTCTCACTGAGAAAATCTGACCAACTCAAATCCCCAGGGCGCAGTTTAATGTCAACAGATGCACCACTAGGTAGTACAATCGCCTTAGGCGCGTCGGCATCCACAACTTGGCTGTAGAGGGGCAACTGCTTGTCGGAACGCAACAGCCAGTCCTGGGTGAAAATCCCCTGAGCTTTCGACAAGCGTAACCGGGTAGCAATTTCATCAGCAGCAAAACTATCGGCAATGGATACCACCACACAACCCGCTTTGACAATTCCCAGGTAAATCGCTACCGATTCGGCAGTCATGGGCATATAAATAGCGATCGCATCACCAGGATGAAAGCCAGCTGCCACCAGTCCATTAGCGACTCGGTTGGTTAAGGCGTGGAGTTCTCCATAGGTAAGGGTGAACAGCGAACCCCCTGGTGGTTGGAAGATAATTGCGGGATGTTCTGGGGGTGCCTGAAAACAACTCTCCACAATATTGAAACGGGCATTTACCAACCATTGGGGTGACTCCACACCCTGGGGGCGATCGACGATTTGAGTGTATTTTTCTCGGAAACGAATGCCCAGTCTTTGAATCATCAGTTTCCAGAACTCAGCGCGATTTTGTACCGACCAAGTGTGGAGTTCTGGGTAGGAATTTACCTTGAGTTCCCCCATCAAAGCAGCGATATTGGTGGCTTGAATTTGTTTGTCGGAGGGGAACCAGGCTGGAGGTGGCCCCTGGCTAGAATCCCACTCAGAGAAGGTGGTGTTGTAGAGGAGTTCGTGCAGGGCGAAGGGATGGTTAGGCTTGAGGATTTGTTGGGTGAGATGTTGCCAGCAGTCAGCAGCAGCCAGAGAAGAAAGCCATTGATTAATCTGCGGTAGCATGGTGCTGGCTGCGCTTGTTTCTACACCGCAGTTGATAATCTGCTCGAGGGATAGTTGTTTATTCATTTGCTGTTTTCCCCCTCTGATATGAGTTGGATATAAAAGTTTTTAGTATGAGAAGGATAAGGGACTTGCAATAAAAAAAATGGAGGGATAATTTATTTTTTGGTGTTCCCTAACTCTATTGTAAGCATCACGCTCCCAGACAGGATACTTTTTAAGCCGAGCGATCGCATACTGTATTAACTGTGGTGAGGCTACGATAGCTGCATTCCGGGGACATATTTTCAGGCGTTGCACAAATAAGAAATGAATTATGAACCCCTGCGCTTAAGCAAGCTACAACCCAACCTTGTATTTTAGAAGTATTGGTAGACTGTACTTTTGCAGTAAAAAACGCATTAGTATGAGTGCTAAACTACACAAGTGCAATTGAATAAATAGTTAGGCAACAAAAAAGGATAAAATGAAAAGCTTACAAAACAACACTGTTTGGATAGCAATTGGGCTTGTTATTTCAGGGGTAGTAGGGGCCGTTGGGGTCTTTAGTTGGCTCGATGGATATATAAACCAGAGAATATCGAATTCTAAAATTGTGCTTGTGGAAATTAAAACTAAGGAGTGTAGCGATCCTCGTCCTGGTAAAGCCAATACATGTAAATGTGATAATGGAAATGTGCAACTAGGGTTGAACCATCTCGATGTTAAAGGAGACGACAAAAATACAGAACAAATTGTTAGCATCATATGTGGAAAACCCAGTTTAGTAAGGTAATAGCTTTCATATCCTTACCAGTAAATAATCAGCAACCTACCTTAATTCCACACTTACTCTGCGATCGCTCGCCAGTGAGTCTTGTACCCTTGATTTTGCAAAATCTCCATAATTTGCTGTAGGTGCTCTAGTCCTCGGGTCATTAGTACAAATTCGATGTCTGCGAATTGCAATGGTAAGCTGGTAAATGCCCGTTGATGGTGAACCTCGACGATGTTGGCACCAGTGTCACCAATGCACCGGGCAATATCTGCCAAAACTCCGGGTACATCCCTAATCTCAACTTCTAGGCGAACCAGCCGACCGGAACGAACCATACTCCGTTGGACG
>JAAUYI010052725.1_pt1 | contig 11234 bp, 7 predicted proteins | sample 7278041 | NCBI WGS metagenome assembly JAAUYI01 (sample SAMN14350216, study PRJNA611818) | marine sediment metagenome | isolation source: surface marine sediment (0.6m) | place: French Polynesia: Moorea | collected 2018-08
AGTCTTTTAAATCACCTCGACGGGTTCGGAGGAAGAATCATGGATGGATGCTGAATACGTCAATCTTGTATTTTCAAGCATTTCACCGACTTTTAAAACACGCCCTAATAACTAATGACTGTAATTGGCGATCGCACCACTGTCAGGGCGATTCGCGTTCGCGTTTGCACCCAAAATGACGGGCATAAACGGAGCAAGTCGTAGACAAGCGCGTCTCCGAAGGAGATATCGCCCCTACTAATGACTGAAACGACCTTAATCTACAGGAGGTAACCTAAAGTTTATGATTAGGTTAAGATCGATATTAGATAATACAATTGCACCAAAGGCGATCGCTCGATGACTAAAGCCAAAGCTCGTAACTCGCTTTCCATTGCCCTGCCAGGCTTGAAGAAATTGCTATCTTATCGTAGGGAATGGTTGCGGGGTGATATGTTGGCTGGTTTGACGGTGGCAGCCTATTTGATTCCTCAATGTATGGCTTACGGAGAGTTAGCAGGAGTCGAACCCGTGGCGGGTTTGTGGGCAATTTTACCGCCGATGATTATCTATGCGTTGGTTGGTTCATCACCCCAGCTTTCTATTGGTCCTGAATCTAGTACCGCCGTGATGACGGCAGTTGCGATCGCACCTTTAGCAGCAGCCAGAAGTGATGCCTATATTAGTTTGGCTGCTTTACTGGCAATAGTCATGGGTTTGGTTTGTATTGTCGGTTATTTTGCTCGACTGGGGTTTTTAGCCAATTTGTTGTCTAAGCCAATTCTGATCGGTTATATGGCGGGAATTGCTTTAATTATGATTGGAGGACAATTGGGTAAGATTGGCAAAATCGAGATTGAAGCCGATGCTTTTTTTGGTCAGGTGAGTGAATTTATTGGCAAGCTAGAGTTAGCCCATGCTCCCACTTTGATTTTAAGCATTTTAGTTTTAATCTTTTTGTTCGCCTTTCAGCGTCGCTTCCCTAATTTACCCATTCCCCTAATTGCTGTCTTGCTATCCACCGCAGCAGTAGCAATCTTTAATCTCGACGCTCGCGGTGTCGCTATTGTGGGCGAAATTCCTGCTGGTTTGCCTCATTTTGCTCTTCCTCAAATATCTATTCGAGATTTAAGTTCTTTGGTTGCATCGGCAGTGGGAATTTCTCTAGTCGGCTATTCTGATAATGTCCTCACAGCTAGAGCCTTTGCTAATCGCAATAATTATAAAATAGATGCCAATCAAGAATTATTAGCCTTGGGTGTGGCTAATTTTGGCAATGGACTAATGCAGGGGTTTCCCATTAGTAGTAGCGGTAGTCGGACTGTAATTGGTGATTCGGTGGGTAGCAAAAGTCAATTATTCTCTCTAGTGGCAATGATTGCCGTAATTTTTGTGCTGCTATTTCTACGTCCCGTACTGGCACTATTTCCCAAGGCAGCTTTAGGGGCGATCGTCATTTATGCTGCAACGAAATTAATTGAAGTCTCCGAATTTATGAGGCTGTATAAATTTCGTCGTAGTGAGTTTATTATCGCCATTATTACTACTATTGCCGTACTGGCAACCGATATTTTAGTAGGAGTGGGAATTGCAGTTAGCTTATCGGTAATCGAACTATTTTCTAGAGTTGCCCGTCCTCACGATGCAGTATTGGGTACAGTTCCTAGTTTGGCAGGATTTCATGATATCGACGACTGGGAAGGAGCAACTACCGTACCTGGTTTGGTAATTTACCGTTATGATGCCCCACTTTGCTTTGCCAATGCCGAAAATTTTAAACAGCGATCGCTCGAAGCAATTGAAGCCGAAACAGTTCCCGTCGAATGGTTGATTTTAAATATGGAAGCCAACGTAGAAATTGATATCACCGCCATCGATATGTTGTTTGAGTTGAAAAATGAATTAGCTGCCCGAAATATTACTTTCGCGATGGCAAGAGTCAAACAAGACTTATATCTCGAACTCAAACGGGCAGGGTTTATCGAACATATTTCCCCCGAACACATTTACCCGACATTGCGTCGGGCGATCGCAGCTTTTAAACAACGTCATAGGTAGGAGTTCGTAGGGATGAACGCTAATCGCCTTTACAGTTGAATTAAACGTCCATAAAAACATCACCGCCAGATGCTATTAAATCGTCAGCATTAACTCCGTTGAGAATAGCCAAGGTTTCATCGGCAAACGAGAGGACGGTATTATTATCGAGCTGACTGATGGAGACAGTTTCCGAGGTTACACCACTGTAGAACACCAGAGTATCAAATTCGATTTCAAAATCGGTAATGATGTCTGTACCTTCACTAACAGCGAGGACAAAGCTATCGCTGCCTTGATTTCCTGTAAGAATGTCATGACCCAAACTGCCTCGTAACAAGTCGTCTCCTTCTCCAGCAACCAGGCGATCGTTGTCAGTACCACCAAATAAGCGATCGCTACCACCATGACCGATGATTAAATCATCCCCAGGGCCACCATAGAGCATATCGTCTCCACTTTCAGAGGCATAATCGTCATCGCCCCTAATCCAGTCATTACCATGACTACCCCAAATTGAATCGTCACCAAGTCCCCCTAGTATCCAATCGTCACCACCAAAGCCATTGATGCGATCGTCATTATCTGTGCCAAATAGTCCTTCTCCTGCATCAGTTCCAGCAATCAGAGGATCTACATCGCCTGAATGATGTGCGCCATGTACGCCCAATTCCTGGGGAGCATATAGACCTTCATTAGGATTGGTAATGGCAAAAGTTCCATTAGGATTCAGAGAGTGAAACCATCCATGTAACATCCAAAATTTGGGACTATAATCTTGATCTGATTCTGGGAATAGTTGGAACTCAGCATTTTGTAAGCGCGAGACTATAGCCTCGACAGGTACATCTTCTTCAAAGTAAACTGATTCAGAATTTAAGTTACCAAGACCTGTAGCCCATGCACTTTCGTGATTATGCCAATCATCAGCAGTCAAAGTATCAAAAGAAGAGGGCGGAAAGTCGTCTGCTGGGTCAGCCAAAAGCTCCGCCAAGGGGTTCTCTGGATTTGCTTCCTGCCTTTGAGGTGTGCGGATATAAAATACTGCTAAGAGATTTCCCTCATTATCATAATTTAAGCCTACAGGACGTTCGATATCCAACTCTTCTAAATTTCCGACTTCATAGGCCAGAGTTGGGTTGTAATAGTGGATACCATGTCCCATAACTTCTTGGGTGAAAGGTAAATAGCCATCGGCGATCGCCTGTTCTTGTCCACCAGAGCCATAATATTTCATAGTGGCTTGAGTTGCTTGGGCGATCTGTTGGTCTAATAACGGTACATCTTCCCCTAACCCATGAATGACATTTTCTAGGTCATAGTTGTCTATTTCTCCATTGGCGTTTAAATCGTACAGGGGATGATAGAGATCGTCTCCTTCTACTGCTTCATAACGAGAGATAATATCTCGAACGTCCGCATTATCTACGTTACCGTCTCCATTAAAATCAGGAACGCTCAGTATAGATGTTAGCGAATCGTGCATCCCATCATGATTCATTTCTTCATGGTTCATTGAAGAGGAATCGGAGTGGATTTCTTCCTGCAATAAATTACTCATGTCAATTCTCCCGACCAAATATCAGTGCATATTTAGTCTTTCAACGGTGGTGTAATCTCTAACTAATTCACTTATGCACAACCGAAATGACCGAACTAACCTAAGCTATATTTATCCCTAGTAGGTTTTTGTTTGCAGACTTAATGGCGATTAATTTTGACTAGTATTTATCTAAATTATTTATAGCTGTTCTTAAATCAGTGAAGTAAGAAGTAAATCATAGTGACGAACGACCATTAACCCGTACAGAAGTAAGAAGCACTAAGTCAACCTCGTTTCTATTTCTACCTAAAGCAAGCGAAGCTAAGAATTAGAAAGTAATTAAGTTTTATAACATCATCACTTATCACTCTATGTCGATTTATAGCCAAGAAAACTTTGATAAATAACTAGCCAAAACTAAAGTTTAATTTTAGTTAGCGTCATTTGTTGCATGATGTATAGATCTCAAAGTAATGAAATTTGAATTGAGAAGTTTTAAATTAGTATAGATCTACTATTAATACTAATGAATTAATACACTATTAGTCGAAAAACTTCAAAAAAATTAATCAATATTGCTGTAATACCAAGCCAGCAATATAATTTGATTGATGCTGTCGAGCAAATTATTCATTCATGTTCTTGTAGGTTGCTACAGAAGAAGGTGAAATACGATTGAGATAGCGGAAAATCCAGTATTTTAATACCGTATCTAGAATCACAGGGAAAGTAGCAATAAATAAGAAGTTAAACTCGCGATTTTCGGGCAAACCTAAGTGACGAGCAATGCCTTCCAAGATAACTTCCCAACCGTGAGGAGAATGGTAGCCGACAAACATATCCGTAAGCAAAATAATCAGAAAAGCTTTGGCACTATCGCTCAAGCCATAGGCGATTTCATCTAGGAATGATTTAATAATTTGGATTTCTCGTTTACAAAAGTAAATAATCCCCGCGAAGGCTAATAGAGAAAAGAAATCGGCAAAAACATTCCCGATCGCATTGATGCCCCTACCTCGAAATTCTGCTGATAATTCTTCTGCTTTGAGTTTTATAGCTGCTGCTTCTTCTGCTTCTGATATTTCAGGTGCCATGCCAATCAAACTTCTAAAATGAAGCCGTTCTTCGTAACGATGTAGCTCCATAAAAGCTGCTTCTTCCATATCTTGATTGATAAATAAGACCTCTTGCTGGCGATCGGCAAAGTATCTTTGAACCAAAGGAGTAATAATCAAACTTTTACTAGCTTGATGAGTCAATAATGGCACAATAATTAAAATCAACAAAAAGCGAATTGAAATAGCTGTTTTGTTACGGCTTTTACGAAACTTTTTGACTACTTCTTCTTCTGTATTTTCTGCTTGGGGGTCAATTTCTTGTCTAATACGGTTTAGGGTTCGCATAAAGGAACGAGGTAAAACGCTAGTTTTATCGGTAATTGTTTCCGTATTAGGGTCTTTACTATTATTATCTTTTTCTGCTCGATTCAAAGCAATAGTACGATTATTTTTATCAATAATTAAGCGGTTATTTTTCTGATTTTTTTCGAGACGACGGGTAGGAATAACTTCAATTTCTTCGTATTCTGGATTATTATATTTATCAACAACAGCATCAATAAAAGCTAGCTTCTCAACTACGCTAAGTTCGCGTGTATCGCTAAAGCCATTAGTGTAGCGAATAATACTTTGACTCGAATCATTGGGCTGTGTATTGGAAAAAATCAATAAACCCCGACTGATTTTAAATTCTGCTAACCTGGCTTTAATGGTGTTGAGATAGCTATTGACATCATTCCGAAATACTTTGATAACACTTGGAGAATAGTCTACAGAACTTGCGGAGACCATTTGACCTTCAAAATGCTCGTCTTCGATCGCCTTGATTTTAATTGCTGCACTATAGGCTGCATCCAAAGCTCTTTCGGGAGTAGCAGATAACCAACGTCTGCCAACATTAAATATATTTTGAAGTTTCATTAATTTTAAATAACACCATCAATAATGAGATTAAAGTTTTGCTTGATTATAAATATATATAGCGATTCTCTATGACCATGCGGTACGTCGATTCAGCTTGGCTTCTATCGATTGTTAATTGTTGATGGTCAATTGAATGTACCTCACCAATCTGAGAAAGGCTATAGAGTTATATAGAGTAGAATTAACTGCTCATGACTCTAAGCTTAAAGCTGATAATTAAAAGATTATAACTTCCTCTTGAATTGCAATCTCAATCGAGATTGTCAATTACTAAGAAAGTTCGATCTGAGTCTTTAACTCAATCGGCTAATAGCTTCTTTATGATACTGAAGTATCGGGCTGATATATCTTAATAGATTGCTAAAATCATAGATTGTGATTATATTATCTCTTTGGATCGCAGGGACATCTCGGACTGGCAAAACATCTCGTTTGGTCGAGGAATTTTCTGGCTGGGTGAGAAAACAACTGGTTAAACCAAAACCCAAAGCATCTCTAGAAAATTTAACTTCAGCAGTATTAGTTTTTGCGGCCAACAATCAAAATCGTCGTCAATTAGGCGATCGCCTCCTCTCCGCCGTAGACGGTACTTATCCTGTAGTTTGTAAGACTCCCGTGGGTTTTATTACCGACGAGGTAGTCTTATTCTTTCCCCTAATTTTTGAAGAGTTAAAGCTCAAGGCTCAATTTCCCCTGAGATTGCGTCCCGAAACCGAACAAGAATTAGCAACTAAGCTATGGCGAAATCAACCAGACTGGCAGAGTTTGTGTGAGTTCGACAACGAATATCGTCTGGTGCGACAAACCCTAGATTTGATGCAGTTAGCGGGGGCTAGTGGTGTACCTACTGAAGATATTTCGGTAATCTTGCATCAGGGTTTATCGGGGTTGGACTTTAGCCAAAAAAACCAAAGCTATCTCTGGCAAAGAATGGGAGAATTACTGGAATTATGGCGTGAGTGGTGTTTGGCTAGGGGCTTGCTTAGCTATGGTTTAATTTACGAGCTTTACTGGCGTTACTTACTTCCCAATCCTCAATATCAAGCCCATCTCCAGCGTCGCTATCGGGCAATATTTGCCGATGATGTAGATGATTATCCCGCGATCGCCCGCGATCTGTTTGAGTTAATCTTAGATTGGGGGGCATTTGCTGTTTTTACTTATAATCCCGATGGCAAAATTCGTTTGGGACTCAATGCCGATCCCGATTATTTAGAAGGTTTAGCAATGCGCTGTCAACGAGAACAATCTAGCTTTGCGGTTGATAATTTAGCAACTGAGTTTGCCGATACCGCAGTAGAATTAGTTACCGAAACAGCATACTTAGTAGAAGCTCCCGATCCGATCCAATCTTTACAGACGATCTCCCGTGCCGAGTTGCTGCGACAAACTGCTGAAATTATCATTGATGGGGTACACAACCGAGGAATACAGCCCTCAGAAATTGCCATTATTGCCCCTGGTTTAGACGAAATTGCCCGTTATAGCTTAATTGAGATTCTGACTGCAAAGGGGATTTCCATTACTCCCCTGAACGAACAACGTCCGATTATTAGTTCCCCTCTAGTCAGAAGTTTACTGACTTTATTAGGTTTGGTTTACGCAGATTTAGGTCGTTTAGTAGACCGCGATGCGATCGCCGAAATGCTGACGGTATTTAGTCAAAAACCCCAGTCAGGTAAACTAATAGCAGACATAGACCCTGTAAGGGCGGGATTAATCGCCGACTATTGTTATCATGTCGATCCAGAACATCCCTATCTAACCTCCGTAGAAGCTTTTCCTCGTTGGGATCGTCTGGGACACCAAGCTACTACCGCCTATCAAGTAATTGTGGACTGGATCGAAGCCAGCAAAGCACGACTCAAACAAAGTTTTTTTACGCCGACTATTTTACTGTCTGAAGCGATCGACTACTTTTTTAGTAATGGTGCTTATCTAAGTAGCGACAGACTAGCAGTATTGCGAGAACTAATGGAAACTGCCCAACACTTTTGGGAAGTAGATCGCCGACTGCGACAAAACGAACCTAGTTTCCAAACCCAAGCTGCTACTGTCGCCCAGTTTATCCAATTGTTACGTCGTGGCACGATTACCGCCAATCCTCGACCAATAAGGCAATTTACCCCCCAAGTCGGTGCTGTTACCTTGGCGACTATATTTCAATATCGCTCCTTGCGTACATCCCATCGTTGGCAATTTTGGCTCGATGCTAGCTCTCCACTTTGGTCGCAGGGTGGTGCTGCTACCCTATTTGCTGCGCCGTTGTTTCTCAAGCAATGGACGGGAAGGACTTGGATGCCCGAAGATGAATACGAAATGGATAATCGGCGTTTGCAGCGTATTCTCAGGGATATTTTAGCAAGAGCAGAATCTCAGATATTTCTATGCCATAGCGATCTGGGAGTCAATGGTACAGAGCAAGCTGGGGCATTGTTACCCCTAGTTCATGCTACTCGACAGTATGTTGCTGAAGCAACTGCTAGGCAATAGTTTTTATCTAAAATACTTAAAACTTTGCTACGGATCGACAGTAGAGAGAGCAGAGGAGAAGGAAAAGAAACGACCAACCACTGTAGAGACGTAGGATGCTACGTCTCTACCAACCCCGAACTAAACTCATATTATGTATCTGCGATCGCATTACCACCTTTGACAAATATACTCAATCAGACTCAACCTGTCGCTGACAGACTAACACAGTCCCGCGATTACCTTTGGTAATTCGTAACTCATCATCCAAGTAAAGTAGCTTTAGTACTCCTTTAGGAGATTTGTTCATCGTAAAGACTCGTTTTCCTGTCGGAGGATCTATCTCCGATGCTTTGCTGATGCCGAACATCCATTTTATAAAACCAGAGGTTAGGCGTTCTCGCCAACTAAGCTGTGATTTATGAGAGTCGCTACTACCAAATACTGTCAACCATTGCTTCATTTTTGATGGATCGTCGGTTTCCAAAGGAATTAATTCTCCACCTGTAAACCGAACCTGTACAGTGTCTTGACTTTTGGGAGAGCAAACAGCCAAATTTTTAATGATTCCTTTTAATTCAGGAAAATTTTCGTCAATCGTTTTAAACTCCACTACAAGATCTTGGGTAAGTTCATCTTCCTTTCCCGTCGGAAAAACAGGTTGCAATACCCGCTCAATTTCTACTAATAGTTCTACAGGATCGAACATATTAAACGCCAGTCGTCCGAGGGTGTAGATATATCTTCCTTGACTATCCTGTTGACGATTGGGAAAATTCGGTGCATTAATTAATAACCAATCACCTTTTAACAGGTCGAGGTTTTCTGTAGGTGCGCTCTCTGGATTGAGTGATGCTAGTCTTTCTATAGCTGCTACAACTGTTTCATTTTTAGTATCGCCATTATTATTTTTTAATGCCTCAAATAAAGCTTTCTTGGCATCTTCTCTTTGTGTAGTTTGTGTAGTTGTATTGTTCATTACTCCCCGATCTTTTATTTTTTTCTTTAACTAAATTTTATCGCTGTAGTTCTAGTTGGTTTTCGGCGATTGCGGTTGCGAAGCCCGCGCATGACTCCCAAGGTCGCAGTCCGAAGGACTCAGCTAGCCGTCTATCACGGATACACTCAATGCGACAAGTGCAAGCCGCTACGCATAAAGGCATCGCTCTTTTGGGTGCAGTTGATAATGCTGTTAATGGTTTTTCAGAAAAATCCTTGGCGTTAATATTATGAGGTTAGCCAAAAATAAATAAAAGGGGAATAATTCAGGTACTTTTTCAGGTATTTTTGATGGCGAGGGACGCGGAGGAAACCTCCGCTTGTCCAATCGCCATGTTGCTATTTATCGTGGCAATAAGCCTAATCTTTTCTTGACAAACGGTCTCTTAGATTTAGAGATTTCAACTGACGCAGGTAATACTGCACCGTCGAGGAGCATTGTATTTAATAACAAAGGCGATAATTGAGTAAGCTCGACATCAGCTTCTACTAGGGAAACTTGACTGTGGTTCGGACTAGGATTGGTTAATTTCCAGCGAAAGGTATGGAGAACATCCCATTCTGCTCTGGTTTGTAGGGTATCGATCTCTTTTACCCCAACTAAACTGGTGATAAATTCAATTGCTTCTCCTGGTTGGAGACGATAATCGGCTGGAGCATCTTCAAAAACTAATTCATACTGCTTAAAATTCTTCTCGTTTTGAAAATGATGGCGTTGTTTGCAGCGATCGCACTCTACCACATCCCAATAAAAGGGCAAATTGTCTGCCGAATCGTATCGATACCCCCCCCTAGGCGGGTCGTTGTAGGGTGTAGATAATATTTTCCCAGAGCGATCGGCAATACCGTAAGGATCTGTTTCTACGTAGCTTACCCAATTAAAATGATCGTAACCAAGCTCGGATGCTAACTTACTGAGATCGATCTTTTCTCCCTGCTGGTTTCTAGGGGAAAATTGAGTAATTATTCTCGGGCCAATAACTGCATGAGTGATGGCTTGACTGTAGACGATATTGTGGTTATCTTCTAATGGTTTTTGATAATTAATTTTTTGCCGAGTGCTGATTTCGCTAAGAGCAAGATTATTTTTTGAAGGTAGGAAAAATAAGACACTTATTGCCAGAGTGCCAAAAAGTAATTTATTAAAATTCATTTAGATCGAAAAATTGAAACTTATTTATATACATATATATTACTACGTACTTTTACTGATAATTTCCTAGCTCCCAAAAATTAGCCAAATCTTGACACAAATAGTCCTTGAGAAAACAGAATTTTAATAAAGAAGTCTGAAATGCTATCTAAAAGCATAAGTAAATAAACTAATAAACTAAAAATTATCTAAATGAATCTACGTAAAGTGGGGCGACTACTTAAAGAAACATTTAAAGAATGGCAAAAAGACAAAGCCTCTCGAATCGCAGCAGCTTTAGCCTATTACACGGTTTTTTCCATTTCACCCTTACTCGTAATTGCGATCGCTATTGCTGGAGCTTTTTTTGGACAAGATACCGCTCAAGAACAAATCACCGCTCAGCTAACTTCACTGGTAGGAGAGGATGGGGTCAAACCAATTTTGTTGGCACTGGATAATATCACTCAGCCCAGAATTCGTGGACTAGCATCTTTAATTAGTATATTAGTACTAATATTGGGGGCTTCAGGTATTTTTGCTCAATTGCAAGACGCATTGAATACAGTCTGGAACGTTAAACCCAATCCAGGACAGGGAATATTACCGTTTATTCGCAAGCGGATATCTTATTTCTTGTTGGGACTGGCGATCGGCTTTTTATTAATGCTCTCTTTAATTCTCAGTGCGGTTGTATCTGCTTTAAGTAAATATCGTACAGATTTTTTGCCTGGTTCGGCGATTTTATGGGAAAATCTAGGCTTTATTGTCTCTTTGGGTCTGTTGACTTTTTTATTTGGCTTAATGTTTAAATATGTGCCAGATGTCAAAATTGCTTGGAAAGATGTTTTTGTTGGCTCAGTAATTACCGCGATTCTATTTCTGTTTGGTAAATTTCTGTTAGGCGTATATATCAGTAAAGGTAGCTTAGGTTCGGCATACGGTGCTGCTGGTTCTCTAGTTGTGTTTTTGGCGTGGGTATATTATTCAGCACAAATTGTTTTGTTAGGTGCAGAATTTACTCAAGTTTATTCTCGATTGTACGGCTCGAAAATACGACCGAGGAAGCATTCTCAGATCGAGTAGTTAG
>JAAUYI010075201.1_pt1 | contig 11230 bp, 13 predicted proteins | sample 7278041 | NCBI WGS metagenome assembly JAAUYI01 (sample SAMN14350216, study PRJNA611818) | marine sediment metagenome | isolation source: surface marine sediment (0.6m) | place: French Polynesia: Moorea | collected 2018-08
GCGGAACCGCCTTCTTCCGCGAGGTGCGGCAGCAGGTGCAGACCTACTTCCAGTGGACCGGAACCTCGCCCTATGCGGACCGCCGGCTCTGGGCCAAGGCGGCCCTCTTCGCCGGCATCGGAGCGCTGTCCTACGGCGCCCTGCTGACCCTGCCGCTTCCGCCACCGGCGCTGCTGGCGCTGGCCGTCGTCTTCGGCCTCTCCGGCCTGCTGCTCGGGATCAACGTCGCCCACGACGCGGCGCACGACGCCCTGACCCCCCATCCGCGGCTGAACCGGGCGCTCCAGTTCGCGATCTTCTGCCTGATCGGGGTCGACGGGCGGCTCTGGCGGCTGCGCCATGTGAAGTCGCACCACGTCTTCCCCAACGTCAACGGCTGCGACGCCGACATCGACCACAACGGCCTGATCCGCCTGACCCCGAATCATCCCCGGCGCTGGTACCACGGCCTGCAGCACATCTACGCGCCGTTGCTCTACCTCCTGGTCAACCTGCACTCGATCTTCGTCCAGGACTTCGTCTACCTGGCGAAGGACCGTCTGGCCAACATGGTCGGCCTCCGCCCGACCCGCGCGGAGGCCCTGGAGTTCTTCGCCGCCAAGGCGGTCTACTTCACCCTCACCCTGGGCCTGCCACTGCTGCTGATCGAGCTGCCCTGGTGGCAGATCGTCATCGGCTATCTGGTCATGACCGGCATCGCCTCGCTGACCTTCGTGGTCCTGCTGATCGGCACTCACTTCGCCGAGGAGACGCGCTTTCCCGAGGTCACCGCCGACGGCCGCCTGGCCGGCGACTGGGCCGAACACGCCGTCGTCACGGCCCTGGACTGGTCGCCGCAAAGCCGGCTCGCCGCTTTCCTGACCGGCGGCGCCAACACCCACGTCGCCCACCACCTCTTTCCCAAGGTGAGCCACGTCCACTACCGGGACCTGATGCCGATCATTCGGGCTACGGCCCATAAGCACGGCTTGGTCATCCGGGAGACCAGCTTCCTCGGCATGATTCGCTCGCACCTGCGTTTTCTCAAGCGACTGGGACGCTTGGAGGTCGCGCCCGCGGCGACGTGACCCTGGTTTACCCGGGGCGCCGCCTGGGCTAAACCCGGGTCGCGGTTGCAACCAGGAAGGCAGGCGGCGCAATGGACGCGGTCCTCGAGAGCTTCTTCACGGGGTTTCCGACCCTGATCTCCCACTTCGCGATCACCACCGCGATGCTCGCCGTCGGGGTGGTGGTCTACGTCTGGATCACGCCGCACCGGGAGTTCCAGCTGATCCGCCAGGGCAACGTGGCAGCGGCGGTCTCGCTTTCCGGCGCGATCCTGGGCATCGGCCTTCCCCTGGCGGTCTGCATGGCCAACAGCGTCAGCGAATGGGACATCCTGATCTGGGGCGCGCTGACCCTGGTCATCCAGCTGGTGGCCTTCAAGGCCGCCGACCTGATCCTGCGCGACCTGCCGCGCCGCATCGAGGCTGGAGAGATCGGCCCCGCCCTGGTCCTGGTCGCGGTCAAGCTGGCGGTCGCCGGCATCAACGCCGCGGCGGTCTCGGGCTGAGCCCGGGCCATGCTGCGCCGCTTCCTCTTGCTGCTGGCCTGGCTCGCGGTCGCGGGGCTCTTCATGCAGTTCGCCGAGCAGGACGGGCCGCGCCGACCGGCACCCCGGCCGGCCGCCGCCCCGCCCGCTGTCGCCGAGGCCGAGCGGCGCCCGGCCCAGGCCGACCAGGCGCCCCTGCCCGGCCCGTCGCGCCGCGATCCGGTGCTCAAGCTCAGCGACTCCGATCCCTGCGCCCGGTCCTGCTCGGGCACCGCCTTCGCCATCGACGGCCGCGGCAACTGGCTGACCGCGCGCCACGTGGTCCAGGGCTGCGGCGAGGTGGCGCTGCAGACCGGACCGCGTCAGGCGGTCCAGGTCCGCGAGATCGTGCGCCATCCGCGGGCCGACGTCGCGCTGCTCAAGACCGGCCTGAACGCCCCGGCGCTGCCGCTGACCTCCGGCCCGCTGTACCGAGGCCAGGACGGCTTCCACCTGGGCTTCCCCCGAGGCGAGCCCGGCGACGTCTACGGCGAGCTGATGGGCCGGGTCAAGGTGCGCAGCCGGCGCGCGGTGGAGCCCGGCATCCTCTGGGCCGAGATCGACCGCGCGCCGCGCAACGACCTGCCCCTGGGCGGGCTCTCCGGCGGGCCCGTCCTGACCCCGGCGGGCGCGGTCGTGGGGGTCGCCATCGCCGCCTCGCCGCGGCGGGGCCGGGTGACCTCGGCGGCGCCCCGTTCCCTGGCCGAGGTCATGGCCCGTGCCGAGGTCGCCGTCGCCGAGGCGGCGCCGGAGGACTTGGGCGAGGTCAAGGTCGCGCCCTCCAACTACGCCGGCTATGGCGACCACCTGCGCGCCCGGCTGAGCGTCGCCAAGGTTCTATGCTGGAGCGAGGGTACAGAGAGGCGTCGCCGCCCACCGCTGCGCTAGGCGGCTCTTGTCTCAGATCGGGGGCTGACGGCCTAGGCCGTCAGGCGGGAGCGCCGAACTTGGCGATTTCGTCCTTGATCCGCAGCTTCTCGCGCTTAAGTTCGGCGAGATGCAGGTCATCGGGGTGAGGTCGTTGATTCTCCTCGTCGATTTCCTGCTCGAGGGCGGCATGCTTTGCGCGCAGGGCGCGGACGTGATCGTCCATGGACATCCGGTCACAACTCCCTTTGCAAGGTTTCACGAAGGCTTCATGGTAGTCCCAGAAACGTGCCTTTGCCAAGCGAAGGCGCACCCCACCAGGGCGGAGCGGCAGGCAGTGTCATGAGCGGATCTCAGCGCCTTATCGTCGGCTTGAGCGGCGCCTCGGGCGTGATCTACGGCCTCCGCCTGCTGGAGACCCTGCGGCAGCTCCCGGTCGAGAGCCACCTGGTGATCAGCAAGGCGGCGGAGCTGACCCTGGCCTATGAGACCGACCGCAAGCTGGCCGAAGTCCAGGCCCTGGCCGACGTCTGCCACCCGGTCGCCGATGTCGGCGCGGCCATCGCCAGCGGCTCCTTCCGGACCCTGGGCATGGTGATCGCGCCCTGCTCGGTGAAGTGCATGGCCGAGATCGCGACCGGGGTCACCACGACCCTGCTGACCCGCGCCGCCGACGTGGTCCTGAAGGAGCGGCGGCCGCTGGTCCTGATGGTCCGCGAGACCCCGCTGCACAGCGGCCACCTGCGCAACCTGCTGGCCCTTTCCGAGATGGGCGCGGTGATCGCGCCGCCGGTGCCGGCCTTCTACGCCAACCCCGAGACGATCGACGACCTCGTCGACCAGTCGGTCGGCCGGGTCCTGGACCACTTCGGCCTGGACAGCGGCAAGGTCCGCCGCTGGGGCGAGCCCGAGGCCGACGGCACCCCCCCGATCCGCGCCCTCAAGCGCGGCAAGCGGGGCTAGCTCCGCTCCGAACCAGGGTATCGCCGGGCACGCGCGCGGGTACACCGCCTACCCGTCCGGCAGCTCGTTGAGGGCCCGCTCGGCGTGCGGATGGCCGCGCTCCGCGGCCTTGGCGATGAGCTCGCGGCCCCGGCCCTTGTCCTGCGGGAGGTGCCGGCCGGTGTAGAGCAAGGCGCCGAGCCTGAAAAAGCCCTCCGCGCTCTCCTGCCCGACGGCGGTCTCAAGGAGTCGGAGTCCCGCGTCCCTGTTCTTCGGCACTCCCAAGCCGAAGATGTACTTCTCGCCGAGCGCCGCCAGGGCATCGCCGTGGCCTTGGTCGGCCGCGCGGCGGAGCCAGTCCGTGCCTTGCTCGAAGTTCTGCAGGCCCCTCAAGAAGCCGTGGAAGACGATCGTCCCGAGATCGTACTGCGCCGCCGAGTCGCCTGCGCTCGCTCTGTCGAGGCACGCCCGGAGTGCAGCTTGGGCCGGCATCTCGAGAAACCGCGGCCCACAGCTCGTGAGGACCGGAATCCAGTTGGGCAGCACGCTGCGTTGCCAGTCCTCTGGACTGGGTTCGGTGATCCGTTGGCACCATCCCATGTTCTCGCGAATCTGCTTTGGCATGGGGTGTGACAGGGCGCAATCGCCGTCCGCCCGGCACTCTTCGAGATAGCGCTTGAGGGCATCGATTGCCCAGCAGTCGCCCTGAAGGTACAGGGCCCCGGCGAGGCTTAGCCAGGCGTTCGAGCTGCTGGGCGCCAGCTCGGTCGCGCGCGTAAAGTAAGGCCTGGCGAGGCCCGGTGCGAACTGCGACATCCAGTAGTTGCCGATGAGATGCTGAAGCCGATGATCGCTTCCGCCAAAGGCCTCCGCATGCCGCAGGTCGCGCAGTCGGGCATCGACGTGCTCCAGATAGCCGTCGATGTCGCCCGCTTCGCCGCTATGGCGGGCCGCATGATCATGGAACCGGGCCCGGTCCATAAGGTTCGATGGATTCAGGGGGTCCAAGGCGATCGCGCGGTCGTAGGCCTCCTCGGCCTCCTCCACGCGCTTGAGACGCAGAAGGATGTCGGCCTTCTGCATTTGCAGATAGGGCGCCTGCGCCTCCAGCTGCAGCGCCGTGACGTAGGGCAGCTCGGGATCGAGCTTCAGCGCGGTTTCGACATCCGTCAAGGCGAGCTCCAGGTCGCCGCGGCGGTCGTGAATATCGGCCCGCTTGGAGTAGCGGTAGGCGGTGGGCTGGATTTCGATGGCCTGATTGATCCAGCGCAGCGCGTCCGGGAGCAGCACGCTCCGGTAGAGAGCCTCCCCGGCAGCGGCGCGCTCTTGCAGGGTCTGGGAGGCCAAGGAGGACTCCAGGTAGCCCTCGATGTAGGCGAAGCGGGGATCCTTGCCATGAAGGGCCCGAACGCCATCCAGGTAGGCCTCGAACTCGGCCTGCGAGCGACCGCCGTTCGCGGGATCCAGCACCGCAAGATGGGTCGCATGGATCAAGGGCGCCTCGGGCACGGTCTCCAATCCGATCCGACGGATCTCCGCCGCCTCGGCCCGGTGGCCCAGATGCTGGGCCATGCTCAGCAGGTAGGCGTAGGCGATCTCGATTCGCGGCTCCATCTTGAGCGCTGCGGAAAGGTCCTCGATCGCCAGGCCGTAGTAGGACCGCATTCGCTCGAAGTCTCTGAAACTGCGGCTCAAGACACCGAGGTGGCGGTAGTGCACGCCGCGCGCCAGCCGGGCGACAAAGGAGTCGGGCTTGCGCTCGATCCAGACGGTCAGCTGCGCGAGGTTTTCCGGAGCCGAATGCCGGAAGGCGAAGAACCCGGCGAGCCCTGTGGGTGACCCTTCCGGGCTGGGTCGGTACCAGGCTTCCAGTCGGTCGAACTCGCCTGCCTGAAGCCCCGAGATGACGGGCAGCTTGTCATTGGGTCTTTTCTCGGAATCCGCGAGGTCATCCGTAAGGCAGCCAGCGGCCGTCCCGGCGATCAGCACGCAAAGCAATGCCCGTGCCGCAAGACCAGCGCCGTCCCCCACAACCTTCCCCCCTACGACCAAGCCCAAGAGCCGTCATGCTCACCCTGGATAGTTGCGAAAGTTTTAAGTCTACAATCCAAGGGATTGTGCCGCCTGAACGGCCCGAGGGCGCCGTCTTGCCGCGCCGGGGCCGGCGGGCCGGTAGCGGTCAGGCCTCGGAGGCCTCGTCCGGAAAGACCGTGTCGAGCAGCGTGCCGAGCTGGGCGAGGTCGCCCTCGCCCAGGTCGACGCCTTTCACCAGCAGGTAGGTGGAGAGGTTGAGCGCGGCGACCTCGGCGCCGCGGCTCTCGCCTGGCGACAGGGGCACGGTCTCGATCAGGATGTCCTGCTCGACCCGCTCGGCGTCCAGTTCCAGGTCCTTGAGCTTGTCGCGGAAGGCCTGGCGCCGTTCCGGGGCCAGGTCCAGGCTCGTCTTCAGGAGCCGGCGCAGGCGGCGCAGGGGTGCCACCACCTGGCCCTGCCAGACCTCCGTCGCCGCCAGCGCCTCGCGGACCTGCTGCTCGCTCAGCTGGTGTCCCCGCTCCCCGGTCCAGCAGCAGAACAACAGCAGGTTGATATCGAGCTGCAGGCGGTCCTGCAGGGCCATGCAGGGCCCGGCGACGTTGCGGCGCTGATAGACCTCGAGCGAGAAGTCCCAGAAGGGATTGGCCGGCGCCGCGTCCATGACTCTAGTCTCCCAAGGAGATCCCCAGGCCGCGCGCGGTCTGGACCAGCGCGCCCTCGGGCTCCACCGCCTTGTAGCGGACCACCGCCTCCGCCAGGGGAACGTCGATCGCCTCGCGATTCTGCCAGGCCACCATGCGGTCGAAGCGGCCGGCGGCGATCAGGTCGACGGCGTGGACCCCAAAGACCGAGGCCATCAGGCGGTCGCGGGCCGTCGGCGGCCCGCCGCGCTGCAGGTGGCCCAGCACGGTGACCCGGGTTTCCGCGCCGGTCACCTCGCCGATGCGCTGGCCGATGTAGTGGCCGATGCCGCCGTAGGTCTCTTTGCCGCCCGCCTGCTGAGTCAGCACCGCCGTTCCGTCCTCGGTCTTGACCGCTTCGGCGACCACGACCAAGGCGAAGTTGCGGCCCTGGGTCTTGAGGTCCTCGATCTTCGCCGCGATCCGTTCGATTCGGTAGGGCAGCTCGGGAATCAGGATGACGTCGGCGCCGCCGGCGATGCCCGCGGTCAGGGCAATGTGCCCGGCGTCGCGCCCCATGACCTCGAGCACCATGACCCGGGAATGGCTGGCCGCGGTCGGCTGCAGATGGTCCAGCGCCTCGGTCGCGACGTGGACCGCGCTCCAGTGGCCGATGGAGATCTCGGTCGCGCCGACATCGTTGTCGATTGTCTTGGGAATGCCGACCAGGTTGAAGCCGCCCTTTAGCGCGAGCCGGCGCAGGATGTGAAGGCTGCCGTCGCCGCCGATGCCGATCAGGGCATTGAGCCGGAGCTGCGCCAAGCCCTCGAGGATCTGGTCGCTGAGGTCGAGCCGGCTGCCGTCGGCCTGCTCGTAATCGAAGGGATCGCCCTTGTTGGTGGTCCCTAGGATCGTCCCGGCCCGACGGAAGATGTCGCCGGTGAAGCGCGAGAGCTTCAGGACCTCCGCATCGACCGGTCGGGCCAGCAGGCCGTCGGTCCCGTTGTGGATGCCGACGACCTCCCAGCCGTAGCCCCCGACCGCGCGCTCGACCACCGCCCGGATGACCGCGTTGAGCCCGGCGCAGTCGCCGCCGCTGGTCAGGAGTCCGATCCGCTTCGCCTCTGCCATGAGCCAACCTTAACCTTTCTGCGCGGCAGGCAGTCTCGGGCAAAGCCGCAGCCGGTTCAACCACCACCCGGGGACTCCCCTCGCGAGCCGGAAATCGCTAGACTTGGCCCCCCGGTTGGCCGTGCCGATTCGGGGGGTGTTTTGGTACACGGCAAGCATGGAAGAGCGCGAGATCGAGTTGATCAGAGAGAGGCTGAGCCAGCTCAAGAGTGAGCACCGCGACCTCGACGACGTCATCGCCAGGATCTCGGAAGAGGCGCCTTTCGACCAGATTCAGGTCAAGCGTCTGAAGAAGCGGAAGCTCCTGCTGAAGGACCAGATCCTGCAGCTCGAGAGCCGGCTTCTGCCCGACATCATCGCCTGAGGCGGTGCCACTGCCGGCGGCGTGAAACAGGCGGTCAGCTGTCGCCGCTGCGGGTTTTCTTGTGCCGGTACATCGCGTGATCGGCGGCAGCCAGGGCATCGTCCACGCTCTCGCCGCCGGCGAAGCTGTAGGTTCCGAAGGAAATCTCGATGTCCAGCCGCCGGCCCTCCCACTCCAGCGGCCGGGTCAGAATCGCCTGAGCCAGGCGTTCGGCCTTGCCCCGGGCCGCCTCCTGGTCGGATTGCGATAGGATCACCCCGAACTCGTCGCCGCCGAGCCGGCCGACCATGTCGGAGGCCCGGACGTTGCCGAGCAGGACCTCGGCGACGTGACGCAGCGCGGCGTCGCCGGCGCTGTGGCCGAGGTTGTCGTTGATCTCCTTCATGCCGTTGACGTCGAAGTAGAGCACGCTGCCCTGGGTCCCGTAGCGCTGGGCGAAGGCCATGAGGCGGCTGAGCTCGCGCACGAAGGCGCGCCGGTTGGCGACCGGAACCAAGACATCCTGGTCGGCCAGGTCCTCGAGGTGCTGGATTCGCCGCTTGGCGAGTTCCAGCTCCTCGCGCAGGTGGGCGACATCGGACAGCAGGCGGTCGATTGCCGCGCGCACCTTGGGCGTCAGCTCGGCTTCGGGGATCCCAGCCAGGGTCGCAACGTCCCGGGGCGCCGAGCTTGCCTCGGGACCCTCGGCGGCCGGCTTGGACGACCGGTCCTTGCCGGCCGAGACGGCGGAAGGCCCCGGGGATGACGAGGTATCGCGTACCCGCATAGCCCACCAGACTTAGCTCTCTCCGGGCCAGACTATGGGCGGGGGGCCGCGGCTTGGCAAACGATAAACCGCGTCCGTCCGGCACCCTTGGGGCGGGAGATCGCCGGCCCGCTTGCCACCCCCCCGGCGATTCCCAATAATGCGCCCGGCCCGGCGAGCGGGCGAGGCGCAGAGGATGTGAGGGGTGGATGTCGAACGGCCAAGCGGCGGTCGGAATCATCATGGGCAGCCAGTCGGACTGGGCCACGCTGCGCCACGCGGCAGAGACCCTGGACGTCCTCGGCGTCGCCAGCGAGACCCGCATCGTCTCCGCCCACCGGACGCCCAAGCGTATGGTCGACTACGCCACCGGCGCCCGGGATCGCGGCCTCAAGGTGATCATTGCCGGCGCCGGCGGCGCCGCGCACCTGCCGGGCATGGTCGCCTCCCTGACCCCGCTGCCGGTCTTCGGGGTCCCGGTCGAGAGCCAGGCGCTCAAGGGCATGGACAGCCTGCTGTCGATCGTCCAGATGCCGGGCGGGATCCCGGTCGGCACCCTGGCGATCGGCAAGGCCGGCGCGATCAACGCCGCCCTGCTGGCCGCGGCCGTCATCGCCCTTTCGGACCCCAAGGTGGCCGAGGCGCTCGACGACTGGCGATCCCGTCAGAGCGCCGGCGTCGCCGAGACACCCTCCGACGATGCCTGAGGACCCGAGCATGACCGAGCCCGCCCCGCTGCCTCCCGGCGCGACCCTGGGCATCCTGGGCGGCGGCCAGCTCGGCCGCATGACCGCGCAGGCGGCGGCTGCCCTGGGCTACCGCAGCCACATCTACTGCCCAGAGGCGGACTGCCCGGCGAGCCAGGTGACCCCGCTGTTCACCCAGGCGGCCTACGACGACGAGGCGGCACTGGCCGCCTTCGCCAAGGCGGTCGACGTCGTCACCTTCGAGTTCGAGAACATCCCGCTGCGGACCGTCGAGATCCTGGCCCGCTCGGTCGCCGTGCGGCCCGGCACCGAGGTGCTGGCGATCTGCCAGGACCGTCTGCGCGAGAAGGACTTCTGCGGCAACCAGGGGGTCGCGACGGCGCGCTACGCCGCCGTCGACGGGCCCGAGGCCCTGGCCCGCCACCTGCGCGACTTCGGGACACCGGCGGTGCTGAAGACCACCCGGCTGGGCTACGACGGCAAGGGCCAGGTCCGCCTGGAAGCCGACAGCGATCCGGCCGCGGCCTGGGCCGAGATGGCCGGCGGCAACCCGGAGGCGCAAGGCATCCTGGAAGCCTTCGTCGACTTCAAGCTGGAGGTCTCGGTAATCGTGGCCCGCGGCCTGGACGGCGAGATGGCCGACTACCCGCCGGTCGAGAACCAGCATGAAGGGCACATCCTGCGGACCACCATCGCGCCGGCGCGAATCACGGCCCAGGTCGCCGAACGGGCCGAGGCCACCGCCCGGCGGCTCGCCGAGGCCCTGGATCTGGTCGGACTGCTCGCGGTCGAGATGTTCGTCACCGCGGACGGCGAGGTGCTGGTCAATGAGCTGGCGCCCCGGCCGCACAACTCGGGTCACTGGACCCTCGACGCCTGCGTCACCTCGCAGTTCGAGCAGGTCGTCCGGGCAGTGATGGGCCTGCCCCTGGGCGCGAGCGAGCACCACTCGGACGCGGTCATGCGCAACCTGCTGGGCGACGAGGCCGAGGCCTGGCGCGCGCAGCTCAGCGACCGGAACCAGAAGCTGCACCTCTACGGCAAGACCGAGGCCCGACCCGGCCGCAAGATGGGCCACGTCACCCGGCTGGCGCCGCGCAGCGAGGCCTGACGCCGCCGATCCGGCACCCTCAGGCGTGGAGCAGGACGCCGATGAAGTTCCACCTCGACAGCAAGACCTTCAAGGCCGAGCGTGCCTGGGGTGCACGCGACATCGGCCTGGTCGAGGGCGCCAGCGCGCGCCTGCATTGGACAGATTCGCCCTATGTCTGGCACGTCAACGACGGCGCCGAGGTCTTCTGCGTGCTCGACGGACTGGTTGACATGCACTATCGGGAGGCCGGCGCCGAGAAGGTCCAGCGCCTGGCGGCCGGCGACATCTGCTTCGCCGAGGCCGGCGACGAGCACGTCGCCCATCCCCTGGGCGAGGCCCGCATCCTGGTGATCGAGAAGCAGGGAAGCGTGTAGATCTCCACGCCTTCAGGCCCCAGGGCCGTCAGCGCGGCTTGCCCTCGCTGATCGGCACGTTGCAGACCAGGAGGCGCCCGACCGCGCCGTCCTTGCCCAGCGGCAGAATCAGCCGGTGCCAGTGGCTTACGGTGATCGCAGGCGGCGGCTCGTGGATGCTGTAGAGAGGGCGCTTCAGCCGGCAGACGGCCATGTAGCAAGCCGCGAAGAACACCTGGACGGCCGAGGTCGTGGGGACGTCCCAGACGCTCTTGCCGGTCATGTCGAAGCCGGCGACCTCGGCGATCTTGCTGCCGTAGAGGGCGTAGCGAAAATCGTCCTCGGCCTCGCCGACATCGATCAGCATGATGTAGCCCAAGGCCGGCAGCAGCCGGTCCGGCTCAACCTTCAGCACGTCCGGAATGCTGCCGCTGCGCGGCAGGTCCCGCCAGTAGCGGAGCACCACCCTGAGCTCTTCGACCGGAAGGTCCGGCTCAGAGGGCTCGGGGACCAGCTTCAGGCCCTTGATGTCGAGGCCCAGAGCGGCGGAAAGACCCCGCTCCGCACCACCCTCGGTGAGATACGCGATGATCTTGTCAGCCACGTCTCTCGCGGTCGGTAGCGGCGCCCGCGACAGGTCCCGGTCTTCGCTTCCGGACATGCTAGCGGTCGGTGTCACGCGTAAAGACCCCTTCCTTGGAGACTAGCTTAGAACACACATGACTTTTGGGGTACAGTATTTTCAACCAAAAAGAGCGCATTAGCAGAGATTTACAATGCTCTTGCTGGTGCTCCAGAAATACA
>JAAUYI010179880.1_pt1 | contig 11228 bp, 11 predicted proteins | sample 7278041 | NCBI WGS metagenome assembly JAAUYI01 (sample SAMN14350216, study PRJNA611818) | marine sediment metagenome | isolation source: surface marine sediment (0.6m) | place: French Polynesia: Moorea | collected 2018-08
CTGCAAGGAGATCGGTCACACCTACATCAATCTTTAGCTGATTAAGTAATGTCGTGATCTGACCTCGGTGATGGGTTTGATGATTAAAAAAGTGGAGTACCAGATAACCAAATTGCTTATTAAATTTTTTACCTTTAGTATTTGAATAGTGCAACACTTCACCTAGATCATTCTCATTGAGTTCATTGATGAATTCAATTATGACTTGGTCCATACGAACTCTGGCCTCTTGGAGATCCCCGAACTGAGGATAGAGGATTTGTGCCAAGGATTGGGGATGTGGCAAAGAACAGGGGTGGGTGAGTGAAGCAAACCTTCTGGGATAATTGGCAAAGCGTTTTAGCCAGATAATATCAGCTACGAGGATATGGTTAAAGGTGCCTGATATTGAAGTAAAAAATGCCCCCAGATCCTTGGTTAGTTCAACATCGTCTAACCTTGCTGCAATAGGATAGAGTCGATTATTCATCCATTGGTTATACTTGGCCATCATGCTAAAGATTTCTTTGCGTGGCATATCTTTTTCTTCAGGTGTGATTTTAACCTACATTTATTTTTCGGCGAAGTATCTGAGAAAACGGCTCAAAACCCTTTTTCTCCTGCCAAAATGTTATGGCACGCCGGCGATGTGCATGAACTCTGATCTCACTGAACCCCTCATTTTTTGCGTATTCTTCCAAATAATTCAGCAGTTGCGATCCATACCCATGTGAGCGTTTGCTCGCAGCCGTTACAAAGGCGTGAATCCAGAAAATTTTCTCATTAAGTCCCGTAAGTAATACCCATACGGCAGCAACGCAGACCATTTTTTCCGACTCTTTTAAACCAAAGAGTTTGTGATTTGCAGCATGCTCGTTTTTCAGCGACTTCATGAATTGATTCCTCTCCAGAGATGGAGCAAGCTCTTGCAGAAGAAGATATGCTTTTTCAAAATCTTCCTCTGTTTGTATTTCAATAAAACCCATATCTGCTGTCCGTTTTTGTACAGAAAAATCAATACTCGTTATAAAGACCTACCCATGTATCTGCTCAAGTCAGATTTCAATATTAAACAATCATTACTTTTGTCGCTGACCGGTCAATGCTGTACCGATTCCCAAGCCGATAAAAACAGTACCTGTCACCCATTTCCCAAAACGCTGCATTTCCATATTCCTGCTCCACCAATTTCCCAAAGAACCGGCACACAATCCTACGGCAGCATCTACAGGAAATGAGACAATGATGACGAGTAAGCCTAGTACAATGGTTTGAAATATTGCCGTACTGCTGGTAGGATCAATAAATTGTGGAAGAAAGGCAAAGAAGAACAGTACTGCTTTTGGATTCAGCACATTGGTGACAATCCCCTCATAATAAATCTTTTTCAAGCTGACATGGTTGACAAGCTTTGAATTATTAACCTTTGCTTCTGTTTGCCTAGTAAAAAGAGTACGCAGACCGAGGTATACAAGGTATGCCGCACCTAAATATTTGACGATACTGAATGCCAGAGAAGATGTTGCTATGAGGGCAGATAAGCCCAAAGCAGCGGCTAAAGTATGGACAAGTACCCCAGTATGAACACCTAATGCCGAAATAAATCCTGCACTGCGACCCTGCGCCATGCCACGGGTAGCGATATAAAGTAAATCGGGTCCTGGTGTAATTGTAAGGAAAAAGACGGCGATACAAAAGACGAGCAGAGTAGATACGTCGGGCATGATTACCTCCTGTTTTTGCTAACTCCTGATTGAGTTTGAAAAACATCTACGTTAACTCATACATTCTACTTTTTCTAGCCCCAGCTAGATAAATATTTTTCCACGAGAGATGAGAGAGTTATTGTAATCAGGCAAAACCGCTGAGAAAATCGAGCACAGCATCAAACGAATCGGTAACACTTTGTTTAAATGTCTTTTTCTTTTTTATCATCTGGTAGAGTGTTGCCGGTATACCAATAATCAACAAAAGTACAACCTCTATGGCCATAACACCGATAGCCTGACCCTGCCATTGCGTTATCCAGGGGTTAACCAATAGAAATAAAAGGGTTAAATTCACCAAGATGAAAATTGTAATTATGGTAAATCTCTTCATTTGCTGCTCTCTAGTTTTTTCATAATCGATCTCCAGATAACGATGATTGTTATTGGAGGTGCCAATAGAGGCGGATAAAACACAATCGCGAAAAATACCACAGGAATATACTGTGGATTCTCTGAATTCCAGGGTGGCGGATCTACCACAAGAAATAGAATAAAAGTCAAAAATAGTAGCCCAAGATATACTATGACACTTCTGGTAATAAAGGTATACAACCAGATTTTTAAAGACACTTTTTTGGGGATACGTAGAAATTCAGGCAACAAACGATAAATTACCAACGACAAGAATATACTAACACCCAGCCCTCCGAGAACCAGGAAAATTTCTATAACATTATGTAAAGAACTACCTTCTGGAAAATTACGGTAGAGGGATTCGGCTGCCCAGAATAGCGGAATCCATGGTAAGGTTAGAGGGAAAAACAACCTTAGAACATTTACCCGAAACCTCTTAAAGGGTATCTTAGCTATCAGATTCACAGCAACTTCATCTAATCACAATTTCTATTGATTTGCCGGTACTTCGGTGTTATTTGATTCCTCTATCTGCCGTAACTCTTCCTCGCTGAGCGGTCCGTAGAATCGAGGATAGGGCCAGCCATATCCCCAACGAAAAGCGGTTGGCAAAAATGGCGTGCCCCCTACTCTCACTCCTGCCAGCATCAGCAGGGCTATTTCCTCTTTACCTATCTGAGCTACGCACTCTTGCAGTGCTAAATCGGCATCGATTCTCTGTTGATAGGTACCACCTTTCCAGTATGCAAAATCGTGCGCTCTACAACATTTAAGCCATAACTGATTTTGCTCAAAGGTTCCATCGGGAAAGGAGCTGCAACCGTCACTGATAAAAGGTTGGAGTGAATCTGCTAATGCCAGTCGGGGGATCAGCAGTAAAATGGAGCAAATAACAACTAAAATAAGCGGTTTGCTTATCAGATTATCGCCATAAGACTGATACGGTTTCCTGTGATTACCCATTGTTCAGTTAGGCTATACCATTTCATTTCACAAGCTTTTTCACCTTTGCCGAGACCGGAATCTCACCCAGGGTTATGTAGGTTTCGTGATTTTTCTCAATACTTGGAATATCGTAGATATAGTTAACCATCAAACCGGCAGACTGTTTTATCCCTTTATCTGAGGTGTCTGCAGCCCAGTTGATCTGGTGAATTCGTGCTCCATTGGTTAGGTGAAAATTAGCAACTCTGTCATAGGCAAGATCACCCCGTTTGGCATTGATCAGATAGTGAGCACAGATTGACTTGATTGTTGGCTTCAAATCTTTATGTGTGGTCTTGTCGGCTACTACAGCTTCGTCTTTGAGAATTTTCCGCAATACACCTTTACTCAAATCTTCTTCAAAAATGACATCGATTGCCGATGATCCATATTTACCCAACTCATGAGAATTGGCATGTTTCTTCACCCATTTCATAAATCCAGGAATTGGTGAAAGGGTACAAAATTGCTTGAGATTTGGCATTTTATTTGCCAGGTCAGCGACAACCCGCTTAATAAGAAAATTACCAAAACTCACACCGGCTAAGCCTTTCTGGCAATTTGAGATAGAATAGAATATTGCAGTATCCGCCTTGTGCGGATCCCCAGTAGGTGCCTTTTCATCGAGTAATTCATGGATATTGCGTGCAATGCCGTTGACAAGCGCCACTTCAACAAAAATTAGCGGTTCATCAGGCATACGTGGATGAAAGAATGCATAACAGCATCGATCTTCTTCCAATCTATGCTTCAAATCTTTCCATGATCTAATCTTATGAACTGCTTCATATTCAATGAGCTTTTCCAATACTGCCGCCGGTGTTTTCCAGGTGATCTGTTGCAGATTGAGGAAACCAACATCAAACCAGGAACTGAGAAGACGATAGACATCGAGGTCAAGTGCTTTTAAACGTTCATCTTCCTTGGCCCACTTCATGAGTTCTACCCGCAAATCTACAAGAAACTTCACTCCTTCCTCGAGTTCATTAAACTGGCGTAACAACTTAGCCCGGGGAGGTTCCAGTAGATCTCGCAACGCCATAGTTGCCTGATGACGATCAATGTTATCGCTAGCTTCTTCTCTCAGGATGATTGCTTCTTCAACGCGTGTGTTATCGACATCATATTCAGTTGCAAGTAGTTCAAGAAATTTTCTGCGACCATGCTCGTTGAGAACCGAATAGGTTTCACCCAACTCGGCTGCCCGCTTACGAGCAGAAACTTCTCCACCTTTGCCCATGAGACATTTATCAATTTTTTTTCGTAGTTTAGGGAGGTCCGACTTCGGCAGGTGTGGAGAGACCTTTTTCTTTAACTCGGCAGAATCACTTAGCGGCCATATATCCTGAATCCTGCGCAGGGTCCTATCCCAAAGCTTCTCTTGCTGATTGCTCATCTCTTCTTCCCCGATGTGATAACAAGTAACCCACAGCAATCATTCTATTACCATTCTATTACTGATGGATGCAAAGCAATATAGTTTGCCACACCAGGCAAAAACCAAAGCTGACTGGTCACTATTGCTTATGAAAAAATCATATATTACCAAATAGTAAAAGGCAAGGATTAGGAATGTCAGATGGAAGGGGAAACCAGATTTACAAAGGGGTGAAGGCTGCTGCAATGCAGCAGCCAGGATAATAGATTAACCTGCTACTTCAAGCTGTTTTACGGCATCCATGAGATTATCAAGTGAGGTATATGAGGCTAGCTGATCTCTTGATATGGCTACCTCAAGTGCTTCACTTTCCTTTAGAACCACGGGATACTCCAGCGACCCTTTATAATTCTGCTCAAACTCATCACGATGAAGAAAAACCATCTCGCAACTTACCTTACTGCAAAACGCTTTCCATTCCGGATTCTCACGGAAAGTACCATGGGTGAGACTGCAAAGGAAGCAGTCGTAAGTCTGCGGATTAAATAGTTTATGTCCTATGTCTTTCACAGTATTCATCAATCCACTATCAGCATTATATACAAAGATCAACTTCATGATAATCCTCCAGCAATTCGCCTCTGTTGAAAATGCTATATCTCCTGACTGATACTAAAGAGCTGGTGCAGGTGTATTTTATTCCATCAATCAAGCTAATAAACTGCTTTAAAAATATCCATATTTCCGGGTCAGTGCAAAAAGATTCTGCTTATTCCTAAGTTTTAACATTTTGATTCAAGGGTGGGGCTTTGATAAGCGGAATATTGAAGGTAATCAGAAAAAGTCCCGAACATGACGTGGTGACAACACTTGCATATGGTCAAATTTTGACAAAAAATGTAATATCCAGCGAAACTCTCATCTCCCTGTCACACTTTTTACTTCGCTCATCAAAGATTATCAATTTGAGGTGATATATGACATCCCAGCATATTCAGGCACCTGGCGCAGTTGTTATGATCAGACCACATAGGTTTCATGCCAACCCGGAAACAGCTAGGGATAATGCCTTCCAGCGTTCTGCCGGAGACCTTTCTCAAGATATCGTTGCGAAACATGCCTATAACGAGGTAACCGCTGCTGCTGCACGACTTGAAACAGAAGGGGTCAGGGTCCACATTTTTGAAGATCGCGGTGAAAATGATACACCCGATTCGGTCTTTCCCAACAACTGGTTTTCCACCCACCCAGGCGGACATGTTGCAATTTATCCGATGTACTCGCCCAGTCGCCGAAGAGAACGCCGATATGACGTCATAGAAATGCTCAAGGCTGAATATCGCGTTCAGGATATCATCGATTACTCAAGTCTTGAATTCGACAATCTTTTTCTTGAGGGAACGGGTGCCATGGTACTTGATCATATTGCTCGGGTGGCATATACAGCCCAGTCAAATCGAGCAGATGCCATAGCTCTCGAAAGGTTCTGTACACATTTTAATTTCGAACCCATGGCCTTTGCCACAGCTGACCAGGATGGTAATCCCATTTATCACACCAATGTGATGATGTGCATTGCCACCGAGTTCGCCATGGTTGGTCTTGAGATGATCAAGGATGCTTCCAGACGTGAAGAGATCAGACTTCGACTTGCTGAAATGGGAAGAACCATTGTTGAGCTTGATTATCACCAGATTGGCGAATTTGCCGGAAACGCACTTGAACTCTCCACTCCCGCTGGTCGAATTCTGGCTTTATCGTCACGTGCAGCTGCGTCTCTCACCGATGCCCAAAAAAGTGACATTGGAAAATCTGCAAAAATAGTTGAACTGGCAGTTCCAACCATAGAGTTGGCAGGTGGATCTGTTCGATGCATGCTTGCTGGAATACATCTTTCACGGAGGTACTAGTGATGCATACAGATACTAGCACGCCCCCTGATTGAGGACAACATAGACATATTTATCCCATACTGATATTCATTTACTCCTGGTGGTATACTCCATGAAACTCAATAAAATACTGGAAAATTATCCGCTCATATTAGCAGAATGTGCGATCTCAGAGAGAGTAAGGCGAGAGACTACTATTGAGCTGCACCCATCACTTTTTCTCACACCGCTCATATACGACACTCAAGGGGCAAAAATTATGGCAGGAATATATGGGCAATATCGAGTCATTGCCGAAGAGGCGAGTCTGCCTATACTTCTGTGTGCCCCGACATGGCGGATTGATCAGCCCAGGATCGAAGCGGCAGGCTACGATGACACGCTTCTTTTTGATGCGGTCAGGTATATGCGAGACCTGCACAAGAAGTGGTATAATCCAAATTCACCTCTCATCCTGGGTGGACTGTTAGCTCCCAAAAATGACTGTTATTCGCCTCACCAGGCTCCAGATGCAGAAGAGGCCGAGAAATATCACCACTGGCAGATCGAGAGGTTGATTGTCAGCAATGTGGATTGCATTGTGGCACAGACTATTCCAGCTGTCTCAGAAGGTTTGGGCATAGCCCAAGCGTGCTCATCTACTGGTACACCGTATATCATTAGTTTTGTCACAAACCCAAAAGGCGAGGTCCTGGACTCAACCCCTCTCGCTGAAGCCATTACCACTATTGACGAGAATGTCTCTCAGCCACCGCTTGGATATATGGTCAATTGCGTTTATCCCACCTTTGTTTGTGCACAATCACAACCTCAACAGGCATTAGACCGGCTCATCGGCATTCAGGCAAACAGCTCTTCGCTGGATCACGAGCAGCTTGATGGTTCCGCGGTTCTCCATCAAGACGATATCGAACACTGGGGAGATGCAATGCTCTTACTTAACGAAAAGTATGGCATACAAATTCTCGGTGGTTGCTGTGGTACCGATGACTCGTATCTGCACTATCTGGTTGAACATTGCTATTCCATATGATCGCCCTATACCAGGATTCTTCAGATTAAAAACTTGCAATTGTTTCATACCGCTCCCATAGTTGAGTAAATTCACAGTAATGGAATATCCACAGTGCTGCGGTTGAAACAGAAAACTGTTCAGCCTTTTATTCAACAACAGGAGATAATGATATGCGCTGTCATGAAGTTGATTATGAGATTATCGGCCACGACATGCAGATGGTTGAGGTTGAGCTGGATCCAAACGAGACCGTTATTGCCGAGGCCGGAGCCATGAATTATATGGATGATGGCATTGAGTTTGAAGCAAAAATGGGGGATGGCTCAGAACCTGACCAGGGATTCATGGGAAAAATCTTTGCCGCCGGTAAACGGGTCATTACCGGAGAGTCGTTGTTTATGACCCATTTCACAAACGTTGGTTCGGGTAAAAAAAGGGTATCATTTGCCGCTCCGTTTCCTGGAACAATTATCCCAGTCAATATGGCAGAGATAAATCAGGAACTCTTTTGCCAGAAAGATTCTTTTCTCTGCGCTGCTCTTGGTACCAATATTAATATCGCTTTTCAGCGAAAACTTGGAGCTGGTTTCTTTGGCGGTGAGGGCTTCATTTTGCAAAAGCTACAAGGTGACGGTATGGCATTTATTCATGCCGGGGGTACCGTTACCAAAAAGGTATTAAACGGTGAAACCATCAGAGTTGACACAGGATGTATTGCCGGATTTACCGGCAGTATTGACTATGATATTAAGATGGTAAAGGGACTGAAAAGTATGTTTTTCGGAGGTGAAGGTCTCTTCTTTGCCACGTTGTCCGGTCATGGTACAGTGTGGTTGCAAAGCCTCCCTTTTTCGCGCCTAGCTGACAGAATTCTACAGCATGCTCCATCTGCCGGTGGCAAATCTCAGGGTGAGGGCAGTGTACTTGGTGGCATCGGCCGGATGCTTGATGGCAATTAGCCTGAGTTTTTTACATTACTAGCACAAAGATATTTACAAAACTGCCCTTGATATATCTGTTTTAATTTGAGAAGATGATGCAGGTTACGCTTTTTTAGAAAATGTATAGGCACGCTAACTTTAGTTGAGATTTAGGGATTTGAAAATATCCTGAATTGTGTCGATGCCCACAGCAGAGGTAAGATTTTATTTTGTTCCTCATTATCGGAGGATATGTATCCGAACTTGCGAGAGAGCAATCAGTAGTCAATATGTTTTTGGGGTTAGTATATGGCTTTAATTTATTGGATACCAAGTTTTAATACAAACATCGATATAATCGATCAACAACATCGAATGCTGGTTGATTTAGTGAACCAACTGAATGAGGCTCATCAAACCGGTAAAGATCGTCAGATTCTTCTAAAACTCATCGAAAAATTGGGGGTTTATGCCGCAACCCATTTTGCTAGAGAAGAAGATCTTTTTGAAGCACATGGTTATCCAAATGCAGACGAACACCTGCAGGAACATGATTATTTTGAAGATATGCTATTTCAGTTCGAGGATGAGTTTAAAGCTGGGAAACAGGACCTAACCTTCAATGTTCTCATGTTTCTGAGTGATTGGCTGGTTAATCATATAAATGGCAGCGATAAAGATTATATTCCATTCTTAACGACAAATAAGAAGATATCAAAACTCCAAGATCTCGAAAAAAGATATAGAGGCAATTCCTCAATTGTCGATGACCGTGATAGTTCGCAGAACAAAGTATTAAAAGAGGATAAAAAGCTTTATCGAGGTCAAAGTGAAGCAGATACCAATGAGACCACGGACAATTCTAGTAAAAAGAAAAGTAAAATGGTATACCGAGGACAATCCTAGCCCTATACGGTCTAAATTTAGTATCGATTGAACACTACATCACCCGATATTCCAAAGTTTAAGCCGTAATATTCGCTTAGGAGCAACGTATCCTAATCTTTTGTGCTATGTGGGTTTGTGTTGAATCATAAACGCAACAACTGGCAACCACCTGTAAACACAGAATAATACAAAGGATTCAAGGTATTGAATCCTTTCTCAAAGCTTGTTGAATATTCTGGTTTCAAGTCTAAAATTCATATCACTTACAACGGTTTGATTCAAAAAGACAAGAATATCATAGGCCGCAGTAGACGTATTCATGAGGGACAAAGGGGCTGCGGTCCTGTCGTATATTGGATGGATCGCGATCTGCGGTTTACCGATAACTGGGCCCTACTCTATGCTCAGCAGGAAGCTCTTATTCGCCAGAAACCACTTCATGTGCTCATCGTTATTGAAGCTGATCAGCTGAAAAATCCGACGTTACAGACACGGTTTAAAATTCAGGGCATTGCTGAATTGCTGCCACAGAGCAGATCACTGAACATTCGTCTCAGCATCATCGCAGGAACCTTAAGCAAAACGGTAATAGCGTATTCTCTCGCAGTTGAGAGCCATCTGCTGGTTACCGATTTCTCCCCTTTGCACATTAAAAAAAAGGCATTAAGCGACATTGTGCAGGAAATAAAATGTCCACTTGTCGAGGTAGATACGCATAATATCATCCCAGTCTGGATTGCATCTCCCAAAAAGGAGTATGGTGCCTATACCATTCGCCCGAAAATTCATCGCTTACTGCCCGACTATCTCACCGATTTGCCAGTCCTTAAACCGCATCCCCATGAGCCCTTTAACTGCGATGAAATTATACAAAGACATGCATTTGATGAGTTCAGTGAATCATTACAGCAATATACACGAGATGGATGCGGTATATTTCTCTCTGGACCAACCGCTGCTGAACAGCAGATGAAATCTTTCATGAGAAAGAGACTCGCGGGATATGATACACTTCGCAACAATCCCAACGAAGAAGGTCAATCCGGGCTCTCCCCCTATCTCCATTTTGGTCAGCTTTCACCGCAGCGTCTTGCTTTTAGCGTGTCATCCGCTGCTGCGGATAAAGCTGCAAAAGAGAGCTTTTTAGAGGAATTGATTGTACGCCGAGAGCTTGCCGATAATTTCTGTTTTTATGAAGAAAATTATGATACTTTTGCCGGCTTTCATCCATGGGCGCAGCAAACATTGAACGAACATCGAGATGATATACGGGAGTATTGTTATACCTTAAAGCAGCTTGAAAATGCCGAAACCCATGAAGATTTATGGAACAGCTGCCAGAGAGATCTGGTCAACAACAACAAACTGCATGGTTTCCTACGGATGTATTGGGCAAAAAAAATTCTCGAATGGACCGGTAGTCCAGAGGAAGCCCTACATACAGCAAACTATCTCAATGATAAATACTCCATTGATGGCTGTGATCCTAATGGCTACAATGGCACCGCCTGGTCAATTGGAGGAGTACATGATCGTGCCTGGGCGGAGCGGAAAATATTTGGTAAAATTCGCTACATGAATGAGCGAGGCTGCAGGCGAAAATTTAATGTTGACCAATACATTGCGGCACATTCCACATAACCATCATTCTCCCTATAATCTGCATATTGATGTGAAATACGATAAACGATAATTATCTGTATTTGAGTTAGGTCGTAGTCTTTTCCACGGGGCGCCATAAACCCATCCACAGGGGCAAGCCTTTCCCATCCAGACGATAGACACCCGTGAAAAGACCAAAGTATGAGTAACACCGCTCAATATACACGAATACGCAAGCCCTTTATTGCAGTAAAGAAGTATTGCAAGTGCGAAACTTTTGGGAAAAAGGTGAACAAGTGAAGTGGAGCGGGAAACGAGATTCGAACTCGCGACTTCAACCTTGGCAAGGTTGCACTCTACCACTGAGTTATTCCCGCTCTAATATTTGATTTGGATGCGCTTTGTACCAAACCATAATACAAAGGTCAACTTTTTTGAATATGAGTA
>JAAUYI010200417.1_pt1 | contig 11224 bp, 9 predicted proteins | sample 7278041 | NCBI WGS metagenome assembly JAAUYI01 (sample SAMN14350216, study PRJNA611818) | marine sediment metagenome | isolation source: surface marine sediment (0.6m) | place: French Polynesia: Moorea | collected 2018-08
CAACATGGTCGGCGCAACGCCGTCTGGCGGCTGGCTGCACGCCTCGCCGGTGATCCCCGAGCTCGGCTTCTGCCTGAACAGCCGGGCCCAGATGTTCTGGCTCGACGAGGATAATCCCTCGGCCGCTTGCCGGGGGCCAGAGCCGAGGGGTTGTCCTCGTCGAGCCAGAACATCTGGGCCCGGCTGTTGAGGCAGAAACCGAGCTCTGGAATCACCGTCGAGGCGTGCAGCCAGCCGCCCGAGGGCGTTGCGCCGACCATGTTGCCGTCGCGGTCGATGATGTCGATGTGGCAGGTGTCGCCGCCGATCTGCGCGGGGGTCTCGGCCGTCTGCACGGTCGGCTCGCCGCCGCCCAGGGCGGTGAAGCCGCCCTCGAGCTGGCGCCTGGCGCTGGCCTCGACGTCGATGCGGCCGCCGTAGCCGGGGATCTCGCCCGGCCGCAGCTCCAGGGAGGCCTGCGCGCCGACCAGGGCGCGGCGCTCCGCGTTGTAGGCTTCCGAAAGTAAGGTCTCGACCGGCACCTCGACGAAGTTCGGATCGCCGTAGAAGGCCTCGCGGTCGGCGAAGGCCAGCTTGGCGCACTCGGTGACGGTGTGGACGAAGTCCGGACCGGTCGGGTCCATGGCCGTCAGGTCGAAGCCCTTCAGCAGGGCCAGCTGTTGCAGAAGCACCGGGCCCTGGCTCCAGGGCCCGCCCTTGCAGACGGTCACGCCGTGGTAGTCCAGGGTCAGGGGCGGCTCGACCGTCGACTCCCAGCCCGCCATGTCGTCGGCCGTCAGCACGCCGCGGTGGCGCGCGCCCGAGGTGTCCATGACCTCCTGGGTCCGGCAGTAGGTCTCGATGGCCTCGGCGACGAAGCCGCGGTACCAGGCACCCCGAGCCGCTTCGATCTGGGCCTCGCGGTCGGTGCCGGCGGCCTCGGCTTCCTCGAGGACCCGCTTATAGGTGCCGGCCAGCATGACGTTGGTGAAGCGCGTGCCAGGGGCGGGGACGCCGCCGCCGGCCAGGTAGAGCGCGGCCGAGCTTTGCCATTCCTCGCGGAACAGGGCCGCGACCCGGCCGATGGTCTCGCAGATCATCGGCACCAGGGGATAGCCGCCCTCGGCATAGCCGATGGCGTAGTCCAGGACCTCGCGGGGCCGCATCGTTCCGTGGTCGCGCAGCAGCCGCATCCAGGCGTCGAAGGCCCCCGGCACGACCGTGGCTAGCAGGCCGGTGCCGGGCACCAGGTCCAGGCCCTCGGCCTTGTAGTGGGCGATGGTCGCGCCCGCCGGGGCGACGCCCTGGCCGCAGATCACCTCCGGCTTGCCAGCCTTCCGGTCGTAGAGGATGATCGGCACCTCGCCGCCCGGCCCGTTGAGGTGGGGTTCCACCACCTGGAGCACGAAGCCGGCGGCCACCGCCGCGTCGAAGGCGTTGCCGCCCTTCTCGAGAACCGCCATACCGCTCGCTGACGCAAGCCAGTGGGTGGACGCGACGACCCCGAAGGTGCCGCGGATTTCGGGTCGGGTTGTAAACATGATGGCGACGACTATAACGATGGCCGTCGGCGCGGCGCAACGCACGACGCTGCAGGACAGCTCTGCACCTTTCGGCTAACATGAATGCCGCCCGGCCTGGGGATGTCAAAGGGGGGAAACAACCGCATGGCGATCGAGCATCCCTATCTGCTGTTCCTCGGCGATGCGCCGGACCAGCTCGCGGCCAAGACCGCCCAGGGTGTCCAGCAGTGGCGGCCGGAATGGTGCCTGGGGCAGTTTCGCCTGCCGGGCTGCCAGGCCGATCTCGGCCTGCCCGACCTCAGCCTGGAGGAGGCTGCCACCCAGGGCGCCAAGACCCTGGTGGTCGGCGTCGCAAACCGCGGCGGCGTGATATCCGACGGCTGGACCGACGTCCTGGAGAAGGCCATCGAAACAGGCTTCGATCTGGCCGCCGGCCTGCACAGCCGCCTGGTCGACGTGCCGCGGCTGCGCGGCGCCGCCGAGGCCCATTCCAAGAGCCTCTACGACGTGCGCCACCCGAGCCGCGGCTTCGACGTGGGCGCCGGCACGCCGCGCAGCGGCAAGCGGCTGCTGACCGTCGGTACGGACTGCTCGGTCGGCAAGATGTACACCTCGCTCGCGCTGGAACAGGAGATGCAGAGCCGCGGCATGAAGGCCGACTTCCGGGCGACCGGCCAGACCGGCATCCTGATCGCGGGCGAGGGGGTCTCCGTCGACGCCGTGGTCGCCGATTTCATCTCCGGCGCGGTCGAGTGGCTGAGCCCGCCCAACGACGATGACCATTGGGACCTGATCGAGGGCCAGGGCTCGCTGTTCCACGCTTCCTTCGCCGGGGTGTCGCTGGGCCTGCTGCACGGCGCCCAGGCCGATGCCCTGGTGCTCTGCCACGAGCCGACCCGGCCGCACATGCGCGGGCTGCCGGACTATCCCCTGCCGCCGCTGGAGGACTGCATCCGGCGCAACGAAGAGGCCGCGCGCCTGACTAATCCGGCGGCGACCTGCATCGGGGTGGCGATCAACACCTCGGCGCTGGACGCGGCGGCGGCGCGCCGCCTGTTGGACGAGACCGCGCAAGCCCTCGGGCTGCCCGCCGTCGACCCGGTTCGCGACGGGGTGGCGCCGATTGTCGACCGGATCCAGGACGGGTCATCCGGGCGGCTCGCCGGCTAGTCCATCGGAAGCGGGCGAAGCAGGGCGGGAGGTGAAGTTGGGGGCCACTCTAGACGGGAGTCCTGGGTTCACGGCATCACGGGGGCTGAGACCATGCCCAGCTTGACTGTTCATGCGGAAACCTGGCCGCTGGCCCGCACCTTCACCATCTCGCACGGCAGCCGGACCGAGGCCGAGGTCGTCGTGGTCGAGCTGGCTGAGGACGGGATTCGCGGCCGCGGCGAAGGCGTGCCGGTGCCGCGCTACGGCCTCGATGCGGGCGCGGTGATCACCCAGATCGAGTCCCAGCGCTCGGCGCTCGAGGCCGGTCTGACTCGGGAGGAGCTGCAGGACCGCTTGGCCCCCGGTCCGGCCCGCTGCGCGTTGGACTGCGCGTTCTGGGACCTGGAGGCCAAGCGCAGCGCACGCCCGGCCTGGGACCTGGCCGGGCTGGATGCGCCCCTGCCCGTGGTCACCGCCGTGACCGTCTCGATCGACACGCCCGATCGCATGGGGCAGGCGGCGGCCGAGGCCGCGGGCCATCCGCTGCTGAAGATCAAGCTCGACGGCGAGGCGGTCCTGGAGCGGGTCTCCGCCGTTCGTGCGGCGGCGCCCGAGGCGCGCCTGGTGGTGGACGCCAACGAGGCCTGGACCCCCGAGACGCTGCCCGCGATCCTGCCGCGGCTGGCCGAGCTTGGGGTCGAGATGGTCGAGCAGCCCCTGCCGGCCGATGCCGACAAGGACCTGGCCAAGCTGCATCGCAGCGTCCCGATCTGCGCCGACGAGTCCTGCCATGACAGCGCCACGGTCGAGGGCCTGGAAGATCGCTACGACATGGTCAACATCAAGCTCGACAAGACCGGCGGCCTGACCGAGGCCCTGAAGCTGAAGGCGGCCGCCGAGGCCCGGAGCCTCGGCATCATGGTCGGCTGCATGGTCGGCACTTCGCTGTCGATGGCGCCGGCCCTCCTGGTCGCCCAGGGCGCGGCCGTCGTCGACCTGGACGGTCCCCTCTGGCTGAAGGAGGACCGCGGCGAGGGCCTGGTGATCGACAATGGCCTGGTCCATCCGCCGATGGCCGCGTTGTGGGGCTGACATGCGATGCCGCCCGGTTCCCACCTCAGGCCTCGGACGCCCCCCGCCCGTGCCGCCCCCCGGTCACGGCGATCTCTTTGATTCTTCTAACTTGTAAGCCCACAACGTCGAGGCCAGGTTAAACGCCCATGGACTATTTGCTGGTCGCCGCGGGAGTCCTTTTCCTGTTCCTGGGAGGTGAGGCCCTGCTGCGGGGTGCCGTGAGCCTGGCGCGGCATCTGCGCGTCTCGCCCATGATCATCGGCCTCACCGTGGTCGGCTTCGGCACCGGGGCGCCGGAGCTGATCGTCTGCCTGGAGGCGGCCCTGACCGGCCAGCCGGCGATCGCGGTCGGCAACGTCATCGGCTCCAACATCGCGAACGTCCTCTTGATCCTCGGGCTCTCGGCGATGATCCGCAGCCTGCCGGTACCGCGGGAGGCGCTGTGGCGCGACGGCATGGTGATGCTGGGGGCCTCGGTCCTGGTGGTCGCTTTCTCCTTGTTCGGCACCATGGACCGCTGGCAGGGCGTCCTGCTTTTCGCAGGGCTGATCCTGTTCTGGGGCTACATCTACCGCTCAGAGCGGAAGAACCGCAGCGACGAGCTGGCCGCCGCCGGTGCCGAGATCGAGGAAGATCCGGTGGGCGTGCCCAGGCGGGTCGGGATCGCCGGACTCTTGTCCCTGGCCGGCCTGGTGACCCTGGCCTTTGGCTCCAACCTCTTCCTCGATGGCGCCGTCGGCCTGGCCCGTGCCTTCGGGGTCTCCGAGGCCGTGATCGGTCTCTCCTTGGTCGCCATCGGCACCTCGCTGCCGGAGGTGGCCGCGGCCACTGTGGCCGCCGCGCGGGGCCGCGGCGATGTCGCCCTCGGCAACGTCATCGGCTCCAACATCGTGAACGTGCTCGGCATCCTCGGCCTGGCGGCGATCGCCACGCCGCTGCCGCTCGACGCGGTCACGCCCTGCGACCTTGCGGTCTTCGTCGGCGCCGCGGTCCTGGCCCTGATCTTCTTCTTTACCGGCCGCCGCATCGCCCGCCGCGAGGGCGGCTTCTTCCTCTTCGCCTATGCCGCCTACATGTGGGCGCTCTTCGCCTTTCCCTGTCCCTTCTAGGTTCAGCTCAATCGCTGCCGCACCGGCATGACAGGGTCAGGCGGAAAGGCTGGTCGATGAAAGCGGCGTCGCCCTGTCGGACCGCGACCTTCAGGAATTGCGCGCGGAGCGTCTCCTCGACGCCCTCGAAGGTCGCGCGGCGTCCCGGGTCCACGGCCAGGATCTGCGCCTTGAAGGCCTCGAAGTCGCGGTACTTCGCGGCCGTGACGTAGCGGATCTCGCGCAGCCCGTCGAAGGCCGGCGGCTTGGCCCGGCGCCGCAAGGCCGCATAGGCCGCGGCACGGACCGCGGTCTCGTCCTCGACCGGCAGCATCAGCTCGAACAGCGGACCTTTGGCCAGCGGCTCGGCGACATAAAGCAGGCCGCCGGGGCGTAGCACCCGTCCGGCTTCGTCCAGGGCCCGGTCCATCCGATCGGGCGCGACGTGATGCAGGCTGTTGGAGTAGACCACCGCGTCGAAGCTCCGGTCCTCGAAGGGCAGAGCCTCGCCGCGGCCGAAGACGTAGGTCTCGCCGCCGACCCTGACGGCCGCTTCGGCCTGGCGCAGCTGGACCTCCGAGCATTCCAGGCCGACCGCCCGAGCGCCCTCCCGGGTCAGAAAGCGGACCAGCCCGCCGTCGCCGCAGCCGACGTCGAGAATCCGCCCGCCGGACAGTGGCAGCTCGGCGCGCAGCATCTCGCTGTGCTTGTGGCGGGGCAGGGCGGTCATGGCGACGAGACTATGCCCGGACGGCCGGCTCCGCAGCAAGCCGGCCGCGTCCTCAATACTCGGGCTTGAGGTCGGTCGCCTCCAGCTCCTTCCCGACCGACCGTCTGATCAGCGCCGGCGCCGCCCAGGTCAGGATGCAGAAGCCGAGCCAGAGCAGGAACACGATCCAGACAGAGGCGCCGACCTGGCCCTGGCGGTAGGCGATGCTCATCGCCTGCAGGGAGACGTAGGCGGCGACCAGGATCAGGACCTGGATGTTCTGGGATCGGCGCTGCATCCAGGCGGCGTAGGGCCACCAGAGCCGCAGAAGCGGCTGGCGTCGCGAGCGGATCCGGACCATGAGCTCGACCGCGCCTTCGTCCCGGGGGTTGCGCGACAGGGCCAGGGCGCCCAGATGCCGCGCCTGCTCGATGTCGCCGTCGATGAGCAGCACGTTGCCCAGCAGGACGCAAGCGTCGACGTCCTCCGCGTCGAGGCTGAGGGCCTGTTCGGCGAGGTGCCTGGCGGCATCGACCTCGTGACGCAACAGGTGGATGGTGCCCTTGAGCACCAGGGCCTCGATCGATTCGGGGTCCAGCTCCAGGGCCCGGTCGACCCATTTGAGGGCCTCTGCGCTGTCCCGGCGCAGAACGAAGGCCCGCGCGAGTCCCAAGGTGTTGCGCAGGTCCTCGGGGTTGATCTCCAGGGCCTGGCGAAAGTTCCGCTCCGCGGCCCGGGCGTCCTGCTTGGCAAGGGCGACGACGCCGAGAGCGAAATGGCCGAGGTCGAGCTCCGGCTCGATTTGCAGCGCGAGGCGGGCCTCGTGCTCGGCGGCGGCCAGCCGCTTCTGGTCGTGCAGGCAGAGCGCCAGGAAGGCATGGGCGCCGGCATGGTCCGGGTCTTCGGACAGGGCTTGGCGCAGGCTCTCGACCGCGCCCTCCAGATCGCCATGGCCGAGCTGGCGCTGGGCCCGTTCGATCAGGACCCGGCCGGGGTCAAGAAAGGAAGAAACGCTCACCGAAGAGGGCTCCCAGGATCGGGGTTTGGCCATGGGCGTAGATTCCGGCGACCGTGGCCAGGACGATGACGAGGATCATCAGCAGAAAGCCCTTGCCCAATCGGCCGCCGAAGTACTGGTAGAGTTCGACGCTGCGCGCCTGGTCGATGTGGAGCAGGTAGCCGATCATCACCTTCCAGCCGACGAGGAAGAGGCCGAGATAGGGGAAGACCGCGACCGGGATCGATGGCCGCAGGGTCTGGAGGGCGAATGCGCTGGCCAGTGAGACCAGGACCCCGATGCCGCCGACGGCGAGATCGCGCCGGCGGGTCGCCGAGCCCAGGGCACGGCCGTTGTAAAGGAACCACAGGACCCCCGGCAGGATCCCCGTCAGGACCATGGCCAGCAGCGGCCAGAACGGATTGACCGCGATCCAGGGCCCGCGGCCGGGCTGGGGCTCGTCGATGATGCGGTAGCCATCGCTGGCCTCGGCCACTGGGATCCCGGATCGTCTGAAAGGCATGCTCAGTCTCGGCTACAAGGCGCAGTCATGATCGATAGGCTACAAATGAAGAAAGCTGACTCAAATCTTCAGAACGACGAGCTCAGGCGGATCTTACGTTTCTCCCATTCGATCATCATGCTCAAGGCCATGTGGCCGAAGGCGAAGTAGATGACGAACGGAAAGAACACCGCCGCCAGGCCGTACTTCCAGGACAGCAGGCCGAGTCCTACGAAGAGCCAGTCGAGGCTGCCGTAGAGCATCAGCAGCGACAGCACGGCGATCACCCGGAAGGCGGGCCCGAGGCGCTTGAGCGCCTGTTCGCCGCGCCACCAGAGGGCGAAGAGCGGATTGCGCCGCGCCCGGATCAGCGCCAGGAGCTCCAGGGCGCCGTCGTGGTCCGGGCTCTGAGTCAGCGCCAGGACGGCGTGGTCCAGCGCTTCCTGGGTCTCGCCGCGGCGGCAGAGTACTTCGCCCATGACCAGACAGGCGCTCATGTGCTGCGGATTGATCTTGAGGGCCCGCTCGGCGGTCTCGTAGGCCCGGGAGAGGTCGTTGCGCTCCAGCGCGATGTCGGCGGCCAGGGCCAGGGAATCCAGGTGCTCCGGGTCGATCTGCAGGGCCTGGTCCAGCCAGGCCAGGGCCCGCTTCGGCTTCATCCGGGCCTTCCAGAGCAGCGCCATGCCGAAGTAGCCCTCCGGATCGCCGGCGTCGAGGTCGATGGCGGCGCGGAAGGCGCGCTCGGCGTTGGTCCAATCGCTGCGCGCCATGGCCACCAGGCCGTCGACCCATTGGTGGAAGCTGGTCTCGGCGTCGAGGGTCAGCGCCGTGGCGATGGCTCGGCTGGCGTCGTCGATCCGGTCCTGGTTCAGGCGGCAGAGGGCGAGCAACGCGAAGGCCGGGGCGTTCTCTGGGTCCCGGCCCAGGACCCGCTTCAGGCTCTCGACGGCGGACGGGTGGTTGCCCTGATGAAACTGGATCAGCGCCAGGTCCAGGTCCTGGTCGTTGCGCCGCCAGGGCAAGGGTCAGGCCTCCCGCCGGCGCGCGGGCGGCAACGGCTCACATCTTGCCATGCTTGCGCAGGAACTCGAGGACGGCGTTGTACTGGCCGCCGTCGTTGGCGTAGCGCGCGTAGTTGCGCGCCGTGGTCAGCCACTCCAAGGTGGTCGCCGCCGAGTCCTGCAGGGCGGCCTTCAGGAACTCGCCCTCGATCGGGATCTCGTGGCCGCTGTCGATCGAACGCTCGATGGCGATGTCGCTGGCGGTCTCGACGATGTTCTTCAGGTCGGCGCCGGAATAGCCGCTGGTCGCCTTGGCGACCACCTCCAGGTCGATGCCGTCGGCGACCGGGCGGTCCTGCAGCTCGAGGTTCAGGATCGCGGCCCGGGCCTCGCGGTCCGGCGGCGGGACGAAGAAGGTCCGGTCGAAGCGGCCGGGTCGGCGGAAGGCCGGGTCCAGGGCCCAGGGTACGTTGGTCGCGCCCAGGACCAGGACGCCCTGGTTGTCCTGGTTGAAGCCGTCCATCTCGGAGAGGAACTGGCTGACCACCTTGGCCGAGGTCCCCTCGTGGCTGTACTGGCGCTTGGCGCCGACCGCCTCGATCTCGTCGAAGAACAGCACGGCGGGGGCCTGCTGCCGGGCGGACTCGAAGATCCCGTGCAGCTTGCGCTCCGACTCGCCGATGTACATGTCGAGGATGTCCGAGATCATGACGTTGAAGAACTTGGCGTTGCATTCGCCGGCGGTGGCCCGGGCCAGCAGGGTCTTGCCGCAGCCCGGCGGGCCGTAGAGCAGGATGCCGCCGCCGATCCGCTTGCGGAACTTCTGGAACAGCGAGGGCTTGAGGTAGGGCAGGATGATCTTGCGCCGGATCTCCTCCTTGACCCGGTCCAGGCCGTGCACGTTGGCGAAGGTGACGCGCTCCTGCTCCGGCATCAGGGCCTTGTGCAGGTCCTCGGCCATGGTGTCGTCGTTGGAGATGACCCGCAGCTTCGGCCGGTCATCCGCCAGAGCCGGCTTGAAGGCCTTGAGCTGCGCGGCGAGGTCGGGGTCCTCCAGCGCCGGGTTGGCCTGGACCGCCGCCTGGTACTCGGCCTGGCCTTCGTCCTCCCGGCCGAGCTCCAGCAGCGCCCGGGCGCGCTCCAGCCGGGCCTCGGCGCTGTCGTCGGTCAGGAAGGCGAGCGCGGTCTCCGGCAGGTCGGCGGCGATGCTGGCGCGCCCGGCCAGGAGCCGGTCCTCTTCGCGGTCCAGGTCCTCGGGTCCCAGCGGCGCGAGCAGGCTGTTGAGCTCCTCGCTCCGCTCGGCGTCCAGGTGCAGGCGGATCACCGAGAGGCGCAGGGCGATGTTCTCGGGGCTCGCGGCGAGCGCCGCGGTGAGGGAGTGAATCAGCTGAGCGTCCATTGCGGTCGCACCACCCGTTTCGATTGCGAGGTCGGGCCGATCGAGTGCCGCTAAATTGCAGCACTTGGCGGTGGTCTGCAAACCATGATCGCAGGCACCTGCACGGGGGCCGCAGCGCCGTTCGATCCGGCCGAGGCCGATCGCGGGATTGAACCCATCGGCCGCGGGCCTCGACCCACGCGCGAGGCAACGATCCCCTCTGTTCTCCAGATCGAGATGGAAAGGCGCCCCATGACCCAGCGTCATATGTTCTGCGCCATAGCGGTGGTTCTGCTGTGGTCGTCCGGTCTTCAGGCGGCCGATCAGGTCAAGCCGATGCAGCTGCAGCCGAAGCCGGCCGCCCCGGCGGACCAGCCGCAGAAAGCCCTGCCGCGCCCGGAGCCCGAAAAGGCAAAGGACCCCAAGGCACCGAGGACCCACGTCCCGGCGGTGACGCAGCCACCGCTGGTCAAGGCGCCGGCCGCCTCGCCGCAGACCCGGCCGGCGCTGCCGAAGGCCGGTACCGCAGCGTCTCCGGCGGTCCGGCATGCCAAGCCGCGGGTCGGGCCCGGGTCCCTCCCGTCCGCACTGCTGCCGCTCAGCCCGAAGGCCCCGCCTGCGGCGAAGGGGACCGGCCCGGTCGGGCCCGTGGTGGTTACGCCGGACAGCACCCGCATCGGGCCGGCGGGCGGCGATCCCTCTGCCCTGCCGGACCTGACCGTGAGCCGGATCGAGGTGGTCTCCGGTGAGGTCCGCTTCAGCGTCTCCAACCGGGGTCGAGGCGTGAAGAAGCCGGGCCGGGTGAACTACTTCCTTACGGTCGACTACTTCGACCTCTCGGGCCGCCAGACCGGCAGCAGGACCCTCAGCGACGCGGCCGGCATCACCAGCCTGAGCCGCCTGCTTCCGGGGTTCCAGGACAGCGAGGATCGGGCCTCGCGGGCCAACCTGCCGATCGCCGAACGGATGCGGATCACGCTCTGCATCAACTCGGACCGGCGGGTGGAGGAGGCAAACTACGACAACAACTGTCTGTCCCGGGACAGCCAGCAAACGCTCTCCGACCTAGAGCTGGTCAGCGCCCGCTTCGAGCTCTACCGCCGGGTCGTGAAAAAGAAGAAGGGCCCCTGGTGGAAGCGGGCCGGCAAGTGGCTCTGGGACCTGGTCACGGTCGAGTTCGACGAGAGCGGCATTCCCTTCGACAACATCGTGCTGACCGTCCGCAACAACGGCAGCGTCCCGGTCACCAACTTCGAGATCAAGGCCGGCTTGGGCCCGAACCTCGGATACTTCTCGACGACCTACACCGACGTCCTGCAACCCGGCCAGACCCGGCGGGCGACCATCTACGTCGCCAGCGAAGGCCTCTGGGAGGACGCGAGCTGCTGCGACGGCGCGGCCATGGTCGATTCCAACGAACGCGTCACGGAGTCGGACGAGGGCAACAACAAGAAGCCGATCACCACGGTGCGGATCCGCGACCACCGGCCGAACTGACGGCCTTGTCCGCGAGGACCTGCGGCCGCGTCCGGGCAGACCGACCTGTCCGGGCGCGGTCGCTTCGGTCAGGCCATGAGCAACTCGGCGACGTAGGGCGGCAGGGCGAAGGCGCCCTGGTGCACCGCCGGGGTGTAGTAGCGGGTCTCGATCCCGGCCGCGGCGAAGCGTCGCTCCAGGACCGGCGTCTCCACCGTCAGGGCGGCGGCATCGCGGGCGGCCATGGCGAAGACCATGTCGCCGCCGAAGAAGCTGGGCACCGCGACCCGGTAGCAGGCGGTCGCGGCGAAGCTGCGGCCCAGGGCGGCGAGCGGCTCGGCCAGG
>JAAUYI010054949.1_pt1 | contig 11219 bp, 10 predicted proteins | sample 7278041 | NCBI WGS metagenome assembly JAAUYI01 (sample SAMN14350216, study PRJNA611818) | marine sediment metagenome | isolation source: surface marine sediment (0.6m) | place: French Polynesia: Moorea | collected 2018-08
CGCGGGCGGCTACCCGGGTGCGTTCCGTGACCTCCTGGGCATCGTGACCGAGGAGCTCCACCCGCTCGCCGACGGCGACGTCGTCGAGCTCGACGACGGGTCCACGGCGACGCGGTGGACCGAGCACACCCACCTCCGGGGGGCGGAGGTCGTCGCCGCCTACCGGACCGGTCCGTTCGTCGGGTCGCCCGCGGTCACCCGTCACCGCTTCGGTGACGGCGTGGCCTGGTACCTGGGGACGCACCTCGGCGCGACCGGCGTCGCATCCGTCGTCGGCGCCGTCGTGGACGAGGCCGGGGTGCGTCCGGTCCTGCCCGATCTGCCCGACGGGGTCGAGGCGGTCAGGCGCACCGGCGACACGGGCAGCTTCGTCTTCGTGGTCAACCACAACGACGAGCCGATCGATCTCGAGCTGCGCGGTCACGACCTGCTGAGCGATCGGAGCGGTCCGCCGCTCCGCGTCGACGGGGGAGGGGTCGCGGTGGTCGCGGAGCGAGGGGTCGGCTGATCAGCTGACGGTGCCGCCCGAGACCAGCGCGCCGAACAACGAGGTGAGGTCGACCGGGTTCTCCGGGTTCGGCACCTCGACCGAGATGTCCTCGCCGTAGTCGAAGACGTCCATGACGTAGCCGATCGAGAACTCCAGGCCCGGCATCAGCTGACCCATGTCGCCGGAGAGCTCCTGCATCATCGCGCCGAGGTCCATCTCGGCCTCGAAGCGGCGCAGCATGCCGGCGCGGTCGACCCAGACGGTCACGTCGGCCGGTGCGTCGAGGAACGCGGCCATCGCCTGCTCCATCTCCCGGGCGGTGATCGGGTCGGTGCCGGTCACGCCCATCTGGGTCCGGAGATCCTCGAGGCTCTGGCCCTGGGCCTCCATCAGCGCACCGAAGGTGGTGACGGCACGGAGGCCGGTGACCTCGACGCCACGGATCTCGTCGCTGCCGAGCTCGGTGACCCGGTCGACGTCGTCGAGCAGGGCGAGCATGTCGGACGGCGCCACGGCCTGGGTCCCGGCGAGCTGGGCGAGGTCGGCGGTCGGCAGCTGGCCCTCGAGGTCCGCGAGATCGATGCGGCCCCACTGGTCGCCGAGCGAGAGGAACGGCGCCGCAGCGGGATCCGCGGCGATGGAGGGGTCGAGCTGGCCCAGCTCGGCGAAGACGGGTGCACGCATCCAGAGGGTGTCGCCGTCGACCACCAGATCGACGCGCATGGCGTCGCCGGTCGGGAGCAGGTCGTCCATGCCTGCGCCGAGGTCGCCCATGCCGTCGACCATCGCCTCGAAGAAGACGCCGAGGTCCAGGGTCATCGAGAGCAGCTCCGGTGAGGCCTGGGCGCCGTGGACGAAGGGCTCGTCGGGATCGACGACGATCGCCTCGAAGCCGAGATCCATCGTCATGTTCATGTCGAGCTCGAAGCGGTAGCTCTGCGCCTCGCTCCGGTCGGCCACCGAGGCGAGGAACGCCGGGGTGGCCTCGACGGCCACGTCGGGTCCGACGGCGTCGACCGTCGTCCCGTCGTCGCCGCCGCACGCAGCGGCAAGGAGGAGGACGGCGACGAACGCCGTCAGGAGGCGGAAGGGAGCGCGCGCACGGGCCATGGGCATCGCATCGGCACCTCCGACCGTGGACTTCAGTCGTTCGCGCCACCGGTCGCTCGGCCCGTCGTCGTCGACGATCAGATCGACGTCGGCGCCGGTGTCGCCGGGAGGTGCTCGTGGCCCTCGTCGACCAGGAAGTCCCACAGCGCGGCGCCGGCGGGCAGCAGCGGGGTGCCGGCGCGGCGCATCACCCGCCAGTGGCGGACGAGGGGCAGGCCCGCGACGTCGAGCACCGCGAGGCGCCCGTCGGTGACCTCGGCGGCGATGGTGTGGGCGGAGATGAGGGCGATGCCCAGACCGGCAATCGCCGCCTGCTTGATGGTCTCGTTGCTCTGGATCTCCATGCCGATCGTCGGCTCGTGGTCGAGCTCGGCGAACACCCGCTCCGTGAGCGAGCGGGTCCCCGAGCCGGGCTCACGGAGCAGGAAGCGCTCGTCGCGCAGCGCCCGCATCGTCACGCGCCGGCCGACGAGCGGGTGGTCGGGAGCGGCGATGATCACGTGGGGGTGCTCGGCGATCTCGGCCGCCTCCATCTCGAGGTCCTCGGGCGGGCGACCCATGATCACGAGATCGACCTCGCGCTCGGTGACCCGGGCGATGGTCTCGGCCCGGTTGCCGATGAGCAGGTCGACCTCGATGTCGGGGTGCTCGCGCCAGAAGCTGGCGAGCAGGTGGGGGGCGAAGTACTTCGCCGTGCTGACCGCGCCGAAGCGGATGTGGCCGACACCGGCGCCCCGGTGCAGCTCGATCACCTCGGCGCATCGGGTGAGCTCGGCGTCGATCCGCTCGGCCGACTCGAGCAGCTCCACTCCGGCGGAGGTCGGCCGGAACCCGTGCTCGGTGCGTTCGAGGAGGGGCAGCCCGACGAGCTTCTCGAGCAGCCGGAGCTGCTGGCCGACGGCGGGCGCGGTCACGTGGAGGACCCGGGCGGCCGCCGCGATGGTGCCCTCGTGCGCGGTGGCCCGCAGCGCCCGGAGCTGGCGCAGCGTGATGTCGTGCATGGCGGAGAACCATAGCGCTCCTTTCGGCAGAGAGAAGAAGGAACATCTCGACTTTCGGTGACGGACGTCGCAGGATCACCCCCACGCCGGTCGCCCGACCGGACGACACCGGGGGGAACGGACGTGCCGACCGTGATCGAGACGACGAACGAGCTGGGCGCCGACCTCGCCGACTGGGCCGGCGACGACGATCGCCGCACGGCTGTCGCCGACACCGTCCGGGCCCTGGCCGCCGCCGGGGTTCGGATCGCCGATCTCGTGGGCCGGGGCGATCTCGACGGTCCCCTCTCCGAGGTCGTCGGGGCCACGCCGGAGGGCGACGCCCAGAAGCGCATCGACGTGCTCACCGACGACATCGTCACCGAGGAGCTGCGGCGGGTGCCGGTCGCCGTCATCGGGTCCGAGGAGCGCGACGAACCGGTCGTGCTCGACCCGACCGCCCCGCTCGCCGTCGCCATCGATCCGCTCGACGGTTCGGGCAACGTGGAGGTCGGCGCGCCGATCGGCACGATCTTCTCGGTCCTCCCGGCGACAGCTGACCCGGTCGACACCTTCACCCAGCCCGGTGAGCGCCAGCTGGCGGCCGGGTACGTCCTCTTCGGCGCGGCGACGACCCTGGTCATGACGGTCCGCGACGGCACCGACGTCTACGTCCTCGACCGCGAGCGGGGCGAGTTCGTCCGGACCGTCCGGGCGGTGCGGATGCCGCAGACCGCGAAGGTGTTCGCGATCAACCTCTCCAACCGGCGGCACTGGCCCGACGCCGTCCAGGCCTACGTCGACGACCTGCTCGACGGGAGCGAGGGGCCGCGGGGCCGCGACTACAACATGCGCTGGCTCGCCGCCGTCGTGGCCGAGGTCCACCGCATCGTCCTCCAGGGCGGGATCTACCTGTACCCGGGCGACGCACGACCGGGCTACGAGGAGGGCCGCCTCCGGCTGGTCTACGAGGCCAACCCGATCGCGCTGCTGATGGAGGAGGCCGGTGGTGCGGCCACCGACGGGCGCACGCGCATCCTCGAGCTCGTGCCACGTGAGCTCCACCAGCGCACGCCGCTCGTGTTCGGCTCGGTCGACAAGGTCGAGCTCGTGTCCCGATACGTCGACGGCGAGCCGTTCCGGGGCCAGCGGTCCCCGCTGTTCGGCGCTCGCGGCCTGTTCCGGCCGAGGGGGTGAGCGGCGTGTCCCAGCAGCACCCCATCATCTCCGTGACCGGCAGCTCCGGAGCCGGCACCTCCACCGTCAAGCACACCTTCGACCAGATCTTCCGGCGGGAGGGCGTGGAGGTCGCGTCCATCGAGGGCGACGCCTTCCACCGCTACGACCGGGCGGGGATGAAGGTCGCCATGGCCGAGGCCGAGGCTCGCGGTAACGACCACTTCAGCCACTTCGGCGTCGAGGCCAACCTCCTCGCCGAGCTGGAGGACGTCTTCCGGGCCTACGGCGCCAGTGGCGGTGGTCGCACCCGGCACTACGTGCACGATCTCGACGAGGCCGAGCGGTTCGGCACCCCGCCGGGGACCTTCACCGAGTGGGAGGAGCTCGACCCCGACTCCGATCTCCTGTTCTACGAGGGCCTCCACGGCGCGGTGGTCGCCGATGGGATCGACATCGCCGGTCACGCGGACCTCAAGATCGGCGTGGTCCCGGTGATCAACCTGGAGTGGATCCAGAAGATCCACCGCGACGGCGCCGAGCGGGGCCACTCCGCCGAGGCGGTCACCGACACGATCCTGCGCCGGATGCCCGACTACGTCAGGTACATCTGCCCGCAGTTCACCCAGACCGACGTGAACTTCCAGCGGGTGCCGACCGTCGACACGTCGAACCCGTTCATCGCCCGATGGATCCCGACCCTCGAGGAGTCGATGGTCGTCATCCGCTTCCGGGACCCCCGTGGCATCGACTTCCCCTACCTCGTGTCGATGATCGACGGCGCCTTCATGTCACGCGCCAACTCCATCGTCGTGCACGGCGGGAAGCTCGACCTGGCCATGCAGCTCATCCTGACGCCGATGATCCACCGGCTCATCGAGCGCAAGCGGCGGACCCGATGACCGCCGCCGCCCGCACCGACGTCGACGTCCGCACCATGGCGAACGCCCTGCGCTTCCTCAGCGCGGACGCCGTCGAGGCGGCCCGCTCCGGGCACCCGGGGCTGCCGATGGGCATGGCCGACGTCGCCACCGTGCTGTTCACCCGGTACCTGCGCTTCGACCCGACCGCGCCCGACTGGCCCGATCGGGACCGCTTCGTGCTCAGCGCCGGGCACGGCTCGATGCTGCTCTACTCCCTGCTGCACCTCACCGGCGCGCCGGAGATGACCCTCGACGAGCTGCGCCGGTTCCGCCAGCTGGGCTCGCTCACCGCCGGCCACCCCGAGCACGGCCACTGCCCGGGTGTCGAGACCACCACCGGCCCGCTCGGACAGGGCCTCGCCACCGCCGTGGGCATGGCGCTCGCCGAGCGGCTCGACCACGCCCGCTTCGGCGACGACCTGGTCGACCACCGCACCTTCGTGATCGCCGGCGACGGCTGCCTGATGGAGGGCATCAGCCACGAGGCCATCGACCTCGCCGGTCATCTCCGCCTCGGGCGCCTGGTGGTGCTCTTCGACGACAACGGCATCTCCATCGACGGCTCGACCGACCTCTCCACCTCCACCGACCAGGGCGCCCGCTTCGCCGCCGCCGGCTGGCAGGTCGCGGCCGTCGACGGCCACGACCCCGAGGCGGTGGCCGGGGCGATCGAGGCGGCGCTGGCCGTCGAGCGGCCGTCGATGGTCGCCTGCCGCACCACCATCGGCTTCGGCGCCCCGACCAGGGCGGGCACCGCGGCGGTGCACGGCAGCCCACTGGGCGCGGACGAGCTCGCCGCCACCCGTGACGCCCTCGACTGGCCGCATGCGCCGTTCGAGGTGCCCGACGACGTCCGCGACGCCTGGCTCGAGGTCGGCCGCCGGGGCGCCCGCGCCCGGGCCGCGTGGGAGCAGCGTCTCGCCGCCGAGCCGACCGAGATCCGGGCCGCGTGGGCCGACACCCGTCGCCGAGGCCTCACACTGGCCGCCGCCGACGCCGTCGAGGCGCTGGTCGGCGAGCTCATCGAGGAGGCGCCGACCCTCGCCACCCGCCAGGCCTCGCAGCGGGTGCTGGAGCGACTCGTCCCGGTCCAGGGCAACCTCCTGGGCGGCTCCGCCGACCTCACCGGCTCCAACGGCACCCGGACGGCGACGCACACAGCCGTCAGCGCCGAGGACCGCACCGGTGACTACGTGCACTACGGGGTGCGAGAGCACGCCATGGCGGCAGCGATGAACGGCATCGCCCTCCACGGCGGGTTCGTGCCCTACGGCGGCACCTTCCTCGCCTTCGCCGACTACAGCCGGCCCGCCATCCGCCTCGCCGCCCTCATGGGGGTCCCGGTCGTGCACGTCATGACCCACGACTCCATCGGCCTCGGCGAGGACGGGCCAACACACCAGCCCGTCGAGCACGTGGCGTCGCTGCGGGCGATCCCGGGCCTCGACGTGCTCCGTCCCGCCGACGCCATCGAGACCGCGCAGGCCTGGGGGGCTGCGCTGGGCGCGACCGACCGGCCGAGCGTGCTGTGCCTCACCCGTCAGGCGCTGCCCACGCTCGACCGGTCGGGCGCACGGGGTGGCGTCGACCAGGGCGCCTACCTGCTCGTCGACCCGCCGCGGCGCGACGTCACCCTGCTGGCCAGCGGCTCCGAGGTCGCGCTCGCCACCGCAGCAGCGGAAGCGCTCGCCACCGACGGCATCTCCGCCGCCGTGGTGTCGATGCCGTGCTGGGAGCGCTTCGAGCGGCAGTCGGCCGGCTACGCCGAGCAGGTGCTCGGCACGGCGCCCCGCGTGGCCGTCGAGGCTGCGGTCCGCTTCGGCTGGGACCGGTGGTTGCGACCGACCGACGCCTTCGTCGGCATGACCGGCTTCGGCGCCTCGGCTCCGGGGCCCGAGCTGTACGAGCACTTCGCCATCACGTCCGACGCCGTGGCCGACACCGCACGGCGACTCGTCACCTGAGGAGCACCCATGACCCGCATCACCCTCCGCCAGCTGCTCGACGACGCGGCCGAGCGCGGCTACGGCCTGCCGGCCTTCAACGTCAACAACATGGAGCAGATCCTCGCCATCGTGCGGGCCGCCGACGAGGTCGACGCCCCGGTGATCCTCCAGGCCAGCCGGGGCGCCCGCGCCTACGCCGGCGACCCGATGCTCGCCAAGATGATCGAGGGCGCCGAGGCGATGTTCCCCGCCACCCCGATCTGCGTGCACCAGGACCACGGCAACAGCGCCGAGACCTGCGTGTCGGCCGTCCGCTCCGGCTTCACCAGCGTGATGATGGACGGCTCGCTCGCCGAGGACGGCGCCACGCCGACCACCTACGCCGAGAACGTCGCCATCACCAGGCGCGTGGTCGACTTCGCCCACGTCGTCGGCGTGTCGGTGGAGGGCGAGCTCGGCGTGCTCGGCAGCCTCGAGACCGGGACCGGCGAGGCCGAGGACGGCCACGGCGCCACCGGCACCTTGGAGACCGAGCAGCTCCTGACCGACCCCGATCAGGCCGTCGACTTCGTGCGCCAGACGAAGGTCGACGCGCTGGCCATCGCCATGGGCACGTCCCACGGCGCCTACAAGTTCAGCCGACCGCCCGACGGCGAGATCCTGGCCATGGACGTCGTGAAGGAGATCCACCGTCGACTGCCCGAGACCCACCTCGTCATGCACGGCTCGTCGTCGGTGCCCCAGGACCTCCAGGACGCCTTCAACGAGGCCGGTGGCGAGATGCCCCAGACCTGGGGCGTGCCCGTCGAGGAGATCTGCGAGGGCATCCGCCACGGCGTCCGCAAGGTGAACATCGACACCGACTGCCGCCTGGCGATGGCCGGGGCCATGCGGGCGGTGGTCACCACGAGGCCGGCGGAGTTCGACCCCCGCGCGTTCCTCGCCCCGGCCACCGACGCCATGGCGGCCCTCTGCCGACTGCGCTTCGAGCAGTTCGGCGCTGCCGGCAAGGCCCCCGCCATCGACCCCGTCCCCCTGCCCGACATGGCCCGCCGGTACGCCGCCGGCGAGCTCGAACCGACCATCGCCGAGCCCGTCGGCACGACCACGACCTGATCACGAGGAGCACCACCGACATGACCACCACCACCGACGCCGTCCGCTACGACGCCGGCGTGAAGGAGTACCGGGAGCTCTACTGGGAGCCCGACTACGAGCCCGCCGACACCGACCTGCTGGCCTGCTTCAAGATCATCCCGCAGGAGGGTGTGCCCCGCGAGGAGGCCGCCGCGGCCGTCGCCGCCGAGAGCTCCACCGGCACCTGGACCACCGTCTGGACCGACCTGCTCACGGACCTCGAGTACTACAAGGGCCGGGCGTACCGGGTCGAGGACGTGCCCGGCGACGACACCTGCTTCTACGCCTTCGTCGCCTACCCGCTCGACCTGTTCGAGGAGGGCTCGATCGTCAACGTGCTCACCTCACTGGTGGGCAACGTCTTCGGCTTCAAGGCCATCCGCGCCCTGCGCCTCGAGGACATCCGCTTCCCGCTGCACTACGTGCTCACCTGCGGTGGCCCGCCCAGCGGCATGACCGTGGAGCGCGACCGCCTCGACAAGTACGGTCGCCCGCTGCTCGGTTGCACGATCAAGCCCAAGCTCGGCCTGTCGGCCAAGAACTACGGGCGGGCGGTGTACGAGTGCCTCCGCGGCGGCCTCGACTTCACGAAGGACGACGAGAACGTCAACTCCCAGCCGTTCATGCGATGGCGGGAGCGCTTCACCTACGTCGCGGAGGCGGTCAAGGCGGCCCAGGCCGAGACCGGCGAGATCAAGGGCCACTACCTGAACGTGACGGCCCCGACCGTGGAGGACATGTACGAGCGGGCGGAGTACGCCAAGTCGCTCGACATGCCGATCATCATGCACGACTTCCTCACCGCCGGCTTCAGCGCCAACACCTCGCTGGCCAACTGGTGCCGCGACAACGGGATGCTCCTGCACATCCACCGGGCCATGCACGCGGTGATCGACCGCAACCCGTACCACGGCATCCACTTCCGGGTCCTGACCAAGTGCCTGCGGCTCTCCGGCGGCGACCACCTCCACTCGGGCACGGTCGTCGGCAAGCTCGAGGGCGACCGCGAGGCCACCCTCGGCTGGATCGACCTGATGCGGGAGTCCCACATCCCGGAGAACCGCAGCCGGGGCATCTTCTTCGACCAGGACTTCGGCCACATGCCGGCGATGTTCCCGGTGGCGTCCGGCGGCATCCACGTCTGGCACGTGCCGGCGCTGGTCTCGATCTTCGGCGACGACGCCGTGTTCCAGTTCGGCGGCGGCACGCTCGGCCACCCGTGGGGCAACGCCGCGGGTGCGGCCGCCAACCGCGTGGCGCTCGAGGCGTGTGTCCAGGCCCGCAACGAGGGTCGCGACGTCGAGCGTGAGGGCAAGGACATCCTCACCGCCGCCGCGGCCCACAGCCCAGAGCTGGGTGCCGCGCTGGAGACCTGGAAGGAGATCCGCTTCGACTTCGACGTCGTGGACAAGCTCGCCGCGAGCACCGCCTGAATGACCGACCACATCCCACTGGAGGACTCCATGACCACCGAGCTGCTCGACTACCCGTCACGGGTGAGCGATCCCGCCTCCCGGCGCCTCGGCACCTTCTCGTACCTGCCCCAGATGGACGCCGGCGCGATCCGCGCCCAGCTCGACCACGCCATCGCGAAGGGGTGGACGTGCGCCATCGAGCACGTCGAACCGGAGCGGGCGGCGACCGCCTCGTACTGGTACCTGTGGAAGCTGCCCATGTTCGGCGAGCGCGACGTCGACGTCGTGATGAACGAGCTGACGGCGTGTCGCACCGCCAACCCGGGGCACCACGTCCGTCTCCTCGGCTACGACCGGTTCCGCCAGACCCAGGGGCTGTCGCTCGTGGTGTTCCGGGCGGAGCCGGCCGCGTGATCCGCGTCGCGCCCTCGATCCTGGCGGCCGACTTCGCCCGCCTCGGCGCCGAGGTCGAGGACGTCGTCGAGGCCGGCGCCGACTGGATCCACCTCGACGTGATGGACGGGCACTTCGTGCCCAACCTGACCATCGGCCCGGCCGTGGTGCGGGCCCTGCGCGACCGCACGACCGCCACGTTCGACGCCCACCTCATGGTGGCCCCCGTCGATCGGTACCTGGCCGACTTCGTCGAGGCCGGCGCCGACCGCGTCACCGTGCACGCCGAGGCCGGACCGCACCTCCACCGGACCGTCCAGGCGGTCCGGGACCTCGGCGTGCCGGTCGGCGTGGCGCTCAACCCGGCAACGCCCGTGACGGCCGTCGAGGACGTCCTGGACGACGTCGACCTCGTGCTCGTGATGTCGGTGAACCCGGGCTTCGGTGGGCAGCGCTTCATCGGGCGGTCGTTGGACCGGCTCCGGCAGGTGCACCGGCTCATCGGGGGCCGCCCCGTGGAGGTGCAGGTCGACGGGGGTGTCACGCCCGACAACGCAGGGGCCATCGTCGAGGCCGGCGCGACGGTGCTCGTCGCCGGATCGTCGGTGTTCCGTGGCGCGGGAGTCGACGACTACCGGGCGAACATCGACGCCCTCCGAGCCGCCGCCGAGGTCAGGACACCGGTCTCGGCCTGAGCGCCCGCAGCCAGTCGCAGAGGTCCTCGACGCCCTGTCCGGTCTTGGCCGACGTGTGGACGATCTCGACGTCGGGGTGCACGTCGCGCACGTTGCGCTCGAACCGATCCACGTCGACGTCGAGGTACGGCAGCAGGTCGACCTTGTTGACCACCACGAGGTCGGCGGCACGGAACATCACGGGGTACTTGAGCGGCTTCTCCTCGCCCTCGGTGACGGAGAAGACCATCAGCCGGGCGTCCTCGCCGACGTCGAACTCGGCCGGGCACACGAGGTTGCCGACGTTCTCGATGACGACGAGGTCGAGGTCGGGCAGCGGGAGCCGGGGGAGCGCGGAGCGGACCATCGTGGCGTCGAGGTGGCACTCGCCGCCGAAGCCGTTGGCGGTGTTGACCAGCGAGACCGGCACACCGGTGTCGGCGAGGAGATCGGCGTCGATGGAGGTCTCGATGTCGCCTTCGACCACCCCGGCCCGCATCGTCTCACCGAGGCGGAGGAACACCTCGCGCAGCAGCGTCGTCTTGCCGGCACCCGGCGACGACATGACGTTCACGACCCCGACGCCCGCCGCCCGGAAGTCGTCGCGGTTCGCCTGCGCCGTGCGCTCGTTCTCGCCGAGGATCCGTTCGAGCACCTCGACCCGCTCGGTGCCGGTCTGGTAGCCGGAGTGGTCGCCCACGTCACGGTCGTCGTGATGGTGATCGTGATCGCCGTGCTCGTGGTCGTGATCGTGGTGGGGGTGGAAGCGACCCATGGTCAGGCTCCGGACAGCTCGAGGGATCGGACGAGCAGCTCGTCGCCGCTGGTGACGTCGACCTCGGTGGAGCCGCAGGCGCAGCGGAACACCGGGGCGTCGATGGTGGTGGACGCGGAGCACGAGCGGCACTCGATGGTGGCCGGCACGTGGTTGACGACGAGTCGTGAGCCGGCCAGCGGCGTGCCGTCGACGACGAG
>JAAUYI010225198.1_pt1 | contig 11211 bp, 10 predicted proteins | sample 7278041 | NCBI WGS metagenome assembly JAAUYI01 (sample SAMN14350216, study PRJNA611818) | marine sediment metagenome | isolation source: surface marine sediment (0.6m) | place: French Polynesia: Moorea | collected 2018-08
CGTCCTGTTCTGCCACCGCCACCACCAACTCTCCCACCAGCCCGGCTGGACCATCTCCGGCACCGGCGCCGAGGTGCGGATCGCTCACCCCGACGGCACCATCCACACCAGCCGACCACCCGGAGCGCCGCCACCTGCGCACCCACCCCGAGCCGGCACGACCGGGCACGAGCCACCACACCAAGCCGCCCCCGGACCCACTGGTGAGGCGCCAGCCGGTGGCGCAGATCGAACCGGGCCGCCCTGGATGGCAGGCCCGGAACAACTCACCCTGGCCTGACGGTGTCGGGTTCGGTGTTCAGTCGCCGATCTGGTACGTGACGGTCAGCAGGACGGTCACGCCGGTCACACCGGGTGCCACCGGGATGTCGAACGTGGCGCTGTCGCCCTCGCCGCCTTGCATCATGCCCTGCGGCGATGTGATCAGGACCTTCTCGTGGGCGTCGAGCACCGGGCCGAGCGGTTCGTCGAGCAGATCGGCGGTTGCCTCGGCCCTGGCCTGGACGTCGTCCCAGGCCTCGATCCGGGCTTGCTCCATCAGGCCGTCTGGGTCGCCTTCGAAGCGCACGCTCGATGCGCGGACGCTGTCACCACCGATCTCGATCACCCGTGCGAGTGCGTCGCCGACGTCGTCGACATCGGGCATCGTGACCCGATAGCCGAGCGTCGCCTCGTAGCCGATGATCGTCCGATAGTCGTTGCGATCGTGCATCGGGTTGATCCAGAAGTTATACGTCTGGATCGCATCCGACGGCACGCCGACTTCGTCGAGTGCCTCGAGCAACGTTGCACCCGACGAGGCGACGGCCTGGCTCGCGCTGATCACCGATGGACGTTCCACGTTGACCGCCATGTCGACGGTGCATTGCGTGGGCGGTGCGTACTCCGCACCCATGCCGCCCACCGTGATGCTCCGCACGGTCGCGTCCTGGACCGCGACAGGTACATCGGCCTGACCCGGAGCCTGGGCCGGGGTGTCGGACTCCGTTGCCGGGTCGGGCGCCGACGGTTGCTCCACGTCGCTGTCGGCCGTGGTCGTGGCCGGCTCGGCGGCGTTCGCAGACGTCGTGTCCTGTTCGGTCCCGCTCTCGCACGCCACGAGCACCGCTGCGGCCATGAGTGCTACCAGTTGCCTCCTCATGGCTCACCTCCTCCTCCACCTTCATCGTCCCGGGGTCGGACGAGGGGCACAAGAGGACCAGGTTGGTTTCAGTCTCTTGGGCGACTGACGCTGCCGCCTACTCACTCACTCACATGTGAACGCGCCGGTCGCGAGGTCGAGCGTGCAACGTTCGGGCATGGTGACGTCACCGGTGCTCACCGGGGGCCGCGGTGTGGCAGGCGGCGGTCGAAGCTCGGCCACGAATGTGAAGAGACCGTCCGTCAGCGTGCCCGCAGCGTCCCGGACCTCCACCTGCGCGGTCAAGACCGGGTCAGGGCAACCGTTGACACTGATGGATGTGACGGTGGCGGTGTTCGTGCCGAAGGCGGACAGTGTGATCGCCGGGGCCTCGATTTCGGAGGGACTCATCGTGGTACAGACAGTGCCGAAGAATGCAGGGAGGGTCAGGCTGTACCGGCCGGCGGCGCCCTTGGTGACCGTGAAGGTCCCGAATGACGAGAAGGCGGGGTTGAGCGTGCCGTCGGGATCGACGGTGGCGTAGGCGTCGGCACCTCGGGCGTCCACCTCGTTGCGGGTGTAGACGTCCGCCGTGTTCGCCTTCTTGGCGAGTTCGGTGTCGACGTCGGTGGTGTTGGCCTTCTTCCCGAGTTCGGTGTCGACCTCGGTGCGCGTGTACACGTCCGCCGTGTTTGCCTTCTTCCCGAGCTCGGTGTTGATGTCCTGGAGGCCGGCGTTGGTGGTGTAGGCGACGACGTCGATCAACAGGTCGGTCGTCGGGCCGGCGGTGCCGAGTGCGTCGTAGGTGATGTCGATCTTGCCGGCGTTGGCACCGGACGTCGGCAACGACACCTGGACCGCGTTCGGCACGGTCGACCCGGCCGTCACGTTCAACGATGACGTCGTCGGCGAACCGGTTGCATCACCCGGGCGGATCGACACGAACCCGTCCGCACTCGGGCCGACCGCGGTGACGTTGAGCAACACGCCGGTCGCCCCGGCGGGCACCACGACCTTCGTACCCGTCGCAGTGGAGATCGAGCCGGTGATCTGCAGCTTCTGCGACACCGGCGACACGAACGGGCCGAGCAGGCCGAGGTTCACCGGGTCGCGCGTGTCGAGCACGCGCTCGGGTGACACGTTCACCACCGTCGACTCGGATGGCCCGGGGAGCGCCTCGGCGCGCCACACCATCGACGTCCAGACCATTGCCAGCGCGAGCACCAGCCCCGCCGTGAACCACATGACCGACCTGAGTCGGAGCGTGACCGTCATCGTTCCCCCTTTGACGAACTACCGCTGCGTGTCGGCGACACGAGCCACAACACGGTAGGCGCAGGTTCGGAGTCGATGTGACGCTCGGGCCTACCGGCGGCGTAGCCGGCCGTGCATCGTGGTCGTGATGAACGCCGTACGGAACCCCCGCATCGCCGACACCGACAAGACGAAGAACATCGAGGTCGCGCTGGTTGGCGACCTCTCGCTGGACGAGATGGAGGCCGAGCTCGTCGAGGTCGCCTCCGGGCTCGGACTGCACGTCTCCCACGTGACGACCCTCGGCCGGAAGCGGTATCCAGGCAACCGCCACTGGCATCTCAAGCGGGACGAGGGCGGGACCGGATGCCTCGACGTCACGTACTGGCCGAACGGATCGCTGATGTGGATCTCGATCCGGAACTACGAACCGGTCTGGGTGCACGACGCCGGGCGGCAGCTCGGTCCTGACCTCGAGGCGCACCTCGGTCGTCGGGCGAGCGGGTAGGCCACCCGGCGACACCGATTGGGTCGCGACCCGCCGTCGGTTGGAGACTGAACGGATGGAAGGGTTCGTCCATCCCGACTTCGCCCCGGTGGCCGAGAAGTTGCACCAGCTCACCTCGAAGCGGAGGGCGACCGGCGGCGCCGCCGTGGCCGTCTACCACCGGGGCGAGCTGGTCGTCGACGTCTGGGCCGGCGACCGCGATGCCGCCGGGACACCCTGGGAGCGCGACACCATGGCGACGAGCTTCTCGACGACCAAAGGGGTCGTCGCGACGGTCGTCCACCGGCTCGTCGATCGTGGCGAACTCGCGTACGACGATCGGGTCGTCGACCACTGGCCCGACTTCGGCGGACCGGGCAAGGACGACATCACGGTCCGCCATCTCCTGACCCACCAAGCCGGGCTCCATGCCATCCGGCCGCTCGTTCCCACCGCGGAGACGATGCTCGACTGGGACGAGATGGTGGAGATCATGGCGGCGGCCGAGCCGGCCTGGAGCCCGGGGGAGCGGTCGGGGTACCACGGCCTCACGTACGGGTGGCTCGTCGGCGAGGTGATCCGTCGGGTCACCGGTCTGACCGTCAACGAGGCCGTGCAGCGCGAGATCGTCGAACCGCTCGGTCTCGACAGCATGTTCATCGGACTGGCACCCGAACATCGCGACCGAACCGCCGACCTGCTGTTCGACGAGCGCTCCGAGGAACGGCTGAACCGGTTGATCGCCCAGCTCGAACGGTTCGATCGATACCGGCCGTTCATCGATGCCCTCGTCGTCGACGACCTCGTGGACGTGTTCCGCAGTCACCGGGTCCACGACGGTGAGATCCCCGCCGCCAACGGCGTGTTCGCAGCGCGCGACCTGGCTCGGATGTACGCAGCGCTCGCGACGCCGGAGTGCTTCGACGAGCCGCCGCTGGTCTCCGAGCCGACGGTGCGCGAAGCGACGACCGTCCAGGGGCGGGGGCGCGACGTCGTGATCGGCTTCCCGATGCGGTGGCGGCTCGGGTATCACCTCGTCGGCTCGACCGCAGGCCTGCTCCCGAACGGGTTCGGCCACTTCGGGTTCGGCGGTTCCGGTGCGTGGGGCGACCCCGACAGCGGCCTGGCGGTGGCGATGGTGCTCAACCAGGTCGCCGGCACGCCGTTCGGCGACACCCGGCTGCTGCGCGTCGGCGGCGCCGCCGTCCGTGCGGCGAAGCGACGGTTGGCCACCTGACGGCAGCGTCGAGGTCAGTCATCGGCGTCGGCGTCGCGGGCAGCCCGTGCGGCGATCGCGTTCGCGTGCATGCGGTCGCCTTCGGGGCCAGGCCGCCGGTGCGACAGTTCGACGAGGGCGTCGAAGATCCCGTAACAGACGAGCGTGTCGCCGGGTCGGATCTCCGTGCTCGTCCGGGGTGCGCCGATGTATCGGCCTGACGCGCGATCGATCCCCAGCACGGCGAGCCCCTCCTCGCGCAGCTCGAGCTCGCCGAGCGTGCGACTGCACAACCACGCACCCTCCTCGACCTTCAGTTCCATCACGGCATGACCGTCCGCGAGGTGCAACAGCCCGGCATAGTCCTGGACCTCGAGGTCGGTGAACCGGGTCAGGAGCTTGGAGAAGATCCTCGTCATCACCCGGTCGAGCGTCGAGCTCCGTACGACGACGAGCAGCACGAGGCAACCGCCCGCCAGGATCAACAGCCGAGTCGAATTCGTGGACGTGTCCTGCCCGACGAAGGAGATCGAGAGTGTGGCGACGGCAGTGACGATGCCGGCACTGCCGACGAGCATCAGGAACATGATGATCCGCCGGCGAGCGGGATGGTTGACGACCGCCTCCGACTCCGACGTGGTGAACCCCGATCCCGAGAGTGCCGATCGCGATTGGAAACGGGCCACCTGCGGTGACACCCCAGTGAGGGTGAGCGCCACGGTGGCGACCCGGGTCGCCGTCACCGACGCCACGATGACGAGGAAGAACGTGAGCAGCGCAATCATCGCTGCCCATCATCTCGCACGCCGCGCGTCACGCGTTCGTCGAGAGAAACGTGCCGCGCTCGCGAGGGAAGTGGACCGTGTAGAACTCGACGCCCACCCCGAACGAGCGATCCCCGGCGGCGTCCGCGAGCTCCCTGCAGGTCACCACTCGGGCGACCGCATCGAGGAGCGGTCCGTGCAGCTTGATGATGCGGTAGCGCTCGATCGACTCGCCGGTCGCGAACTGCATGCCGCGCGGCGACAGGTCGACGATCCGTCCGCGCGCGGGTGTCGGCTGCGGCCACTCGACGTAGACGCTCACGTCCCCCTCGCGGACGACGCGCCGGGCCGCCCGGGCTCCGGAGGTCTCGAGATCCGGAGCACCTGCCGGCGTCAGCGGGCTCTGGCAGTTCGAGCACGTGGCGACCGAGCGGTCGGTCGTCCGGGAACCACAGAAGAGGCAGGTGATGGTGGGCCGAGCTACGACAGGATCGGGGCGAGCCGTGGCGGCGGCTGCCGCGCCGGGATCGGCGCCCGCACCCGTTCGCGAGCGGTCAGGTCCGGCCCCGATGCGGGCGATGTCGAGCCCTCGGTCGTACTCGGCCCGGGATGCCGGGTCGGACAGCACCCGATACGCCTCGTTGACCAGCGCCGCGTTCCAGTGATCGCCACCGCGGTCCGGGTGCATGTCGAGGCTCAACATCAGCGCGCGGTAGCTCGACTTGAGGACCTCCCTCGGCGCGTCGGGCTGTACGTGCAGGATCCGGTAGTAGTTGCGGCGATTGGGCCGGCTCGACACCGGTAGGAGCGTAGGTCCGAGATCGGCGACTTCCAGTCAGGGCTGCGGGGCGGCCCGCTCGGCGAGTGCGGCGCGCTGGGCTGGGTTCGCCGCACACGAGGCCGCCCGATGCCACGCCTGCGCTGCGGCCAGCTCCTTCCCCGCTCCGTCGAGGAGCTCGGCGTGCCCCGCGTGGAGCGGTGCATATCCGTCCAGCTCGCCGGCGTTCAGCACCGGTTCGAGTACGGCCAGCCCGGCCGACGGGCCGTCCGCACGACCGACCGCGAGCGCGCGGTTCACCTCGACGACCGGAGAGCCCGTCATCCGGGCGAGCACGCCGTACAGGTCGGCGATACCGATCCAGTCCGGAGGATCGGAGGAGACGTGCAGGAGCGCGATCGCCGCTTCGACCTGGTACGGGCCGAGCTCCGTCCGAGCGCCTCCGGCGATCAGACTGCGCGCCTCGTCGATGGCACCGTGGTCCCACCCGTCGCGCCGCTGTTCGAGCAGCGGAACCAGCCGCCCGGCTCCATCCTGCCGGGTCGTTCGCCGGGCGTCGTGCAAGAGCATGAGAGCGAGCAACCCCATCGTCTCGTCGTCGGGACGGAGTCGGTGCAGCTGGCGAGCGAGCCAGATCGCCTCGCTGCAGAGCTCGTGACGGACCGCCGGACCGTCGTGTGACGCGAGGTAGCCCTCGTTGAAGACGAGGTAGATGATCGACCGCACGTCGTCGAGGCGCTCGTCGAGGTCGACGCCGGAAGGCGACTCGAAGGTGATGCCGGCGTCGCGGATCTTGCGGCGATCCCGAACGAGTCGCTTCGTCATCGCGTCGCCGCCGACGAGGAGACCCGATGCGATCTGCTCGGTCGACAGTCCGCAGACATGGCGGAGCGTGAGCGCGATGCGCGACTCGCGTGCCAACGCGGGATGGCAACACGTGAGCAACAGCGTGAAGAGGTCGTCGTCCATCACTCGTGGGTCGAGGCCGTCCGATGTGGCGTCGTCCGACTCGACGGCTGGAACGTCGGTGAACGAATCGGTCGGGACGGGTGTGCGCTTGCGGAGCATGCCGAGCGCTTTGCGGTGGGCGGTGGTGGTGAGCCAGGCGCCGGGCCGGTTCGGGACACCGTCGACGGGCCAGCGTGTCGCCGCTGCGGCGAACGCCTCCTGGACGGCGTCCTCGGCGAGGCCGAGATCCCGGAAGCGACGAGCGAGGGCGCCGACGATCGCCGCACGCTCTGCTCGCCAGACCCCTTCGAGTGGATCGGTCATCGCCGACCAGCCACCGTCCGACCGGCCGTCGTCCCGCTCATCTCGCCAGTGTCTCGGCGGTCGACGTGCCGGGAACGATCGGGCGGATCTCGACGCTCCCGATGCGGGCTGCCGGTGCCTTGGCCGCCCATGCGATCGCTGCGTCGAGGTCCTCGACGTCGATCACGTAGTAGCCGATGAGGTGTTCCTTCGAGTCGACGAACGGACCGTCGGCGAGAACGCGCTCACCGGCGCGGACACGGACGGTCGTGGCGGTGTCGTTGCCCATCAAGCCGTGACCGCCGAGGAGCACCCCGGCGTCGGCGAGGGCACGGGTGTAGACGGCGAAGTCGTCGATGACGCCGTCGTCGACGGTTGGCGCATCGCCGTCCCAGGCGTCGGGAGCGGCGGCGAGGACGAGGAGGTATTGCATCGGTTCTCTCCGTGAATCGAGGTGTGGTGGACACCTCTACGACGCGCGATGGCCGTCCGAGAGGACATCGACATGTCGATTCCCAGAGTTTCCCCGAGTCGAGCGATGAATGTCCTCTCCAGCCGGCGAGACGCGTCGGGTCGGGTGACGGCCGTCCGGTCGTCGCACCGCATGTGCGGTTGGTGTCTGACACGAACCGCACATCCACGAAGGGAAACACCATGCAGGCCATCCAGATCACGTCGTTCGGTCCTCCCGAGGTCCTCGAACTCGTCGAGCTCCCGACCCCCGACCCAGGTCCCGGTCAGATCCTCATCCGCGTCACCGCCGTGTCGGTGAACTTCGCCGACGTGATGCGTCGGCGCAACGACGCGTACCCGTTCCCGACCGAGCTGCCGTTCGTTCCCGGCAGTGAGGTGGCCGGCACCGTCGCTGCGCTCGGCGACGGAGTCGACGGACCACCGCCCGGCACCCGCGTGTTCGCCGCGGTCGGCAGCGACGGCTCGACCGGCTACGCCCAGTTCGCGATCGCCGATGCGAGCGGCGTCATCCCGATCCCCGACGGGCTCGACGACGCGGACGCCTCCGGGATCGTCGTCGCCGGAACGACGGCGATGCTCGTGCTCCGCGACGTCGCTCGCCTCCAACCCGGTGAGTCCGTCCTGATCGGCGGTGCCGGGGGAGCGGTCGGCCGGTTCGCCATCCAGCTCGCGAGGACGTTCGGGGCCGGCACGGTGGTCGGGACCGCGTCGACCGAGCAGAAGCGCAAGGAGGCGATCGCCGCCGGAGCGGACCACGCCGTCGATTCCACCGCCGACGACTGGGCGGCCGACGCCGCCTCGACGACCGGGTCGGGCTTCGACGTCGTTCTCGAGATGTCCGGTGGGCAGGCCTTCGCCGATTCCCTCTCGCTGCTGGCACCGTTCGGGCGGCTCGTCGTGTACGGAGCGGCGTCGGGCGAGCCTGCGATCTTCGGCGCCGAGGCGCAGCGTCGCTTCCTCTACGTCCCGTCGCCGAACCAGTCGATTCACGTGTTCAACCTCGGCCTCTGGTTCGGGATGCGCCCTGATCGGGCCGTCGAGGCGCTCGGCGAGCTGATCGCGCTGATCGCCGCAGGTGAGGTCGCCGTACCGACCGGCCCGTCGTTCCCGCTGGCCGATGCGGCCGAGGCGCACCGGCTCCTCGAGTCACGTCGGTCGGCCGGCAAGATCACCCTCGATCCGTGGTCGGGAGCCGCCACCACCGACCATCGATGACCCTCCACGGGCACGCGACGCAAGCGCGGACCGCCCTCTCGCGCGAGAGTGGCGGTCGTGCTGCCGCGTGAGATCGTCCCGCTGCCCGAACACATCTACCCACCCGACGAGTGGTCGATCCGCGAAACCCGCTTCAGCGACGACCACGTCGATCGGGCCGAGACGTTCTTCGCGCTCTCGAACGGGTACCTCGGCGTCCGGGGAACCTTCGAGGAGGGGCGGCCGCGCCTCACCTCGGGCACGTTCGTGAACGGATTCCACGAGACGTGGCCGATCGAACACGCCGAGGACGCGTACGGCTTGACCCGCGTGGGCCAGACGATCGTCAACGCCCCTGACGCCACCGTCATCAAGCTGTACGTCAACGACGAGCCGCTCTACCTCCCGGTCGCCCGGATGAACGAGTACGAGCGGACGCTCGACATGGCGACGGGCACGCTGACACGCGAACTCGTGTGGTCGACGGCGTCGGGCAACCACGTCCGGGTCCGTTCGCAGCGGCTCGTGTCGCACGAGTGGCGACACCTCATGGCGATGCGCTTAGAGGTGACGGTGCTCGATCATGCGGCACCGGTGATCATCTCGTCGCACCTGTTCAACCAGCAGGACACCGAGCCCGGCGAGGAGGACGACGACGAGTTCGACCCGAGGCTCGCGACGCAGTTCTCGGGTCGGGTGCTCAACGCCGAGGCGGTTGCATCGGACGACCTCAGCCTCCTGTACGGCTACCGCACGACGAACAGCAAGATGACCCTCGGCGTCTGCGTCGACCACCTGATCGAGACGGCGAACGGCTACCGGACCGAGACCACCGCCGACAACGACTTCGGCGAGGTGGTGGCGACCGTGGACGCCCGTCCCGGCGTGCCGATCACCATCACGAAGTACGCGGCCTATCACTCCTCGCGATCCGTTCGGCCCCGCGAGCTGGTGACACGGGCAGTACGGACCGTGGAGCGGGCGCAACGTCACAGCTTCGATGCGCTGCTGCTCTCCCAGCGCGACCACCTGAGCCGGTTCTGGCAACGCGCCGACATCAAGGTCACGCCAAACGAACACGACGGGTCGCGACTGCAGCAGGCGATCCGCTGGAACATCTTCCAGCTGGCGCAGGCGACCTGGCGGGCCGAGGGGTCCGGCATCCCGGCGAAGGGGCTGACCGGTCAGGCCTACGAGGGTCACTACTTCTGGGACACCGAGGTGTACGTCCTGCCCTTCCTCGCCTACACCCGCCCCCGGATCGCCCGCAACCTGCTCCGCTTCCGCCACTCGTTGCTCGACCACGCCCGTGATCGTGCCCGCGAGGTCAGCCAGGAGGGTGCGCTCTTCGCGTGGCGGACCATCAACGGCGAGGAGGCGTCGGCGTACTACCAGGCGGGCACCGCGCAGTACCACATCAACGCCGACATCTCGTGGGCCGTGCGCAAGTACGTCGACGTTCGTGGCGACCTCGGGTTTCTCTCCGACGTCGGCGCGGAGATGCTCGTCGAGACCGCTCGGCTGTGGGTGGACCTCGGCTTCTACGGCGACGACGAACGTTTCCACATCCACAGCGTCACCGGGCCCGACGAGTACACGACTGTCGTCAACGACAACGCGTTCACCAACCTGATGGCTCGGCTCAACCTCAACTACGCGGCGTCGTCCGTCCGACTGCTCGAACGCGAGATGCCCGACGTGCACGCCGCGCTCGTCGCCGAGATCGGTCTTCGACCCGACGAGGTCGAGCGCTGGGAGCAGGCGGCCGCGGCGATGTACGTGCCGTTCGACGAGGAACGGGGCATCAACCCCCAGGACGAGAGCTTCCTCGACCGTGAGGTGTGGGACATCGAGGGGACCCCGCCGGAGAAGTTCCCGCTGCTGCTCAACTTCCACCCCCTGGTCATCTACCGCTACCAGGTGATCAAGCAGGCCGACATCGTCCTCGCCATGTTCCTGCTCGGCAACGAGTTCACCGCCGAGCAGAAGCGCCGCAACTTCGACTACTACGACCCGCTGACGACCGGCGACTCGTCGCTGTCCGCCGCGGTGCAGAGCATCGTGGCCGCCGAGATCGAGCGCCCCGACAAGGCACTGGAGTACTTCGCGTACGCGCTGATGATGGACCTCGGCGACGTCGCCGGCAACGTATCCGACGGCGTCCACATCGCCTCGGCCGGCGGGGTCTGGATGGCGCTCGTGTTCGGGTTCGCCGGTGTCCGCGACTTCGACGGCGAGCTCTCGTTCGCACCGCACCTGCCGGCCACATGGGATCGCCTCCAGATCCCGATCCGTTTCCGGGACCGGCAGATGAAGTTGACGCTCACCCACGACGAGGAGCGCTACGAGATCGAATCGGGTGAACCGCTCGAGATCGTGGTGCGAGGTGAACGCCTGCCGGTGGCCGAGGACGCGCCGGTGACGGTCGTGCCGCCACGGTGAACCCGGAGCCGCCCGATGGGTGGCCGGGCGGCCACGATGCGTATCGGCGGAGTACGATCAAATCGTGCCTGCGTCGGACGGGATCGACTTCCACGCGGCGTACCAGGACCCCGACTGGAGTCTGGTCGGCGACTGGCCGCTGATCGCCGTGAAGTTCACCGAGGACGTCCGGCATCGTCGCTGGTGGTCGAGCGCCCGCGAGGACTTCTTGCGGATGAGATCGGAAGAGCA
>JAAUYI010134212.1_pt1 | contig 11209 bp, 9 predicted proteins | sample 7278041 | NCBI WGS metagenome assembly JAAUYI01 (sample SAMN14350216, study PRJNA611818) | marine sediment metagenome | isolation source: surface marine sediment (0.6m) | place: French Polynesia: Moorea | collected 2018-08
CCAGCTCGGGGAACGTCTCGTGCAGGAGGCCGACGAAGTCGGTCCCGGCCGGCGGTCGCGAGGTGACGATCACCGAGCTGGCGGACGCGGCGCCGGGCACCGACGAGCTCGCCCTCGAAGCGGCGCCCGAGCTGCGGGCGGTCGTGGTCCTCGACGACGAGGGGGCAGCCGGGATGCTCGACGCCGCCCGGTTCGCCGAGGCCGGCGCACTGGTGAGCGACGACGACGTCCTCGCCCGCCAGCAGGCCGTCCGGGTCCGTGACACCGCGGTGATCATGTACACGTCCGGCACGACCGCGGCGCCGAAGGGCGCTATGTTGAGCCACGAGGCCTTCCTCCGCTTCGCCGACGCGACCGTGAACGGCCGGATGCCGATGTCGGCCGACGACCGGGTGTGGACCGCCCTGCCGCTCTTCCACATCGGCGGCGTCGCGTTCGCGCTCGCCGCCCTCTACGCCGGGGCCACCTTCGTCCACGTCGGCTTCTTCGATCCGTCCGTCGCGCTTGCCCAGCTGCGTGACGAGGGCTGCACCGTCGCCCTGCCCGGCTTCGAGACGATCTGGCTGCCGATCATCGGCCACCCCGAGCGCACCGATGAGGACCTCGCAACGCTCCGGGTGCTCCTGTGCGCGGGCATCGAGGAGCGCCTGCGCCAGATCCAGGCCGCGACGCCAGACGCGACGCTCGTCAGCTGCTTCGGCCAGACCGAGGCGTGCGCCTTCCTCTCCCTGTCGGAGCTCGACGATCCGCTCGACCTGCGGGTGTCGACGGGCGGGCTGCCCATGCCGGGCATGGAGTGCGAGATCCACGATCCCGACACCGACGAGCTGCTGCCGCCGGGCAGCACCGGCGAGCTGTGGTATCGGGGACCGATGGCGTTCGACGGGTACTTCCGCGACACCGAGACCACCAAGGCGGTCTTCGACGAGCGGGGCTACTTCCGCACCGGCGACGTCGCCCACCAGGACGAGGGCGGCCGCATCACCTTCGTCAGCCGGGTCAAGGACATGCTCAAGGTGGGAGGCGAGAACGTCGCAGCCGCCGAGGTCGAGGGGTACCTCATCACCCATCCGGCGGTGAGGATCGCTCAGGTGGTCTCGGCGCCCGACGCGAAGTACGTCGAGGTCCCCGCGGCCTACATCGAGCTCGAGCCCGGGGCGACCGCCACCGAGGAGGAGATCGTCGACTTCTGCCGAGGCCGGATCGCCACGTTCCGCGTGCCCCGCTACGTCCGCTTCGTCACCGAGTGGCCCATGTCGGGCACGAAGGTCAAGAAGTACGTGCTCCGCGAGCAGATCGCGGCCGAGCTGGAGGCCGCGAGCATCACCGAGGCGCCCCGGGTCACGTCGGCGTGACCGTCCGTGGGATCGCCCACATCGCCGGCGTGTACGAGCACCCCCTTCGGGTGATCCCCGACGCGACCGTGGCCCGGATCCACGCCGACGTGGCGCTCGGCGCGCTGGCCGACGCCGGGCTGACCCTCGACGACGTCGACGCCTACTACTCCGGCGGCGACGCGCCCGGCTTCGGTGCGTTGTCGATGGTCGAGTACCTGGGCATCGACTGCCGCCACATCGACGACACCGAGACCGGCGGGTCGTCCTACCTCGTCCACGTGGCCCACGCCGCCGAGGCGATCGCCGCCGGCCACATCGACGTCGCGCTCGTCACGCTCGCCGGCAACCCCCGCAGCGGCGCAGGGGTCGGCGGCGCGGCCCGCTTCGACGATGCCCCGGAGGCCAGCTTCGAGAACCTCGCCGGGATGAACATCCTCAGTGGCTACGCCATGGCGGCCCGACGGCACATGCACGAGTTCGGCACCACCGGCGCCCAGCTCGCCGAGATCAAGGTCGCCGCCTCGGTCCACGCCCAGCACAACCCGAACGCCTTCCTGCGCGACGTCGTGACCGTCGAGGACGTGCTGGAGTCCCGGGTCATCGCCGATCCGCTCCACCTGCTCGACGCCTGCGTGGTCACCGACGGCGGCGGCGCGCTCGTGGTGGTCAGCGAACGGGTGGCCAGCGACCTCGACCGTCACTGCGTCCCCGTGCTCGGCACCGGGTTCGCCGCCAAGGGCGCCGACGGCGGCCGCGTCGACCTCACCTACACCGCCGCGCGCTGGTCGGGACCGGCCGCCTTCGCGGAGGCGGGCGTGACCCCCGCCGACATCGACTACGCCTCGATCTACGACAGCTTCACGATCACGGTGCTGGTCACCCTCGAGGACCTCGGGTTCTGCAAGAAGGGCGAGGGCGGGCGCTTCGTCCTCGACGGCGCTCTCCAGGCGCCCGATGGCCGGCTGCCCGTCAACACCGACGGCGGTGGCCTGTGCAACAACCACCCCTCGAACCGGGGCGGCATGACGAAGGTCGTCGAGGCGGTCCGCCAGCTCCGCGGTGAGGCCCACCCGGCCGTGCAGGTCCCCGACTGCCGGCTCGCTCTGGCCCACGGCACCGGAGGCTCGATGGCCACCAGGGTGGGCAGCGCCACCCTGATCCTGGGCGCCGAACGATGAGCGACCTCCCCGCCGCCGCGCCGACGCCGAACCCGGAGACCCGGCGGTTCTGGGACGCCACCGCCGAGGGCCGCATCGAACTGCCCCGCTGCGATCGCTGCGGCCTCGTCGTCTGGTACCCGCGGGCCATCTGTCCGGAGTGCCACGGCACCGAGCTCACCTGGCAGGCGATGTCGGGCCGCGGCACCGTCTACACCTTCACGATCGTGCGCAGCGGTGTCGGGCGCCGCTGGCGCGAGCACCTCCCGTACGTCGTGGCCTACGTTCGCCTCGACGAGGGACCCACCATCCTCACGAACGTCGTGGACTGCGACCCCGACGACGTGGAGATCGATCAGGCCGTCATCGCGGTGTTCGACGACACCGGGGAGGGCTCGGCCATCGTCCGCTTCCGCCCGAGTTGATGCCCGGCTGGGGCCCCGGGTTCGCCTAACGGCTCACCCTTCGAGCATCTCCATGATCGTGTGGTGGAAGTGGCGGAGGCGGATCTCCTGGTCACCCAGCCACAACCCCGGGTAGCCGCTGCTGTGCATGCCGGCCTGGACCGAGGCCAGGTTCGCCGCGTCCTGGTCGATCACCAGACCGAGCGAGCGTGTGCTGCCCTCGGGTCGGTGATCGTGGCGGGGAGGATCGGGCCACTCCTCGCCCTCGGGCACCAGTTCGAACATCCAGATGTCGAAGAGCATCCGGTCCGGATCCGTCGGATGGGGCCGGTGCCGGAACAGCATCAGGTCGTCGGCGTGGGTGTTGAACGTGACGTTCGGGAAGATCAGGTAGTTGTAGTCGTCGGTCAGCTGATCGTCGTGCAGGTCGGAGTAGTCCTTGCCCAGCTCGTCCTGGTGCTCGCGCATGTGGCGCTGCACGGCCCGGCGGATCCCGTCGACCGGCCCGTCGTAGGACGCCGGGTCCATGCCCGCGTTCTTCATCAGCGCCTTCAGCGGGGGCGGGATCTCCGGGGCCGAGTCGATGCGGGGCGACAGCAGGCCGAAGGCGATGAGGTAGCGGCTGTGCCTGTCGTACAGGTCGAACTGGATGTCGAGGTCGTCGAGGTACCAGAGCAGCTGCGGGTGCGTCGTGGCCGTGTGGTACGCCTCGGCGAACGCGTCGACCGCGGCCTTCCAGTTGCAGTTCCACTCGGCGGTGATCCACCGGGTCATGGCCATGCGCTCGAAGTGGTAGGGCTCGAAGTGCCCCCGGAGCGGCGCCATGTACTCCTCGAACGGCTCGACGTCGATGTCGAGGCTGAACCAGACGAAGCTGGCCCAGGTGGCGGACGGCAGCTCGGCGAGGCCACTGCACGGCGGAGCCCCCTGGGGGAACGTGGCGAGATCGGGGATGTCGTCGAAGTACCCGTCGATGGCGTATGCCCACCCGTGGTACCCGCACACGAACCGGCCGACGCGGCCGACGCCCTCGTCGGCGAGCCGGTTGCCCCGGTGCATGCAGACGTTGTGGAACGCCTTGATCGCGCCGTCCTGCTGGCGCACCAGCAGCACCGATTCCCGGCCGATGTCGGTGGCGACGTAGTCGCCGGGCTCGGGGATCTGGTCCTCCCGGCACCCGAGCAGCCACACCTTCGACCAGATGTGCTCCCACTCCTGGTCCATGAACTCCCGGGAGGTGTAACGCTCCTTCGGGATCAGCTCGTGACCCAGCTCCCGGTCGGGAGCCGACGCGAGCGGCGTCCCGCCCGGGTGGGTCGCCGGGTCGGTCCGCTCGATGACCTGTTCGCGAATCACATCCACGTGACCACTCCTCCTCAGAACTGGACGCGCTTGGTGAAGCCGCCGTCGACGATCAGGTTGGTCCCGGTCACCCAGCTCGCGGCGGGGCTGGAGAGGAAGACGATGCAGCTGGCCACCTCCTCCGGCGTCCCGAGCCGGCCCTCGGGGTGGTCCCGCACCGTCTTCTGGAACCACTTCTGCATGGTGTCCTCGAGCATGGCCCACACCCCGCCGTCGAAGTAGATGGGACCCGGCGACACGCAGTTGACGCGGATGTGGCTGCCGCCCACCTGTTGGCCGAGTTGCTTGGCGTAGACCAGCAGCGAGGCCTTCAGCGCGTTGTACGCCTGCGGCCCGCCGAAGGTCTCGACCGCTGCGGTGGTCGTCACGATCGTGATGGACCCGCCGCCGCCCTCCTGCATGACGGGCACGACCGCCTCGCAGCCTCGGACCGTCGAGAGGACGTCCACCTCGAAGTTCTTCCACCAGTTGCGCTCGCTGTCCTGGCCGCCGCCGGCGCTGACCCCGGGCACGAAGATGTCGACGCCCCCGAGCTCGTCCGCCGACTCGGCGATCCACGCCTCGTAGTCGTCCTTGTCGTTCACGTCACAGGCCCGGCCCACGACCCGGCCCTTGCCACCCGACAGCTCTCGCAGCGCCCGGTTGACGGTGTCGGCCGACCGGGAGCACAGCGCCACGTCGCATCCCTCGTCGACCAGCTGATCGACGACGCGCCGCAGGATCCCCTTCGTCGATGCCGGGACGATCGCCCGCTTCTCGTTCAGGCCCAGTTCCATGCCGGATCTCCTCCCCTTCGGTTCGTGCCGCCTGCGTCGCCCGCGACCGCCGTCACTGCTCCAGCAGGCGGTGCGCCGCCTCGGGCACCGGCATGTCGACCTCGACGCCCCGCTCCCTCGCCGGTCCGTTCGCCGCCGAGACGATGCCGTCGTGGTAGTGCGAGAGGCCGCTGCCCATGCGGGCCCGACGGGCGTCGGCCGTCGCGCCGGCGAGGCCGTCGGCCTCGACGATGAACAGACCGGCGACACCGGAGTCGTCCATCCCTCGCCCTCCGTCGGAGCAGATGAACCCCCACGGGCTCGTGCGCCGCAGATACGGGACGGCCGATCGGCCCGTGTGGCCCGCCGTCACGAGCACGTTCCGGCCGGTGTCGTCGTCGGTGCCGAACGCGATCGAGTCGGTGGCGATGACGTGGCGCCCGTCTGCGGAGGTCTCCATCACCGTCCGGTTCGTGATCTCCGTCGGCGCGGCGGGGGCCGGATCCTGTTCGAGCAGGAGCAACGCCGCATCGGCCACCGACATGCCGGGGCGGACGCCGCAGTCGAGCGCCGGTTGGTTGGCGAAGCTCACGACGCCGTGGTCGTGGAGGTGCACCCCGTCGCCGAGGTGGGCGGTCATGACGTCGGCGACGGCGGCCGGGATGCCCAGCGCCTCGAGGTACCAGAGTCCCGCGATGGCCGACCCCTCCGGTCCGATGGCGCAGTCCATGCCGATGACCGCACGGGGCGCCGCCTCGGCGATGAAGCGCGCCGGGAGCACACCGCAGTACGAGGAGTTGACGCACACGTCCCGTCCCCGGTTGGCCTCGTGGACGTCGTAGGCGGAGTCCATGGCCATGATCCGACCACGCCCGATCGCCGAGACGCGCATGACGGTCTGGGCCGGCACCTCGCCGAGCTCGGCCGCCGCGGTCATCGGCGCGACCGCCGTCGCCGAGGCTGGGGGCCCCGGTCGTGGGTGTCGGCGTCGATCCCCCGCTCGCGGAGCTCGATCTTGCGCACCTTCTCCGACGGGGTCTTGGGCAGCTCGTCGACGAAGCGGAGGTAGCGCGGGACGGCGAAGGCCGGGAGCTGCCGGTCGGCGTGGGCCCAGATCGCCTCCGCCGTCGGCTCGGCACCGGGCTCGCGCACCAGGAAGACCATCACCTCGTCCTCACCCGCCTCCTGATCGGCCGGCACACCGATGGCGGCGACCTCGGCCAGTCCGGGGTGGGTGACGAGGCCCTGCTCCACCTCGTAGGAGCTGATGTTCTCGCCCCGGCGCCGGATCGCGTCCTTGAGACGATCGACGAAGTAGTACCACCCGTCCTCATCGCGACGGAGCCCGTCTCCGGTGTGGAACCACAGGTTGCGGAACGCGGCCACGGTCTCGGTCGGCATCCCGAAGTAGCCCTGACACGTGGTCCAGGGATGCCGCGCGCGCACGACGAGCTCACCCACCTCGCCGACCGGCACCTCCTCGTCGGTCTCGGAGTCGACGAGGCGGACGTCGAACCAGTCGGCGTTCAGCAGGCCCGCCGCACCCGGCGGGCGCTCGACGCCGTACGGCGTGAGGATCGGCATGCAGGTCTCGGTCAGTCCGAAGACCTCGACGAAGGCCTCGACGCCGAAGCGCTCCTTGAACGGCTCGAGGATCGAGCTCGCGGTCGGCGCGGCGAAGATGCAGCGCAGCGAGTTGTCGGCGTCGTCGGGACGAGGCTCCTGCTGCCAGACGAAGTCCATCATCACGCCGACGAAGTTCGTCACCGTCGCGCCGGCCTCACGGATCTGGGTCGTCCACTCGCTGGCGCTGAACCGCTCGTGGAGCACGTAGCGGGAGCCGGCGATCAGCGCGGGATAGGCGGCCAGGAATTGCGAGTTGCCGTGGAAGAGCGGCCCGACCGACAGGTAGACGTCGTCATCGGTGAGTCGGGTCAGCGAGACGCACTCGTCGGCGAAGAGGTACATGTGGGCGTGCGGCATCATCACGCCCTTGGAGAGACCGGTCGTCCCGGACGTGAAGAAGATCGATCCGAGGTCCCGGGCCTCGACGGTCGGCAGCTCGACGACCCCGCCGCCTCCGGCGGCCAGCAGATCGTCCCACCCCGACGCCGAGTGGCCTGCTCCGGTCAGGTCGGCCACCGCGGCGGCGACGTCGTCCCGCTCGCCCACGAGGACGAAGTGGCGGATCGACTTCGCCGCGTCGTCGAGCTCGATGAACCGCTCGACGAATCCCGGTGCGACGACCGCGAGGGTCGGGGCGGTGGTGGCGACCTGGTGGGCCAGGAAGGTGCCGCGGTATGCGGTGTTGATCGGCACCTCGACGAGCCCGGCGACGGCGGAGCCCAACCACGACAGGATGTACGCGGAGCAGTTGGGCAGCATCACGAGCACCCGGTCACCGGGCTCGGCCCCGGCAGCCAGCATGCCTCGACCGAGCTGCTCGGCGAGCGCGAGCGTCTCGCCGTAGGTGTACGACTCGCCGGCCCAGGGCACGTCCAGGTACACGCGGTCGCCGCGGGTGCGAGCCCGGTGCCGCAGGACGTGCGGCGAGCTCCACGTCGCTCGGTCGCCGACGGTCGGCCGGTACTCGTCGTAGGTCCGCACGCCGCCGCCTACAACGTGTCGCGGGGTGGGAACCGGGGCCGGCGCTTCTCCATGAACGCAGCCGCCCCCTCGCGCATGTCCGGGGAGCCGATCGCCTGGATCAGCGCGCTCAGGCTCTGGACCATGTTGTCGCGCATCTGGTGGTACATGACGTTCGAGCTCGCCTTGGCGACCTCGAGGTACCGGGCGCTCATCCCGATCAGCTCGTCGCACCAGCGCTGGACCTCGTCCTCGAGCTCGTCGTCGGGCACCACCTGGTTGATCCAGCCGAGCTCCATCGCCTCCCGGGCGGAGTACTTGCGACAGAGGAACGAGACCTCCTTGGCCCGCTTCTCGCCGACCGTCATGGCCAGGAGGTTCGTCCCACCGAGGACCGGTGCGCTGCCGACCTTCACGCCGGTCTGACCGAGTTGGGCGCTCTCGGCGGCGATGGCGAGGTCGCAACAGACCACCAGCTCGTTGCCGCCACCGAACGCACCGCCGTTCACCGCCGCGATGACGGGCATCGGCGCGTTGCGGATGGCGTCGAACAGCTCGAGGCTGCCGGTGAACATGGTGCGCAGCGCCCAGAAGTCCGGGTCGGCGAGGTTGGCGAGGTAGCCGCCGGCGCAGAACGCCCGACCGGCGCCGGTGATGACGGTGACCCGCGCGTCGACGTGCTCGCGGAGCGCGGCGATGAGCTCGTCGACCGTTCCGCGGTCGTAGGCGTTGAGCCGCTCCGGACGGTTCAACGTGAGCCAGAGCACCTGGTCACGGCGATCGACGATGACATCGGCCATGAGCCCTCCTCGCTCGTCCCCGATTCCCCCGGGAGCACTGTACGCCGCCGGAGCTATTCGTGCGATTTGTACGCAGAGATCGGTCCCACTAGGTTGAGCCACCGCGTCGAGGGGGACGCGAGCGCGTGGAGGGGGCTCAGATGGGCAAGACACGTTGGTTGATCGCGTTGCTGTGCGCGTTCGCGCTGTTGGCAGCAGCCTGCGGTGACAGCGACGACGATGACGCCGAGACCACCGAGGCCCCCGCATCGGAGGAGGCGCCGGCCGAGACCGAGGCGCCCGCCGAGACGGAGGCGCCGGCCGACACCGAGGCACCCGCCGACACGGAGGCACCGGCCGACGGTGACGAGGAGGCGTCGGGGCCCGCCACCTGCGCGGAGAACACGCCCGACGGCACGCCGGGCATCGACAAGGACGCCGGCACGATCACGATCGGCACATCCCAGCCCTTCACCGGTCGGGCCGCCGTCGCCGGCGAGGGCCTGCTCGCCGGCGTCCAGATGGCCGTCGACGAGGTCAACGCCAACGGCGGCATCGACGGCTGCCAGTTCGAGCTCGTGTGGGAGGACGATCGCTTCGAGATCGAGCAGATGGTCACCAACGTCCGCAAGATGATCGAGGAGGACGGCGTCTGGGGCTTCGTCGGCACGGCCGGATCGCAGGCCATCCCGTCGACCTACCCCGCCATCGAGGGCGCCGGCACCCCGCTGTGGGGTCCGGTGTCGCCGGCCGATCAGGACATCCAGCAGGTGTACCTGACCAGCGCGACCCGCACCGAGCAGGGCCGCATCTGCATGGACTACTTCGCCGAGCAGGGCGTCACCAGGGTCGCGGCCATCGGCCAGGACAACGAGCTCGGCGTCGAGGCGTTCGACGCCATCGACACCCAGGCTCCGGTGCACGGCATGGAGATCGTGGCCACGGAGGAGGTCGAGGTGCTCTCCGACAACGTCGCCTCGGCGGTGCTGGCGGTCATCGACTCCGAGGCGGGTGGTGTGCTGACCGCCGTGGACAACGCACAGAACGGGCTGATCCTCGACCAGTTCCACGAGGCCGGCTTCGACGCCCTGGTGTGCTCGGACGCCGGCGCCGCGGGCTCGGGCGGCCAGAACACCGTCGGCCTCGCCAACCCCGACGCCGCCGACGGCTTCATCGGCGCCTTGCAGGTGGCGCTGCCCGACAGCGACGACCCCTTCGTGCAGGCCTGGTCGGCGCTCTGGGATGCCTACGAGGGTCCCGGCAAGGAGGGCGGCGCACCCAACTTCAGCCTCCAGAACTACTCCAACACGCGGGCGTTCCTCGAGGTGATGGACCGGCTCGACGGCGACTACTCCTACGACAACTTCCACGCCGTCGCCGAGACCCTGGTCGACGACCCGGTCCTCATCCCGGCGCTGCCGCCGATCGCCTGCGGTCCGCTGCCCGGTGGCCACAGCTGCGCGGCAGGCGCCGGCCTGAGCCAGTACGACGCCGCCACGGAGACCTGGACCCAGATCCGCGACTTCCAGTCACCGGCGTCCTGAGTCGAGCCGACCGTCGGGATCGGGTGGGACGCCCGGTCCCGGCGGTGTCGACCCGGCTGCCACCCCGACCGATCGGAGGAGCCGACCACCGTGGACCAACTGCTCCAGCAGATCGTTGCGGGCCTCGAAGCGGGCTCGTCCTACAGCCTCATCGGCCTGGCGATCGTGGTCATCATGAAGTCCACGGACGTCCCGAACTTCGCCATGGCCGAGATGGGCTTGGTGACCGCCTACGTCGCGTGGTGGATGTCGTCCGACGACGGCGCCGGCTGGCCGTTCTGGCTGGCCATCCTCGTCGGCCTCATCTTCGCCGCCGCGTTCGGGGCGGTCACCCAGTACGTCCTGATCCGCCCGCTGACCGGCCTGTCGAACCAACCCCTCGCGATCGTCTTCTCCGTCGGGCTGGCCTGGGCGCTGGTCGGTCAGATCGAGGAGCGCGGACTGCCGTGGTTCGTCGACTGGATCCCCGGTCTCGGGGGCGGCTACCCGCTCGGCGTGGCCATCGTGCTCGCCCTCGCGACCGTGCCGATCACCTACCTCGCCATCCGGGCGTGGGTGAAGAAGCTCGCGGTCGTCGACCACTTCCCGCTGCTGTTGCTCACGATCGGCTTGACGTTCGCGCTCGGCTCGCTGATCGAGATCGTGTGGGGAGCCACCCCGCAGCGCTTCGATGCCCCGTGGTCGGGTGAGACCTTCAACCTCGGCAGCACCCGCATCGGGTGGGACCAGGTCGTCTCGATCGCCATGGGTTTCGCCATCGCGCTGGCGCTCGCGGCGTTCTTCAAGTCGACGTGGGGCGTGCGCATGCGAGCCATCGCCGAGGACGGCACGACCGCCCGCATGCTCGGCATCAACGCGGGCATGGTCTCGATGATCGCGTGGGCGATCGGCTCGCTCGTGGCCGGTGCGGCGATGATCCTCAACACCAGCTCGACGGTGCTCGAGCTCGGGAGCGCCGAGGGGCTGATCCTGAAGGGCTTCATCGCTGCGGTGCTCGGGGGGTTCGTGTCGCTGCCCGGCACCTTCGCCGGTGGTCTCGTCGTCGGTGTGGCCGAGTCGGTGGCCGGCGGTCAGATCTCCACGAGCCTCCAGCCCACGATGGCGTTGCTCATCGTCGTCGTGGTCCTGTTGGCCGCCCCGGGGGGCCTCACCCGTCAAGCCAAGCTGAGGGAGGTCTGACTCGATGGCCGTCACCGACGCCGCTGCGCAGAGCCGGGAGTTCGACGAGCGAGACCTCTACCCGCCACGTCCCGACGGCTGGCGGCGATACCAGCAGCCGTTGACC
>JAAUYI010020706.1_pt1 | contig 11205 bp, 11 predicted proteins | sample 7278041 | NCBI WGS metagenome assembly JAAUYI01 (sample SAMN14350216, study PRJNA611818) | marine sediment metagenome | isolation source: surface marine sediment (0.6m) | place: French Polynesia: Moorea | collected 2018-08
AAGTCTAAAAGCTTACTTAAAACCTCTGTGGGTAAACCTCTCTCCTACTAGTCCAGAGGCTTTGAAACCCCCATTCCCTTGTAGGGAAGGGGGGATAGGGGGGTTAGGTTTCCAGAGTTTTGATGTTAAACATAATACTTTTCAAACATCCTCTCAGAAAATGATCACAGTCAATCAAAATGTAATAGATTAGCCAGGGTAACTTTTATGACTTTGAATCGGCGGCATTTTTTGTTTTTACTCACAGCTAGTGCAAGTGTATTTGCCTTGGATGGATGCGCAACAGCACAAGAAAATCCTCCTAACCCCACTCCTACACCAACAACTCCACCAAGTCAACCAGAAGGGGCTATAAAGCTACCTCCTTTACCTTATGCTAAGGATGCCCTGGAACCCCACATAGATGCCAAAACCATGGAGTTTCACCACGATAAACACCATGCTGCTTATGTGAGGAACTTGAATGCAGCCTTAGACAAACACCCAGAACTAAAAAGTAAAACAGTTGAAGATTTGCTACAAAAGCTTGACAATGTACCAGCAGATATTCGCACCACTGTACGTAATAATGGTGGTGGTCATGTTAACCACTCCATGTTTTGGAAAATTATGACACCCAATGGTGGAGGAGAACCAACTGGTGCGATCGCAGATGCTATTCAAGAAAATTTTGGCAGTTTTGCAGAACTCAAAAAGCAGTTTAACCAAGCTGGTGCAAAGCGCTTTGGTAGCGGTTGGGTTTGGCTGGTACGTACCCAAGATGGCAAGTTAGAGGTCATCAGTACAGCTAACCAAGATAGTCCCTTAAGTCAAGGTAAATATCCGATAATGGGTAATGATGTTTGGGAACATGCCTATTATCTTAAATACCAAAATCGTCGCAAAGATTATTTAGAAGCTTGGTGGAATGTAGTTAACTGGGATGAAATTAATCAGCGCTTTGATGAAGCCAAAAAATTTGCCTAAGCTATTGAGTATCTATTCAGCTTTTGCAGGATAAAATTACCTGTTCTCTACTCTCAAAAATTAGCTTTTTGCTGCTTGAGACTAAAGTGATAACGCACTCTACAACTTCCAATTTTTCAAATATACCATATTTAGGGCGCAAGCCGCAGCGCCCCTACAAATTTACTGTTGTATTTGGGATAATTTATTTTTTGGTATTCCCTTAACTTAGTATTTAAAGGGCATTTATGCGAGAATGTTGAATGGGAGAATGTTGAATGGGAATTTGAATATGAAATTCAGCACCTGCTCCCGGTGCGGAATGACATTCTAATTTACCACCGTGTAGTTCTACAATTACTTTGTAACAAATTGATAAACCTAAACCTGTTCCCTTACCAACTTCTTTTGTGGTGAAGAAAGGATCGAATAATTTGGGTTGCACTTCTCTGGAAATTCCTGGACCATTATCAGTAATATAAATGCTAATCCATTCATTATTTACATGGGTGGAAATATGGATGTTGGGTAATAGAATTTTTTCATGTTCTTGGTTATTTTTTTGAGTTTTTAGTCCTGATTCTAAAGCATCAATTGCATTGACAATGATGTTCAAAAATACTTGATTTAATTGACCAGAATAACATTCTATTAAAGGCAATCTTCCATAATCGCAAATCACTTTAATTCCATGGGGATTTTCTGGTGTAGGTTGGAGACGATGGTTTAAAATTACCAGGGCACTATCAATTCCTTCGTGAATATCGACTTTTTTAAATTCTGCTTCATCTAAACGAGAAAAAGTACGTAAGGATTGTACAATTTCCCGAATTCGTTCTGCCCCTATATTCATGGATTTAAATATTTTTTGTGAATCTTCTCTGATATAGTCCAACTCAATCAATTCAATTTCTTCTTTAATAGGAGCAGTTGGTTGGGGATAAGATTCTTGGTAAAGGTCTATCAGTCCTAATAAATCTTGAAAATAAGCATTAGCATGTTCTAAATTACCATAAATAAAATTTACAGGATTATTAATTTCATGAGCAATTCCTGCCACTAAGACTCCGAGAGCAGACATTTTTTCAGACTCAATCATTTTCACCTGTAAATCCTGGAGATTTGCCAAGGTAGATTCTAGCTCTTTTGTGCGTCGCTCCAGGACAATTTGTGATTCTTCTAATTCTTTAATCACATTTTTTAGAACCGCTTCTCTGAGTTCACTGGCTGATTCAAGTTGTTGTCTATCTGCTTGGGAACGTTCTAGCTTTTTTGTCAGGACGCGAACGGTTTTTTCTAAATCCTTAATTCTGCTCTCGTAGTCTATATGTTCCATAAGCCTCTACTTTGTTCCTAGAAGCAAGGTGACAAATGTTTCTTGGTGGTAATAGCTTGAACCTTGAGATTCTAGAGGTGCAAATTCACCGTAAGTATAAAATCCACAAACAGGTATTTCTTGAGTAAGGGCATTTTGAACTAATTGATATTCTTCTTTTGCTCTTGTTCCTAATAGCCAACGACGACAACAACAGGAAAACAGCAAAACTGCTTCTGGTTTAGTTCCAGGATAATTTTTCATAGCTATCTCAAATGAAGTCTGAGAAGCTGCAATTACCTCATCTCGACTAATATCTGTAACTTGCACTGTAGCTTGTTCAGGAATATCACCTAAAAAATTAATACTACCTACTTCCCAATCGTAAGTATTAGGTACGCGCATATAGTAGCGTTCGCTATCTCCTTCATAAACCGCTAAGGGATTCTCAGCAGTTGGTGGACGATCGCCTAAATAATGTTGATAAAATTCCGTTGCTGGTTTACCATCTATCTCATAAAGAAGCGTTCCCTGAGCTTTGGTAACTATACTTTTACGTCCAATAGGTTGCCAACCACAGCCAATTCCGTAAGATAATAATATATCTCCAGAAAAAATCAGAACTGGTAAGGAATCACTTAAGACTTTGTTACCGAAAAATTGATAGGTTTTTTGGAAGCGAAACTGATCTCCAGCTGTACCTCCGACAATTGGAAAGTGAGAACCCAAAGCGAGTTTTAACCCCTTGAGAATAGATTCACCACTGGTGGTTGAACCATCTTCTATATAACTAGCTGGTAAAGTAATACATAATTTGGGAGCAGCATTGCTTTTTTGGGTCGCTTGTTCTACAGCTTCCTTAGCAGCAGCAACGGGGTCATTTTTGGCTCCATATCCCACTCCAGCATAGATGTCTATGGTGTCAGAACAAAAGAGTAATAATGTCAGAGAATCTTGTTGAAATCCTAATCTGGAGGATATTTCACCATCTGTGGTGCAACCAATTAAATCAAGTCCTGGAAACACCCGGTCAATTTCTTCGAGAATCAAACTATGGTCAAAATCAATAGCTGCAAATAATATACCCGCTTTGGGCTTCATACCTGCTAAATCTGTAATACATTGTTGTAAAACTTCTTCAATTGCTCCTTGAGAATCAGGATCATCACTGTGACCTACAATAAAATTGAGCATTTTTTCCCATTCAAGTTTGTTAAATTTGTTTGTGAGTTTGCAGTCAGGATAGGTAATTTAAAAGCTTATAGTCCTGAAAGCTCAATTATTACCCATCCTCAAATTTTGCTGAATTTTGACAGCTGCAATTAGCCCCCATGTTTTGGAATTACACTGTATCTAGTGTTCCCCAAATCATGGTTAATCAAACTATTAATAAAATTCTCAATATTAACTTTCAGTAAATTATTCTTAAAGTCAGTCTCAGTAGAAAATCGGATTTATCAGGTTTCATAAAGGTCGTTGAGTAGGTACACCTACAGCACGGGGAAACCTAGTTGGTGTATTGTTTACCTTACGTAGGTATAAACAATGACGAATACTCTGACTGAGGGGGGTATAAAATTGTTCCGTAAATTCCAGCACTCCACCCAATTGTTGAGCTGCATTTCTCAAGGCTGTAGTTTCTTCTTCAGTCCAAGTCCCCCGATAAATAATTGCTAAACCACCTTTTTTCACCAATGGTAGAACATATTCGGCACAAACTGAAGGATTGCCAACAGCACGAATCGTGGCAATATCATACTGTTGACGATGCTGGGTATTTTGACTTATTTTTTCTGCCCTAGCAGTAATTGTTTTGACATTATTTAATGATAATAAAGGTATTATTTGTTCTATAAAAGCAACTTTTTTACGAGTAGAATCTAGTAGAGTAACAGTACAATTATTGACAGTAATAGCTATGGGAATACCCGGGAAACCTGCCCCTGTACCAATATCAATAAAACTAGGAGAAGTTGGGAGTGGGTGTATTTGTTCTTCATTTCTGAAAAATAAAGGTGCGATTCCACATAGAGAATCCCACAGATGCTTTTCCCAGAACTCTTGGGGTTCGGTAATGCGGGTTAAATTCAGCTTTTGATTACCTGCTAGGATTAATTCATATAAGCGTTGAAATTGTGCTTGTTGTTGGCTATTAGGAGTCCAATTGAGAGTTTTTTGCCAAATATCCGTCATCTCTGGCAAAGTAGGGAAACTAGAATCATTCACAATTAAAATTCACAACTAATCAACAGCTAATCAAAAGCGATCGCTATTTTCACTTTAGCTAGACAGTAGTTATCAAAATAACCCCCCATTGCGGGGGAGTTAACAATTAAACTACTAGACTACGACCCCCTTCAATTCCTTAAACAATAACCTACAACCGTAAGCAACGGTTTGGGAAATAACCAAATTACCAAATCCCCCCCTCACCTCCTTATCTTTGACTCCAGGGGCAATATCACCCGCAACCATTGAGGCATTTAACCCCATCTGCATGGTTTGTAGTGTAAGGTTTAGAGTTACCTCCAGTTGCCCTTGGAGTTCTTTGGTAACCATTGGGATTAAACTTTGAGTGAGCGATCGCTTAAATTCCACAAGTGCTTGTTGCTGAAGTCTAGCAACAGCAGACGGACATCTTGCAGCCATCTTAATTGGAGTACAAAGCAATTTGACCAGAGATGCTTTTGACGCAAATATTGATAGTTCAATTTATACTGAACCTGGTTTTTCCCAATTTATTCCCAGAGGTGAAAACAATGATACCTATAGGATTGATGTTTTTAATCAAATTTCTTCAGTAAGAAAGTTATTACATTCAATTAAATAATTATGACAAGTTGCGGTCAAATTTTAACAGAAATTGCTAATCTACGCGCTGATATAGCCAAATTAGATGATAAGTTTATTCTAAAAGAAGAAAAGAGTAATATTATTCAATCTTCGGTTTCTGCTAGTGAAAAAACTATTGTTCCTCAAATTCCCTCAATAGCAACCACAGTTGCTGCTACAGTTGTTAGTCAAAAACGGTTCTTGCGTACTTAACGTGCTAAATTAATATTATAGTGCCAAGAAAGTAAAGCTCTAATTTCAAAATTGCGAAAATTTCTAAAGCCAAATCCACTTCGCTTTATTAGCTTAAATTTATTATTAATTCCTTCTACTACAACCTTAGTAGTTTTTCTTTCAAAATATCCTACTATTTCTCCAAACCACCGTTTAATTGTCTTGACACTTTTTTGATAATAAGGTACAGCTAGCGCTGCGCTAACGCGAACAGCTTTCTTTAACCAATCGATTAGTCCTAACATTCCTGTTCCTAAATCTTCACTCGTATCAAATATATTATGAAATTCTTCTTTTAATGAATGCATTATTCCTATTAAAGGAGATGCTTCTCTGATTCTATCTAATTTTTCTTTTTGTTTTTCTGTCAGCTTATTTTCTGCTTTTAAAATTGTATATTTGTTACCTTTTAAACTATCAAATACTTTTTCTCTCGACTCAATATTTAATGAAGATGCTGTTTTATTTTCTGCTATTGTAGCTTGGTTTAGCTCGTCATGTATTACTTTGGTAACATGAAATCTATCTACTGTAACAAGGGCGTTTGGGCAAATCTTCTCGACTAATTTTTTATAATTTCCAGTCATATCAATGCTGACTTCTTCTATTTGTTCTAAAACTTGTTCTCCCCACTTTCTCATTTCTTTTTCGATTTCAATTTGTTTTCTTTCTTTTACTAACCCTATTAATTTTTCTGAATCTATATCTACAAGCACAACAATAAATTTACCTTGTCTTTTGACCAAACTAATTTCGTCTATTCCTAGTCTTTTTAAATTTTTCACATCTATAGGCATCACATTTTTAGCTATATCCTCAAGCATTGAATTTACTTCTTCTCTACGAGAAGCCGCGCAAGGCGCGTCTACGTCAGTTAATCCATTATTTTTCGCTACATGACTTATATTACTATTAATAATTTGTTTAACTATCTTTTCTGCATATCGGTGCGTATACCCTTTTCTCTTCCCCACAAAGTCTAGTTGCTCACTAAATGTTTTTCGACATTTTTTACACTTAAATCTTCGTCTATTTACATTTAATATTACTTCTTTATCACCCATCGGTAAATCTTTTACCAAGTATCTTTGATTTTGATGTAAATGTTCTGACTTTTTACCGCACTGCGGGCATACTGCGCTTTTAGTCTTTTTACTTACTGATAAAATTAAGATTTCACCCTCTTGCAGACTTGATTCTACCACTACATCTGGTAAATTTAAGAGTTGAGTAAGGATTCTTTTCATAATTTATTTTACTAAAAAAATGAATATATATTCTAATACTTTAGCACGTTAAGTACGCAAGAGCCGCAAATCGAGTAGTTCTTGCAGTTCCTCACTTTTGTTCATGTGGATTTCCAACAGCGGGTTTCAGTCTGTTTTCTGTTCTCAGGGATTGTAAGTAGGTAGGCATAATTAAATATAAGATAAGACCTCACCCCCATCCCCTCTCCTTACTAAGGAGAGGGGTGCCGTCAAGCGGGGTGAGGTAAAATTTATGTGCTATCCTACGGGAAACCGCTGCGCGTCTACACTCAACCCAAAACCGCTATATCCTCTTTTGCACTACTTGCCTATACGGTTGAGAAAAACGAGAACTTGAGGGTTGTCCGCTAAGAAGTATCCTGGGGTGTAGTATCCAGTAGTAGCAAAGTCTAGCAAACCATCACCATCAAAATCTTCAATTGCAATTCGAGCAGCAGAAGAAGAGGATATTTGGGTTCTTTCAAAGGTCATAGAAGGTTTGTGAGTGTCTTCTTGCTCAAGTAGTTTATAGTAAAAGACTCCTTGAAAGGGTGATGGACCACGCTCTGCAACGATAAATTCATCGTTTCCATCACCATCAAAATCAACAGTTTTCAAATGATGTCCTGCACCTTCACCATTCTGGTTAGGATAGCCGAAAACATCTATAACAGTTCTGTTCCATCGCATTTTCACTAGATCGGATTCTACGTTCTTGGTATAGATAGCAACCTTATTGCCATGGAATGGTTCCACGGTAGCGATGTAAGCATAGGGGTCAGTTCCAATTTTGCCAATATCTACATTTCCACTTCCTGTGAATTGGTGTTCATTATTTTGTGTTTCAGGATCGACGGTTTGGCTGAGATCACCAGTCCCCAGAGGGACAATGTACCAATTACCATCTTGACCATAGTAAAACCAAGAGATTCCTTCTTGGCTGGCTAGAAGTACCGAGTCAAGATTCGAGTTAGTATTGGCATCAAATTTACCCACGGTAACACCGTGTATAACATGATAATAGGAATCATCTAAGACTTGGCTTGGCCAGGAAGTAGCACTGTATAAATTGTCAGGCTTTGTGTAGAGAACTACGGGCACAGCAGATTGCCAACTCTCGGCACCAACAACGGGAAGTGCTAAAAGTTCCAGCTTTTCACTGGGAGTAAACTGTCCAAATAGCAGTCTATGGGTTGCTACCAAATCTCCGATGTGATATTGAGTCCAGTCTAAACCAGAGTCACCGGGGTTTTTCAGCCAAGAAATCTTCCCATCATCGGGTCCGCAGTTGAACATACAATTCCCATAGTCGTGGCTAATGACAATATCAATCGAACCATCCTCATCAATGTCTTGATGAGCAACTGCTACAGGTTTTGGCAAAGTAATTATAGGGTGCTTTGTCCATTGGGAGTTCTGTGTCAAATCACCAGGGTTTTCATACCAAGCAACTTCCCCAACTGCTAAACCAGAAGTTACTAGATCGGGTTTAGAATCGTTGTTGACATCAAAAGCTTCAACCCAGTAACCATCTTCGAGGTTGTCATCAACTAAAATTTCCTGGAAATCGGGAGTAGCACCAAGAGCAATACTAGGAGGTTGCCAGTAGCAAAAAATCCCCAAAAACATTAATACACTTAAGAATATGGACAAGCCAACCCTAGATGCAATTTTGTGTAGTTTTTTCATCGGACTAGACAGTTGTAAGTACATAAGGTCCCTGATTGTCTTTTCAATTTTGTCCCTGGTGAGGATCTGTGTTGCTTAATGGATATATGAAATCAAAATTGTTCAACAGCTACAAGTTAATTAAAGAGAAAACTGGTAGTGAGAGTAAGGAAGTAGGCACAATTAAAGTTCATACCAGCCATAAGCAACACGAGATTTTCTATTATTTTGATAGCAATTTCCAGTTGGAGTAAATTAACTATCTTGTAGAAAAAGTTTTCGCTAAAACCAGCTAAAACTAACTACAAACCAGTCGTTTGACGGAGATAATCACGCGCCATTAACGCATAATCCAAAGGAGTTTTGTCGTATTGCTTCATTGTTGTATTGGGGTCTTGTTCTGCTTCAACTATTAACCATCCTTCATAGTTAGCATTAGCTAGTGCTTGCAAGATTTCATCAAAGTTAATCGCCCCAACATCACCAGGAACGGTAAATACTCCTTCTCGAATAGATGTTAAAAAGCTCCATCCGTTTTGCTTAGAATCATCTAGGACTGACTGACGAATGTTTTTGAGATGAACGTGCTTGATGCGCTCTCCATACTTATTGACAAGTCCGATGATTTCGGTGTTTGTTGCACCTGCATAGTAAAGATGACCAGTATCAAGGAGTAATTTAAGAGGTGTACCTTGAGTCATTTCCATTAATTTTTCAACATCCTGAATCGTTTCCACTCCTGTTCCGATATGGGGATGATAAACTAGCTTCATCTGATTAGCTTCTGCTTTCTGTGCTAAATCAATTAGTCCGTTAGTTAAATCTTCCCATTGTTTCTCAGAAAACTTAGGTCTGTTAGTTAAAGGATTGATAGGTTGTTGATGAACCGCACAACCGAGTTCAGCAACAACAATAATGTCACTATCAAAACCCTCCATGAATTTCATTTGCTCGTCAAAGATTCTTTGACTTTCTTTTTTGCCTTCTTCACCAAGGGTGAAGTAAGTTCCCACCCAAGGTTCAGAAATCGTTAAACCACGGCGGTTTAGTTCTTTTTGCAACTCCTCTTTGTCAGGAAATTTAGGCGCACCTTGAGTACCATAAAATCCTGATAGTGCTATTTCACTGAGAATTTGTTGGTAGGGTATTGGAGGATTCAGATCGATGGTGAGGTCGTCACTATTGCTCCAACCTGTGGGTGTAATGCCTAAACGAACTGTTGTAGAGTCAAACAAGGGAGTTTGCCGTGAGCCAGAAGCTAAATGTACTATATTTGAATTCCTGCTTATAATCGCAGCATTGGCAGGAACTGCGGTAGTTATTCCCATGAGGATTACCATCACTAAGGCAATCAACAAACGGCTAATTTGTTTCAACAGGGATTTGATCTGTTGAGGATAAACCTGTTGTTTGAGTTGTTGTGGAATTTGTCTCATCAGAATTCCGTCGTTTTTACTATTTTTAACGAATGGCACTAAGTTAAGAAAAGCCTTGTTAAATCTAGCTTTCTAAACTCTCGACTCTCGTTACAAGGTTTTACCTTGTAATGCATTTTAGGGAGGCTCTGCCTCCCATTAAGTCTGGAGGCAGAGCCTCCAACGGATGCGTTTCTAGGCTTAGCCTGGAAACGAGTTAACGGATGCGTTTCCAGGCTTAGCCTGGAAACGAGTTATCTTGACTCAATCTACGACCCTAATTAGTAGCCCCAAACTGAGAGACATCTCCGTTATAGATAGTATCATTCGGCATCATTGCGCGAAATAAATCTGCTCCAGAGAAATTAGCCCCTGTCAGGGTAGAATGGGATAACCTCACACCTCTCATGGGAGCATTAGAGAAATCTGCACCCGATAAATTAGAGTCAGATAAAATGGCTTGGTTGAAATTAGCACTTTGAGCGATCGCATTGGAGAAATCTGCATCAGGGATGATTGCAGCTTCTATATCTGCCCCTGTTAGAGTTGCACCTGACAAGATTGCGTTGTCCATCAGGACATTGTACAAAACTGCATTGGATAGATTTGCATTCGTTAGATTGGCTTCTGACAAGGTAGCTGCAGAGAGTTCAGCATTAGATAAATCGGCTCCTGTTAGATTTGCTCCTCTGAGTTTGGCATCAACCAGTAATGATCCCGATAGATTTGCTCCTGATAGATCGGCATTAAGAAGTGCGCTACCATACAAATCCATCCCCGATAAATCGGCTCCCGCTAAATTGCATCCATTACATTCATTACTTATTTTTAAGTGGTAGTAATCTGTATTAATGAAAGCATGAGCTGGCAAACTCAATACCGTGAAGCTGAGGATAATCGTGAGAACAACAGCAGAAATTTTACGAAACCAAGGTTTAATCATGTTTTACCTCTAATTAGGATGAGTTTATAGGGGGGATGGCAATGTGACAGAAGGAGGATAACTCCAACTCTCATAACCGGGTGCTTTAGCAGCAGGAGGGTTAACCCCAATAGCTACCCACAAAAGCCCTTCAGGATAGGCGTAGGGACTGACAATAAAGGTGGTATCATTTTGTCTGGCACCAAACTTATCTCGCCATACATCGGGAAGTTGATACCAGGTAGCCGTGTACCAGAGTTTAATGATGTTACGGGCAATCGGTCCTAGTTTTCCAGACACGAGAATCTCAAGATTTACCCCCTCAATCAAAATTGACGGATTGTTTTCGCTGTTTGCTCTCTCATCCAGTTGATGAACAATTTGCAAAAATTCCCCAAAGATGTTGCTACCAATGATGCTGCGAATGGTGTCAAAGTACAGGGAAGCTTGTCCAGTTCCTTGGAGATGGAACTGATCAAATCCGGTAGCCACTGCGGAGAATTTCAGGAAATACTCCAGGACTTACGCAACTGGCACATTGCGATCGCTAGCTAATAGTATATTAGTACTATTAAAACTCATCGGTAAAATCAACCCTTCTTATAATTGTTAACAGTAATTAATCTG
>JAAUYI010235045.1_pt1 | contig 11203 bp, 8 predicted proteins | sample 7278041 | NCBI WGS metagenome assembly JAAUYI01 (sample SAMN14350216, study PRJNA611818) | marine sediment metagenome | isolation source: surface marine sediment (0.6m) | place: French Polynesia: Moorea | collected 2018-08
CCGAACGCCCTGCTGTTCGGACGCGGCGGCACCGGCGGGATTCTCAACCGCGTAACCAAGAAGGGCTCGCTAGGAGAGACTTTCGGCGGCGGACAAATCGCACTTGATACGTTCGGCGAGTTTGGCATCCAGGGCGATATCAACCTTGCTGCGGGCGAGACCGTCGCGGTGCGCGTCAACGCGGCTTACGAAAGCCTCAACAACCATCGCGACTTCTACGATGGCGAGCGGATCGGGTTCAATCCGACGGCGCGGTTCAAGCTGGGCGAGGCCACTCTGCTGGACCTTTCCTACGAATTTGCCGACCATGATCGCTTCGTGGATCGCGGGATCCCGACCGGCGAAGACGGCCGCCCGGTCGAAGCGCTCGAAGAGGTGCAATTCGGCGACCCGGAGGAAAACTTCAACAAGCTTGAGGCGCACCTGTTTCGCGCCACCATACAGCATGAGTTTTCTGAGAACCTGAAGGGCAATTTCACCGCCTTCTACGGGGACTACGACAAAGCATACTCGAACTTCTTCACCACCGATTACGACCCGGCGACCAATGTCGTGGAGCTCGACGGGTATATCGACACGACCGTCCGCCAGAACCTCATCCTGACCGGCAATCTGATCGGAGAATTTGAAACCGGAAGCGTGGGCCACACGCTGCTAGTCGGCGCCGAGTACATCAACACCTCCTCCGATCAGGACCGGTTCAATTCATTCTTCGACACGACACAGGACGACCGCGAGTTCTTCCTCGCCACCCGCCCCTTGGCGCTGCGCGGAAATGTCGGCGTGAACGCGTCCGGAGTGCCCACCACCAATAGCTTCACCACCGATCTCAACGATTTCACCCAGGTCGAGATCGACGTGTTCTCGGCGTACATCCAGGACGAGATAGAGTTGACCGATTGGCTGCGCATCGTGGTAGGCGCGCGGTTCGACAGCTTCGATATCGAAGTGCTCAACGTCCCCGCGAACGACCTGCGCACGCGCAAGGACGAGGAATTCTCGCCGCGCGGTGGCCTGATCATCAAACCGAAGGACAATATCTCCATCTACGCCAGCTATTCGGAGAGCTTCCTGCCGCGCTCGGGCGAGCAGTTCGCCAACATCAACGGCAATATCGATGCGCTCGCGCCGGACACCTTCACCAACCTCGAAGCCGGGATCAAATGGGACTTTGCGCAAGGCCTGAGCCTGACCGCGGCGATCTTCGAGATCGAGCAAAGCTCGCCCCAGCCCAATGACAATGACCCGGCGACGCTCGACGTGATCGATTCCACCATTCAGGGCTTCGAACTGCAGTTGCAGGGGCAAGTCACCGAGGGCTGGTTTGTCTCCGCAGGCTACAGCTTCCTCGATGGCGAACAGGTGGATCGGCTCGGCCCGACCGGCCTCCGCCCGCGCGAATTGCCGGAGAACATGTTCTCGATCTGGAACCAGATCACGCTCACCGACCGGATCGGCATCGGCCTGGGCCTGACCCACCAGGATGAAAGCTTCATCAACAATGGCAACACTGCAGTGCTGCCTGCCTACACCCGGATCGACGCAGCGGCCTATTTCGATGTGACCGAAAACTGGCGGGTGCAGGTCAATGTCGAGAACCTGACCGACACGCTGTACTTCCCGAACAGCCATGCGACACATCAGGCAACCGTCGGCGCGCCTCTCAACGCACGATTTGCGGTGACCGGCTCGTTCTAGCCGCTACTCACTGGCGGGCTGCGTCGGCACCCTTAGCGCAGGGACGTTCTGGGCAGCATCCTCGGCGCTGATTCCAGGGGCCGGGGCGGCGCTGATGCTTTCGCGCCGCTGTGCGACACGTCCTGCGCGCTGGATTGCCTCGACGAGCCGCGGATAGACCCCGCAGCGGCACATATTGGTGATCGCGGCTTCGATATCCTGCTTGGTTGGCGCTGCGTTTCGCTGTAGCAAAGCCGCGGCCGCGATAGTGATCCCGGGCGTGCAATAGCCGCACTGGATCGCCTGATCGGCAACCAGCGCCTGCTGCACCGGATGCGAGCGATCGCGGCTCAGCCCTTCGATGGTTGTGATGAAACGCCCCTCGGCCTCCGCTATGGTGATCCGACACGATCGCAGGGCCGTGCCATCAACCATCACCATGCACGCTCCGACACAGTCGCCCCCGCCACAGCTCTTGGTGCCAGTGAGGTTGGCAGCCTCGCGCAGCGCGTAAAGCAATGGCATGTCGGGATCGAGATCGAACTCGACCGGACGGTCGTTTACGGTCATGCGCGGCATGAGCGCATCCTAGCTAGTGGTCTCGGGTAAGGTCAGCTGCGCCAGCTGTCGTCGATCTTATCGACCCGGCGTTTCCACGCTTCGAAGTCGAACACGCCGGCGCCGCCCTGACTGGTCATCACCGAGAGATCGCGCTGGTGCACATCGACCACTTCCTGCGGGACGACATTGGGCTTGCCCATCCCAACCGTCGCAACCTGGATTTCGCAGGCGCGCTGCAAAGCCCACATCTTCACGAACATGCCCTGAATGGTCTTGTCCATGACGACCGGACCGTGGTTGCGCAGCATCAAAATGGTGTGGTCGCCGAGATTCTCGACCAGCCGCTCACCTTCCTCCGGGCGCACGGTGACGCCTTCGAAGTCGTGATAGCCGATCTGGCCCTGAAAATTGCAGGCGTAGAAGTTGGTCGGCATCAGGCCGTCTTCGTGGCTGCACACTGCCATGGTTGCGGTGGTGTGGACGTGGCAGATCGCGTCCGCGCGGTCGCCGAGATGCTTGTGGAAGTAGGCGTGCTGAGTGAAGCCGGCCTTGTTCACCATGTAGGGCGAGCCTCCGACATTGTTGCCCTCGACGTCGATCTTGACGAGGTTCGACGCGGTCACTTCATCATACAGCAGACCGAAAGGGTTTATGAGAAACGTGTCCTCTTCACCCGGGACCTTGAGCGAGATGTGGTTGTAGATCGATTCCGACCAGCCAAGGTGGTCGAAGATGCGATAGCACGCAGCGAGGTCGAGCCGTGCCTGCCATTCTTCCTTGCTGCATTCGATCGTCGGTTTGAGCTGCGTTGCCATCGGATGTTCCCTTCCGCTTGAATCTCGATTTGCGTCGCATATCGCATGATCGAAGTGCAATGCACAAGGATTCCTGCGCTCGTCGATAGACGAACGACTTTGCCAATCCGCCGGGGCGCGGCTAGGCGGCGAGGCTCATGAGCGGAAGCGGCAACAGCACGGCCAAACTGGTCAACGGGGGCATACCCGGGCACTTGGTCGGCCAGACGCTGCCGATGATCATCGGCGTGGCCGCGATCATGTCGATCGGGCTCGTCGATGCCTATTTCATCGGGCAGCTAGGGCGCGACGCGCTGGCGGCGATTTCGTTCATATTCCCGATCTCGGTCGCGCTCTCGAGCCTCGGGGTCGGTGTCATGGTCGGCATCAATTCCGTTGTCGCCCGTGCGCTGGGGGAGGAGAATCCCGAAAAGGCAGCCCGCCGTGCCAATCTCGGCATCGTCTTTGCTGTCGTATGCGGGATCCTGATGGGCCTCCTGCTCTATATGACGATCGAACCGTTGTTTCGACTGATGAATGCCGACGAACGCATGATGCCGCTGATCCGGCTCTACATGGAGCCGTTCGCTCTCGGGTTTCCGCTGATCCTCGCGATCATGGGCTTCAACGGGGTGCTGCGAGGACAGGGCGAAGCGCGCAAGACGAGCTACATCTCGATCACCTACGCAGTGGCGAACTGGATACTCGATCCACTGCTGATCACCGGTGCTTTCGGGTTTGAGGGATACGGAATTGTCGGCGCAGCTTATGCCACCATTATCGGCTGGGGTTTCGGTGTCATCGCCGCCTTTGTCTTCGCGAGGGCCAGCGAACTCCCGATCAACCCGGCGCTGATGTTCAAGGGGCATGTCGTCGAGCCACTAACCGCTATCCTGCGGGTCGGCGTACCTGCCGCCTTCTCCAATGCTATCAACCCGATCGGCCTATCGGTTCTGACCGCTGTCGTGGCCCTCGACGGTGATGCCGCGGTTGCCGGGTTCGGAGCTGCCGGGCGTCTGCAGAGCTTTGCGGTGGTCCCGCTGTTGGCGCTGTCAGGTTCGATCGGTGCGATCGTTGGGCAGAACTGGGGCGCGCGTGAATACGGCCGCGCTCGCGAAGCGGCACTCTATGCCGGAGGATTCTGCATCGTCTGGGGCCTCGGCATAGCCATCGCGATGGTCGCCGCCGGAGAGTGGTTCGCCGACCTGTTCACCGAAGACCCCACCGTTATCACGGAATTCAAACTCTACCTGAGGATCGCCGCATGGGGCTATGCCGGGTTCGGCCTGCTCATCGTCGCCAACGGGATCCTAAATGCGGTCGATCGCGCAAGCTACGCGCTGGCGCAATCGGTGCTGCGCGTCTTCGCGGTGATGTTGCCGTTCGCGTGGCTGCTGCATGCGAGCTGGGGCAGTTCGGCGGTCTATGCAGCGGAACTCGCCGCCAACCTGTTCGGTGCGATCACCGGGATCCTGCTGGTCCGCCACGTCTTCCTTACGCGCACCGCATCGCAGGCTGCGCAGTAGAGCTTCGTTAACCATCCTCCCGCATAGAGAGCCTTGCTACGAAAGAGGGGCGCGCGCGAGATGGATGACCTGCTGGCGGAATTCGTCGCAGAGACGCGGGAAATGCTGGAGGCCAGCGAGGGCGAAATCGTCGCCTGGGAAGCCAATCCGGCCGACCGAGCGCGGCTCGATACGATCTTCCGCTTCGTCCATACCGTCAAAGGAAATTGCGGCTTCTTCGATCTTCCTCGCTTGGCTGCGCTCAGCCATGCGGCCGAGGACGCGCTCGGCGATGTCCGCGCAGGCCGCCGCTCGGCCGATAGCGCGCTGGTTTCCGCCGTGCTGGCGGTCGTCGACCGGATCGCCGAGATGGTCGATGGCATCGAAGCGACAGGAGAATGCCCGCAAGGCGACGATGAGAGCCTGATTACGGTGCTCGAAGGTTCTGCTGTCGATCTGCCAGCCACAACCGAATCCGCAGCTCGCAAATCCGATATCTCCGTATCCGGCCAACGCACCATCCGCCTGCCCGTCGAATTGCTGGACCGCGTCATGAGCGGTGTGTCCGATATGGTCCTCGCCCGCAACGATCTCGCTCACCGGCTAAGCCAGGCCGGTACTCAGCCGACGATCGACGGTCCGTTCGAGCGGCTGACCACGATCCTCTCCGATGTTCGCGACGCGGTCACGCGCATGCGGATGCAGCGAATCGAGACACTCTTCCTAGCCATTCCGCGCCTCGTCCGCGACCTTTCCGGCGAACTCGGCAAACAAGTCGTGGTCGACCTCGATGGCGGTGATGTCGAACTCGACCGCGAGATGATTGAGACCGTCCGCGATCCCCTGACCCACATTCTCCGCAACGCGATCGATCACGGTATCGAATCCCCGGATGACCGGCTGGCAGCAGGGAAACCCGAAGCCGGAACCATTTCAATCGACGCCCGGCAATCCGGCAACAAGATCACCATCATCGTCGGCGACGACGGCCGCGGCCTAGATCTGGAAAGGATCAAGGCGAAAGCGATTTCGAGCGGGACGATAACCTCCAAGCAGGCCGCCGCGATGGAGCGTGGTGAGCTGCTCGACCTGATCTTTGAAGCCGGATTCTCGACCGCAGATGAGGTCAGCAATGTCTCCGGACGCGGGGTCGGCCTAGATGTGGTGCGCGCCAATCTCGAAAAGGTCGGTGGCGCGATCAAGGTCAGCAGCACGCCCGGGACGGGCACGTTGTTCCAGCTTCAGGTCCCTCTCACGCTGTCGATCATTCCCGGTGTGACCGTCTCCGTAGGGAACCAGCGCTTCGCCATCCCGCAAAGCTATATCGAAGAAATCGTCCACCTCGGCACCGAGAGCATCGACTATTCGCATGTCGGCGGTGCTACGCTCGTGACATTCCGTGATCGGCGCACCCCGTGCCTCTCACTGGCCGAAATTCTCGGCCTCGATCCTATCGTTCCGGATTCCGACGCCACGCTTGTCTTGCTGCGGCTGGCCAGCGGAGATCTTTTCGCCCTCGCGGTCGATACGATCCACACGATCTGCGACCTGGTGGTGAAACCCCTGCCCCGCGCCATTATGGCCACAGAGTTATATGGCGGCTCCACCCTGCTCGAAGACGGCCAGCCGATCCTCGTGCTCGACGTCCCGATGATCGCCCAAAACCAGGGGCTCGTCTCGGAAACGCGTTCCCCTGTGAGCCGCGCGAGCACCAAAGAGGACGCGGTCGCCGAAGACGAAACCGTCCACGCGATGCTGTTTGTCGATTTCACCGGCCGCCGCAACGCGGTGCGCCTTGATCTCGTCCAGCGGATCGAGACGATCCATGCGGATGCTGTCGAACAGCTTTCGAGCACAGCCCGTGCGGTGGTCGATGGCGCGATTCTGCCGCTCGTCGGATTGCCGGAAGGCCCGCTTCCGGTCCGAAGGCTCAGAACCTTACGCCTCTCGGACGGGTCGTGCGATCTGCTCTACGCGGTTCGCGAAATCGACGACGCTGTTGCCCTGACCGAGGAGCTCAAACCGATCTCGGAAGATACGTTGATCGAGGCGGTGACCCTCGTTGATGGCCAGACCGTGACGCTGATCGACGGTCACGAACTGTTCGCTCGGCACGGTGAGAAGCGCCCGTCTGCAAGCAAGTTCACCTGTTACATCCCGGACAACGACTGGGCCCGCACGATCCTCGCTCCGCTGGTCGAATCTGCGGGGTACGAGGCGGTCATCGGCAAGGCGCAGGCTGACGGAGTCGCGATCGTCCTCGAAGACGACGATGCGCGGGTGGTTGAAAGCGACGACAGCAACGCGGTCATCCTCTTGAGAAGCGAGCCGCAAGCCTCCGACAACGCAAAAACGATCTATCGCTACGACCGTGAAGGACTGCTCGAAGCCCTGCACGCAGCGAAGGGAAGGAGGCGCGCATGAACGATCTGTTGGTCATGACCGAGATTGCGGGGCGGCGCTGCGCCTTGCGTGCCGACGATGTTCGCTCGGTGATCGATCTGGGCAATGTTACACCCGTACCCGGGGCGCCGGACTTTGTCCTCGGGATAACAGCCCTTCGCAGCCAAACACTAACCGTGATCGATTGTCGCAAAGCACTCGGCCTCGATCCTTCGCAGGTGACGACCGACGAACGCGCCGCAGTCGTGGCTGTAGAGGGACACTCCTATGCCCTTGCAGTCGACGCAATCGAGGATATCGCGACCAGCAACTCCAAACCGCAAGACGTGTCCGGGGGGTTTGGTGAGGAGTGGTCCGCTGTAGCGCTGGGTATGGTCGAGACCACAATGGGCCCTGCCCTGCTGCTCGACACGGCAAGACTCATCGCCAACGATATGCGAAGGCAGGACGACCTCGGGGCCGTCGCTTAATTCAATTTATACCGCTGAAGCCTAGCGTGATGCGAAACCCAAACAGAGGTCGCTATGAAATCCTGCCTCATCGTCGATGATTCGCGCGTCATTCGCAAAGTTTCGCGCCACATTCTGGAAACGCTCGGCTTTCAGGTCGAAGAAGCCGATAATGGTCAGTCGGGACTGGAAGTCTGCGACACCGCGATGCCCGATGTTATCCTTCTCGACTGGAACATGCCGGTCATGTCGGGCATCGAATTCCTCGTGCAACTGCGCCAACGGCCGGGCGGCAACAAGCCCAAGGTCGTGTTCTGCACCACGGAGAACGACGTCGCGCATATCCGCGAAGCAATCGAGGCTGGAGCTGACGAATACGTCATGAAACCCTTCGATCACGAGACACTCCAGATAAAGCTGCAGCTGGTCGGCTTCTCGTGAAGCCCATTCCGCCTTCTGGTGAGAGACTGAATAATACGGGTGCGACCACAAACCCGGGATCCGACGCGACTGCCGCCAAAATCCGCGTCATAATCGTCGACGATTCCCTGACCGTCCGCACAATCTTCAAGCGCATGATCGAAGGCGATCCTTCGATGGATGTAGTCGGTACGGCTAGCAGCGCCGAGCGCGCTATCGCGCAGCTCTCGGACATGGCGGTCGATGTCATCCTGCTCGATCTCGAAATGCCGGGAATGGGCGGCCTTGTGGCACTACCTACACTGCTTGAAACGGCGCGTAACGCCGAAGTGCTGGTGGTGTCATCCTTAACAGCCGACGGCGCCGAACACACGATTTCCGCCCTTTCGATGGGCGCCGCAGACACGATGCTCAAGCCCCGACCCGGAGGCTTCACCGACGACTATCGTAGCCTGTTGCTAAGCAAGATTCGCGCATTGGGTAGCGGCGAAGGCTCCGATGGCGGACATGAACTGCGGCACAGTGAGCCACTCGGCCAAAGTGCCAGGAAGGGCAAACGGCCTCGCGTGCTTGCGATCGGTGCGTCGACCGGGGGCATTCATGCCCTGAATATGCTGCTGCGCGGGCTTCCGGCCGAATTCGACCTGCCGATCCTGATAACACAGCACCTGCCGCCTTCGTTCATCCCCGTTTTTGCGCGCCAGATCGAACTGTCCAGCGCCCGACCAACCCGGATCGCGGAGGACGGCACGGAGATCCACACCGGCGAAATCGCCATCGCGACCGGCCATGGCCACATGGTGCTTCAAAGGCAGCGGGATCGTCTCATAGCCCGCACCTCCGCCGAGCCAACGCAGAGCGGTTGCCTGCCGTCGGTCGATCCTATGCTGTCCAGCATCGCCAAGGCTTGCGACGGGCAGGCATTGGCGGTGATCCTGTCCGGCATGGGACGCGACGGTGCGGAAGGCGCGCAGGACCTTTTCGATGCCGGTGGTACGGTTTTCGCGCAGGATATGGAAACGAGCGCTGTTTGGGGGATGCCCGGGGCGGTCGCCAAGGCCGGACTGGCGAGTGTAGTCGCTTCGCCGAGCGAACTGAGCAAGGCTATCCTCGCCTTCGCTCCGACGCTCGAACGAGCCCGGAAATGACGCCGTGGAAGCCAGCCAAGCCTCCCATCAGATCATCGCCGACTTGCTTACGGCACGGACCGGCCAGCACCTGACCGAGAACCGGCGCTGGCGCGTCGGAACCGCGCTTGCGGGCGTGTTTCGCGAACACGGCATCAGCAATGTCGACCAGCTCGTCTGCCTATTGGCTCAGCCCGAGAATTCGCAGCAGGGCAAAGACCTGTCACGGCAGGTGGTCGAGGCGCTGCTCAACAATGAAACCTATTTCTTCCGCGACAAGCCGACCTTCGACCAGCTGCCGGACGACATCCTCCCGCAGCTTGCACGCCGCCGGGAACACAGCCGCCGCCTCTCGATCTGGTGCGCGGGGTGTTCGACCGGACAGGAGGTCTATTCGCTGGCCATGCTCTTCGCCGACCAGCCGGATCGATGGCAGAACTGGACGATCGACATCCTCGGAACTGATGTCTCGCACAGCGCGATCCTGTCGGCGCGCGGCGGCGTCTACAGTCAATTTGAAGTCCAGCGCGGGCTCGCCGTCACTCAAATGCTACGCCATTTCGAGGAATGTCGCGACGGTTGGCGCATCCTCGACTCGACCCGGGCGTGCACACGGTTCCAGCAACACAACATACTTGACGCACCGCCCGTGCGGCAGTCTGTCGATCTGATCCTTTGCCGCAACGTCCTGCTCTATTTCGGCCCCGATAACCGTCATCGGGCCTTTGCCCAGCTGCATTCTGCACTTGCGCCGGACGGGTTTCTGATGCTCGGTGCGGGTGAAACCGTTGTCGGCCAGACCTGCGACTTCAACCCTTCGTCGGGACGAGCGAGCCTTTACGCCCCGGTGAATGATGCAAGCGGTGAATTGGCCCTGCGCGCGTAGCCTCAAGGCGCCCGAGCCGGTTCGTTCCGACGGGTATCCTTTACGCTTCCTTAGCCACCGATCTTTAGGACGAAAGCCCGGTCGTAGTCGCGCCAACAGGCGCAAGTTGGGGAACTTTGGTGCGTGATTTCAGCAAGCCTTGGCGGCTGACGCCCACCGGCCTCGTAGCTGTACCTCTGGCGGTCCTTTCGCTTGTCTTTGGATTGATCCTTCTAGTCGTCATTGCGAGCGGCGAAGTCGATTTGCGTTCTGCCGCTCAGTTGCTCGTTGCCGGTGCGCTGATCTACGCTGCCACGTTGTTCCTGCTCGCTTGGACCGGCTTTGCCGGAGTGCGTGAACTGGAAACGCTCGGCACTACCGACAGCCTGAGCCAACTCCCCAACCGCCGCGCATTGCATGCCGATATCCAGCAGTTTTCGGAAGGCGATAACGAAGTCGCCATTGCCCTCGTTGACCTCGACAGTTTCAAGCAGGTCAACGACCATTACGGTCATGCCGTGGGCGACCAGTTGATCCAGCAATGCGCACAGCTGCTTAAGGAGGCGTGCGGTACCGAAGCGCGCTGCTACCGCCTAGGCGGAGACGAGTTTGCCGCGGTCATGGGCGGCCCGATAGCAGGCACGATTCTGGAGGGGATTTGCCGCGCGCTGCTAGAAAAGCTGGCCGTCCCCGTTCAGGTCGGGTCACGCCACATTGCGGTGGGTGCCAGCATTGGCCTGGCGCGCAGCACTGCCGACGAACGCTTGCCGTCGAGCGAAATGCTCCGTCGCAGTGACGTTGCCATGTATATGTCAAAGCGCAGCGGAAAAATGCGCTGCACCTGGTTCAACGAGACATTCGACCAACGCCGCGAAGCGGTCCGCGAACTTGACGACGAAATGCGGGTCGGCCTTGCTAATGGTGAATTCGATCTCGCCTACCAGCCGCTCGTCAACGCCAACACCGGCGCAATCGTCGCGGTTGAATCTCTGCTGCGCTGGAACCGCGAGGACGGCCGTAGAGTCGGCCCCAATGTGTTCGTACCGGTTGCGGAGGAATCCGGCCTCATCAACGCGATCGGCCATTGGGTGTTGCGCGAGGCGGTGAAGGACGCCTTGCGCTGGGGCGACATCACGCTGTCCGTCAACATTTCCGCCGCGCAATTGCGCAACCCGGAATTCCCGATCCAGCTCGGGGAAGTGCTGGAGGAAACGGGATTTCCACCCCATCAGCTCGAGCTTGAGATTACCGAGACCTGCCTTGTACTTGATCCGGTTGTCGCCGAGCGCACGCTCGACCTGATCCGCGGATTCGGTGTCAATATCGCGCTCGACGATTTCGGCACCGGCTACGCCTCGATCGGATTCCTACGGCAATTCCGGTTCGAAAAGCTCAAGCTCGA
>JAAUYI010229591.1_pt1 | contig 11199 bp, 8 predicted proteins | sample 7278041 | NCBI WGS metagenome assembly JAAUYI01 (sample SAMN14350216, study PRJNA611818) | marine sediment metagenome | isolation source: surface marine sediment (0.6m) | place: French Polynesia: Moorea | collected 2018-08
AGGACGTGATCCGCGGCCAATACTCGATTTCTCGATTTCTCGATTTCTCGATTTCTCGATTTCTCGAGAGCTCGAGCACCAACCGGTCCCGGCGGCCGATAACGTGGGGTGGAGGGTTGCGTGATCCCACTGACAGTCCAATTTCCGATCCCACCACCGATTCCCGGCGGGGAAGTCGACTTCCACCTCCACACCAGCACGTCCGACGGGCACTACACCGGCTGCCAGGTGACCGAGATGCTGCGCATGGCGGGAGTGGGGGTCGCGGCCATCACCGACCACGACGACACCGCGGCCACGCGCGACCCGGTCCTGTGGCGCCATCTCGACGCCCTCGGCGGAGACGCGCCGCGGATCGTGCCCGGGGTCGAGATCACCTGCGCGCTCCACGCGCCGCTGGTCGAAGGCGGCGACCAGGAGCTGCACATCATCGGCCTCGGCGTCGACACCAACAACGTCGCCCTGCGCAAGGCGCTCATCCGCCAGCGTCTCGGCATCTTTGCGCGGGTCAAAGACTGCGTCGCCCGGCTGCGCGCCGCCGGTTACGACATCACCTACGCTCAGCTCGGCCGGCGCGCGAAGGAGCGCGTCGTCACCCGCGCCGGCATCGCCCGTGTCCTGCGCGACGCCGGCTACGCCGACAGCTTCGAAGAGGCGCTCGCGATCGTCGAGGCCCACATCGCGCCCTACCGGTCGATGCCCCGGCGGTTCACCATGGACGCCGAGGACGCTATCCGTCTGATCCACGAGTCCGGCGGAGTCGCCATCCTCGCCCATCCCCACCGCGTGGTGCCCAACCACGACCCCGAGATCCTGCGAGGTTTGTTCGGCGAGCTGCGCCGCCAGGGTCTGGACGCGGCCGAGTGCTATCGCCAAGACCTGGAGCGCTCGCGCACACCGTTCTACCGCGCCCTGGTCGAGGAAGCCGGCCTGCTGCCGAGCGGCGGCAGCGACTTCCACCGTTTCAATCTGCGCGGCCGCAACCGCCACCCGGGCGACAGCGATACCCCGGCCGAGCTCTGGCCGCCACTCGCCGAGCGCATTCGCGCACGCGGCGGCCTGCTCGACGTGCGCGAGCTGCGGGCGCGCCCGCACCCGGCCGCCAACGCCAGCGAGCAGCTCCGGCTCTCCGGCACTTAAGGCGTCCAGCAGCCGAGAACTCCCAGGGAGGGCCTGCCCCCGAGGTCGCTCGGCACCGGTCAGCGCTCCCCCTGCAGGTGGCGGATCAACGGGAAATCGGCGTTGCGGATATGATGCCGGAACCAGTCGACCACGAACTTGACCAGCTCGTCCGCGAGGTCGGGTTTGTCGGCGCCGCCGTCGACGCGCGTCTGAAACACCCGCAGGGCCTCGAGGAACTCGCCGTGCGCCTCGACGTGCGAACGCTTGTACGGGAAACCCGATTGGTCCATGCGGTGCTCTTCGGCCTTGAAGTGATGCGCCGCGTACTTTGCGAGGAAGTCGAGGGTACCCTGGAGCTCCTCCGCGCCACGGCCGAGTTGGTTCTCGATGCTGAATCGCTGCGCCTTGGTGAAGAAAGCGCGGTGGTGGGTGTCGATCTCGTAGTCGCCGGTCAGGAGGCTGTCGTCCCACAGGAGTGTCATGGTCTCGAACAAGCTGCGCAAGTTCCCGCCGGAATGCAAGGGGTGGTAGGAATGACGAACCGTGAAGTCTATTGACTACGATGCGATCGCCGACCTGTACGACACTTACGTCGCCGTCGACATCGACCTCGAATTCTGGCGCCGGCGCACCGCGGCCATTTCATCCGAAGTCCTCGAGCTCATGGCCGGCACCGGCCGGGTCTCCCTGCCACTGATCCGGGCCGGAGTTCGCCTGGTCTGCGTCGACTACTCGGCCGGACTGCTCGAGGTTCTGCGACGCAAGCTCGCCACCGAGGCACTCACCGCGGAAGTCCACGAAATGGACGTGCGCGCCCTCGACCTCGGGCGCCGGTTCGACCTCATCCTGTTGCCATTCCACGCCTTTTCTGAGCTGGTCGAGGCAGCCGATCAGCGCGCGGCCTTGCGCGCGATCCGTTCCCACCTGACCTCGGGCGGGCGCTTCATCCTGACCCTGCACAACCCAGTGGTCCGCCTGCGGCAGATCGACGACGGCCTGCGTGAGCGCGGTCGTTTCCCGCGCGCAGACGGGAGCAAGCTGGTCTTTTGCTCCGAGTCGAGCTACGACCCGGCCACCGGAGTGGTCGCCGGCCGCCAGGTCTACCGCCTGCTCGACGCCGACGGCGCGCCGGCCGAGGAGCGCGAGATCCCTGTCCGGTTCGTGTTGCCCCCGCCCGATGAGGCGCGTGCGCTCGTGGAAGCGGAGGGTTTCCGGGTGGCCGAAGCCTGGGGCGATTACCGGGACGCGCCCCTGGATCTCGGCTCGAGCCCGTTTGTCATCTGGAGTCTCGCGCGCGTGGAACCGCGGTGCCCGCGCTCCAGCAATCGCGGTGGCCGCGCTCCAACAGGGCGGGCACACGCCGATCGACTCGACCTCGCCGCCGCTGTGATCATCCGGCGCGCCACGCGGGCCGACCTCCGAGCGGTGGCCCGACTCGAGGAGGAATCGTTTTCCGGCGCGTCGTTCCCCGCGTTCTTCATCCGCCAGGCCTACGACGCCTTCGGTGAGCTCTTCTTGGTCGCCGAGGAGGGCGCCGCGGTGGTCGCCTACGGCCTCGGGGTGGCTCAGTCCGGCCGCGACGACGGTTGGATCCTCGGTATGGCGGTGGCGCGCGCACGCCGTGGGCAGGGGATCGGCGCCGCAATCCTGGATGAGCTGGTCGCCGCTTTCCGGCGCGTCGAAGTCGCCCGCGTCCTGTTGACCGTGTCCCCGGGCAACGTCGCCGCGCGCTCCCTGTACGAGGCCCACGGCTTCCTCCAGGTCGACGAAGAGGCCGAATACTTCGGACCAGACGAGCCGCGTGTGCTCATGGCCCGGGACTTGTGAGCAACGCTCTCCCGTAGCCCAAACGAATGGTGTGCGGGTTCAAGACAACCGACGACAACCGCGGGCTCACACGATGGTGTGCGGGTTCAAGAGAAACGAGGTCAACCGCCGCGCCCGGACCGTGCCGAACGTCGTGGCGGTGGTGGTGCGCCGGTCGCCTCGATGCCCGCTCGGCGGGCCCGGCGAGCACAGCCGGGGGTGGACGTCACCCCCGACTGCGTGCGGGGACGTCACTTCGTATGGGCGTAGTGCTCCGAGTCGACGTTCGACGCCGGCAAGGTGCCGCTCTTGCTCGCCACGAGCTCCGGTCCTTCGAAGACATCGATGGTGAACGTGCCGCTGGTGGTCCCCGAGTAGTTGTGGACCCAGAAGGTGTAGGTGCCCGCCGGTGCGTCGTCCAGGAACACGATGTTCTCGACGTGGGTGCCGTCCTGGTTGACGCAGGATCCGCCGATGCAATCGTCGACGTCGAGCTCCCCACCGTCCGCGGCTCGGTTGCTGTAATAGATCTCCGAGCCGCCGGGCGTCTCGACGTGCAGGTCGAAATCGGTGTCCTCGGTCCAAGCCAGTGAGAAACGCAACGCACCGACGCCAACACAAATGTCGTTCCAGCAGATCGACCCTGGTGTACAATCGATGGTGCCGTTGCATGGGTCACCGAGCGGCGTCGTGCCGCTGCCCGTGCACCAGCCGCTGGAACAGGTCAACCCCTCTTCGCAGTCGTCGGATGTATCGCACCGCCCACCTTCCGTTGCCAGAAGGACATCGCAGCCGCTCGTGCCGAAGGCGATGGTCAACAGACCCGCACAACCGATCGAACCGAGCTTCCTCACGCGAGACTCCAGTCCCTCTCCCCGAGTGTTTGATGGGCAATTGCCCGACAGGATTTCATCAGATCCGCTCTTCCCGATTTCATCAGAGCCGCTCTTCAGTGGGTCGCAGGACCCCCGGTCCCCCACACGGATCCCGACGACCCCACATCGCTTGGAGAGCCATGCAGGTGTCATCGGCAGAGCGCGGCAAACCTGTAGCTCGAATTGCCATCGCCTTCGAGATCTCGGCTCCGAGCTCGCGAGGCGAGGTCGACGGCCGACAACTACTCGAGCTCGCCGCGACCGGCGGTGAGACTGGTTCTCGTCGTTACGGTGGGCGGTGTTACTGCAGTGTCAGCTCTCGGGGCAGGAACACCGGGTCCGGGAAGCGACGCACCGACGGGCGAGCCCTGGGCGTCGCGCCCCAGATCCCGTGCATCGCGCTGCCTGGCCGGTTGCCGATCTCAAGGACAATCGAGCGAGACAACCTCCGGTTTGCCTTGCGCGTCCACCACCAGGACGCCGTCGCGGGCGCCGTCCAGGTCCGAATGGTCTGCGGCGCGAGTTGACGGTTGAACGCGTGCCAAAAAGCGCACACACTCGCCGTTCCACACCGGCGCCGTCGGCACGATGTTTTCCGCCGCCAAACGCGTGAGCTGCTCGCCAACACCGGTACCCAGGGTACTGTGAGGACGGTGCTCGAGGGTGTCCCCCCAAAGCGCGCCAAACGGCATGACGGTTGCTTCGAGGTGCCGTCTCGTTGTTGGCTGGAGTCGCAGCGGCAGGAACGCGGGCGCCGAACGCAACGGCGCGTAGGTCAACACCGAGGCCCCCCGGGCAGAGCCTCGGCGTTTCAACACAGCCCACCCGTTGGCTGCATGTGCGTTGAGAGCCCCCATCGGCGTATCGACGTAGTACTCGGCCACCTCGCCGGTGAACAGGCGCCGGGCTACGGACCAACCGGGACTTTGACCGAGACCGAAGGCGATCGGCTGTGTCTCTTCCAGCCAGTACGCCTGCGACTCGTCGAGGGTAGGGAACACGACGGTGACGTCGACCCACCACGCGGCATCGTCCTCTTCGATCTGAAGCCAGTCGTAGCGAGCATACCCCCCCAGGCCGACGTTCCAGGTCCCGACCACCGTGTGCACCACCGCGCGTTCGCCGACTGCCGTGTGCCAGGCGGTTGGCTCAGCCTGGTGATCGACGCTGTCGACGCGCAACCGCGGTCCGGAGACCTCGATGCCGTGAATCATCGGACCCCAACCGCTCGGTGGCTCGTGCGAGCTCTGCATGTTCGGCGCACGCTGTTCGAGCAGGTCCGCGCTCTCGGCCTCGAGACTTCCGGCCAGCCACATGCGCTCACCATCCGTGCTCGCCACCGTGCGCGTCGGCTGCGCACCCCCGAAGCTCGCCAACGGTTCGGAGACCGGTTGCACGAAGGTTACCGGAACAGATTTCACGTTGTGCGCGCTTCGCGGCGGCAGTTGCGCAATGCCAACGGCGATCGCCAGCGCTTCGTCGGCAGCATCCTCGGTGAGGGTCGTGATCTCTTCACCCGCCGCTTCGCGATCCGGGTGCAACGCCGGGTTTGCCAATCCAAAGTGCGTGGTGCTCAGGGCCCGGTGGCGCGCTGTGGCGGAAGCGTCCAGGGCCTGTTGCATGGCCGGTGGTGGTGCTTCAACCAGGGCCCGGGCCCGATCGCTCGCCAGACGCGAACGCACGATGCGGGTGAAGAACCGATGGTTGACCGGTTTTTCTGTCCACGACGAGAAACCATCAAACGCACCGTCGGCGAGGTCCCTCTGGATGGTGATGGTGGCGCTCGGCGCGACCTGCGCCACGATGTCTTCCAGGCGGGCCGGGACCACCCAATCGGCGTTCATCTGCTCGACGGCCTCGAGATCGGCCTCCAGACCCAGCCAGTTGTCTGCGTCGGCGTCCGCGTGAATCACCAGGACCGCGGTGCCTTCGAGGTTCTGATGCAGCTGCCGCAGCCAGTTGGCGAGTCCTCCGTGGTCGCCAATGTCGGCGTGATGGTACACGGGCACGACCGTCATCGTTTCCGGGTAGAGCTGAGAGCTGAGCGTGAGCACGCCGTGCGCTTGCGGCAGCTCGAGTGGGATCTCGTTGCGGAACGCTGTGAACGAGGACGCGCTGTAATACAGGGTGAGCCAATCGATTCCGGATTGCGTGTACGTGCGCACGTGCGCTGGCGTGTACGTGTGCTCTTGCGGTTGCACGCCGGGAGACCAACGACCCGGGACAAACGCTTCGAGGCTTTCTTTGGCCAACTCGATGGAGGCGGAGAGCTCTTCCGGTGTCTCGCCAGCCATCAAGCCGTTGTTGTGGCTCATGACCCGCATCCCGTCCACCCCGGCCGCGATGCGCGCTTGGATGGCGCCCAGGAGCTCGGGCGCGTAGGTCGGGAACCAGTCGTCCAGGCTGAACAGGTTGTCGATGTCCCAATCGTTGTGAAACTGCGGGTGCCTCTGCAAGATGCCCAGGGTGTTGGCGATGATGTAGAAATCCTTGCCAAAGCCATCTTCGTCGGGCGTGTCGCCGCGGTAGCTGTGGTACAGGTTGGTGTGTTGACTGAAGGCCAGGAGCACGCGGGCGCCGCCGCGGGGCGGGCACGAGACCGCGTTCGGCTCGAAGATCTCCACCGAACGACCGGTGGCGACCGCCATACGATCGCGCACGAGCCGCACGTCGACAGCGGCTGGACCGTGGCCGCCGCACCGGACCTGCTGCCACGAGCCCGACGGGTCGCGCAGCCAGGCGTCGCCCGAATACGCCACGGCCGCGATGGCGCCGTTGTCTGCCACATCGATGCCGGCAAGATCCGCGGGCGTGGGCGTTGGTCCCAATGGCTGCCAGCCGTCGCCGTCGAACAACAACAGTCCGTTGCCCAAGCTCGCCACCATCGGCATGCCGTCGAGCTCGCCGATGTCGACGATGGTTCGAACCGACGAGTCCAGGGGGATTAGGGTCACCGGCCCGCCGGGCTCGTCCACACGACGGAACAACGGACCGAGCACAGCCGTGAGATCCGGTGGTACGATGCCGAGTGTGCTCACGAACCCGGCCGCGACCCCGTCGCCGTATGTGCGGACGGTCCAAGCGAGCGGGTGCAACGACCCCTCGAAGTCGAACGCCCACGTGGCATCCACCCATCGACTCGTGTCCTCGTCAAATCGCATGACACCGCGGCCGACCGTGGCCAGATACAAGGTGCCGTCGTTGGCGCGCACGAATTGTCTGGGGACCGGCCTCCGTAACGACACTTGCATCAACACCAGGTCCGGGCTGACGAAGCCGTCCACCATGCGCGTCCAGGTGCGCCCACGATCGGTCGAGCGATACACATTGCCGATTTCGTACGCCACCCAGAGCTCCTCGTCGTCCACCCACGCGGTGGACAGACGATTGCCGGATTCGCGCGCGGGAAGGTGGATCTCCCGGCCCCTCGGCGTCACGAGCTCGTGTTGCGTGAGCACCCAACCCATCTCGCCCACGTCCAAGCTGACGATTTCACTCGCGTAGCGGATCTCGAAGGGCGCGCAGCCGTGCGCCGCCGCCGATACCCACGCAACCGCGATTGCCAGGTGTTGCGCTGCCTTCCATGTCCGGATGCCACCTCGTCCGTTACGCACCATGGCCCACTCCCTTGGCGCCCCTCAGACCCGACTCGACACCAACAGGTCGGTCGCTTCCCGAGGCACACCGTTGTTTGGCTCGACCGCTCGACCCCTCGGCGACAGCCTACGGCAAAAGAGCCGGCAAACAAAGCCGCGACGAGTTCGGCACATGAAGGACCGCCGCCTCCTCATTGGCTGTCCAACGAGCGCATGCGTCAGTCCTCGGGTCTCGGGGCGTGCCCGCCCTACAGACGGTCCTCACGAGCGGCGCTCCGTAGGCTTCCCCCAATCCCTGGAGCTCCTAGCCGAGTGGGCTTACCGAACCCGAGTCGAGCGACCACAGCACTGACCGATGTCCTGAATCTCCGCCGTCCTTCGTAGGGATCGATACGGGGCGATGACCCCGCAAACACCGGTGTTGGCACCCAAGCGCTCCCGCAGGAGCACGGAGGCATAGCCATGAAGATTCTGACATCCGTCCTCTCGTTCGCCACCCTGCTCGGCGCCTGCTCGTCGAGCGAGCCGACCGGCGGTTGCCCGGCCGGCCAGGTGCCGGGTGTGAACGGCGCCTGCACCCCCCTGTGCAACTCGAACCGCGACTGCCCGACCGGTGAGCTGTGCGCGAACGACGGCAGGTGCGCGCCGGCCTCCGGACCGGCCCCGCGCATCCTCGACATCGACGGCGACGGCAGTCCCGACGCAAACGCCGGGCAGGCCGCCAATCACGTTGCCGGCGGCCTCGTGATCACCGGCACCGACCTCGGCGACGTCACGGTTAGTCTCGCCGGGGCGGACGCCGGGCTGCCGTCGGTGGACGCGCTCGCGATCCGCGCCGGCGCCACCGACACGAGGCTCGAAGTCGACCTGCCGCCGAGCCTCGACGAGGGGACGTACCTGCTCACCGTTGCCAATCAATTCGGCGCTGACCAGGCGACCACGGTCGTCCTTCAGGGTGAGCCCGGACCGGCCGGCGCCCCGGGCGTGTGCGACGCGGCAGCGTGCACCAGCCAGACCCTGCCCGGGGCCGCGGTCGTCTCGTCGGTCCTCGCGCTCGGCGCCAACGGTGTGAGCGCGGACCAGAGCCTGCTGCTCGACGGCGCCGAGATCATCGGCGCGCCCGCAGACGGCATCTACCTGCTGGTTCTCGATCGCCTGACCCACCAACCGAGCGCCGACCCGGACCACGACCGCAACTACTCGCTTCCGGCGAACCTCGGCGATCTCCTGGTCGAGCTCGCCGCCCTGGGCGAGGAGCAGATCGCCATCCTCGTCAGCCGGGGTGACGTTGGCAGCCACATGGAGACCGACGTCGGCGGCAACACCCTGCGCGGAGCCATGGCGCGGCTCGGCGCCGGTGCCGTGGCCGCGGACATGGGTCCGGCCGAGGCGTTCGTGCTCGTCGGCCGGCCGGGCCTCGGCCGCGGCAATGCCTCCTTGGTCGTGTCGACCACCGGGCTCGCCGAGGCGAGCGCCATCCTCGTGGACGGCGCCATCCTCGGCCCGCACACGGGCGACGCCCTCGGCCGCAGCATCGGTCGGTCCGAGCTGTCAGACGACGCTGTCGGTCCGGTGCAGCTCGCCGGTGATTCGGTCGCCGGTCGTCACATCATCGACGGCAGCATCGGTGCCGGAGACCTCGGCACGGGCGCGGTCGATGGCAGGATCCTCGCCAACGGCAGTGTCGACAGTCCGGAGCTCGCCACTGACTCGGTGCGGGCTACACACGTCGCGCCGGGCGCGGTCGGTGCGGACGCACTCGCGGACGGCGCGGTGCGCGCGGCCGCCATCGCCACGGCCGCGGTGACCGCCGATGCGATCGGCACCAACGCCGTCGGCGCAGTCGAGATCGCGAGCGGAGCCGTCGGAAGCCTGGAGCTCGCTGCGGACTCGGTAACCAGTGCCAAAATTGACAACTTCACCATCCAGTCGGACGACCTCGGTGCTGGCTCCGTGGACCGAGCCGCGGTCTTTGGCGCGGAGGTCCCGCTCTACCTGGCCGAGAATTCCTTCTGCGAGACGCGTGGGTCGCTGACTCTCGATGCGCAGTGCGAAACCTTCACCTGTTCGCCCGGCACCTACTGGAGTTGCGCGGGTAGTTGTGGTCGATCCAGCCCCGGGAGCTGCGACAACACACTCGTCGGTCACATCCTCACACCCAACTGGTGAGCCGACCGCGCCACGTGGGTGGCGGCGGACGGCTCGCTTCATTGCATGGCCTCGGCCAACCACAACCGCGCCCGCTCCCAGATGCGCCGCACCGTCCGATCCGTGACCTCGAGCACCTCGGCGATCTCGGTCTCGGTCATGCCAGCGAAGTAGCGCAGCTCGACCACGCGCGCCATGCGCTGGTCGTGACGTGCGAGCTGCTCGAGGGCCGCGTGCACGGCGAGGACCTGCGCCTCGCTGCCGGGCACTCCGCACGCGTGGCCGGTGGTCAGGGTCACCCGTTCGAGGTCGCCGCCGCGACGCTGCGCCATGCGCCCGCGCACCTCGTCGACGATGACCGAGCGCATCACGCGGCCGGCGTAGCCGAAGAAATGGCGCCGGTCCTCGAGGCGGATGCGGCCGGCCTTGGCAAAACGCAGATACGATTCGTGCACCAATCCGGTGGTGTCGAGATCGCCGCCCCGCGGCGCGCGCCGCAGTCGCTCGCGCGCGAGAGTACGTAGCACCTCGTACGTGACGTCAAACACGGCGCGGTGCGCGGCGTGGTCGCCGCCCATGGCGCGCTGGATCAGCTCGGTGAGGTCGTCGTCGCTCATCGGGAAGCCCCGAGCCGCCCATCCGAGAGCAACGCCCGGTCCGAAGGCAGCGGCGCCCGCGCCAGAAGACGGCGGGCGCGGGTCGTGGTCGACTCGGCCTCGGGCCGGCCGAGCTGCGCGTAGCAACGTCCGAGCTCGAGCAGCGCCTCGCCGGCCCAGCGGCTCTCGGGCGCGGTCTCGCGCCAGAATGCCGACGCCTGCTCCAGCAATGGCCGCGCCGCGCCCGCGTCCCCCTCGAGCAGGCGCAGCCGCCCGAGGCCGACGAGCAGATCGGCCCGCTCCGGCGTGACCTGCCGCTGAAGCTCAGCCAGCGTCCGCCGGGCGGTCTCGAGCGCCTCGCCGGCAGCAACGAGCTGGCCAGCGTCGAGCCGGGCGAGACCGAGCTCGACCAGCGTCCTGGCTCGCGGGTACGCGGCACGTGGCTCGTCCTCGAGCGCCGTGAGGCTGCGCTGCTGCGATGCCAGGGCCTCCTCCGGACGTCCGGCCAGGCGCTGGAGGATGCCGCGCACATAGAGTGCCTCCGCTGCCGGCACCGCGGCCAACGCCGGCTCGAGCGCGCGCGACGCAGGTTCGAGCGCACCACCGCGGGCGAGCGCGAGCGCCCACCCGGCGCGGACCTTGAGCGTCCGCTCGTGTGCCGGCCCGAGAGCTCCCGCCATGAGGTCGGCCGCCCGGCTCAGGTCGCGGATCGCGCCGGCGACGCGACGGGCCGCCAGGAGCGAGCGCCCGCGGCGGTGCAGCACAGCGGCGTAGGTGTAGGAACGAGGGTCTGCGGTCGCGGTCTGGATGCGCGCCGCGATCTCGGCGCATTCGATCGAGCGGTCGAGCCGGCCGAGGTCGGCGTAGACGCTCGCGAGGTCGGCCGAGTAGAACGCCCGCATGTCCGCGTTCGGACCGAACAACCGCTCCGCGGCGGCCACCACGGTCTCGAGCTCCGCGGCGGCCTCGTCGAGCGCCCCGGCGTGCTCGAGGGCGCGACCGTAGAGAGCCCGGGTGTCGAGGAGACGCGGATGACCTTCGCTGTCGGCATACGCC
>JAAUYI010204538.1_pt1 | contig 11194 bp, 18 predicted proteins | sample 7278041 | NCBI WGS metagenome assembly JAAUYI01 (sample SAMN14350216, study PRJNA611818) | marine sediment metagenome | isolation source: surface marine sediment (0.6m) | place: French Polynesia: Moorea | collected 2018-08
CTCAGCCGTGTAAGCCTACTGAGGGATAACCGCTCCCATGCTCCTTATGAAGTAGGAAGTAATGTCCGGCAACTCTAGACTTTACAGAGCAGTGAACTGTACTAAGTATCATTGTCTAAATCATCAACAGTCATTGGGGCTTGAGCGCTGTGCCGAACGTATAAAACATAAACTATCGTGCTTCTAATTGTAAACAGAACTCGATAAACATTCTTAGATTTGCCATACAGCAGTTGACGAACTTCCTCTGGAAAAATTTCATGCTCGACTGCTAAAGCACAGCGTTGAGGTTTTTCCTGCAACGTTGCAATTGCATTCATCAATCCTCGAAACCAGTGATCTGCATACTCTGGATTTCGTTCTCGATACCAAAAGTATGCTTGCTCAATTTGTGTTTCGGCTATTGGTGTGATTTCAACCTGCAATGTCATATTTTTGTTGCATGGCTTGGATGAAATCTTCAATTGGGCGAGTTTGTCCAGCATTAACTTCCTCAAAACCTTGCTGGATACCCGCAATTGTTTCTAACTGATCGATTAGCTGACGTAATTTGCTAGGATCGACGTTACCCGGTTCAAGAAAAGTAACCAGAACTTGAGCCTTATCGCTTACTTCTTGCGGTAATTCGCTGAGTTGAATCTGCCCATTTTCATATATACCTGCAACAGTTTTTAGCATTGGTTTAAACAAGGTAAACTGCCTTTATTTTAAGGGCTATCAATAAAAATACCACATAGCCGAAACTTAGGAATGTAAAGCGTCTGGAATTAATCCTTTGTTGCTTGCAAAGAGTGCGATCGCTTATAATTATTAACTACCAGTGTTCTAACAACAATCCATCTACATAATCAAAATCTGTATCATCAGCAACTCTCCCACAACAACCATTGGCAAGACTATTTCTGGTAATACCAAAACTCTTTCAGTAATTGCCACATCTCCATTCAAGAAACGAATCGCAACAGAGGTATCTAACGCAATCTTACCACTCATTCAAATCTACTTGCCGACATTCCGTTGCAATTGCTTGTTGTAGTTCTTCCGCTTCTGAGTCACTTAAAATACCTGCAAACTTTGCCAGGGGATGTTCTTTACGTATAGCCTTAACCCGATGTCAAAAATCCAGCACTGTTTGTACTATATCATCGGCAGCTTCTTCTAATTCCTGAATCAATTGTTCGCGATTTGTCATGGGTTTGAGGTTTCCTGACAACTTGAAATTGTGTAACTCCAATTATATCCAAAGCCTGAATTTTCTTTCTGATACTCGATAAAATTTGAGGCTTGAACTGCTTCATTCTCGAATTGAGGAGACTGAACAACGGTTTCAGGTAATACCAAAAAATAAATTATCCCAAATAGAACAGTACATTTGTAGGGGCGCATTGCGTGCGCCCTTAATGTGGGGATATTTTAAAAATTGCAAATCCCTATCAGCAAAGGATTTGTCGCTATGCAATCACGCACAGAATTAATCTATTCTGGCTCAACCCAGTTAATCCCTAAACGCCTAAAGTCTCTATCAAATGAAACTACACTTTCACCTGTGTGACGTGCTATTTCTGCCAGATAAGCATCAAGGAAATCAACATTTGCATTAGCCATCAGACTGAGTGCTGCGGAAACTTGTTGTATTTCATCACAGCTAATACCATCAGATACAATTAACGGTAACAAAACTTCAGCTATTTGGGTGCGGGAATATCGATAGAATGAACTCAATACCCAAACGATTTCTGCAACTACAATTGGTGAAAGTTTAAGGTTGACTTCTCCCTGTTCAGCCCTTTGTATTAATCAGGACTTACGCAAGCCTTATTTGTCATTGCGAGCGAAACGTAGTGTAGCGAAGCAATCCCAGTATTTTGGCGATTACGTCGCTGTCGTTTGTCCTGACGGACACGCTGCGCGGTAAGCGGAGCTATGCCGTAGGCTTTACGTAATGACATAATCACGTTACTTTTGCGTAAGTCCTATTAATCTTAAAGCACGTTCTGCTAATTCAGGAGGTTCTCCTGTGAGAAAACGCGGTAAAACATTAGCATCTACCCAAAAATCTGTCATTATTGTTCGTTAATTATTCCTTGAGCTAAAGATTCGCCCACTATTGTCCGAATTTCTTCTTTTCCTGGATAGGGTTTCGTTGCTTTTAATACACCGTAGAATTCGCTAAGTCTTTTTTGGGGAATTGTATCAATTTTTTGAGTACGGAATTTGATAAATTCAATAAAATCAGCTACAAGTTGAAATTGTTCTTCACTGAGGTTGTCTATTTCTTGCTTAATACTTTCTTTTGTTTTCATTGTGATTTGGGCTAGTCGCGTTTTTCGATTGTGTGAATATTTTTATTTTACATTTCCCCGTCTTTGACTGCGCTATCATGCTTTGAGGGTAGAAATTTCAGCATTGGTTAAGCCTTTGACACCTGTGATATAATAAGCCTGTTTGAAATAGAAAAGCCGCGATTTAAAATAAAAAAGTATCGAATGGCGAGAGATGCTTTTCATCAACAAGTAAAAAATGCGTTAATTAAAGATGGTTGGATAATTACAAACGACCCCTTAATAATTCGCATTAGCGAAGCAATCAAAGTGCAAATAGATTTAGCCGCAGAAAGTGCGATTGCAGCAGAACGAGATACGGAAAAAATAGCAGTTGAAATCAAAAGTTTTATCTCAGGCTCTGATATTAACGAATTTCATACAGCACTCGGACAATATCTTAATTACTGCCAAGCCTTGGAAGAAAATGAACCAGAACGAATTGTATATTTAGCAATTCCATCGGAAACTTACTTGGATTTTTTTCAGCTACCTTTTGTCCAACGTGCAATTCAGCGTTATCAGGTGAAATTGATAATTTATGACCCCAAGCAGGAGGAAATACAACAATGGATAAAATAGATTTATATCGACAGTATATTAAACAAATTTTAACAGAACATGCACAAATAAGTACAGACAAAGATACAGTCAAACCGCAATTAATTTTTGATAATGAGAATGACCACTATCAATTAGCTTATATTGGCTGGCAAGGAGAAAAGCGTGTATTTGGTCCGGTGATGCATTTTGATATTATAAATGGGAAAATATGGATTCAATATAACGGCACGGAGGAACTTGTTGCGGATAGATTGGTTGAGTTGGGTGTGCCATCTTCGGAGATTGTAATTGGTTTTTATTCACCATTTAAACGTCAATTTACCGCTTATGCCGTGGAGTAGAATTTTCGACCTTATTACTAGGCAAACCTTAGCACCCATTCAGTTTCTAAAATTACAGTATCTGGAATAAAAATCGTTTGTGTTTGGAAAATCTCTAGGCTTTTTTGATATTGAACTTCATCATCTTGAGTTAATAAACGCACAATTATGTTCGTATCAACTGCCACCATGCCACGATTCCTCTACACCTTGACGGATAGCATCATCCATATCAGCTAAGGATTTTGGCTTGCCTTGATATTTTAAGCAACCTGCGACTTCATTTAATGTAGTTTCTGGAAACGGTTTTCTCGGTTTGAGAAGAATACCATCGCCTGTATCAATTACAACTAGTTCCTGACCAACTTCCCAGCCATAAGATTTACGTAATTGTTCGGGAATAATTACTTGTCCTTCTTTGGATACTTTTGTGATTTCCATAATTTAGAAATTTTATTTATCTAGGCTTAATAATTTTATCTTTTCTCTTCTTCCACCGCGCTATCATGCTTTGAGAGTGGCAATTTCGGCATCGGTTAAACCCTTCACACCAGTAATATTCATTCGTTCATAGGGGCGATACTCTTTCAGAGTTGCTACGCGATATACTATTACGATAATTGAAAGGCTTTAATCATAATTTCATTCAATTTTTGTATGTGCTTAGTTGTTAGCTGACCCAAGCGTCTTATTACCAAAAGACGATTTATGGTAGCTAGTCTCGTGACTCTCACTTTAGAAGAAATGCGTAATCCTGTTGTGGCAAAATCTTCATCGGAGTCTAGTATTGCGAATTCTTCCGATGTCAAATTGTTGACATTTTGAGATGAGATAAAGCAAAGAGTAATTTCATTTTTTGCTGAATCAACCCACAGTATCACCGCAGGGCGTAATTTTGTTTGACTTAAATCGGTGAAGGGGAATTGGGTTAAAACAATATCACCTTTACTCAAGCTCATTAAACTGGTTCTCCATCTTCGCTGGTATAAATATCGGGTTCATCAGATAAAAAATCCAAAGCTAGACCTTTTTCTGCGAGGTGCATTAATTCCAGGGTAGAAGGATAGTTGACATCGCTAAATAATTTTTTTTCGAGTAGGGCTTGTTCCGTTGCAGATAGCGAACGAATAATTTGGACTAAAGTATCAACTAATTGAGTATTCACAGCTTTATTATTTTCGGATTTCCTAGTATTTTAATTCTACATTTCCCTGTCTTCCACCGCACCTAATGCTGTGAGGGTGGTTATTTCCGCATCGTTTCAGCCTTGGACACCTGTGATGTTCATATATTCGTATCGAGCAGGAATTGCATTATAATGTTTCTCTTCTGTCTAAAAGGGGTTGTTCTCTAGTTGGCATAAAATCATCAGAAAAGAGGTTTAAGCTATCAAATAAGGTTTGCCAAGGATTGTCTTTGGAAATTAGAACCACAGCATTACCTACTTTTTTGATGTAAACTTCAGATCCTTGCATCTGGAATTATTTGGGTAAAATTACTGTTTGGCGATCGCCGTTTGTTATTAATTGAGCAGTATTCATCTTTGAGCCTCCCACTTTTTGGACATAGATATTGCATTTGCTCTCCTATTCTCCATTATCCACTGCGCCCAATGCTTTGAGGGTGGCAATTTCCGTTTCATTTAAACCCTTCACACCTGTGATGTTCATACGTTCGTAGGGTTTGTCACTTTTCAGGGTTTTGAGACACTCGCCTTTTTTAATATCCCAAAGTTTTATTGTTTCATCAGCACTACCACTGGCAAGGGTATTACCTTGAGGACTAAAAGCAACTGAATGTACCCAACTGGTGTGTCCCTGCAAGGTGTGGAGGCATTCCCCCGTGGATATATCCCATATTTTAACGCCAGTATCACCACCGGCACTGGCAAAGGTGTAACCGTCTGGGCTGAATGCTACTGAATCTACCCAACTGGTGTGTCCCTGCAAAGTTTGGCGGCATTCACCCGTGGATATATCCCATAGTTTAACACTGGAATCACTACTGCCACTGGCAAGGGTGTGACCGTCCGGACTGAAAGTCACCGAAGTTATCCCATGGGTATGTCCTTGGAAGGTTTGGCGACATTCACCCGTGGACAGATCCCATAGTTTGACAATAGCATCCTCACTGCCACTGGCAAGGGTGTAGCCATCCGGACTAAATGCTACTGAACGTATCCTACTGGTATGTCCCTGGAAGGTTTGGCGACATTTACCTGTAGACAGATCCCATAGTTTGACAATAGCATCTTCACTGCCACTGGCAAGGGTGTGACCATCTGGACTAAATGCTAGTGAATATACCCTACTGCTATGTCCCTGCAAGGTATAGCGACATTCTCCTGTGGATATATCCCAAATTTTAATACTGGTATCTTCACTGCCACTGGCAAGGGTTTGACCTTGAGGACTGAATGCTACTGAACGTATGCGACTGGTATGTCCCTGGAAGGTTTGGCGGCATTTACCCGTGGACAGATCCCAAATTTTAATACTGGTATCTTCACTGCCACTGGCAAGGATGTGACCATCGGGATTGAATGCTACTGAACGTATGCGACTGGTATGTCCCTGGAAGGTTTGGCGATATTCACCTGTGGGCATATTCCAAAGCTTGATGCTGGCATCACGACTGCCACTAGCAAGCATGTGACCATCAGGACTAAATGCCACTGAATGCAACCCACTGGTATGCCCTTGCAAAGTTTGGTAGCATTCACCCGTGGATATATTCCAAAGCTGGATGCTGCAATCATCACCACCACTGGCAAGGATATGACCGTCAGGACGGAATGCTACTGAACATACCTTACTGGTATGTCCTTGCAAAGTTTGGCGGCATTCACCCGTGGATATATCCCAGAGTTTGACACTTCCATCCTCACTACCACTGGCAAGGGTGTCACCTTCAGGGCTGAATACCACTGAATGTACCCTACTGGTATGTCCTTGCAAAGTTTGGCGGCATTCACCCGTGGATATATCCCAGAGTTTGACACTTCCATCCTCACCACCACTGGCAAGGGTGTCACCTCCAGGGCTGAATACCACTGAATGTACCCAACTGGTATGTCCTTGCAAAGTTTGGCGGCATTCACCCGTGGATATATCCCAGAGTTTGACACTTCCATCCTCACCGCAGCTGGCAAGGGTGTCACCTTTAGGGCTGAATACCACTGAATGTACTTCACCCAAGTGTCCTTGACAGTCCAAAAGTTTTTTACCACTTGCAGTTTTCCACAGGCAAACTACACCATAATGATCCCCTGTAGCCAAAAGGAAACCATCGGGACTAAATGCCACTGAAAAAACAGTGCCCAAAACTTTTGTAAAAACACAATCAGCCAAATTCGCCCCAGCAAAATTCACATCCTGCAAACTCGCACTACTAAAATCCGCCCCCTTAATCACCACACCACTAAAATCTCTCTTCTCCAACGCATCCTTATCAAGCTTCACGGCTAAATTTGCCGTATTCCCGCCAACATAACCCACCTCATTTTCACTTTTCCCCCGCGTTTCCTCAATCGCATCCATAAGGGATTGGTTGTCCCCCACCATTCCCATCATCAAATCCATCACTGCTTTCGTCAGTGGTGCTTTGCCAAAACTCTCGCGCAATAACTCCAGGGACTCCCTGACAAAACCCTTTAAACCTGCAATGGGAACAATATCCCCAGCCGCATCTACTTGTCTTCTAAAATAAGCAGACCAAGTGTAATCCTCTGATGTAACACTTTCATCTAAATTAGACTGTTCTTGCGCTACCTCTGTAAAATCACTAGCTAACACTCCCAATTCAGCCGCAAATTTATACGCCACAAAAAACTCCAACAGCGAACGATGCGCCGGAGTATAATCACCAACAGCATTGCGGATGAGCATTGTCTGCCCCATCATGTCATAATGCCAGTGGTCTAAATCCTTCTCTTCCTGCACCACAGAACCAAACAATCGCCGAATTCTATCGGGAAATAGCCGATAATTGATACTCATCTGGTCATTTGACAGCATCTCCCAGGACAACTCGCACAAAAAGTACAGCTTATCTGCCAAGGAAGTAAAGGTACGTTCCGCTTTTATATCCCGTTCCATCTTCCGCCGCACCGCATACAGATAAACCCGCGACATATCCACCGGCTTACCCGCTTCAATATCTGGCAATGCTTCCAAAATTAAATCAGTCATCACTGGACGACGTGCCAAGTCCAACAGTTGGGGATTGCCCATCACTTCCTCAACTGTGGTAGGCTCTGCTTGGAATGATAAAACCTGCCTAATTTGCTCGTCGTTAAATTTCTCCAACTCCAGCACTTCAAACTGGGGTGTTTCTCCCGTCAAATTAGCGGTAGATGCCTGTAACTCTGCATTCAACAAAGCCCGTCTTTCCTTTGCTTCGGGGAAATGCTCTGTGCGACAGGTTAAAATCACCTTGGCACCAGGAACCACTACCTTCGCCAGTTCCCAAAAGTTATTTATCATCTCTTGGCGGTTAACCCGTGCTGCCATTTCATCAAAACCATCGAATATCAGCAACAGTTTCCCCATGCGGTTGAGTTGTTCAAAAGCTGAATAACCGGGTATGGGAATTTCATATTGGCGAAAGAAAAACTCAGAAAACAGGGATTCCACACTCACCGCTTTGGCATAGTCCCGCAGAGGAATCACCAAAGGTAAACGGGGAAGTTGCACACCGCGTCTTTGGGCATCTCGATAACGTTGCAGCGCCACCCAAGCATAATGCAGAGCGAACCAAGTTTTACCCGTACCAAATTCCCCTAAAATCGAGATATGCTCTTTGGTAGAGTCATCTAACCACAGGTCGATATAACCCTCAATCCAGCCATCTTCCTCACCATAATGACTAACTGCTATTTGCTGCTTAGTAACTGGATCTATCTCTTCCTTAGTACAAGCAAGGGGCACATACTTAGTATCAATTTTGCGATGTTTGATTTCTGCTTCTAACCAGTCGAGATAGCTGCTAAAGTCAGCATCCTGGACAAGAAGTTCATCAAATGTATAGCACCCCAGGAAATCATTTTCCTCCTTCTCAACCTCATTCCGTGCAGCCTTGGCAATACGGCGATTCGTTACCAGCCATCCTTCATCTGTGCGTTGCTGTTCCACTGACTGGCGCAAAGCCATCACATCCCCAAGTCCCGCTTCACCTTCAATACCCCGCACGAGAATTCTGTCATAGCGATTGCGTCTTACCGGAATATTAATAATCCACTCAAAATAACTGTCTTCCCATACCTGATGCTTTTCAAATCTATATCCCAAGGTTTCAAACCAGCCGCGCATTTCCTGGGCAAGAGCTATAGCGCGACACTGATTTTCCCTGGATGTTTGAGCTTCTGGCAATGCAGAATCATCCTGTGCTGCCAGCCGTGCCATTTCTGTCCGAATTCCTTCTAGGGTGGGCAACCTCTCAAGATTTTCTTGAATAGTTACAATCCTTCTATGCAAGGAAGTAATTTGTTGGCTCATTAGTGTATCTGCTGGGTTGCGAGTGCGTTTAGCAACTTCCGCAAATACAATATAAAACGCCACAATTTCTCGCTTGATGTCAATTCCCAAACTTTTAACTTCATCCCCCAAGGCATAAGCCTCCACAAAATCATCCACCTCGGAGAGTAAAATTGAGGGGTTGTTATGGTCAAATGCTTGACGAAATGCCCTTTTGATTGATTCTTGCTGGAATAATTGCAAAAAAGGCTTCGGTTTCCCAATACCGTACTCTACCAAAGCATAGGCATAAACCCCACTAAAATCAGCCGGTGGATGTTCGGGTTCGAGGTTAAATTTTTTTAATAATTGGATGATAACTTGATTACGCTGCAACTTGTCCTTTACAATTGGACTAGCAATACCAGCGATCGCTTCAATTAGTTTACCAAGAGGAATCAGTGACACAGGACTGTATATAAAAGGACGAATAGAACCTGTTGATTACTCTTATGTTAGCGTGTGATTTCAAAGAAATTACTATCATCCTAGTAGAATTTGCGATCGCATTTGAATTAAGTAATAAGTAATAAGTAATAAGTAATAAGTTTGTTTTTGGGACCGGGATTCAAACCCCGTCCCAAAAACATTCTGCCTCAAAAGACAGGGCACCAGACCCCAATATTTCGGTAAACCACCCCATACTAAAGTTGTTCGGGATCGATTCCTTTTTCCTGCAACTTTTTCAACAAATCTTGATAGCGTTGTTGTTCTGCTTCTAGCTGGGAAATAGCAGTTTCCGCACGTTGATGCTCAGTTTCCGCACGTTGATGCTCAGTTTCCGCACGTTGATGCTCAGTTTCCGCACGCTGACGTTCCAGTTCTCGTTGTTGTGCAAGTTCTACAGAGGTGAGAAATTTTTCCCCATCAGGACGATATATTTCCAAAGTTTCTGGTGTTAACTGAAAACGTATACCTAAACGAGGACTTACCCAACTATCCATCTCTTCGATTACTTCTAAGCCATTTTCTTGGTTTTCTTGATTCCGCAACCATCCATTCAAATCAATTTTATCTGGATCATAGATATAATACTCCTCAACTCCATAGCGTTCGTAAAATTTGAGTTTTTTTGCCATTTCCTTGAGGGTGTTACCAGGAGATAATATTTCAAATACTACTTGTACGGGAATATTATCTTCTTCCCATTGTTTGTAGGAACCCCTGTGTCCTTTTGGTCTACCAAAAACAACCATCGCATCGGGTGCTTGACTGGTTAGTTCTCCTGATACCGGATACCAAAGTAAATCACCAGCCACAAATACATCGGGTTGAGACGCAAATAGGATTTCTAAGTTTTCTTTAATAGTGACTATCCATTGAAATTGCTTAGTATTATCAGCCATTGGTTGTCCGTCACTATCGGGGTAGATGATATTAGTGGAGGTTTCTGGTGTGATTACCATAAAGCGTTACCCAATGCTAGTCGTGGGGATTATCTACAGTTTAACAAGGCTAATAAGGTTATTTAAGTGGACATCATAATTTTACCCCTTAGAAAAATAGTAGGTTGGGTGGAACTCATAACTTGCAGCAATGTCGTTTAGCCCAAATTTCACGGGAATAAATTCCCTTTTCTCACAGACAAAGTCTGATAAATCAGACGCTCGTAAGACTTTTAGCACGTTTCAACGTGCTTGGTTTGTTAGCCTTGAAATTTATTTCAAGGTGGGAATGTGGGCTAATTGAGAATGCTGCAAGTTGTTAGGTGGAACGAAACCAAACCCAACAATCATGTTGACAGTGTTGGGTTACTCTACTCCAAACCGGTGCGCCTCTACATCCCTCAACTCAACCTACGCCTTTAACCAACTTTGGGGGTTAAATTCCCCTGCTTCTACAAGCAGCACGTTTTGCGTCGGGGTAAAATCCCTGTTGCAAAACGTAATTCTAAATTCTAAATTCTAAATTCTACATTCTTTTAATCCAAAATCTAAAATTGTTCGGTCAAATTATCAAGTTTAACTAATATTCTTAAGCCTTCTTCCGGATTTCCTGTTGCAGCCATAGCTTTAAATCTGGTATGAGCATCAAATTCTGCTAAAGCGATAGTAGAAAGTTCTTCAATTAGTTTATTAACACTTATTCCTCTAGTTCGAGCAAGTTCTTTTAATCTATTATGTTTGTCATCTGGTAAACGAATAGTTAAAGTGCCCATTTGTATTTAACTCCTAATGATGTCTTCAGGTTTGAGGATAACCACAAAGACGCATTAGACACGAAGTGGCTTCCCGTAGGGTAGGACGCAAAGAAAGAATTTTCTGATAGAGAAAGAAAAGAAAATCATCCCGCAAAGGAAGCAACGCCAAAAATAGCCTTAACAGTATGTGCTATATGCTGCGTTGGTAAAAACAGACTCCAAGCTAATTATATCAAATCCGGTTACACCGGAATGATAAAAAAACCACAGAGGCGCAGAGAACGCAGAGTCAGAGGAAGAGAGAGGAAATTTAAATAATTCCGATACAAACGGAAA
>JAAUYI010008258.1_pt1 | contig 11191 bp, 10 predicted proteins | sample 7278041 | NCBI WGS metagenome assembly JAAUYI01 (sample SAMN14350216, study PRJNA611818) | marine sediment metagenome | isolation source: surface marine sediment (0.6m) | place: French Polynesia: Moorea | collected 2018-08
AAATGATCTGACCGGAGCAGAGGAATTTATCGAAAGAGTTGAAAAACTGAAGATATCACCTGGTCTGCATAAGTGGGTCACTCATTTGACAGATTCATGGAGAGCCCGTGTTTGGTTGCTTAAAGGCGAGCACATTAAGGTTGCCAGCTGGTTAGCTGAAAATAAGTTTAATGCAGGAGATCAAATAACATCCGCTTTGCATGAACTTGGCTATCTAGTTCTGGCCCGATATCTTATCTCCAACAACAAGCTGGAAGATGCGTTCTCTCTGCTGGATCGACTGCTTCAAGACCAGAAAAAAGGTGGACGAATACTGCTTATGATCGAGACCTTATTGGTAAAGGCTCAAGGACAGCTGAAACGAGGCGATTTGCAACAGGCATTGAAAATGACCCGTGAGGCGGTTCTGTTGGCCGAGCCGGGTGGCTATGTTCGTGTATTTCTCGATGAAGGGTTACCTGTATTCAATCTTCTGGAAGAGCTATTAAAAGAGAAGTCTATTCCGAAACAATTCGTAAACAAGCTGTTGACCGAGTTCAAATTAACCATTCACGTGCACACGGATAACAACACGTCTGAGCAGTTGAGTGAACGAGAAATGGAAGTGCTCAGGTGCATAGCTGCTGGTCAGTCGAACAATGAGATTACTAAAGAACTCTTTATCTCCATGAGCACAGTGAAAACCCATCTCAGAAATATTTACAGCAAGCTTGGCGTAAATAGCCGTACCCAGGCTCTTGCCAAGGCCAGAGAAAAGGGTCTTGGGTAAAAGATGTCGTAACAATCTCTTGGTATTCGACTGTTTTTTTCTGTGTGGGAAACATATGGCTATACTCCACTGAACGTGATTTTCCTGTTAGACTACCGAAAAAAAACATTAACAAACAAATGAATTAAAACAAAAGGTTGGGTGTTTTCTTGCCTGACCTGACTCCAAGCCTTGACATTTTGTTAGGATTAGGCGTAAAATTTTTTTATATCCATTGATTGTTCCCAGTTGATTCAAGAAAAAGCTAAGCTTGCCGAAAGGTAGGTGCAGAAAGCAACGGGTCTAATAAGATAGCCGAGCTGCCTTGAGAGAAGGTCGTTCGGCTTTTTGCTTTTCATTGCTATTCTCTGCTGGAACCATGATCGAAGTCGATCGATTAACCGCACGTTTTGGTTGTTTTTCAAATTTTTCTCATCATCACCAATAGAAGTTCAATTGGAATTATTTAAATTCAGTGCGTGTTATGAACAATTGGTCTCGTAGTTAGAGACTAATTCTGGTGGCAGTAGCGGGGAGCTATCCAAAAAAAGGACCATACATGTTGGTGTGGCTGTTAACTAACACCTTAAAAGAAACCTAGCAAAGGGGGGTGAGTGCCATGCTTGATTAAACTTTCGGTATTCCGAGATTCTGATGTTACTCAATATTTTGCTATCAAATCAAATGCAAGGAGGGACAAGCAAGGTCAAATTTCATACGATTGTAACATGTTAAAGAGCTGTTCAGATCGACTTGTAATATTGAGGAGTATGTGAAGACACTATAGTTTTTTGCAATTGGTGTCATTATCGGTGTCAAGTGTAACAACTAGGAAATGTAAAACGCATTATTCAAGCCTGGCACCATTAAGGTCTCTTTGAATGTGTTGCATGAATCATTTGAAAAGCAGATTAAGTAGTGTTGTGGCGCGCATGTAATCTAGCGCATGTTGATCATATCAAAAAATGAGGTCTAACATGGGCAATAAAAATGGATACATAAATTTTGAAGTGGTGGTTACTCCAGAGGATGGGAAAAAGTCGATTTTTGATCCCAATGCTTTTCCCGGAATATCCAATTTAGATCTTTTTACCCCGCCAATCGATAAAAACATAGAAGTAGCACAGAAATTACAGCGTAACGGTATAGAGATTCACCATATTGGTGAATTCAGCATTTCTGCATCCTGTACCAAGAAAAAATTCGAATCATTTTTTAATACCGAAGTCAACAAGATACAGTTGCCAAAGGATGCCAACATACCTGATGATTATGAAATGTTCGCACCAGACAAGAGTTCTCCTTGGAAGTTGCCTTCGGAAGATAGCCTGGATACTTTGATTGATAGGGCATATGTGCAGCATGACCCGATACTATTTGCGGATGAGCGTCCTCTGCCGCCCTTGTGGACTGATGAGTTCCGGCTACGAGTTCCGGTAGATGTTGCTCAGATTCTGCGCGCATCCTCTGTTCATAAAAGAGGTTATACCGGCAAAGGCGTAAAAGTCGTAATGGCTGATACAGGATTTTATCACCACCCTTATTTTAAAGAGCAGGGGTATAATTTTATGGCGATTACCGCCCCGGACACCCTTGATCACAGCTCCGACAGTCATGGACATGGAACAGGTGAATGTGCAAATCTCTTTGCCACTGCACCAGGAATTAATTTTGTCGGAGTAAAAATGGGTAATCCAACCCTTGCGATTAAGACAGCGACAGAGCTCAAACCAGACATTATCTCCAACAGTTGGGGGTATAGTGTCGATGGTCCGCTACCTGAAATGCCAAATTGGCTTAAGCCGTTGTATATGGCTGTATTGAGTGCTGTTAAACGTGGAATTACCATTGTATTTTCAGCAGGTAATGGACATTATGGTTTCCCTGGCAGCATGCCAGAGGTCATAAGTGTCGGTGGAGTTGTTGTAGATTCCGATCTGGAGTATTCAGCAACAAATTACACTAGCGGGTTCAAAAGCAGATGGTTTCCTGGAAGAAATGTACCTGACGTGAGTGGCTTATGCGGTGTAAGACCTCGTGCTGACTATATTGTTCTTCCGGTACAAAAAGGAGCGGTTTTGGAAATAGCCGATGGCTGGGGAGCTTTTAGCGGTACATCAGCAGCGGCACCTATGGTAGCAGGAGTCTGCGCGTTGATCAAAGAAGCTAAACCAGAGTACAGTTCTGCAGATATAAAAAATACCCTCAAATTTACAGCAAGAGACATTATTAAAGGAGTTAATGCCCATAACCAGGAAGCCAGACCCGGCCCAGACCTTGCCACGGGATTCGGTTTGGTTGATGCAGCAAGGGCGATAGAAAATCTTATATAAATCCGGTGTGACTTGAAAACGATTTCCCTCGCCTATAAACCGATAATCAGGAGTATAATGTTTCTCCTGATTATCACACTTATTTCCTGTACCCTTTTTCAGGAGGTCCGAGCTATGCAGCAAACTCAAGAACATGTCCGGTTTGACGTAATACTCAAGTCCTCTGCCAGCGGTAAAGATCCTACTCTCGACAATATAGAAGAGTTTTTTCCAGAATCAGAACACATTGAAATCTGTAGGCTCTGGTTTAAACAACAAGGAGTTGCCGTATATGCCACAGACTTCGGCTTGTCCGGCGAGACTTCACAAGCTATTTTTGAAAAAATCTTCAAGGTCAAGCTAATCCCAAGTAAATCAGGGGGTGAGGGTAATGGATGGATTGTTGAGGGTACACTCCAAGTTCCTCCATCGATTGCCGATTACATCGACCAGGTAACGCTTACAGTCCTTCCGGAATTGTTCTAATACTATGAAATGATTGTTAAATATGAAATTGCAGAATTTTAGAAGCAAATATCTTCAGCTATTTTCAACAAACAATTTGATTATTCCATCATGTAGCATACACCTCTAGCTGTGATGATCTGCTACGAATACTAATCTTCAAGTACGCCAAGAAGCTGGGTTCTGATAAGTTCCTTCTGGCGTTTTCTTGTCATGACCAACCCAAGGAGCAGAGTGCTACTCGAATTACACTAACACGCTTGACATAAGTGTATATACACTTATTGTTTCAGCATGGACAACAAATATACAAAACTGCAAGAGTGCGCTTGTGCTGCCTTACGCCAAAGCAGCAGAACGATAACAAAACATTATGAAGCAAAATTGAAAACGGTGGGCTTGACTTCGGCTCAGTTTAATATCATGGCTGTGCTCATTAACCTGGGGCCAATGCCTGTAAGCCGGCTTGCGGCTGCGATCGGGCAGGATAGAACAGGCCTTACTCGAAATCTAGCCATCATGGAAAAGAATGGTTTTGTGCAGTTTCAGCCAGGTGCTGATCAGAGAGTAAAAGAGGTGAGTCTTACCCAGCATGGTACTAATAAACTGGATGCAGCCATCCCTCTATGGGAAGATGCACAGAATAGCATCGCTAGGCACATCGGTGATCTTGAAATAATCCATGACGTCGCCAGGAAGTTGAAGACTACCATCGGTGACTGATATTTTTTTGTTCAAAAGAGTGTATATACACTTAAAATAAACAAGGAGGCGGACAATGAAAGAAACCATATTAATTACCGGCGCTACTGGTAAAACTGGTGGAGAGGCAGCTAATGAGTTACTAAAACAGGGATATAAGGTTCGTGCACTTGTGCACCGGGAGGATGTACGGTCGGAACGTCTACGCAAGGCGGGAGCCGAAACGGTAATTGGCAATTTGTTGTCATTAGAAGATATCACAAATGCTATGCGTGGTACTCAGCGGGCGTATTTCGTCTGTCCATGGACACTCAATCAATTGGACATTGGCCTGAATTTCGCTGTAGCTGCTGAGGAGACCAAGGTTGAGCATGTGGTGGTGATGAGCCAATGGCTATCTTCTCCAATGCATCCAGCAGTTGCCACACGGCGGATCTATTTAACCGACAAGATGATGTCCTGGTTACCTGGAATTAAGCCTACCTTTATCAATGTGGGCTTTTTTGCAGATAATTACATGGCTTTACTTGAACCCATCGCCCAATTAGGGTTGCTACCGCTGCCCCTCGGAGAAGGGAAGAATGCACCGGTATCGAATGGTGACATTGGTCGGGTTGTGGCTGCGGCGTTAATGTATCCTGAGAAGTATTCAGGCAAAACCTATCGTCCTTGTGGGCCATCCTTGTTGTCACCGGAAGAGATAGCCCAATCTTTCAGTCGCGTTTTGAAACGTCCGGTAAAATACCAGAACATCTCAGAGAAAATGTTTCTTAAGGCGACGAGATCGATGGGGTATCCCACAGGCTTGATAAGTCAATTGAGATATTATTTTCAAGAGTATCGTGATGGAGCTTTTGCAGCAGGGGCGCCAAATGATGCTGTGGAGAATTTAACAGGCAGGGATCCTGAGGATTTTGACACAATTATACAGCACTATGTAAGTGCGAAAAATCAGGTGACAGGCCTAATCCCTCAATATGGCGGGCAAGAGATTATCTCGCAAAATTTTTCTAACAAATTAAGAGCTGTGTCTAATTTTATTGGTTTGCTGTTGACAGCAGCACCTGATTTGCACCGCTTTGAGAAAGAACAGGAGTTTCCGGAGATAGATGCTGCCAGAAAGGTTTTTCAGCACGATTATTGGCGTGAAACCCACATGCAGCCCAATGCCTTCGGCGGGTAGTGAACCGGGACAAAAGGTTGGCACTGAAGAAAGTATTTCCCTAATCCATGCTGTGGTGCTAAATCATTGGTGGCATATCAATCTTAAAGAACAGCAGGCTAGCTATTCTTCAGGTATGCCAAGGAGCTCGGTTCTGATATACTCCTTCTGGCGTTTTCTTCTCATGACCAACCCAAAAAGCATAGATGCCAATCCAATTGCCCCAAACAGGTAGGCAGGGTCGGGTTGGTCGATGGAATAGAGGGTAAAACCGGCACCAAAGCAGAGAATTGCGCAGATCGTGAATGTGGTGGTAAGGAAAAGTGATTTCAACTCGGTAATTCTGTCGTCAATTTCATCCAGTTCAATTTTAAAACGAAGATTCCCTTGTTCCACTTTCTCGACAACGTTGGAGAGCCGCAGTGGCAGGTTGATGAGACGCATTCCATAGTTTTTGGCATAGGAGGTCGACTCTTCGAAAATCTCCCCCGCACTCATGGAGACAATCTGCTTGAGATAAGGCTCAAAGGCATCGGCAATCCTAAAGTTCGGGTTAAGGGTGGCAACGATGCCGCTTAGCGTGCCTATGGCTCTGCCAAGGTACGCCCACTCAACAGGTAAAACCACTGGTTGTCGATAGAGCAATTCCACCATTTCATCAACCACTGGAGAGAGATCTACGGATTGCAGTGCCTCTCGTTCAAGTCTGACGGTGGTGTACACTTCATTAAAGAAGTATTCCAGTAAGGGAAGCAACTTATAGCGGTTATAGTTCTTCCTGATAAAGCCAAGCTCATCGAAGGAATCGACTAATTCCATATAGTCTTTGCGCACGATTGCCCGAAGGCCACGACGTATACCTTTTCTGGTTTGGGCGGATATCTGACCGGACATGCCGAAATCGAGCAACACGAAATTGTTGTTCGAGGTAACGAGGATATTGCCTGGGTGGGGGTCGAAATGGATCCAGTCGAGTTCGAGAAATTGAGCCATGTAGATTTCGACCAGCCGCTGAGCCAGGACGATTGGATCATTGTTTCTTTGCTGCCATTTGGTAATGTCCAAGATTTTGTCACCGCTGCAATACTCCATAACAATGATATCCCGGCTGCAGAGCTCTTCATGAACTTTGGGGATATAGAGAAAATCAAATTTGGCCAATCCTTTTTTAAGTTTTTTCAACACATGAATTTCGCGCAGGAAATTCAGTTCGTCTCCAGTAACTTTGACGAATTCATCCAACAGTTCGAGTAGGTCTACTTTCTCACGTACTGCCTTGAAATGAGAGAGGAGCTTGAATACATGGAAGAGAATGGCAAAATCGATGTCTATTGTTTGTTGGACATCGGGCTTGAGAATTTTGATCACCACCTGGGATCCGTCGTTTAACTCTGCCCGGTGGGTCTGACCTAGGGAGGCAGAGGCGAGAGGGGCAGGATCGACCACCCGGAAGACTGACTGGTAGTCGCCAAAGGTTTTCTGTAAAACCGGTTCAAGTTCGGCAAAATCAACAGGAGGAACCTGGTCCTGTAAAGGGGAGAGAATGGTGATATAGGGTTCTGGGAATATATCGCGTCTGGATGAGAAAAACTGGCAGAGCTTGATAAAAACACCGCCTGACTCAACGGCAATATCATAGAGTTCTTTTGCCCGTTTGGTATGGGCTGCAGCCATTTTTTGCTGAGTTGCCCGGTAGCCCAGCCTGCGAGTCAACGCTAATTCTTTTCTAAAGTTGAGAAAGATTCTAAGAAAAACCAGGGTGGTTTTTAGAAGTCTGCGGCGGTAGCCCATGAAATTCTTTAGCTCCATCCCAAAACAGCCCTTTTGTTCGATATCTTTGTTATGCTCAAAATTTTATCCTCCGGTAAGCGAACGGAGTGAGACTCCGAGATATTAGACATATGTCTGTGGTAAAATTTTTCGCATGCCTTGATCTCAACCAAAATGCCTAGTTTTCGGATGGAAACTACTTATTCATCTTATCTATCTTATCGGAAAGATCCTTCATCATAGTTTTCAACTCTTCGACTTCCTCTTTGCTGGCAAAACCAAATTTGCCCGCAGCTTCAGAAACTTTTTCTTTTATCGAATCCATATCATCTTGATATTTCTCTTTAAGATCTTCTTTTTGCTTACGAATCTTTTCTTCGAACTCTTCCTGTCTGGCCTCTCTGGTGTTTTTGTATTCTTCGGCTTTTTTCTCCAGCTCTTCACCCATGGTAAAAAGCAAGGCGGCAATATCTTTTAAGATGTTCGACATTTGCGTATACTCCTTATACGATTCCCTGAAATGGTTCCATCACCTCGGTATTGCTTTGGTGATGACCAGTACAAATTTATAAAATCACTATTAGGAAGGTATGGATCAGAGGAAAGGTTGTCAAAAATGAAGTGATACGCTAATGCTTGGTTAGTATCGGAAATTCGGGGCATAAAAAGGTAGGAGAGAAGTAACTTTATCTCAACTGATGGACCAGCGTAATTGCTTTTCTGCATAAAAAGGTCGGACATCACCATATGCTTGTGGAACCTGCCAGGGGGTATCGGTGAGGGTCAGGCGTTTTTCCAATGGGGTTATGCCGTATCGTTCCCGGGCATTGTCGCTGATAAACGCTTGAAGCTTATCAAGACAATCCTCCTCTTCAAATATCTGGACCAACAGAGGAAGAGCCACGGGAGAGGAGAACACGCCGGCAGCGCAGCCGACACATTCTTTTTTATGGCGAGGGTGAGGCGCTGAGTCCGAGCCGAACATGATCTTTCTGTTGCCACCTAAAACAGCCTGGCGCAGCGCCTGGAGATCTGCAGGTGTTTTGGCAATAGGTTTACAAAAAAGATGGGGTTGCAGCAGATCTCCGACGACATCATCGAGGGTCAGCATCAGATGGTGGAGGGTGACAGTTGCGGAAACATTTTCGTATTTTTCCAAGAATTCGATCGCCGCAGTCGTGGTAATGTGTTCCATGATGATATGCAGATTTGGAAAATTAGTTGCAATTTCCTGGTATACCGTGAGAAATTCACGTTCCCTCTCCATGACAAAACCATTGCTCTCCCCGTGGATCAAAAGAGGAATCTGCAATTCCTCCATGATATGCAGGGTCTCTTGGATTGAATCAAAATCTTTCACCCCTTTTTCGCTCTGGGTGGTGATACCGGCTGGATAGAGCTTGACACCGATGATATGCTCCTTAGCTGCAGCAAGTTCTGTGCGCTTGTAGGACCTGAAGAAAAGCGTCATATATGGCTCGAAATTCTCCTTTCCACAGGCTGTCATTATTGCGTTGCGGTAGTCTTTGATCTTCTGCAACGAATCGACAGGAGAGATCAGATTTGGCATGACAACTGCTCCAGCGAAGGACTGAGCCGAGAAGGGTGCAACCAGTTTGAGCATTTCTGCTTCACGCAGGTGCAGATGCATATCCAATGGCGAGTTAAGTTCTATTTTCATTATTTTAGGGTGGCAAAGGAAGTCTGAGTCGATCTCTACTTTCTCAGAATAACTGAAAGGCTTTACTAAGGACAGTAAAAAGAATTTGTTTCACTCTGAAATTTCAGCTGTTCAATAATTAATGAAAATTTGACCCCTTCCCATAACTGATACTTCCATTTGAAAATAATTTATTGGCTAAGTTTTTTTAGGATTCTCTGCTATCAGTTATAGGACACTGCCTACTAAGGCTTTGATTCTTATTAAAAGTTTCCATTACAATGGGTGAATTTTAATTTTGGCACAAGGAGCTGTGTCCTGCGCTCTGCGCATCACCGAGCTTTGGATGGTAGAAGATTCATGGTCAGATCACCTGAATAAGCAAAATAAATCTTGACTTAATCATACAAAGTTTTATAATTCGATATATGTCGAATTGTAATAATGTAAACCATGAAGAATATGCCGAGATTTTTAAGGCACTGGCTAATCCGAACAGGTTAAAAATCTTTTCCCGGTTAGCTACTTGCTGCAAACCTGGCACGGTGGATGTTTTCAATCCTCAGACAAGTGCCTGTATTGGAGAACTAGGGGATGAGCTAGATATTGTAGCCTCTACGGTGTCACATCATATCAAGGAGTTGCGCAGGGTAGGGCTGATCAGAACACGTAGACAAGGGAAAAATATTGAGTGTTGGGTCGATCCTCAAATAGTGGATGATCTGCGGGACTTTTTTTCTTTCTAAAATTTTTTTTGACATAACGATTCGATATGTGTCGAAAAGTTAAACTGAGTGAGGTGAGTCATGGTGCCGTTAGGAGAAAATGAAATTAGAAGGATGGTACGTGAGCGTTATGGTCGACTGGTTGAAGGTGAAACTATTTCATCCGGAGACGATGTGAACAAAGCATGTTGTACTGTGGCAGAAACTGAAAAAAATCAATCTGCAATGAAACTGGGGTACTCTGCGGAACAGCTCGAAGAAGCACCGCCGAGCTCTAACATGGGGCTTGGTTGTGGTAACCCGCTGAATATAGCCAACCTGCAACCTGGAGAGATAGTACTGGATCTGGGGAGCGGTGCGGGGTTTGATTCATTTTTGGCAGCTCGGATGGTTGGGCCAACTGGCAAAGCTATCGGTATAGACATGACTGCCAAAATGGTCGAAAAGGCGCGAAAAAACTGTAAAAGAGGAAGGTTTACCAATGTAGAGTTTAAGCAGGGGTACATCGAAAGTCTGCCAATAGATGATAGCAGCATCGATGTCATTATCTCTAATTGTGTAATCAACCTCTCACCTCAAAAGAAGAAGGTTTTTCAAGAGGCATTACGGGTGCTCAAACCTGGCGGTAGATTAGCTATAGCTGATATTGTTGCTCTCAAATCACTTCCCCAGGAAATACGCGAAAATCCTGAAATGATTTGCAGTTGTATTGGAGGTGCTGAGAAAGTTAAAACTGTTGAACAAATTCTAAAAGACCTCGGTTTCATCCATCTTGAAATTGGTTTGTGTAACTACAATTGGAAAAACGGTGTCGCCTCAGCCACCATAGAAGCGGTTAAACCTTTCAGGTGAAATTTTGATTGAGCCCGATGGCACCCCGCTCATGGGAAAACAATACCTATGAACATCGGTTTTAATGCTATTGCCAGACTGAGTCCGGAAACTGGTAAGACAGGAGAATAGAATGAGAAATTACTTAACCATTGCGCTACCACAAACACCGGATTGGGGTGAGGACCTGCAGGAGAAGGCCAGGCTTTATATGGAGAAATATGATAGCTGCACCCAAAGTATCCTAGCGGCATTTATGGAGGAATTGAAAATTGACGATCCACTTTTGTTACGAAGTGCAGGGGCAATGCACGGTGGCATGGTATCCTCATTGACCTGCGGGATTCATACATCGGCAATGATGATTCTGGGGTTGTTGCTGGGCAGGGAAAATGTCGAAGAAGGTGTTGATGGTCTGATGCCAATTGTCCACCCTGCCCAGGAACTCATCCAGCGTTTAAATGCTCGGCTGGGCTCTCACTCCTGCAAGGAAATAACCGGAGTGGATTTTACCAATCGCCGGCAGGCACAGAAATATCATCTTGCTGGCGGAAAAAAACGTTGTGAAAGACTGGTGATGGAAGGTGTAGAGGAGATTGCCGGATTTCTGCAGGAGTTGGATGAGCAGGGCGGTCTTTTTCGAGCTCAAAGCAAAAAAAAATGATGGAGGAGTAAGCTATGAAATCTTTTGTTAAAGGACTGGAAAGTGAAACACAATTGCTCATAGGAGTTGGTTCAGCCATAGCAGCAGGTTGCATTCCCTGCCTCGAAAATCTCTATACGATGGCGCGAGAGGCTGGAATAGCAGAGAAAAAG